>Ga0308171_1000483_pt1 | contig 84963 bp, 85 predicted proteins | sample PhyGR1_FD_202135 | JGI IMG/M metagenome (GOLD analysis project Ga0308171, IMG submission 202135) | Phyllosphere microbial communities from UC Gill Tract Community Farm, Albany, California, United States - DLSLSG.R1 | ecosystem: Host-associated > Plants > Phyllosphere > Unclassified | place: USA...
GTGCGCCGGGAGCGCGGGACGAGGGACCCAGCGGGCAGGCGCGGCGGGCGGCCGTTTACGTGCGATGCGGCGGGCCGAACTCCTGAGTTTTCGCCTCCGGATGTCGCTCGGCGCTGGGGAGGGGGCTGAGCCGCCCGTCTTCTCAGGAGTTCGGCCCGCGCGGCGCGAGGTCAGTGCGCCGGGAGCGCGGGACGAGGGAGCTACCGGGCGCGCACGCGCGGCGGCGGCGGGGCTGCCCGACGTACCTCGTCGACGAGCTCTCGCCAGGGGCCCTGCACCTGGGCTTCGCCGAGCCGTGCTTCGTGCACCGCGGTGTCACCGCGCTGCACCTCGATGCGCCACTGGTAGCGGTCGGCGCCGTCGGTCTCGGGCGCCGCATCCCACGGGCAGCTCTCGACGAGCGCACGCCAGTGCGGTGCGTGGTCGGGATCGGGCTCGGCCCGCCACTGCTTCGAGAGGCCGGCGATGCCGCCCGAGCGCACGACGACGATCGCGAAGCGTTCGTCGTGTTCGGTCTCAGGGTGCGGCATCCACCTCGACGCCGACTCCGACCCACGCGGCGCGGACGGCGGCGACCTCCTCCGACTCCTCACCGTACTCGCTGCGCGCGGCGTCGAGGGTGGCGGCGGCGAACGCGGCGAAATCGGCCGTGGGGGAGAGGGTTCCGGCGGTGAGGGTGCGGTACCAGATGAGCCCGGCCCGTTCCCAAGCGAAACCGCCGAGGGCGGTCGCCGCGAGGTGGAACGCACGGTTCGGGATACCTGAGTTGATGTGCACGCCTCCGTTGTCGTCGTCGGTCTCGACGTAGTCGCGCATGTGCCCGGGCTGCGGGTCCGTGCCCAGGACGTCGTCGTCGTACGCCGTCCCCGGCGCGCTCATCGACCGCAACGCCTCGCCCTGCACGGCGGGCGCGAAGATGCCCGCGCCGATCAGCCACGTTGCCTCGTCGGCACGCTGACCGAGGTGATGCTGTTCGGCGAGAGCGCCGAACACATCGGACAGTGACTCGTTCAGCGCGCCCGACTGGCCCTGGTACTCGAGGCCCCCGGCGGCCTCGGTCACTCCGTGGCCCAGCTCGTGCGCGATGACGCTGAGCGAGCGCGTGAACCCCACGAACACCTCGCCGTCGCCGTCGCCGAAGACCATGCGCTCGCCGTTCCAGAACGCGTTGTCGTAGTCGTCGCCGTAGTGCACGGTCGCCAGCAGCGATCCGCCCATCGCGTCGATGCCGTTGCGGGCGAAGGCGTCCCAGAAGAAGTCGAAGGTCGCGCCCAGACCGTCGTAGGCCTCGTCGACCGCGCTGTCGCCCGTCGCGGGCTCGTCCTCACTGCGCACGCGGCGCCCGGGCAGGTTCTCGGTGTTGCGCGCGTCGGAGATGATCCGATCCGGTGCCGGAACGGCCTCGGCCACGAGCGCGTCGCCGTCGATCGACAGGCGCAGGCGCGTCCGGGTGGGCCGCGGTGGTCGCGGCATGGCGAGGGTCTTCCGCGCGGCGGCGGCGGCCCGCGCCAGACGCGGATCGTCGGTGGAGGCGAGCCGATCGAGCAGGAACGGGGGAACGATGCCGGGGATCATGCGCCGAGGTTAGCGCCGACCTCCGACATCGAGGCAGCCCTTGTCCGAACGGCCCGCGCACCGCCCTCGCACCCAAGCGGGTGGGTCCGCGGCCTCGCCGTCCGGCATCCGGTCATGAGAACAGGGGATGCGTCGAGAACAGGGCGACATCCCCGCGATCGCCCTGTCCCCGTGCCGCGGCCTGTTCTCGTGCCCCCCGAAACGCCGGCCTCGCCGCGCGGCATCCGGTCCTGAGAACAGGGAGAAGCCGACGCCCGTCCGCGGCCCCGCCGTCCGGCATCCGGTCACGAGGACAGGGGATGCGCCGGAAACAGGGCGATATCCCCGCCATCGCCCTGTTCTCGTGCCGCGGCCTGTTCTCGTGCCCCCGAAATGCCGCCCCGACCGTCCGGCATCCGGTCATGCGAACAGGGGATGCGCCGGAAACAGGGCCAATCCCCACCATCGCCCTGGCCCCGTGCCGCGGCCTGTTCTCGTGACACCCCGAGGCGAGCGACTCAGCGCGGCAGCGTCGGGATGGATGCCAGCAGCCGCCGCGTGTACGCGGCTTGGGGCTGCAGCAGCACCTTCTCCGTGGGCCCCTGCTCCACGACGCGGCCGTCTTTCATGACCACGACCTCGTCGCACACGTGCTGGACGACGCCGATGTCGTGCGAGACGAGCACGAGCGTGAGGTCCTCCTCCGCGCGCAGACGGGCCAGCAGGCGCAGGATCTGCGCTCGCACGGTGACGTCCAGCGCGGACAGCGGCTCGTCGCCGACGAGGATGCGGGGGCGGTGCACGATCGCCCGGGCCAGGGCGATGCGCTGGCGCTGTCCGCCCGAGAACTCGTGCGGGAACCGGTCGGCCATGTCGGGCTCCAGGCCCACCTGCTCCAGCGCCTCGCGCACGCGTGCGCGGCGGTCGCCCTCGATGCCGAGTGCCCACAGCGGCTCGCCCACGATGCGTCCGACGCTCATACGCGGATCGAGCGAGGCATACGGATCCTGAAACACGATGCCCGTGGCCCGGCGGAGCCCCCGCAGCGACCGCGCCGAACCCCTCGCGTCGATGCGACGCCCCTCGACCTCGACCGTCCCGGCGGTCGGCACGTCGAGGCCGAGGAGCAGCCGCACCAGCGTCGACTTGCCCGACCCGGACTCCCCGATGATGCCCACGGCGGACCCGGCGCGCACCGACAGGTCGACGTCGTCGAGCCCGACCGTCCGCTCGCGGCGGCCGAAGCCGCGCCGGGGTGCGGGGTAGCTGCGCGAGAGCCCGCGCGCGTGGATCAGCGTCTCGGTCACGGCGCCTCCTCCCGCGGGGCGGCGTCATCCGCGCCCGCGGCATCCCCGTCCGCGTCGTCCACCGCCGACGCGTGCATCCCCGGCGCGTCCGCCGGGGTCCCGGCTTCCCGAACACCGGTCTCCGGATGCCACAGCGTCGCCGTCGCGTCCTGCAGCAGCGCGCGCGTGACCGGCGACGACGGCGCCCGCAGCAGCGCGGCCACCTCGCCCTCCTCCACCACGCGCCCGTGCTCGAGGACGACCGCGGACGTCGCGACCTGCGCCAGCACGGCGAGGTCGTGGGTGATGAAGACCAGCGACATCCCGGCATCCTGGACCAGGGACTTCAGCAGCGCGAGGACGCCGGCCTGGATGGTGACATCCAGCGCGGTCGTGGGCTCGTCGGCGATGAGCAGGCGGGGGCGGCAGGCGAGCGCCATCGCGATCGCGACGCGCTGACGCTGGCCGCCGGAGAGCTGGTGCGGGTACCGCGCGACGATGCGTTCAGGGTCGGGGAGGGCCACGCGCGCGGCCTCCGCGACCGCCCGCCGCAGGGCCTCGCGGCGCGAGACGCCCTCGTGGATGCGCACCGACTCGCCGATCTGGCGTCCGACCGTGCGAAGGGGGTTCAGCGCGGTGCGGGGCTCCTGGAACACCATGCCGATGTCGTCGCCGCGCAGGGCCGCGAGCTCGCGGTCGGGCAGGCCGAGGATCTCGCGACCGTTCCAGCGGACGCTGCCGGTCGCCGTCGCTCCGTCGGGGAGGAGGCCGAGGATCGCGAGGGCGGTGAGCGACTTGCCCGAACCCGATTCGCCGATGAGCCCGACGCGGGCGCCGTCGGGCACCGTGAACGACACGCCGTCGACCACGGTGCGCCCGCGGATGTCGATGCGGAGGTCCTCGACCACGAGGCTCATGCGACCACCCCCGGAACGTGCGTGCGGGCGGCGGTGGTGCGCTCGCCGAGGGTGGGGTCGGCGGCCTCGCGCAGGGCGTCGCCCAGGAGATTGAGCCCCAGCACGGTGAGGGTGATGGCCAGGCCCGGCCACACGACTGTCAACGGGTGCACGGCGATGTACTTCTGCAGGTCGCTGAGCAGCACACCCCACGAGGGCTGGGTGACCGGGGCGCCGAAGCCGAGGTACGACAGGCCCGCCTCGGCGAGCACCGCCACCGCCATGCCCCACGACAGCTGCACGATGAAGACGGGCGCGACGTTCGGCAGCAGGTGCCGGGTGAGGTTCTGCCACGTGTTCAAGCCGCTCGCGCGGCCGGCGAGCACGAAGTCGCTGTGCAGCACGCGGCGCAGTTCCGGACGCGTCACCCGGGCGATGTTCACGCCGAAGCCGATGCCCACCGACCAGACGACGACGGCGAGCGAACCGCCCCAGACCGCCGAGATCATCATCGCGATGATGAGGACGGGGAAGGCGATGAGGATGTCCACGAGCACCGCCACGCCCTCGCGCACCCAGCGCGTCGTGAGCGCGCCGAAGGCCGCGAGGGCGAGCCCGAGCACGGTCGCGACGACACCGGCGCCCACGGCGACCACGATCGTGGTGCGCGCGCCGGCCATGAGCAGGCTCGCGATGTCGCGGCCGTTGTTGTCGGTGCCCAGCACGTGCGGCCACGAGGGCCCCAGCCACCGCGCGCGGGCGTCGACAGAGGCCGGGTCGAAGGGCGTCCAGACGAGCGACACGAGCGCGACGGCGACGACCAGCACCACGATCAGGATGCCGAATCGGCCCGTGCCCAGGCTCCACAGGCGCTTCAGGGTGCTCACGAGGCCTCCCGCTGTCGGGGGTCGATCAGACGATGGACGAGATCGACGACGAAGCCCACGATGAGCACGAACCCGGTCAGCGCGAGCAGCTCGCCCTGCACCTTGGGCAGGTCGCGCGCGGCGACGTCGGCGACGAGCATGCGGCCGACGCCGGGAAGGGTGAACAGCTGCTCGATCACGACCGCGCCCACGATGATCCCCGCGATCTGCAGTCCCAGGACGGTGATGACCGAGAGCCCGACGTTGGGCAGGCCGTGGCGCAGGAGCGCCTGCGTGCGCGTGAGGCCTTTCGCCGCGGCGGTACGGACGTAGTCCTGTCCGAGCGCCTGCAGCGTGGCGCTGCGGACGAACCGCAGGAGCATCGCCCCTTCGACGACGCCGATGGTCACGGCCGGCAGCACGAGGGCCCGTAGCGCCGCACCCGGGTCGTTCCACCCGGCGCGGGGGAAGCCCTGCGGGGGAAGCCATCCGAGCCACACGGCGAAGACGACGACGAGCAGCATGCCGGCCCAGACCACCGGGACGGCGGCGAGGGCCTGCGCCGCCACGCTCAGCGCGGTGCCACCGGCGCGATGCCGCGCCAGAGCCGACATCACCCCGAGAGGGATGCCGACGACCAGCGCCACCGTGAGCGCCAGGGCCGCGAGGGGTGCGGTGACCTGCGCTTTGTCGAGGAGTTCCGTCGCGACCGGTGTGCCGGTCAGGAGCGATGTGCCCAGGTCGCCGCGGACGAGACCGCCGATCCAGTCGAGGTACTGCTGCCACAGGGGCACGTTCAACCCGAGGCTCTCCCGCAGCGCGGCGATCTGCGCGGGACTCGCCTGGGTCCCGCCGATGAGCTGCGCGACGTCGCCGGGCAGGACCCGCAGCGACAGGAAGATCAGCGCGCTGGCCACGGCCAGGCCCACCAGGAGCAGGCCCAGCCGTGTCAGCGCGTACCTGATCACTCCGACGAGACCGTCACGCCCGCCAGCGGCAGGCGCACGTTGAGGGAGTTCTGCGGGAAGTTGGCGACGTGCGTGCCCACGGCCGCGATGGGCGTCGACAGGAACAGCCAGTCCGCGGCATCCTCGTCGGACACGATGCGGGCGGCCTCCGCCAGCAGGTCGGCGGACGTCTGCTCGTCGGTGGTGGTGAGGGCCTGCGCGTACAGACTCTGCACCTGGGCGTTGTCGTAGCCGAAGTAGTACGTCGGGTCCGCCCAGTTGCCGAAGTCGCGCGCCTCGACGTGACGCACGAAGCTGAGGTCGTAGTCGTGGTTCTGGTAGACGTCGGTCAGCCAGGCGCCGAAGTCCACGGACTCGACCTTGAGCGTCACGCCCACGTCGGCGAACGACGACACGAGGAACGTCGGAATGGACGTCGGGTACACGTTCGGGATGGTCAGCGTCAGCGTGAGGTTCTCGGCACCGGCCTCGGCGAGCAGCTCGCGGGCGTGGTCCGGGTTGTACGAGAGGTCGCCCGTCAGGTCCTCGTACCCGGGGTCGAGCGGCGGGATCGGACCGCCGAGCTTCTGACCGGTCACGAGCGTGTCGATGAGGGCGTCGTGATCGATCGCCGCGCGCAGGGCCTCTCGAACGCGCTGGTCGTTCAGCGGCGCGCGCTGGTTGTTGAACGCGAGCGTGCCCTTGTCGGTGGTCAGACCGGTCTCGATCGTGAAGTTTCCGGTGTCCGCCACCTGGCTCTGCAGCTCGGGGTCCACCTCGAGCGCGACGTCGAGGTCGCCGGCGACGGCGGCGTTGACGGCCGCGCTGCGGTCGGGGATGTAGTCCAGGACGACCTTCGCCACCCCGGCCTTGTCTCCCCAGTACCCGTCGTTGCGGGCGAGCGTGAGGCTCTGCCCGGTGTTCCACGAGTTCACGCGGAACGGCCCGGTGCCGTTCGCGGCGGTCTGCAGATTCGTGGTGTCGCCGTTCTTGAAGACGAGACCGGCGCGCCCGGTGAGGGCGAAGAGGAAATTGATGTTCGGTTCGGCGAGCGTCAGCACGACGGTCGAGGCGTCGGGGGAGGCGATCGAGGACACCCCGGCCAGATCGGAGCCGTCGACGACGGTCGCATCGTCCTTCGCCGTCTGCAGGGAGGTGACGACGTCGTCGGCGGTGAGCGCGCTGCCGTCGTGGAAGGTCACGCCCTGGCGCAGGGTGAAGGTGTAGGTCAGTCCGTCGGGCGACACCGACCACTCGGTGGCGAGCGCGGGGACGATCGCGTTGTTCTGGTCGCCGTCGCGAGTGACGAGACCCTGGTACACGTTGTCGACGAGCGCCTGCTCGAGTGCGGCCCCGCTGGTGTGGCGGATGTCGAGGTTCGACGGCTCCAGCGAGAGGCCCACGGTGAGGGTGGCATCCGGGTTCGGCTCGCCCGTCGGTCCGGAGGAGGCGTTCGTGCCCGTGCAGGAGGTGAGCAGCAGGGCTCCGAGAAGAAGTGCGCTCGTGGTGAGGGTGGTGCGGCGCAGCATTGCGGGTAGTCCTTTCGCAGAGCACGGCGCACCGGTGCTGTGGATGCCGTGCAGGGGTGAGAACAGCCTACTTTCACCCGTCTCGCCTCCCGTCTTTCGTGACGGTGCGCGACGCTGTGTGACGCGTCCCGTCGCGTTTCGCGGCCGACGTGCCCGCCGGGGACCCGGCCGTCGTCAGCCGTCGACTCTCTCGGAGCCCGCGTTGCGGATAGCGGCGGCGAGCCCGGCGGGATCCTCCTCCTGGGCGTTGTGTCCCGTGGGCAGGACCCGCACGTCCGCCCCCGGCGCCCGGCGGAGCAGCTCGTCGGCGTCGGCGGGGCTGACGAACCCGTGCTCCCCGCGGAGCAGGGTCACGGGTCGGCGGACCTCGGCCAGATCGTCCCATCCGGTGCTCGCCAGCACCGCGCGCACGGCATCCGGAGTCGTGGCGTCCGCATCGGCGTTCGCGGCGGCCGCAGCGAGATGGGCGAAGTGATGCTTCCACTCGACGCGGCCGTCGACACGGATCCGCGAATTGTGGAAGACCCCGCGGGTGGCGGCCTCGCGTGACCCGCCCAATCCGAACGACAGCGCGCGGTCCACCAGCTCCTCCCGCGACGCCCAGTCGGTGGGGCCGGCGAAGAAGGCGCGCAGCTGCGCCGGCCCTCCGCTCGGGTCGATGCCCGGGGTGATGTCGACGATGAGCAGCCGCTCGACGAGGTCGGGACGGGATGCCGTGACCGCTGTCGCCGTGAGACCGCCGAGCGAGTGTCCGACGAGCACCTGGGGCTGCGTCGCCCAGGCCTCGAGGGCGGCGATGACGTCGGGGGCGAGCACCCGCGCGACGTAGGCGGCGTCGTCGCGCCACGACGAGTCGCCGTGACCGGGCAGGTCGAGCGCCAGCGCGGGGAGCCCGAGGTGCAGCAGCGTGGTGTCCCAGGTGTGCGCGTTCAAGCCCGCACCGTGCAGCAGCGTCACGGCCGGGGGAGCGTCGCCCCAGCGCAGCGCGCTCAGCGTGCGGCCGTCCGCGAGGGGGAGCTGGACGCGCTCCACGGCGGGCAGGGCGACGCCGAGGTCGGCCGCCTGCGCGGGGAGGAAGGAGAACTCGTCGCGCTCGGGCATGCGGATCAGCCTGTCACCCGCCCGGCATCCTCCGCCAGCGTGACGCCGCGGGGCGTCACAGGCGGGTACGGGGTGCGCGCGCCCGCCGTAGGCTGTCGCCATGGGTGAGGAGAAGCGCGTTCATCTGTCCAAAAGAGCCCCCGAGGCGTACGCGGCGCTGCGTGCCTTTTCGAGCACGGTCGGGCGTCTGGCCGCCGACGCGGGCCTCGACGCACGGCTGCGCGAGATCGTGCAGATCCACGCGTCGCAGCTGAACGGGTGCGCGTTCTGCGTCCGCATGCACGTCGACGCGGCCGTGAAGGCCGGCCTCGACGCCGACGTCATCGCCCAGATCGCGACCTGGCGCGAGTCGGGGGTCTTCGACGAGCGCGAGCGTGCCGCCCTGGAGCTGACGGAGTCGTTCACCTTCATCCACGAGGACGGTGTCCCCGACGAGGTGTACGACCAGGTCGGCGGCATCCTCAGCGAGGAGGAGTACGTTGCCCTCAGCTGGGTGCTCGTCGCGATCAACGCCTTCAACCGCGTGGCGATCGCGGGCCGGTATCCCGTCCCACCACGCGCGGGCTCCACGGCGCTGACGACCCCGGATGCCGCGCCCCCGGCCACGACCTCTCCCCGGACGCCGCACGTGCACGCCGAGGAGAGCGCATGACGGCGTCGCTGGTCTCGGGAGCGCTCAACTTCCGCGATGTCGGCGGTCTACCCGCGGGCGATCGGCGGACACGGGCGGGGGTGCTGTTCCGCTCGGGCAATCTCGTCGCGGTCGACGACGCGGGCGCCCAGACGCTGCGCGCTCTCGGCATCCGCCGCGTCATCGATCTGCGCGAGACAGGTGAGCTGACGCACGCGCCGAGCCGTCTGGACGGTCTCGCCGTGGAGGTGCAGCACGAACCCCTGTTCCTCGGGTCTGTGGCGTCCTTCTTCGCGCGCGACCTGAGCCTGGGCGATCTGTACGCGGGGATCATCCAGGACTCCGCCGATCGCGTGGTGGCGGCGGTGCGCGGCATCCTGAGCACCCAGCCGGTTCTCGTGCACTGCACGGTCGGCAAGGACCGCACCGGGGTCACCGTGGCGATCGCGCTCGCTGCCGCGGGCGTCGACCGCGAGGCGGTCATCGCCGACTACGCCCGCACGGAGACGCTGCTGCCGGCGGAGCGCAACGTCGCCGTCGTGCAGGCCATCCGGGCGGTGCACCCCGAGAACCGGCACATCGAGGATCTCGCGACCCGTTCGCCCGCGCCGGTCATGCGGGCACTCCTCGAGCGCCTCGATCGCGATCACGGTTCCCCGGCCGGATATCTGCGCGCGAACGGCCTGACCGAGGACGAGCTGCGTCGCCTGCGCGAGGTGTTGACCGAATGATCGGCACAATGCCTGTCGACGTCGAGATACGAAGACGGAACTCAGGTTAGGCAACCCTTCACGCGCGGTATAGTGAAGAAATCATGGCCTCCTCCACCGAGCACAACGACGCCGCCTGCCGCGCGTCGCGGCACACGCGCGTGCAGCATCTCGTGACCGCCGACGAGACGTCTCTCGTCGAGCTCCAGGCGCTGCTCGCGACGCTGCCCATCTGCTCCACGGGGCGTGTGTTCGTCGAGGTCCCCGACGCGTCGTGGATCGGCCACATCGCCGCCCCCGCGCGCATGACGCTGACCTGGCTCGACCGCTCCCGCCGCGGCGGAGCGCCCGGCACCGGTCGCGGCTGCACGCCGGGACAGGCCCTTTCTCGCGCGGTTGCCGGATGGGCGGGCGAGATGCTCTGCTGCGATGACGACGCGACGCGTGTGATCCTCTTGGGCGGCTACCTCGGCACCGCGGAGATCGTCGACGACCTCGTCTCGCACCACGGTGTGAATGCGCAGTCCATCCACACGCCCGAGCGCTTCGGCCTCGCCACCGCGCGCTGACGGCGGACGTCCTGCGTGCGTCATGCCGCGCACGGACAGCGTCGCGAGGCGGTCGCAGCACGCACGGTGGGTTGACGATGCGGCTGGCCCGCCCCGGCGCGCACCCGGCGGATGCCACGCCCTCCTCCGTCGACTTCGTCACGCGCGGAGGCAGATGAGCGCTGTCGCCGCGTCACGGGGGATGTTCAGATCGAGCCCGGTGAGCTCTGTGAAGCGCGAGAGTCTGTTGAGCACGGTGTTGCGATGGCAATGCAGGCTCGCAGCGGCGGCATGCACGCTGCCCGTCTCGGAATAGGTCCGCACGGTCTCTACGATGCGATCGCGCTCTGCGGGCGCGCACGCGTCCAACCGGTACTCGACGATCATGCGCAGGTCGACGCCCTGCTCTGCCAGCGCATTGCGCGCCAGGGAGGGGACGTCGGACTCGAGGTCGATCACGCACTGCTGAAGCGGATCGATGGCTTCGATGAGCCTGAGGAGGGTGCGCGTGCTGCTCGGAACGGCGGTGAGTCCGCGGACCCCGCGTACACGCGCGGCTCGCACGCCGTCCCGCACCAGGTCCAACGGATCGTCGCCCGCGGTCGATGGCCAGAAGAACACAACCGTGCCCATGGAGCGATGCGCGAAGACCGGCGCGTGACGGACTCTGGTCAGGGCCTGAGCGGCCCTGTCCTGCGAATCCGCTTGATCGACCACGATCACGGTGAATTCCGCTTCGGGATCGCATCCCAATTCGAAGGCGACCGACCGGGCCAGGGCCTCCGTGGGTCGGGACGCGGCAAACAAGCGTCCGATGGTGCCCTGTCGTTGGTTCGCCTCCCGTTGTGCCAGGCGCGAGGCTTCGCGGCGGTAGGACGCCATCACCGCGGCCGTGAACGCATCGACCGTGCGCCACGTCGGTTCGACGTGCGTGGTGAGCACGATGGCATCCTTCGGTCCGCACGATTCCAGCAACCGACTCCAGATCACCGCGAAGTCGAGGTTGACAGCGACGGCCAGTGAATCGGCGGGGACACGCTGAAAGGCGCGTCGTGTGCCGAGTTCCGAAGCGACCTCGTTCAGGCGGGCACCCGCGTACCCGTCGCGGATACCTTCGATGAGCAGGGAGATGCACGTGGTCGCCGTGTCCTGCAACTCGCGATCTGCCACCGCGGAATCCGGTCCGTACCCGGCCACCGCCTTCAGGCGGCCTACGTACTCGGCCGCGAGGTCCGGCACCTGCGACGCCAGGTCGTCGAGAAGCTCGCGCCAGCGTGAAGCCGACGTTTCCCCCATGCTCATGTTCCCCCCTGGCCCGGCGGATGGATTCCACAGGTCTACCACGCGGGATTGTTGCTTTGTGCACGTGCACAATGCGAGCCGGTGCACGCGCGGCTCCCGCCCAGTGACCGGGACGCGATGCTCCTCGAGGATGGTGGTGACGACCGCGCCGGTGCCGCGTCGCGCCTCGAGCTGAAGGGAAGTCCATGATCGATGTCGATGCATCCGTGCCGCGCGCTGAGGCGGATGAGGAGTTCCTCCGCGATTTCGTGACGATGAGTGGCTTCGGCGCCACACCGGCCGGCGGCGTGGACCGTGAAGCCGCGTCCACTGCGGACATCGTCCAGCGCAACTGGTTCCACCGGTTGCTGGAGAGCCGTGGGTTGACGGTGCGGTACGACCGCATCGGCAATCAGTTCGGACTCCTCGAGCTCGTGCCGGATGCCCCTTTCATCGTCGTCGGCTCGCACATGGACTCGCAGCCCACGGCCGGGAAGTTCGACGGCGCATACGGGGTGATGGCCGCCGCCCACGCCGCCTTCCGCCTCGACGCGCGCTGGCGTGACTCGGGCGCGTTGCCGCGGTTCAACATCGCGGTCGTGAATTGGTTCAACGAGGAGGGGTCCCGGTTCGTGCCCTCGATGATGGGCAGCGCCGTGTACACCGGCGTTCTGCCGCTGGAGGTCGCCCTCTCCACCGCGGATGGGCGCGGCACCACCGTGCGGGAGGCGCTCTCGGACGCCGGGTTCCTCGCGGACTGGGACGGTCCGGCGGCGGTGTCGTCCGCCGAGATCCACATCGAGCAGGGACGACTGCTGGAGAACTCCGGAACGACCATCGGCCTGGTTACCGCCACGTGGGCGGCGAGCAAGTACCAGGTCGTGGTCGAGGGCGCGCAGGCCCACTCGGGCGCGACCGTCATGGAGGACCGCCAAGACGCCCTGTACGGGGCGTCGCTCCTGGTGGTGTTCGCGCGTGAACTGGCCGACCGTTTCCCGGGCGCGCTGCACACCGCGGTGGGAAAGCTGGATGTCTATCCCAATTCGCCCGTCGTTGTCGCATCGCGGGTGACCCTTCTGCTGGATCTGCGCTGTGCGGACGAAGCGGTGCTGGCCGAGGCGAACGCGCTGCTGAATGAGCGATTCGCTCACATCGAGGACACCGCTCGCGTGCGGATCCGACGGACGCTGTCACACGAGTGGGGGATAGACCCGTATCAGCCCTCCGGCGTCGAGCTGTCGCGCCGCGTGGCTGAGGAGCTGGGACATTCGCACGCCGAGATCCTGACGGTGGCCGGACACGACTCGGTCAACATGAAGCGCACGGTCCCGACGGTCATGCTCTTCGTTCCGTCGGTGGAAGGGATCTCCCACAACGAGGGCGAGTACACCACCGATGACGACATGCTCGCCGGCGTCGGTGTGTTGACCGAGGTCGTGGGCGAGCTCGCGCACGGCGCTCTGCTCGGCGACTGAGCCCTGCGTTCGGGGCGGGGCGTGACGCGCGACGACCGTTCGCGCGGGTGCATCGTCATCGGCGCGTCATCACGGCGTGCCTCGGATCAGCGGGCCGCCGCGATGCCGCGGTCGTGGGAGACGGCGTCGGGATTGTGCGCGTCATCCCGCGGGGCGGTGGCGTGGAGGTCCATCGCTGCGAGAACGACCACCGCCTCCGACTGCCCCCGGTCCGTGGCGCAGGACGGGCAGCGTGGTATCGGACTGTGCGTATGCACAGGAAGCGGTGAGTCCGGTGGGCTGATGCCTACTGACTCACCAGCGGGGTCGGCGCAAAAATCGAAAAGCACGACGGCAGACCATCGCACGCGATTCAGCCGGCCCTGACCTCTGCGCCGGTCCCGCACTCCGATGCGCGAGCGGACACCATTTCGACACATATGCAACTGCCACCACGAACAGAGGAGACCCGATGTCCCACTGGAACGACGATCCGACGCTCGAGATGAGCGAGGGGCGTTTTCACCACCTCCTCGGCCCGGAGGCGCATCCGGCCTTCGAAACCGACGCGGAGCTCGAGGCGGGCTGGGGCCGGAAGTGGGGCGCCGCCGACGAAGTGAGTGCGGTGCGCACGATCATGCTGCGGCGGCCGTCGAGCATCCTCGAAGAGGTTGCCCGGGTCGGGGAGGCGGCCTGGCGAGCCGACCTCGGGTGCTACCTGGACCCCGAGCGTCGCTGGTACTGGGCCGGAAGAGAGCTGCCCGACCTCGCACTGCTGCACGCGCAGCACGACGAGCTGGCTACGACGCTGCGCGCGCAGGACATCGAGGTCGTGTATGCCCCCGACGATGCCCGGTACTCGAAGGGCGTCTTCACCCGCGACCCGCTCGTCACCGTTCCCGGCGGGGCCATCATCCTTCGACTGGCACCCCGCATGCGACGCGGCGAGGAGCAGTCGGTCACCCAGACCGTCGCCGCCCAGGGGATGCCGATCCTCGCAACCGTGACGGGGACGGGGCTCGCCGAGGGGGGCAGCTTCATCAAGGTGCGTCCCGACCTGGCCTTCTTCGGGACGTCGGTGCGGTGCAATCCGGAGGGCTATCGTCAGCTGGCCCGGATTCTGGACGACCGGGGTATCGCGTGCGAGCGCTACCAGATGCCGGGGTACCAGATCCATCTCGATCTGTGCATGGCGATGATCGACGACGACCTCGCGGTGGTCAACAGCAAGATCGCACCGTACGACGTGCTCTCGCGCTTGTGGGAGCTCGGCGTGGAGACCGTCGACGTCGCGCAGGGCGAGGACTGGGCGTGCAACCTTCTCACCCTGGACCGGCGGAAGGTGCTGTTCCCGGCCCACCTGCCTCGCACCGCGGAGGTGCTGGCGACCCGGCACGACGTCGAGATCATCCCGGTGGACTATCGCGAGATCAACAAGAACGGCGGCGGCATCCACTGCTCGACGATGGAACTGCAACGTGACTGGTGACCGTCCGCTCGCGCTCATCTTGCTCGGCACCGACATCGTGACCTGGTGGAGGTCCGCCCATGCCTGAACACATTCGTACCGGGGGCGACGTCGTCGTCGAGACGCTGAGCGCGCTCGGCGCGACCCACGTCTTCGGGATTCCCGGCCAGCACGCACTCGGCCTGTTCGACGCGATCCGCCGCAGCGATCTGCGGGTGGTCAGCTCACGCGTCGAGAACAATTCGGCATTCGGTGCGGACGGGTACGCGCGCGTGTCGGGGGAGGTCGGCGTGCTGTTCGTCTCGACCGGCCCGGGGGCGCTCACCGCCCTCGCCGCGCTCCAGGAGGCCTATACCACCGGTGTTCCGCTGCTCGTGATCTCGAGCCAGGTCCCGCGCCGCGGACTCGGCGGCAAGCGCAACGGTCTGCTGCATCAGCTCGACGATCAGCAGCAGAGTGCGCAGAACGTGACCAAGTCGACGGCGGTCGTATGGGATGCCGCGCAGATCCCGACCGTCCTGGCCGACGCGTGGGCGCTGGCCCGATCGGCGCCGGCCGGGCCGACCTGGGTGGAGATTCCCGAGGACGTGCTGCGAGCGCCCGCGGAGGTCCCCGCGGTCGTGAGCGTCGATGCGCCGTCTGTACACCGACCGGCGCGGTCCGAGCTGGCCGCCGAGGCGGCGCGCCTGCTCGCTGGTGCCGAGCGTCCCGTCCTCCTCGCCGGCGGCGGGGTGCGGCGATCACCCACCGGATCCGCGGCGCTCGTGCGGCTCGCCGAAGCACTCGACGCACCGGTGGTCTCGACGGTCGGAGGGAAGGGGGCGATCCCCTTTGCGCACCCCCTGTCGGCGGCATCCTGGATCGAAGACCGCTACACCACCGCGTTGCTCGAGGATGCCGACGTGGTGCTCGCCGTCGGAACCGCGATCGGCGAGGTCACCAGCAACTACTTCACCTTCGCGCCCCGCGGGCGGCTCGTGCAGATCGACGCTGAAGCCCGCGTGCTGGGCTCGAACTACCCTTCGCTCGGTATCCACGCCGACGCGGGGCTCGCCCTCGCGGCGATCGCCGACGCGCTTCCCTCCGGCGATGGCGGTCCTGCCCGTCGCAGCGGGGCCGAGATCGCCGCCGACCTTCGTCGTCGCGTCGAGAGGCGCCTGGCGGATCAGGATCTGGCCCCGGAACGGCAGCTGCTGGCCGACATCCGCGACGCCGTTCCGGACGACCTCGACTCCTTCTGGGACATGACCATCGCCGGCTACTGGGCGTGGTCGGCGTGGGACCCCCGCGCGGGCGGCTTCCACTCGGCGCAGGGTTCGGGAGGGCTGGGGTTCGCGTTCCCCGCTGCCGTCGGTGCCGCCGTCGGCACCGGACGACGCACGCTGGCCGTCTCGGGCGACGGTGGAGCCATGTACGGCCTCGCCGAACTCGCGACCGCGCGGCAGCACGATGCCGACGTCACCTGGCTCATCATCGACGACGGAGGGTACGGCATCCTCCGCGAATACATGACGGGAGCCTTCGGTCAGCCGACGAGCACCGAGCTCACCCGTCCCGACTTCGCCGCGCTCGCTCGAGCGTTCGGCGTCCCCGCCCACGAGGCGACGCTCCACAACGCGGGCTCCATCATCGCTCGCGCGGTCAGCGAACCCGGCCCCTCGGTCGTGGTCGTGCCGGCTCTGCTGCGCATGTTCGCAGCCACGCACCACCTCACCTGATCGCTCTGGAAGGAGCTTCCGTGAACCTCGACATCGTCATCATCGCCATCTATCTCGTCGCCATGCTCGCCTTCGGGTTCTGGGGAAAGACGCGGACCCGGGATTCGAAGGACTTCCTCGTCGCCGGACGACGGCTCGGACCGGTGTTCTATACCGGGACGATGGCCGCCGTCGTCCTGGGCGGCGCATCCACCGTCGGCGGGGTCGGCCTCGGCTACCGGTACGGCATCTCCGGCATGTGGCTCGTCGTCGCCATCGCCGTCGGTCTGCTGCTGCTCAGCCTGCTGTTCGCCCCGGCCATCCAGCGGCTGAAGGTCTACACCGTCGCGCAGATGCTGCAGCTGCGCTACGGCATCAACGGCACCCAGGCGTCCGGGATCGTCATGGCGCTGTACACCCTCATGCTCGTCGTCACCTCCACGATCGCCTATTCGACGATCTTCCACGTGCTGTTCGGCACGGACCGGTGGGCGTCCATCGCTCTCGGCGCGGCGATCGTCATCATGTATTCGTCGATTGGCGGGATGTGGTCGATCACTCTCACCGACATGGTGCAGTTCCTCATCAAGACCATCGGTGTCTTCTTCTTGCTGCTTCCCTTCGCGTGGACGCGCGCGGGAGGGTACGACGGCATCCTGGAGCGCCTCGGCGACACCGTCGGAGCCTCGCAGTTCGACCTCTTCGCCATCGGCGGCAACACGATCGTGACCTACTTCGTGATCTACACCTTCGGCATGCTCATCGGGCAGGACATCTGGCAGCGCGTGTTCACGGCCCGGTCGCCCCGGGTGGCGAAGTGGGGCGGTACCGCCGCGGGCGTGTACTGCGTGCTCTACGCCGTCGCGGGTGCCCTCATCGGGACGGCGGCGCGGGCGATCCTGCCCGGGGGGTCCGCCGGCGACGACGTGTACGCGGCGGTCGCCGAGTACGCGCTTCCGATCGGTCTGTCCGGCATCGTGCTCGCCGCCGCGGTCGCGGCCATGATGTCGACCGCATCGGGCGCTCTCATCGCGTGCGCCACGGTCGCCCGGGCGGATGTGGCGCCGTTGGTGATGCGCCTGCTGGGTAAGAAGGAGACCGGCCTTGGCGAGGGCAACCCGGAGCACGACGTTCGCAACAACCGCATCTTCGTGGTGATCCTCGGGGTCGCGGCGACCGTCATCGCCATGCTCCTGAATGACGTGGTCGCCGCACTCACCGTGGCCTATGACATCCTGGTCGGCGGGCTGCTCGTGTCGATCCTCGGCGGTCTCGTTTGGAGGCGCGCCAACGGCACTGGCGCCATTGCCTCGATGATTGTGGGCACAGTGGTCACTCTGGGCAGCATGGTCGTCTACGCAGCGATCGCCGGTGACGCCCTGACGGGCGTGCTCGCCAACGAGCCCATCTACTGGGGACTCGCCTCGAGCGCCGTGGTCTACGTCGTCGTCAGCCTGGCAACCCCGCCGACGCCCCCGGGTGTGCTTCAGGGCTGGGAGGACCGCAAGGCCGGAGCCTTCGGTGAAGCCACCGGGGTTGTGCCGGTCGTCACCGCTCGTCACTGACGGCCTGGGTGCGCTCGCGTCAGGGTACTCGGTGACGCGAGCGCGCCCCGTGCGGCGCAGTGGCGGGTGCTCGGGTCACTCGCACGTCTGCCGTCGGCTGCGCCGCTGGCGACGGAGCCTCAGCTGCCCCGCGGCACGTAGTTGCCGTCGGCCAGGCCCGCCTCGATCTCGAAGCGGTTGCGCAGCGGATCGCGCCCGGCGAGGGCGTAGAGCACCGGCATGAGGAAGCCGTACCGGCGCCACTGGCGCTGGTGCACGGCCTCGTGGCGGAGCACGGTGTCGGTGGGGCGGTCGTCCCCGGTGAGGAAGCAGCCGCCCACGCACACGCCACCCCGCGGGAACGCCCAGGCGGGCAGGCCCCGGAACACCCACAGGCCCTGACGCCTCTCGACGCGGCCGGTGCTCCAGACCGAGCCCCAGACCCACCCGACGGTGCAGCCGTACCAGTAACCGACGCGACTGATCGGCGAGTCGAGCAGGACGCGGGGGATCAGCCGGTCCCAGCGACGCCCGCGTGCCACCGCGCGGTCGGCATGTTCGCGCCAGCCCGCCGGAGGCCGGGGGATGGGGCTCACGCGAGCGCCCCGATCAGCCGCAGGATCGTGCCCAGGTCGTCGACCGCGGCGGCGGGAGACGAGGGGGAGAACTCGGTGAGGGTCGCCCCCGCCAGGGGGAAGCGTTCGCGCAGACGGCGGATGGATGCCACCACGTCGGCGGTGTGCGCACCGAAGGGCTCGGGCAGGGCGACGCCGGTCATCTCCGCGGGGTCGAGCACGTCGAGGTCGACGTGGACGTAGACGCGCGAGGCGCCGGTCGCGGCGACCGCGTCGACGAGATGGTCCGGATCGCTCAGCTCCGCGGGGGAGATCACGGGCACCGCGTGCTCGTCAAGGAAGCGCTGCTCCTCGGCATCCAGGGATCGGGTGCCTGCGAGGACCAGCCGCGATGGCGCGATCCCGGGCTCGAGGCGGTGCAGGGCTTCGCCGTCACCGGTGATGGCGCGCAGCACCATGCCGTGGAACGCGCCGCTGGGGGAGGACGCGGGGGTGTTGAGGTCGGCGTGCGCGTCGATCCACACCACCGCCAGATCGTCGCCGGCGACGGCCGACACGGCTCCGAGGGCCACGCCGCAGTCCCCGCCGACGACGACCGCCGGCCCGTCGCCCGCAGCGACAGCGCTCTCGATACGCTCACGCATCCGCATGAGTGCACTGAGGCGATGCACCCCGGTGCCCTGGGCGTCTCCGGCCTCGGTGGGCGCCTCCAGCACGGTGGTCGCGGCGCGCGGCAGGTCACCGGCGATGGCTTCGGCCCCGTCGACGAGCTGCATGGCGCGCGACGAGGACGACCCCTGCCACTGCGGGGCGACGATGAATCGGGTCATGGGTGGTCCCCTTCGCCGGAAGACGCGAGTGCACCGCCCCGTCGAAGGGCGGTGCACTCGCGTGCGTCGATCAGACCTGGTCGGGGCTCGGCGCGTCGATCGCGGCGCGCTGGGGGCCGCCGACCTTGAGGGCCGCGAGCCGGGCCTCCACCTCGGTCAGCTCGCCGACGTCTTCGAGCGCATTGAACTGCGCGTCGATGCTGGATGCCGCGAGCTCTTGCTTGCCGGCGGCGAGGGCCTCTTCGCGGCGGATCTTGTCCTCGAAGCGGCCGAGCTCGCTGGTCGGGTCGAGCACGTCGATCGACTTGACGGCGTCGTGCACCTTGTTCTGCGCCTCGGCGACCTTGGCACGGGCCAGCAGCTCGCTGCGCTTGGAGCGCAGCTGCTCGAGCTTGCCCTTCATGCCGTTCAGGCCGTCCTTCAGCTTGTCGACGACCTCGGTCTGCGCGGCGATCTGCGGAGCGGCGGCCTTGGCCTCGCCCTCGGCCGTGATCTGGCGCTGCAGGGCGATCTTGGCGAGGTTGTCGAACTTGTCGGCCTCGGCGACGTTGCCCGCCGCGCGCAGTTCGTCGCCCTTGCGGCTGGCGGCGAGGGCCTTGTTGCCCCACTCCGCCGCGGCCTGGACGTCTTCCTGGTGGTCGCGCTCGAGCAGGCGCAGGTTGCCGATGGTCTCGGCGATGGCCGACTCGGCGTCGGCGATCGAGTTGGAGTAGTCGCGGACGAGCTGATCCAGCATCTTCTGCGGGTCCTCGGCCTGGTCGAGGAGCGAGTTGATGTTCGCGCGGACGAGGGTCGAGATACGACCGAAGATGGACTGCTTGGCCATGCGTGGTTCCTTCCTAGGGCGACGATGTCGAGTCTGGTGTCGAATGCTACGAGTTGTCTGTGACGGCCCGGAGGGGCCTGGCGGTGCGCGTCAGAAGCGTCCTCCTCCGCGGCGTGCACGCGATCCCCCCGAGCGTGCTCCCCCTGAGCGCATGCCGCCGCCCGAGCGCGAGCCGCCCGAACGACCGCCGAGGCCGCCCCCGAAGCCACCGCCGAGGCCTCCCAGACCGCCGCCGCCGAAACCGCCACGCGATCGGGAGCCGCCCCCCAGCACGGAGTTGACGGCGATGCCGCCGAGGATCGCCCCGAGGATGTCGCCGCCGCTCCCGCCGCCGGATCCGCCGCCGAAGCTGCCGACGTCGTTCTGCGCCAGCGAGCCGGCCTCGCCGGACAGCTGCACCGCACGCTGCGCGAGGGACAACGCGGAGACGGGGTCGCTCGACCGCAGCTGCTCGGCCTGCACGAGCGCGACGCCGGCCTCCGCGAGACGGGTGCGGGCGGTGGGTCCGACGGCCCCGCGCCGCGCGGCGATGAAGCTCTCGGTCGCCGACACCTGCGCGCGCGCCTGCACGAGGGTGGTGTTCAGCTGCGACGCCGCTCGTCGCTGCCGTTCCGCGGCATCGCGCGCCTCGGCCAGGACGGCGTCGATCGTGGCGTTGGCCTGCTCCAGGGTGGTAAGGGCGCCGAGGGGGTTCGTACGCTCCCCGCCGAGGGCCGCGCGGGCGGAGGCGAGCTGCGCGCCGGCCGCGGCCACGGCGCCCGCGACGTGGCCGTCGGCGTCGGGCAGGGCACGCGCCGCCGCGATGTCGCCGTCGATCTCGGCCGCCAGCTCGGCGCAGCGGCGCTGTGCGGTGGCCAGATCGGTGGCGAGAGACGAGATGGCCTTCACGAGGGTGTCGGCCTGCGTGACGGCGGCCTGGCTCGCCCGGATGGCGACGGCGGCCTCGCCGCGCTCTGTCGTGGACAACGCGGTGGATGCCGCGGCGATCTGTTGGGCGGCGAGCTCGAGCCGGGCGCGGGTCTGTGCCGGATTGTCCGCGACCGGGGCGAGGGCCTGCTCGGTGTAGCGCTGTCGCAGACGCGCGAGCTCTGCTTCGGCGCCGGGCAGGGCAGCCGCGACGGCGGCGTGCTGCTGCTGCACGCGGGCGAGCGCCGCCGGGGCGTCGGCCTCAAGGGCCCGGAGCTCGTCGAAGGCCTCCGCCTTGGCATCCAGGGCCTCGTCGGCGGACGCGCACAGGCGCAGGATCTCGATGTACCCGGCGCGGCGCTGCTCGGGAGTCTCCGGCGTTTCGTCATCCAGCTGCTGGGAGATCGCGAAGGCGCGGTCGAGGTCGGCCTTCGCCTGCGCGAGCACTTCCAGGAACGGTGCCGCGGCCTCGTCGCCGAACTGCGCGCGGGCGAAGCCGAGCTCCTGCTCGCTGTTCGTGATCGCGTCGTCGGTCGCCACGAGGGCGGAGCCCGCACGGCGGGCGAGATCGTCGATGCTCTCCGCGGCTGCCGCGGTGCCGGCGGAGGCGGCTCGTCGGCGGCGCAGGCCGAACCACAGCAGACCGCCACCGATGCCGAGCGCCAGAAGGACCAGCAGCACGATGAGCCCGATGTCGGGTCCGCCGCTGGCCGCGGGGGTGGGGGCCGAGGGTCCGGGGGCGGCGCGCTCGGCCGCGGTCAGCCCGTTCGCCGCCTCGATGGCCGCGCCGGCCCAATCGCCGCTGGCGAGAGCGGGCTGCACGAGATCCTGCTCGATCGCGGCGAGCTGCGTCGAGCTCAGGGCGCCGTCGTCGACGTCACCGGAGAGGTAGTAAGCGCGTCCGTCGACGGACACGGCCAGCAGGTATTGGTGCGGGCCGAGGTTGTTGCGGTTCGCCGTCTCGTTGGCCCAGTCGTCGGCCGCCGTCGGCTCGGTGAATTCGTCGACGTACGCCACCCACATGTCGAAGCCGGTCTGCTCCGTCAGCCGCACCAGACGCGATTGCACCTCCGCCTCTTGCGCGTTGGTGAGCACGTCGGCCTGATCGAGCACGTAGCTCGAGCCCAGCGAGGGCGGCGGCACGGCGACGGCCGACAGAGGCCCCCCGATGACCGCCGCGATCGCGACGAGCAGGGCCGCCGTCGCTCGCGCGACGATGCGCTTTCGCATGCCTCCCCTTTCGGCTGGCGGACGCACCCACTCTATAAACGACCTCCGACACCCGGGAAGATTCGGCGCGTCCGCTCTCAGCGCACGTCGCCGCCGCCTAGGCTCAAGCGTTCGGAGGTAGGAATGGACGACCGCTACGGCACCGACGTGCTGGCCCGGGGTTGGCGTGACGCCGGACGTGTGAAGCCCGCCGAGGTCGCGGCATCCGTCGACCTGGTGGTCGAGGTCGCGGGCAGCGACTATGTCGGCGCGGTGACCCGCATCGAGGGGATGAACGTCGAGCTCGAGGACCGTTTCGGCAAACGCCGTCTCTTTCCGCTGGGCGGCGGGTTCCTCGTTGACGGCAGGCCGGTGGTGCTGACCGCCCCGGCCGCGGCTCCGAAGGGGCGTACGCGCACGGCATCCGGTTCGTTCGCGGCAGAAGACCAGCGCGCCCGCACCGCCCGCGCCAGCCGCATCTTCGTCGAGGGCAAGCACGACGCCGAGCTCGTCGAGAAGGTGTGGGGCGCAGACCTGCGCGCCGAGGGCGTGGTCGTGGAGTTCCTCGAAGGCGTCGACCTGCTGGAACAGACCCTGGATGCCGAGCCCCCGACCGCCGAGCGGCGCTACGGCGTGCTGGTGGACCACCTCGTGCCGAATTCGAAGGAGTCGCGGATCGCGGAGAAGATCGCCCGCGGCCGCCACGGCGCGCACGTGCGGATCGTCGGGCACCCCTTCGTCGACGTGTGGCAGTGCGTGACGCCGCGCGCGCTCGGCATCGCCGCCTGGCCCGAGGTGCCCCGTGGCATCGAGTGGAAGGTCGGCGTGTGCCGCGCCCTCGGCTGGCCCGCCGAGGAGCAGGCCGACACCGCCCGCGCCTGGCAGCACATCCTGTCGAAGGTGACCACGTTCCGCGACCTCGAGCCGGCCCTGCTCGGCCGTGTCGAGGAACTCATCGACTTCGTGACCGTCCCGTGAGCGGCCGCAAGGTGCCCGTGCGGCACACCCCCGAGGGCTCGTCGCCTAGCCTGGATGCCATGGATGCCGCGCCCGTGTACCGCGACAAGCCGGTGTCGTTCGTGCGGCGCAGCGGCCGCATGTCGGAGGCGCAGGACCGCGCGTGGGCCGAGCTGTCGCCGTTCTACCTGCTGCCGGTCGAACGCGCCGCGGCCGCCACGAGCGTGAAGCCCGGAACGGCCATCGATCCCGCCACCGTGTACGGACGCACCGCCCCGCTGGTCGTCGAGATCGGCTCGGGGCAGGGCCATCAGATCGTCTCGGCGGCCGCCGCCCACCCCGAGAGAGACTTCCTCGCCGTCGAGGTGTTCACGGCGGGCCTCGCCCGCACCATGCTCGACGCCGACCGCGAGGGCGTGAAGAACCTGCGCCTGGTGGAGGCCAACGCGCCGGAGGCGCTCGAGCACCTGTTGCCGGCGGCATCCGTCGACGAGCTCTGGGTCTTCTTCCCCGACCCCTGGCACAAGAACAAGCACACCAAGCGTCGGCTGGTGGCCCCCGACTTCGCCCGCATCGCCGCCCAGGCCCTGCGCCCCGGCGGCACCCTGCGCCTCGCCACCGACTGGCAGGACTACGCCGACCAGATGCGCGACGTGCTCGACGAGGCGCCCGGTTTCGCGCGGGCGTTCGCGGGGGAGTGGGCGGAGCGCTTCGAGGGGCGCGTGCTCACCGCCTTCGAGCGCAAGGGTCTGCGGGTCGGACGCGACATCCGCGACTTGACGTACACCCGGGTCTCGCCGTGACCGCGCACACCGCGGTGCCGGTGCACGAGCGCTCCACGTGGACGCTCAAGCTCATCCCGGGGCTGCTGGTGTGCCTTGCCGCCCCCGTGCTGTTCGTCGTGCAGATCGTGTGGCTCGGATGGATCCTGCTCGCTCTTGCCATGGCATCCGGGATCCTCGTCGACCGGCGCAACGGCGTCGCCCTCGCCCGCTCGAAGGAGCCGAGCATCGCCCGCGACGTGTCGCTGGTGGCGATCGGTCAGTTCATCGTCAGCTTGATCCCACTGCACGCGGAGCTCGACAACGCCGCCTTCGTGCGCTTCACCCTCGCCCTCGGCGGAGCGGTGCTCGTGCCCTACGTCATCTCGCGCTTCGTCTACCGCGACCGCGCGATCGCGTTCCCCTGGCGCGGCGGTGGACGCTGGACGTGGTGGCAGTGGGCGTGGCTCGCCGGCGTCATCGTGCTGGGCTACGTGATCCTGCCGTTCTACTTCATCACCTCCGGCGTCTACATGAACTGGCCGGTCGTGAACACCCCCGACCTCATCGCGCGGCTGTTCGTCGGCGTCGGTGCGGTCGGCATCTGGGACGAGCTGTTCTTCATCTGCACCGTCTTCGTGCTGCTGCGCCGGCACTTCCCCGACCTCACCGCGAACCTGCTGCAGGCGATCGTGTTCGTGTCGTTCCTGTGGGAGCTCGGCTACCAGGCGTGGGGTCCGCTGCTCACGATCCCATTCGCGATCGTCCAGGGCTTCCTCTTCCTCAAGACGCGCTCGCTCTGGTACGTCGTGACGGTGCACCTGCTGTTCGACGCCGTGGTCTTCGGCGTGCTCGTGCACGCGCACAACCCCGGCGCGGCATCCATCTTCCTGATCTGACGCGCGGCGCCGGCCCGGCAGAGCGCCGGCCGAGCGGGACGCGGCCGGGCAGAGCGCCGGCGGGGCGGGGGACAGGCCGGCTGCCTGCACGGGCACTGCCCAGGAGCCCCCGCTACGCTGGAACCGGACGCTGACCGCGTCCCCGGACGAGGGATCAGTACCCGGACTGCGACAAGACTGGCCAAGGAGTACCGCCATGGCGTGGATCGTCCTCATCCTCTCCGGTGTCCTCGAGGCCGTCTGGGCCACCGCGCTCGGCCGCTCGGAGGGATTCACCAAGCTCTGGCCCAGCGTGATCTTCGGCGTCGCGATCCTGGCATCCATGGGCGGACTCGCCTTCGCGATGCGCGAGATCCCCACGGGGACCGCCTACGCCGTCTGGGTGGGTATCGGCGCGGCGCTGACCGTCGTGGTCGCCATGATCACCGGTACCGAGGCCGTCTCGGTCGTGAAGCTGCTGCTCGTTCTCGGGCTCGTCGCCTGCGTGATCGGTCTCAAGCTCGTCAGCGACGCCCACTGATCAGGGTATTTCCCTGAAAGTCAACGGGAGGGAACGCTCGGGTTGATCGGCTACGATCTGGCTTCACTGCACTTGTCCGGGCCAGACACCGTCGTCACTCGCCCATGTCTTCCTCTGTGAAAGGTTCCGAGTGAGCGCACCGCCGAGCGAGCTTGCCTCCCCGACGCGTCCCTCGCGCGTCATCGAACGCCCGAGTCGTCGACTCGACCGCCTGCGCGGATCCCGCGTCGGTCGCGCGCTGCGCCAGTACGGCGAGGATGTCCTGCGCGCGCCGCAGGGTGTCGTGCCGGTCGAGCGCGGCTCGTTCACGCGGGTGCTGCTGCTCTGGGCCATCGCCCGCGCGGTGAACTTCGGCTTCCTGTGGGGCTTCTACTCGATCGCCAAGTCGGCGCGGTGGGGCTTCGGTCCCGACAGCGAGCGTCTCGGGACCTTCTTCGACTACCTCACCGGCTGGGACGCCGATCGCTACGGGCAGATCGCCGCCGAGGGCTACCCGATGTCGCTTCCGATGAACGTGTCGGGCGACATCCTTCCGAACAACTGGGCGTTCCTCCCCGTCTTCCCGTCCATGGTCCGCGCGCTCTCGGACGCCACCGGCCTCGGCTGGCAGCCCATCGCGGTCTTCCTCAGCCTGGCGGCGAGCCTGGGTGCGACGTGGATGCTGTTCCTCCTGCTGCGGACCGTGACCAAGCCGCAGGCGGCCTGGTGGGCGGTGGTGTTCTTCTCCTTTGCGCCGATGTCGTTCCTCTTCGTGATCGGCTACAGCGAGGGCCTGTTCATGCTGCTGATGTTCGGCGCGATGCTGCTGGCCATCAAGCGGCGGTACCTCTGGATCCTGCCGATCGGCCTGATCACGGCCTACACGCGGCCGGGTGTCCTGGCCCTCGGGCTGGCCCTGGGCATCGTGTTCCTCGTGCGCTTCTTCCGTCGCCGCGTCGACCCGTTCCCCGTGCGCGAGTGGGCGTCGCTGATGGCCACCGGCCTGACGATCGCCGTCGCCGGTCTGTCGTGGAACCACATCGCCCAGTACGTCACGGGCACGCACAATGCGTATATCCGCACCGAGCTCGGATGGTGGCTCGACTACGTCGGCAACGACGAGTTCACCCCGTTCACGCCGTGGTTCCGTCAGGCGGGCACGCACCTCGGCATCGTCGGCATCATCCTGGTCGTCGCACTCATCGTGGGCTTCCTCGCCCTCATCTGGTCGCGTCCGGTGCGCCGCCTGGGCCTGATGGTCGTCGCCTACGGCTTCAGCTACGGCGTGTACATCCTCGCGGTGTTCCTGCCGCAGCAGAGCACGTTCCGTCTGCTCATGCCGATGGCGCCGCTCATGGGTGACGATCGCTGGTCGTCGACCCCGCGCCGTCGAGCCGCGATCCTGACCGGATGCCTCGTGCTCCAGGTCGTCGCGATCCTGCTGCTGTGGACGCGCGGCAACCCGTGATCCCCTGACCTTCCCATGACGAGGGGGCGGCGCCGGTACGGCGTCGCCCCCTCGTCATCGACGGGGTCAGTCGGGGCGGCCGCCGGGGTCAACGGCGTCGATCATGTCCTGCTCGACCGCGTTGTCGGCATCCATCTCCGCGGAGCCGACCGCCGCGCCGTCGTCGTCCGCGAACGCCCCTGCGGAGTCGTCGCCCGCGGCAGACGCCTCGTCGCTCGCGGGGGATTCCTCGGCGCTTGCGGGCCCGGGCGCCGTCTCCGGCGCAAGCGGCACCGTGGGTTCCGTGGGATGGGGTGCGAGCGGCTCGGCGGGCGTCGTGGGAGCGGCCGGTTCGGAGGGCGTCTGGGGGAAGGGGCTCGGAGTGCTCATGCCCACACCCTCCGCTCACGGTCCGGGCAAAGCGAGCCCCTTCCGCCCCGGCCCGGAGGGGTGTAACCCCGCTAGGCTCGGCGGGGGGTGCACCACGACGGAGGGGACGGCGTGTCCACGGCACAGGATGTGACGCGACGCGAGGCGATCGCGCAGTACCGGCTCATCGGGGAACCCTCCGAGCCGGATCTGCAAGGCATCGTGGAGCTCGCGGCCAACGTCTGCGGAGTCCCCACGGCGGTCATCAACATCATCGACGACCGGATGCAGCATCAGATCGCCGCGGTCGGCATCCAGGCGGCCTCCTGCGAGCGCGAGGACTCGATGTGCGCCGCGGTCATCAGCACCCCGGGTCGCGTCGTCGTCCCCGATGCGCGCCTCGACGCACGCTTCTCCCGCAGTAGCTTCGTGACCGGGGAGGTCGCGAACGTCCGGTTCTACGCGTCGAGCCCGCTCATCACGCCGGCGGGCGTCGCGATCGGCACTCTCTGCGTCTTCGACGACGTCGTGGGCGAGCTCTCGGATGCCAGCAGCCACGCGCTCGATCTCCTCGCGCACCAGGTCATCGACGTCCTCGAGCTCCGACGCATCCAGCGCGACCTCGTCGAGTCGAACACCCAGCTGGAGCAGTTCGCCGCCCAGGTCAGCCACGACCTACGCAACCCGCTGACCGCGCTCACCGGCTTCATCGAGCTCGCCGCGGACAGCCCCGAGATGGCGGAGGCACCGCGCGCGGCACACTCCCTCGCGCGGGCCGAGGCGGCCGCAGGTCGCATGGCGGCGATGGTCAACGACCTGTTCGACTTCGCGCGGATGGGCGGTACGCGGCCGCACGTCACGGCGGTGAACATCGCCGACACCGTCGACGAGGTACTCGAGGATCTCGACGGCGCCCTGGTGGAAACCGGCGCCGAGGTCACGGTGGACGCGTCGACGTTCGTCCGCGCGGACAGCACACTCCTGCGGGTGCTGCTGCAGAACCTCATCGCGAACGCCGTGAAGTTCACCCTTGCCGTCGACGCGGTGCCGCGCGTCCGGGTCGGCGTCGAGACCCTGCCGGACGGGTGGCGCATCACCGTCGACGACAACGGCGAGACTCTCGAGCCGGAACTGCGGGAGCGGGTCTTCGAGCCGATGCAGCGCGGTCACGGGTCCGAAGTGCAGGGGATCGGGATCGGATTGGCCACGTGCCGGCGGATCGTCGACGCGCACGGCGGATCGATCGGGCTGGATGCCTCGCCGCAGGGCGGCACGCGGGCGTGGTTCGTCCTGCCCGCCGCCTGACGCCGGTTACCGGGCTGGCCGCTTTCGCGCAACCATCGCGACGTCCCTCGGGACCGGGTCGTAGCGTGAGAACAGTGCCCGTCGACGAGAAGGAGCGAGTATGGCCCGCAATGTGCGTCTGATGCGGTGCGCTCCCGAGGACGTGTTCCGCGTCCTCGCCAACGGCTGGCTGTATCCCCTGTGGGTGGTCGGCGCGTCCCGCATGCGCGACGTCTGCGAGGAATGGCCCGCCGAGGGATCCACGTTGCACCACTCCTTCGGCTCGTGGCCGGCCCTCGTCAACGACGAGACGGTCATGCGGGTATGGGATCCGCCCTACCGCGCCGTCCTCGAGCCCCACGGCGGACCGATCGGCATCGCGCGCGTGACGATCGACGTGAAGGCGCGCGGCGACATGTGCGTCGTGCGGATCCAGGAGGAGCCGGTGACCGGTCCGACCAAGATCCTTCCCGACGTCGTCTTCGACGCCATCACGCGCTGGCGCAACGCCGAGACGCTGCACCGGCTCGCCTATCTCGCCGAGGGTGGCGCACCGGGCACGGCCGGGGGAGCGTCGGCGCGAGGGCTCGAGTCCACCGCCGAGAAGGAGCCGATCGACCGATGAGCGAGAGCTACGACGCGATCATCGTCGGCTCGGGTCCGAACGGGCTCGCCGCCGCCGTCACCCTCGCCCGGTCCGGGCTGTCGGTCGCCGTCTACGAGCGCGCCGACACCTTCGGCGGAGCGGCGTCGACGACGGAGCTCACCCTGCCCGGGTTCCGGCACGACGTGGGCTCGGCGGTGCACCCGCTCGCGCTGCAGTCCTGGTTCTTCCGCGAATTCGGACTCGAGCAGCGGGTGCCGTTCATCGTGCCCGAGGTCTCGTTCGCCCACCCTCTCGACGGCGGCCGCGCGGGTCTGGCGTTCCGTGACCTCGCCCGCACCGTCGAGGGTCTCGGCGCCGACGGCCCGGCCTACGAGCGCCTCATGCGTCCGCTCGTGGATCATCTGCGCGGCGTGGCCGACTTCACGGGGAACGCGCTGCTGCGCATCCCCGGGGATCCCCTCGCGGCGTTCTTCTTCGGCATCCGTTCTCTGGAGCAGGGCGGGCCATGGTGGAACGCGCGGTTCCGCGAGGAGGTCGCTCCCGCGCTCATCACCGGCGTCTCGGCCCACACGATCCTGCACCAGCCGAGCCTCGCCGCGGGTGGGGCCGGCCTCGTCTTGGCCACGTACGGGCACGGACGCGGCTGGCCGATCCCGGTCGGGGGCAGCCAGTCCATCGCCGACGCGATGATCGCCGACATCCGCGCCCACGGCGGCGTCCTGCACGCCGGCGTCGACGTCACCTCGCTCGATGAGCTGCCCCCCGCACGCGCGGTGCTGCTGGACACGACACCGCGCGCGCTCATTTGCCTGGCGGGCGACCGGATGCCGGCGGCCTACCGTCGCGCGCTGGAGCGGTTCCGCTACGGCGGCGGTGTCGCGAAGGTGGATTTCGCCCTGAGCGACCCGGTGCCGTGGACCAACGCCGAGGTCGCCCGTGCCGGCACGGTGCACATCGGCGGCACGCGCGCCGAGATCGCCGAGGCCGAGAACAGCGTGGCCCGAGGCGAGCTGCCCGACGCGCCGTACGTGCTCGCCGCCCAGCCGACGCTCTTCGACCCGACGCGCGCACCCGCGGGCCAGCACGTGCTGTGGGCGTACACGCACGTGCCAGCGGGAAGCCCCGCCGACCGCGAGGAGGCGATCGTGCGGCAGATCGAGCGTTTCGCGCCCGGCTTCCGCGACACCGTTCTGGCATCGTCGTCGCGCACGGCCGTCGACGTCGAGGCCTGGAACCCGAACTTCCCGGGCGGTGACATCTCCGCGGGAGCGCCCACCCTCACCCAGCTGCTGGGACGACCGGTGTACAGCCCCGACCCGTGGCGGACGCCGATGAAGGGCGTGTACCTGTGCTCGTCGTCGACCAGCCCGGGTCCCGGGGTGCACGGCCTCGCCGGGTGGCAGGCCGCTCTCAGTGCGCTCCGCCACGAGTTCGGGACGCGTCTGCGACCCGGGCTGACGCCGCGCGACGATCAGCTCGCGGCGCGGTAGTCGTGCCGGAGGGCGACAGCGTCTTCCGCCTGCGGCAGCGTCTGGACGCGGCGACGACCGGGCACCGGGTGCGCGACGGAGAACTGCGCTCGGGCGCGGCCGCCGGGCTCTCGCTCGCCGGGCGTCTCATCGCCGGGTACGACACACACGGCAAACATCTGCTGACGCGGTTCGACGACGGCACCACCCTGCACACGCATCTGCGCATGCAGGGCAGTTGGACGATCACGCGCCCCGGTCGCGCCCTGCCCGCCTCCGCCCGCGAGAAGGCGCGGGTGCGTCTTCTGCTGGAGGAAGGGCGCGAGGTGTGGGGCCTGGACCTGCCGGTCGTCGAACTCGTCCCGACGGCGAGGGAGGTCGACGCCATCGGGTATCTGGGACCCGACCCCCTCCGGGCGGACTGGGATGCCGCCGAGGCGGCGCGGCGCTTGTCCGCACGCCTCGACCGGCCCCTCGTGGCCGCACTGCTGGATCAGCGGTGCATCGCGGGCCTGGGCAACCTGTGGGTGAACGAGCTGGCGTTCCTGCGCGGCATCCATCCGTTCGCGCCCATCGGGGCGACGGATGTCGACGCGATGGTGGCGCTCGCCGCCCGGTGTCTGCGCCTGTCGGCGACGGTGGCGGGGATGTACCAGGTGACGACGGGCAATACCCGCAGGGGGTCGTCCCACTGGGTGACGGGTCGCGCCGGGCGTCCGTGCCTACGCTGCGGTACGCGGGTGCGCGTGCGGGACGAGGTCCAGTGCGACCCCGAGCAGCGCCGCACCTGGTGGTGTCCGCGTTGCCAGCCCACGCCCGGCGGCGTCGATGTCGGAACCCCGGAGTAGAACGGAAGGATGGCCGTCGACCGCGATCACCTGCTCCGCGTCACCCGCATTTACGCGGAAGACGCGGCGCTCGAGCTCGAGCGGGGCCGGGAGATCGTCGCGCGGTGGCCGGAGGCGGACATCGTGCCGGTGGCGTCGCATTGGCAGATCCCCGAGGTGCACGGCGATGAGACGAACGTCGCCCGCTGGGTGCGCATCAAGACCGAGGCGCTCGTCCTCGGCGTGAAGAAGAGTGTCGCGACGCGCGTGAACGGCCGTTCCGCCGACTTCATCGCCCCGTCCCTGTCGAACGGCTGCGCCATGGCGTGCGCCTACTGCTACGTGCCGCGTCGCAAGGGCTACAGCAATCCGATCACCGTCTTCGCCAACATCGATCAGATCTCGCGGCACCTCGCACGGCACATCGCCGCCCGGGGTCCGAAGACGGAACCCAATCAGTGCGACCCCGAGGCGTGGATCTACGACATCGGCGAGAACGGCGACTGTTCGGTGGACGCGATGATCAGCGAGAACGTCCGCGATATCTGCGAGCTGTTCCGCATGTCACCGACGGCGAAGGCGTCGTTCGCCACGAAGTTTGTCAACCGCGACCTGTTGGAGTGGGATCCGGCGGGGCGCACGCGCATCCGGTTCTCCCTCATGCCCGCGGCGGTCGCGCGCGTCACGGATCTGCGGACATCGCCGATGTCGGAGCGTATCGCCGCCATCAACGATTTCGTGGATGCCGGATACGAGGTGCACGTCAACTTCTCGCCCGTCATCCTGACCCCGACGTGGCTGAACGACTGGGGCGCGCTGTTCGACGAGATCGATGCCGTCCTGCACGCCCGCGCTAAAGCGCAACTCGCCTGCGAGGTGATCTTCCTCACGCACAACGAAGGGCTGCACGACGTCAACCTCGGCTGGCATCCCAAGGGCGAGGAACTCTTGTGGACCCCGTCCCTGCAGGAAGAGAAGCGCTCGCAGAACGGAGCCACGAACGTGCGCTACCGGCATCCGCTGAAAGCGCAGAGCGTTGCCGCACTGACGACGCTCATCGCGCAGAAGCTGCCGTACTGCCGGGTGCGCTACGCGTTTTGAGCCGCGGTCGTCAGCTGACGTCGCCCGCGGGCGAGCCCGACGTGGTGGCCGCGTCGTCGGCGTCCTGCTGGGCCGCGGCACCCTCTTCGGGTGACTCGCTCCCCGCGCCGGAAGAGTTCTCGTCGGGGGCGTCGTCCGCGCGTCCGTCGTTGTTCGTCATGCTGTCTCCGTCCGTCGGGGAGCGCTGTCGCGATCCGTCGCCGACGCTGTCATGGGGATGCTCGCGTGTCCAGGGGGTGGCGCGGTCAGATCGGGGAGACCCCGTAGCGTTCGGTGAAAGCCGCAGCTGCGGCATCCTCGAAGTCGTCCGCCTCGTCGCGCAGGTCGATGTCATCCATGGTGTTCACAGCAAAGGCGCGAGCGCGCCGGCGGTCAAGGCGAAGGCGAGGGCGGTGCCGCCCACGACGGTTGCGGCGGCCAGCGACGCCTTCTCGGTGCGCCGGCGGCGCGTCGAGTTGACGGGGTGAGTCGTGCTGCGCAGAGACGACTTCGCCAGCTCGAGACGGTCGTAGCGTCCGATGGGGACGCCGTGGGCGTCGCGCGACACGAAACCGCCGGCGACTTCATCGACGCACCCGAAGTATTCGCCGCCGTGGTGAGCCACCCAGAAGCCGGTGTCGGCCTTGGCCCACGTGGTGCGGACCGATGAGCGTGCGGGAGCCGGGGCCAGGGGAGTGGTGGTCATGTCAGGCCGCCGCGGAGAGGGACGGACGCCGCGAGGCGGTCGCGGTCGAGCGGGCACCGGGGGTGCGAGTCTGCGCATCGTGCGCGGGAATCTCGGCCGTGAGGTCGACGATGAGACCGGCCGACGCGTTGGCCATGTCGGCCATCGCCTTCAGGGTCGTGGCGTTCAAGCTCTCGGGCTCGGCTGCATCGAAGACGAAGCGGAGGGGGATCGACGGTTGCAGCCACAGCGTGGAGCGTCCCGGCGTGCCGTCGACGTGCGTCCATCCCAGGGTGAAGCTTTCGCCACGGCGGAGCTTCGTGGTGGCGACCACTTTGATGTGAGAGAGGAGTCGGTCGGGGATGTGGATCGACTCGGTCGACGTGGCATAGAACAGCTGGCCCATGGGGTGCTCCTTCCGCAGCAATTAACTTGGTTGCAAATATAGTTCATTAGTAACTAGTTCATCGAACTATTTTCGTGAGGTATAGTCGCCCGATACTGAGGGGGGAGTGTGCCCGTGACCGACGCGAATCTCGCGGACCGTGGTGCAACGACCACCGGCCCCACCTACTGGTACGGCGAAGAGCCCGTCGGGCGCCGGAGCCGCAGCAAAGCCGTTCTGGAGGCCCTGCGCATCTACCGCGCTGCCGAAGTGGCCATGCGTCGCCGGACGCGTGACTCGATGTCGATGGGCGAGAACGAGCTGCTCGTGCTCCGCTACCTTCTGCGCGACACGACCGGCCACGTCCGACCGGGCGAGCTGACTCGCTACCTCGGCCTCTCGACAGCCTCGACCACAGCCCTCCTCGATCGCCTGGAGCGATCCGGTCACATCGTCCGGGTCGCGAACCCCGCCGATCGTCGGAGCCTCTTCGTGCAGTCGACGCCGCGCGCAGACGCCGAAGTGCGCCAGACCCTGGGCATGATGCACGACCGCATGCTGGCCGCCGTGATCGACATGTCGCCGGAGGACTCGGCCACCGTGGTCGGGTTCCTGCGCCGCATGAGCGACGCCGTCGATGGCGTGGCCGTGCACGACGCGGCGATCGAGTCGTCGTGATTTACGTGCTCGTCGGCGGCCCGCGCGACGGACAGCACGTGGACGACCTCCCTCGTGGCTACCGCTTCTCCCTGGCCGACCCGCCTCCGGAGCCGTTCGGGGAATTCGACACCGTGCGCGCGATCTGGTTCGAATTGGACGAGGCGATGTTCCGCTCCGCCCAGAGTCGCGACTGACCTGTATCGCACCCGCCGGTTCCGTTCAAGCCACCCCCGCGTGTTTTTTCTGGGCCGCACAGTGTAGGCATGCGCTGCGTGACATATGCCGGAGAAACCGTCATCACGACCGACGACATCGCGTCGTCGCTCATCGAGCTGACGGCGGCGGTCGCCAAAGAGGGTCAAGCCGAGGCCGTGAGCATCCCGATCGTGACGGGTGAGAAGAAGGTGGCCCAGGCCGAGCTGGTCATCGGCGTCGGCAACGACGTCCTCTCCGCCCCCGTCGAGTGGGACGACGAGGAGCCCGACTTCTCGCGCGCGGCCAAAGAGCTCCAGGAGCACCGGTTGTTCCCGCGCACCCAGCTGCGCGCCGTCGAGCACGATCCGCGCGGATCGGACGACGAGCCCATCGACTGGGACTTCGATCGGCCCACGGAGGCCTGAACCCATCGCGGTGCGCTCGGCAAGGTGTTCCGGGCGCGCCAGCGGGTGACGATGATGCCGCGATCCTTGCGTGAGGGGCGCGGCATCCGTTATGTTTCCAAGTCCGTGCCATCCGGCGCGGGGCCGAGAGAGGACGAGGCGATGAACGCGAACCGCGATCAGCGTCAGGAGCAGCAGGCGATGTACCTGCCGTTCCTCCCCTCGTCGTACCCTCCGGCGCCGGTCGTCTGAACACCCGTTCTTCCACGCCCCGCACCGTCAGGTCGGGGCGTTCCTCTTTCCTCCGTGGACAGACGTGTGCTTCGATCCGAGGCCCGTCCGCGCGCGTCCGCGCATCACACGAAGGAAAGGATCCATGCAGAAGCTCACCGAACGACTGGTGTCGTGGGCGAGTCTGATCGATGAGAAGACCATCGAACAGGCCCGTACCTCGTCGCGCATGCCGTTCATCTACCCCCACCTGGCCCTCATGCCCGACGCCCATCTGGGCCTGGGCGCCACGGTCGGCTCGGTCATCCCGACGCTCGGGGCGATCATGCCGGCGGCCGTCGGCGTCGACATCGGTTGCGGCATGATCGCCGTCAAGACGCAGTTCACCGCCGAAGACCTCGCCGGGCGCGACCTCGCCGAGCTGCGGCAGCAGATCGAACGCGCCATCCCGCTCTCGGCGGGCCGCGACAACCGCAAGATCGTCGCCACCGCCGAGCCGCGTGTCGGAGAGCTCGAGGCGCTCGCCGAGAAGGCCGGGTTCGACCCCGCGTCGTATGCCGGTCACTGGCGCCACCAGCTCGGGTCGCTGGGCAGCGGCAACCACTTCATCGAGATCTCGCTCGACGAGAACGACGACGTGTGGATGTTCCTGCACTCCGGGTCCCGGGGCGTCGGCAACCGCATCGCGCAGCACCACATCAAGGTCGCGCAGCGCCTGGCGAAGCAGTGGTGGATCGAGCTCCCGCACCCCGACCTGGCGTACCTGGTCGAGGGGACGCCCGAGTTCACCCGGTACATCCGGTGGGCCCAGCACTTCGCCCTGCTCAATAGGGAGGAGATGATGGACCGCGTCGCGAACCAGCTCGGCCGCTTCCTCGACACCCCCGTCGAAGAGCGCGAGCGCATCAACTGCCACCACAACTTCACCGAGTCCGAGAAGCATTTCGGCAAGACGGTGTGGGTGTCGCGCAAGGGCGCGATCATGGCCGACGCCGGACGCCCGGGGCTGATCCCGGGGTCGATGGGCACCGCGTCCTACGTGGTGGAGGGCCGCGGCAACCCTGTGGCGCTCAACTCGTCGCCGCACGGCGCGGGGCGGGAGTACTCCCGGTCGGCGGCCCGCAAGACCTTCACGCACGAGCAGCTGCGCGAGGCGATGGCGGGTATCGAGTTCCGCGACACCGACGCCTTCATCGACGAGATCCCGCAGGCGTACAAGCCGATCGATCGGGTGATGGCGGATGCCGTCGACCTCGTGACCGTGCGGCACACGCTGCGGCAGATCGTCAACGTGAAGGGCGACTGAACCGGATGCCACGGACGAAACGCCCGCGTCCGTGGCATCCGTCGTTCTGTCACACCGGTCGCGGTGGATCGCTGTTCCTGTGACCGTGGTGCCGCACCGCGCTGCCGAGGTCACGCTCGGGGGATCACGACGGGGATGACGGGGCATGAGCGAGCGCAAATTCGAGTGGGGCGGACTCAGCGCCGACCACGGCGACTTCGTCACTGCCACCGAGGCGCTGGCGATGAGTTTGCGGTCGGGCGGGGGAAGGCCGCCAATCTCGAGCCGCACGGTCACGCTGAGGGCGTCGACGTCGAGATGGTGGTCCTCGGACGCACGGGGGTGAAGGAGTGCTCGCGGATCATCGGGGGTCAGGCTGCCGTCGTCGCACCGCGACCCACGACTCGCTCACACCGGCGAAGGTGGTGAAACATGCGGGTCATCGGGGCGATACGGGCGTCGCAGCTGCGTTCGGCGGATCTCGCCCCTCCTTTAATGGAGACGACTCTCGGCCGTCGCTCATCTTCGACACAAAGGACACGTCGTGACCTCTCGTACACCACAGCCTTCGACGCTCTCTTCCACGCCTGGCGGACTCTCTCGGCGCACCCTGGTCGCAGGTGCGGCCTGGAGCATTCCCGCTCTGACTCTCACCTCATCGACACCCGCCTTCGCCAACGCGTCCGGTCAATCGCAGGTGCGGCTCGACCTCGCGGGGGGTCGAGTGCCCTCAATCGGCACGGTGTCGGTCACCGCGACGGTTGTCTCGGCCCAAAATCAGCCCCTTGCCGGGCAGGCGGTGTCGCTCACAGGTCCGGCCGGTGCGGTTTTCGGCGACTCGGTGGGTACGACCGCAGGTGACGGAACGTTCACCACGTCGTTCGATCTGAATCGACCGGGCGCGAAGCCGGGATCGACCATCACCGTGACGGCCATCTGCGGCGACGCCTCCGCGTCCGCGTCAGCGATGGTGCTGAGCTCCAACGCGCTCTCCAATGGGCGGAACGCGAACGGCGAAGCGGGCATAGGAGTCGGCGGCGTCTCGGATCCTTCGAAGGATCCCGTCCTCCAGATGACCCAGCTGCAGCGCATCTTCCCGTCCCCCATCGTCGACGTGCAGGGCGGGGGAACGGGGTTCGCTCTGGCGCTCCTCGCCGACGGCACGGTCTGGGCGGTCGGCGGCGACTTCCACGGCTGCCTCGGCGGTGTCGTGTCCGTCGGTACGTATACGCAGACGTGGAAGCAGATCTCCGCTCTGACCGACATCGCGCAGATCGCTGCCGCGAGCGCGAACGGATACGCGCTGACGAATGGCGGTGCCCTGTGGGCATGGGGCATCAACGATCGAGGCCAGCTCGGCAACGGCACCACGGTGGACTCATCGGCTCCGGTGAAAGTGATCCCGTCGGGGGTCCGCCAGGTCGCCGCCGGTGACTCGAATGCGTACGTCGTGATGACCGACGGGTCGGTCCGAGCCTGGGGGCAAGCCGCTCGCGGCGCCGTGGGCAACGGAGCGACGTCGCCGAACCAGCTGACGCCCGTCGAGGTCCTGCCCTCGTCCGCGGGTGTGTCGCAGGTGGCCGCTCAGTACAACGGCGGATACGCCCTCGCGAACGGGCAGGTGTACGCATGGGGGCGAAACGAGTTCGGCGAGCTGGCCGACGGGACGACCACCGACTCCTCGAGCCCGACTCTCATTGCGAACCTGAGCGGTGTTGCAGAGGTGGCGGGTGGCGGTGACGGCGCGTACGTTCTCAAGACCGACCATTCGGTGTGGGCGTGGGGGCGTAACGACCAGGGGCAGTGCGGTGATGGCACGACCACCCACCGTCTCACCCCTGTGCAGGTGACAGGTCTCTCAGGGGTCGTGCAGTTGGCTTCCATCGGCCGCTCCGGGGCCGTTCTGACCTCCGCGGGTGAAGTGTGGGCGTGGGGGGAGAACGCATACGGCAAGCTGGGCGACGGAACGACCACCGACTCGTCCACCCCCGTCAAGATGGTGGGGCTCTCGTCAGTCGCCGTGGCGAACCTGACGCCACGATTCGGCGGAGGTGGCACCTCGCGCTTCGCCCTGATCACCGCCGACAATACCGTCACTCTCACGATGGACTCGTCCGTCGTCGCGGGCGCCCCGGCGACCGTGACGGCGACGGTCAAGGGCGGGAACAAGCCCCTACCGGGGGTGAATGTGACCCTCACAGGAACGGGGGCTCTGACGTTCGGCCAGGCGGCGGGAACCACCGATGCCAACGGCAGGTTCCAGACCACCGTGCAGGTAGGCGGATGGTCCCGTCCGGGCCGCGTCCTGCAGGTCACCGCTGCGACCGACGCGGCGTCCGTCACGGCCTCCGCGACCGTCCTGGGAGCCAATGCGATGTCGACGGGACGAAATGCCAACGGCGAGGCGGGTATCGGCGTCGGCGGCGTCTCCGATGCGTCCAAGGATCCCGTGCTGCAGATGACGCAATTCCAGCGGGCATTTCCCTCGCCCGTTGTCGACATCCGAGGCGCCGCGACGGGCATGACACTCGCTCTGCTGCAAGACAAAACGGTGTGGGTCGTCGGCGGCGACTTCCACGGTGACACTGCGGGAGGGGCGTCGCTCAACTCGTACACCGAGACGTGGAAGCAGATCACCTCGCTGTCCGATATCGAGCAGATCGCTGTCGGGAGCGGAAACGGGTACGCCCTCACCTCAGGTGGTGCCGTGTGGGCATGGGGGATCAACGATCGAGGCCAGCTCGGCGACGGCACGACGAACGACTCCGCGACGCCCGTCCAGGTCATCTCCTCTGGCGTAAAGCAAGTGGCATCCGGCGACTCCACCGTGTATGCGCTGATGAGTGACGGGTCGGTGCGCGCGTGGGGGCAAGCATCTCGAGGGGCGATCGGCAACGGTGCGACGTCGAATCAGCTGACGCCGGTCGAGATCCTCCCGTCGTCGACCGGCGTCAGCCAGGTGGCCGCGCAGTACAACGGCGGCTACGCCCTCGTGGGCGATCGTGTGCTTTCGTGGGGGCGTGGCGAGTTAGGGCAGCTCGGAAACGGTGGGACTGCGGACAACCCCACTCCGACGACTATTCCGAACCTGTCGGGCGTCGTCGAGATCGCGACCGCGGGTGACAATGCCTACGTACTCAAGTCGGACAAAACGGTGTGGGCCTGGGGGCGTAACCAGGTCGGGCAGGTGGGCATTGGAAACACCACCAACCCCCAGCCTCTCCCGGTGAAGGTGACGGGCTTGCCTCAGGTCGTCCAACTTGCCGCGGCTGGGGGCGGTGCCGCCGTCCTCACCACCGAGGGCGACGTGTGGACATGGGGCGGAAACGATTGGGGCTGGCTCGGTGACGGCACGCGGACCACCCGGACATCGCCCGTGCAGATGATCGGTCTCGGCAGCGTCACCGTGTCGCGCCTCGCCCCTCGCTACGGCGGCGGCGGGACCACCCGGTTTGGTCTCGTCACTGCCGACAACGCGGTTTCTGTGGGCATTGGTGGTGCCGGTCCGCAGGGGGCTACGTCGACGATTGCTGCGGGCACACCCACCGTCGTGGTCGCACGCGTCGCCGCGGGTTCCTCGGGCGTTCCCGGCGTGGGCGTTGCTTTCACCGGTACCGCCGCGGCCACCTTCACACAGAACCAGAGCACGACCGACTCCGGTGGCGTCGCCACGACGACGGTTCAGGTGGATGCCGCGACGAAGCCCGGGCGCATTCTCCAAGTTACCGCGGCGACCGATCAGACATCGGCGACGGCGACGGCGATCGTCCTGGGATCGAACGCGCTGTCGTGCGGGCGCAATGCGAACGGCGAGGCCGGTATCGGCGTGGGTGGTGTCTCCGATCCGTCCAAGGATCCGGTGTTGAAAATGACCGTGTTGCAGCGCGCCTTCCCCTCGCCGGTCGTCGATCTGCAGGGGGCTGCGACGGGGATGACCCTTGCGCTGCTCGCGGATCAGACGGTGTGGGCGGTGGGCGGCGACTTCCACGGCGATACTGCCGGGGTGGCGCCTCTGAACTCGTACACCGAGAAGTGGAAGAAGATCACCTCCCTGTCGGGCGTGACCCAGATCAATGTCGGCAGCGGCAACGGTTACGCCGTCCTCTCGGACGGCTCGCTTTGGGGCTGGGGCATCAACGATCGCGGACAACTCGGCAACGGCACGACCACCGACTCCGCAACGCCTGTTCGAATCATCGCCAGCGGCGTCTCTCAGGTGGCGTCCGGAGACTCCACCGTGTTTGTCGCGATGAGCGACGGTTCGGTGCGCGCGTGGGGTTCCGGCAGCCGTGGTGCCGTCGGGAACGGGTCGACGTCCGATCAGCTCACACCTGTCGAGATTCTCCCGGCATCGGCGCAGATCACGCAGGTCGCCGCACAATACAACGGCGGTTACGCTCTCACCTCCGGTGGTCGTGTCTACTCGTGGGGCCGTGGCGAGTTCGGTCAGCGCGCGGATGGCACGACAACCGATTCGTCGCTCCCGACGCTCATTCCGAACTTCTCGAGCGTTGCGCAGGTGTCGGCCGGGGGCGACGGCGCGTATGCGTTCAAGACAGACAAAACGGTCTGGGCCTGGGGACGCAACGATCTCGGTCAGATCGGTGACGGCACGGCCACCCACCGGCTGACGCCGGTGCAGGTCACGGGCGTCTCGAACGTCACCCAGCTGGCCTCGATCGGTCGCAATGCCGCCGTCCTCACATCGAGCGGACAGGTGTGGGCGTGGGGAGAGAACGCGTATGGCGCGCTCGGCGACGGCACGACGACGTCGCGAACGACGCCCGTACAAATGACGGGACTCTCGGGCGTAGCCGTTGCGCGCCTCACACCGCGCTTCGGCGGGGGAGGAACGACCCGCTTCGGCCTCGTGCAAAACTGACATATCGAATCGCCCCGCCGCCTGTCATGCGGCGGGGCGATTCGATGTCGAAACGGTGTTGTCGAGTCTATCCAGCGTATTGAAGCCCCACGGCGAGGGCGCCGATCCGGCTGATCCGCCCGGGTGCCCATTCCAGCGAGGCTCCGCGCGTGGCGCTCGCCAACTTCGGCATCGCTTCGCTTGTCGCCTCGACCCGCCCCACCAACCCGGAGACGGTCGTCAGAACTGCGACGTACCCGAGCCCGGAACAAGCTCGCGGAATGCCGGCGACCCGCGCGAGCGACGTCTACTCGCTCGGCTTGGTCCTGCTGAAGGCGTTGACCGGTACCCGTCCGTTCGCGGGCCGCACCCCGCACGAGGCACTTGCCGCGTTGCGGCCGGAGGGTTGGTGCTCTCTGAGGACGGCGCCTGCAAACCCGGCTCCTCCCGAATCACACCGCCCCCACACGTGTCCTCGAGGGGGAGCGTCCTCAGCGGTCTCGGCGGGTGCTGCTCATGGCATCCGTCATCAACCTTCTGCTCGCGGGAAGCGGCATCGCGACCGCTGTCGCGCTGACCAGCTCGCGGTCGGGTGCGTCGCCGGACCTCCTCGCGCTTCCGTCGCTGTTGAACCAGCGCCTCGGCGACCTCGGACGGAGGTCGGACCATGACTCGACCTCAATCTGGGGGCATACGTCGATGTCATCCTCCACATCACCGCCGCCCAGGGTGTGCCCTTGGCGGGCGAGGAGCTGACGTTCACGCAGGGCGATCCCGTCTACACCCCGACCGAGATCATCGACTAGCTGTGATGTTCAGGGACGTTGTTTCGGCGACACGGCCGTGGTCAGCTGAGGGGTGAGGGCCTCCGGTTGTGAAGTGGAGCTGTTCAGTTCAACCGCTTCAGGAACCGGGAGGCCCTCGTGTCCCACGCTAACGCTGCCCTGACCCCGCGCGCTCGACTCCGGCTGGCGCGCCTGATCGTCGAGGATGGCTGGCCGCCATCGGTTGCGGCGAAGATGTTCATGGTCTCGCCCGCGACCGCCCGGAAGTGGGCGAACCGGCTGCGCCTGAAGGGACCTGCCGGGATGGCTGATCGTTCGAGCCGCCCACGATCGATGCCGTTGAAGACGCCGCTGCCGCAGGTCAAGCGGATCGTGAAAGCGAGATGGCGACGGCGTCTCGGCCCGGTTCAGATCGCCGGCGAACTCGGCCTTCCCGCTTCGACCGTGCATGCCGTCCTCGTGCGCTGCCGCATCAACAGGCTCAGCCATATCGACCGGGTCAGCGGTGAGCCAATCCGCCGTTACGAGCACGACCATCCCGGCTCACTGATCCACGTCGACGTCACGAAGTTCGGCAACATTCCCGACGGCGGCGGATGGCGGTTCGTCGGGCACGTGCAAGGCGAGCGCAACCGCGAGGCCACCGCCACCCGCATCAAGAGCAGGAACCACCGTCACGAACCCCGCCTGGGCACCGCGTTCGTTCACACCGTCATCGATGATCACTCCCGCGTCGCCTACGCCGAAATCCATGCCAACGAGAAAGCCGACACTGCTATCGGTGTTCTCCGCCGCGCGGTGTCGTGGTTCGCGGACCAAGGCGTCACCGTCGAGCGCGTCCTCTCCGACAACGGCTCGGCTTACAAGTCCTACGCCTGGCGCGACGCCTGCACGGATCTCGGAATCACGGCGAAGAAGACTCGTCCCTACCGGCCCCAGACCAACGGGAAGATCGAACGCTTCCACCGCACCCTCGCCGATAGCTGGGCCTACGCGAAGCTCTATCCCTCAGAAACCTCGCGACGAGAAGCACTCCCCGGATGGCTCCACTTCTACAATCACCACAGGCACCACTGCGCGATCGGAGCCCCGCCCATCAGCAGGATCGACAACAACCTGCCTGGACATCACACCTAGGGCGTGTCTCCCAATTGGGTGGGTTGATTCGGTGATGCTGGGGCAGTGTCGCGTTTTCAGTTGCTCTCGGATGCTCAGTGGGACCTGATCGCGGGGTTCTTGCCTGGGCCGACGGGACGAAAAGGTCGCCCCTTCTCGGACGCGCGGACGATGGTCGAGGCGATCGCATACCGCTATCGGACCGGGATCGCGTGGCGGGATCTGCCCGCGGCGTTCGGGCCGTGGCAGACGGCGTGGAAATGGCATCGCCGGATGGCCGGAGATGGAACCTGGGATCGCGTCCACGCGGCACTACTGGCCCGCGCCGACGCGACCGGCAATGTCGACTGGTCCGTGTCGGTGGACTCCACCATCGCCCGCGCTCATCAGCACGCGACGAACATCACCCGGGTCACGGGGGGGGCTTCGTCGAACTACAACAATCCGCTGATCGAGCCGCCTGATCATGGCTTCGGTCGCTCCCGCGGCGGACTTTCTACCAAGCTGCACCTCGTCGACGGTCGCGGTCTGCCGCTGGTAATCGCTGTGACACCCGGCCAAGCCGGGGACTCACCGATGCTGATCCCGTTACTGGAACAGTTGCGCATCACCCGCCCCATCGGGCGCCCGCGGACCCGACCCGACCGCGTCCGCGGCGACAAAGCGTACTCGTCACGCGCGATGCGCCAGCACCTGCGCGAGCGCAGCATCCAAGCCGTGATCCCGCAGCCAGCCGATCAGATCGGCCACCGAATCCGACGCGGCTCACACGGCGGACGACCCATCACTTACGACCGCGACGACTACCGAAACCGCAACGTCATCGAACGCCGCTTCGCCACCCTAAAACAATGGCGAGGCCTCGCCACCCGCTACGACAAACTCGCCACCGTCTACCGCTCAGCAGCCGTCTTCAACGCCGTCATCGCCTGGACACGACATTTGGGAGACATGCCCTAGTCGGGGAGCCGGCTGCACCGCCCCACGGGGGAGCAGAGGTCGATCCAGGTGAGGTACGACGCTCGAGCTGAGCCCCCGTGCCCTCCGCGCCATCGTGGACGGGACGGTGCGCCTGCGGAGCCTGCATCCCGACCCGCGCCTGCGCTCCGTGTGAGGGCCGCGCGGAAACGACGAGGGCCTCGGCGAACGCGGGGTCGCGCTCGCCGAGGCCCTCGGATGCCGGCATCCGGGCCAATGTCAGCCGAGGCGCTCGGCGCGGTACTTGTCGCTGCTGAAACCGAGGATGAGGTAGCCGATGACGTGCAGCAACACCAGCAGCACGACCGAGAGGAACCAGCCGTGACCGAACGCCCGGCCGACGCGGATCGACACGATGATGTAGAACACGAATCCGACGATCGGGACGATGTACAGCAGAGCGAACCACCCCGAGAAGCCCGCGACCTTCGTGAGGTACACGAGGTTCACGATCGGGATGACGGCCAGCCAGCCCGGGTAGCCCGCTTTGGTGAACACGCGCCACAGGGCCACGGCGAGGAGCACGTAGACGGCGAGGGCGAGGAGGGAGTTGGTCGCGCTGAGCGCGAAGATCGAGGTCTGCTCGGCGATGGAGTACGGGCTCGAAGTCAGCATGCGTTCATCGTAAAGGGCTCCCAGGTGGCACTCAGGTTCGGGTCCCGGATGCCGCGCCGCAGCGCCGGGGTTACGCTCGGGAGACGTGACTCGGGAGACGGCATGAGCGAACGCAGATTCGAGTGGGGCGGCCTCGGTGCCGACCGCGCCGGCTACGTCACCGCCCCGGAGGCCCTGGCCATGCTCGAGGTCCTCGTGATCGCGCAGGGCGACCTGGATGTCCTGACGGAACTGCGCGACGGCGCCGCCCGCGCGCGCCTGAGTCGGGGGGAGCGGTGGGCCGTCGTCTCGACCCCCGGGTCCCGCTGGTTCTCGGTCGAGACCGACACGGGGCACCGGCTGCAGATCGTCGACGCCACGTCGTCGAAGGACGAGAGTGCGCGGCTGCTCGCCCTGTACGTCGACATCGCCGAGGCGTACGTGCGCGGTGACGCCATCCCCGTCCAGGGTGGAGTGTTCAGCGGCACGGCGGTGACCGTCGACGTCGACGGGCGCTCGGCCGTGCTCCGGCAGTCGGTCGGGCGTCGGGTGAGAGCGCTGTTCGGGCGCTAGAGGGGCAGGGCCGCCGCGGTCAAGCCGTTGGGGCCGCGGCATCCGCCTTGCGAGGCTGAAGGCGTACGCGATGAGAGGAATGCCATGAGCGACTCGCAGAACCCCGCCCCGGCCGACGACGCCGCCGACCTCGGGGACGACCCCACGGTCAAGCCGAGCCAGGAGAACGACCCCGAGGAGGCGTCGAAGGCGCCGAAGAAGGACGACCCGAACGCCGACCACCAGGCCACCGGGATCGGTGTCATCGGCGACGAGTGATTCGGATGCCGCGGGGCCGGCGCCGCAGCGTCGGCGAGGCCCCGCAGCGTCGGGCATCGCCGCGGCGCGATGCTAACCTTGACCGTCCGCCTCCGTAGCTCAGGGGATAGAGCGTTGGTTTCCGGTACCAAAGGTCGCAGGTTCGATTCCTGTCGGGGGCACCAAAATTTGTGAACAGAAACTGCACCAGATGAACAGTCTGGTTTGACTGGTGCGGCTTCAGGACAGAGCCCGCTCTCCGGAGGGGCTTCGTCGTGTCGCCCGGCGTCCACTCGCCCTTCGCGAACGTCTGGAAGGTGTAGCGCGGCAGCCCGGCACCGTAGGCGAGCTGCCCCTGGCTCAGACCGGCCGTTTCGCGGTGCCGCTAATGCTCGGCCGAGCTCCCATCTGAAGCGTGCCCAGTCGCCGGTAGGAGTCCTCGTTGCCATCCCTCTGGCTCGAAGCAGGATGGGCTCGCATATGGCCTCCTCTATGGGGCGTGTTGTGGCTGGTGTCATGCGCGGGGGCCGGGAACCGAGCCCGCGCGCCGGGGAGGTCCTTCCGGATCTCCTTCCGGCCGCGAAACGGACAAATCGGAGCACCGCCACCTGCCTATTGCGCATTCCGGCCACGTCGCGAACGCCAGAATGATGACGAACTCGTCGCAGGAGTCCCGCGAAGCCGACCGCGAGACTCACCCCGTCCCACACCCGAAGAAGGACATCCGTGACTCACGACACGACAGAATCCGACCAGCCCGCCGACTCCGTTTCCGAGTTTGCCGCCGACCTCCGAGCGCTCCGAATAGAGCACGGAAACCCCACCCTCGCCACACTTGCTTCCCTCACGGGCATCTCCAAGAGCGTGATCTCTGATGCGTTCGCCGGACGCAAGCTCCCCACAGAGAACACCACCGGACTTCTCGCCGAAGCAGTGGGGGGTGACCGCGCCGCATGGTTGACCCGTCGCCGGAACCTCATGCCGCGGACCGCTCCGGCCGCAACGGCACCCGTTGAGCGCCGGCGACCTCACACCGTTCCGATATGGGGCACCGTCCTGATCGCGCTCAGCACCGCGGTTATCGGGGCGGTGGTGACGAGCGTGGTCTGGTCGACGGTCATCCTTCCGCCCGCGGTCGCAGCCGCGGCGCCGTCCCCGACGGACAGCTACCTCGCGTACGCGGACGGCGTCGACCCGATGCAGACCGTGTGCCGGGAGGATGCCGTGATCGCGGCGAGCGAGCAGCGCCAAGACGGGCAGTTCCAGGTACAGATGCTCTACTCGAAGAAGTGCATGGCCGTCTGGGGCCGGGTCACGCGCTATGACAACCAGTCGGCAGGCAACTCGCTCACCATGCTGATCTACCCGGCCGTTGACCCCGAGTCGTCGCGTAATCAGGAGCGGTCGGCCTTCGATGTTCAGTCGATCTACACCACGCTGATGATCGAGCCCGACGTCAACGCGCGCGTTTGCGGCATCGCCACCGTCACCCAAGACGGCCACGACCCCATCCAGCTCGGACCGCCGATGTGCGTCTGAGTGTTATGCCTCCATCGGCCTCATCTGTTGGCCTGGAGCAAACTTCCGAATAGTCCGAACGAGGCCCGGACGGCCTTCGGAGCACGCTGTCGTGCCGTAAGACATGAGTGATCGTCGGGTCTTACTCACACCCAGCGGAAACGCGCCATCACACCGTTCGCAACGTCCCATCATCGCCAGCGCTGACGCGCGTGCTTTCGAAAGGAACTGACGACGTCATGCCGCAGCTATCCAGATCTCGCCTCATCGTTGGCATCGCCGTCTGTGTTGTATCCGGCCTCATCCTGGTCGGCTGCGGCGCTCGCGCCTCGACACAGCCATCCAACGGTGACGTACCCTCATCGGCGGACGCTGATCCGTCAGGAGTCAGTGACGCTGGTGGTGCTGACGTGTCCGGGGGCGGAGGAACGAGCCCAGCGATAACAACGTGCTCGGATGTCCTGACGCGCCTGAAATCATTCTTCGGACATGAGGTAACGGCGCTACCGGAGGCCCGGGGAGGTCAGTTCAGCGACTGGAATGGAAAGTCGATGGAGTGCGACTGGATGTCCAACGAACAGTGGGTTCTGTTCGGGCTCAGGCGCTCATCCGACGGTAATCAGCAGGCGCCGACCAGTCCGGCGAACGCCTGCTCGCGCGTCGCAAAGCCGCTCGATGTCGATGCCATCGCTTCATTGAGCATGTATGACCTGCCGGTTCACTATCAGTCCTCGACACTCGATCCACTCGGCGGGTGCCTCTTCGCATACGACGGCGGCAGCACAATCGTCCGCGCTGTCCTCGGCGGCTGGGGAGTTGAAGTCTCCGTCTTGTGCGCCAAGGGATCTTTGTGTCCAACCGGTTTCACGACCGCGAACTCGGTCAAGGCGGCGGAGTCTTTGGCGCAGGAAATCGGCGCACAGCCATGAGTCAACGAGATCACGTCGCCCTTGCGAGTTTACGGTCAAGCTCGTCAACGCCTTGTCGGAAAGGGAGGGGCTTCACGATCTCTCCATCACCGCGACCCGGTGCACTCATCGGGACTATTGTCCTTGGCTTCACGCTGAGTGCCTGCACCCCGATCACGGGGGCTGGGGCAGTCTCGGACTCCGCCCCATTGCAGAAGATCGAGGCTCAGGAGTTTCCGTTCTGTGACTGGGTCCGCACCGCACTTGCCACGGCCGATCCCGTGATAACACTCGACCTTCAGCCACGCCCGCGACTCGACCAGCCGCTCTCCGCCCTGCTGAAGGCTGGCGGCACGGAGAAATACTCCACAGAGGGAGCGAAGACCCTCATCGCCTGTACCGCCTCAGCGGAGATCACCGACGTCACCGGATTCGTCACCATCACGCTCACGGCGGACCCAAACGGACTTGAGGAGATCAACCGTTCCGGGACCGTCGAACACCGCGGGCGGACGATCGGCAAGTTCTACCCGGGGGTGTCGACGGATGTGACGGATCATCTCCGCGTCAGCGTCGCCCTCGACAGCAATGCCGATGACGAAAGCGTTGCCCAGACCAACACCGACTGGGCCTCCGTCCGACTGCTCGAGACTCTGATCGACACGTGGGACGACGGGCATGTGCAGAAGATCCTCGACAACACGGGAGGAGACTGACATGCGACGAGCCTGGTTTGCGCCCGTGGCGCTCGCGGCCGCGGTCATCATCAGCGGATGCAGCCCCGCACCCGAACGCGGTGACGCGCCTTCCGACGACTCGCTGGCCCTCACGGCAGATTGGGACAAGCCGCTATCCGTGTGCAAGGCGCTCACCTCAGGACTTGTCGACTCGCTGCTCGATCGCACGAACCCCGACGACGAGCTCACGATCGACGCGAACGGACAAACGACCTCGGACAGCGCGCTCCCTCACTCGTCGGTCTCGTGCACTTTCAGCTACGGCGGCGGGGCGCAACGACTGAGTGTCGCCATGCACCGCTACTCGAATGCCGACGATGCGCTCACGTATTACACCGGCATGCGCAACGAGGGGTGCGACATGGTGGACGCGACGCTCTTGGTCAGCTGCCCACCGGATGACGCCATTGATACTCTCACGCAGCACGGCCCTGTGCTGGTCGAGGTCAGCAGCTACTTCTGGCAGCAGCTCAACATCGACGGTGACGATGTGATAGCCAGCATGCAGTCCCTGCAAGCAGATGCTGCTCGCGTGCTCGAGACGGCCAGCGTAATCACGGCGGAACCGACCACAAGCGCCGCCGCGTCCCCGCCTCCCGCTTCCGCACCCTCGGCGTCGTTGGGGACCGAGAACTGGGCCGATGCGTGCCTCTTCTCTTATGACGAAATCAGGTCGGCATTCGCCTGGGCACCGTTCACGGCGAGCAGCGCCGAAGACGGCGGCACGTGGCTCACCAACGCGGGGAAATCCTGGTACGCGCCTGGCTGCGACTACGGGCCACCCGACTACACCGGTGCCGTCATCAGCGTCACGGTCGAAGCGCACGCCTACGGTGACGGGACATTCCCCGATGACCGGCGTACCGCATTCGAAAAGGACTGTGACGCCCTCCGGAAGAACAACGCGAGCACGCCATCAATCACCGTTTCCTGCGAACCGGGCACTGATGTCGACCTGGTCTTCGCGGGTGGCTGGGCACACCTCTTCCGCGACGACTTCATCGTCGCGATCGAGGTATCCGGCGTGCAGGACGACCAGGCATTCCAATCCGTCAGGACGCTTGCCAACTCCGCCGCGCATAGGCCGCTCGGTGACGCGAGGTGACTGCTCTGTACTGAACCGCAGCCACGCGGCAGCCTCGAAAGGAACCCACAACGCTATGAAATCGAAATGGCGACCTACGCGCGACACGCTCGCCATCGCCGCAGCCATCGCGCTCGCCCTAACTGTGTCGGCCTGCGGGTCACGTAACCAAACGCCCGCGCTGTCGGCACCTGTCGGCAGTTCGACTGCGAGCGCGACGACAGCGCCCGTCTCCGGCAAGGCCGACGCGTCCGCTCCAGCGGCAACGTCTGCCGGGAACGCGGCGGGCGTGCCCTCTAACCTCAACGTCGACGTGAGCTCATTCGACGACTGGGATGACAAGCCAACTTCCCTTACACCTGTCGCAGCCTATGACACTCCAAACTCGAAAGAGTGGACATGTCAACAAGTATTCACGGAAAACGGCCTGCCAGGACGCAAAGAAGTTATTCCACAAGGTGGCTGGGACGGTCGACAGATCAGCGACTGGTTTGGCCCGCGCTTCGATCTAGCGTGGAAACTTAATCTCGATAAGACTAATCCAAAATATGCTGAAGTTGCCGACAAGCTTTTGCAATGTCTGACATCACAGCACCTCGGTACTGAGTCAAATGGATCAGGAATCTCACGGACTTATGACGCGTATGGTATCTTGAGTGATTTAATGCGTGGCGCTCGGGACGGAAGCGGCTCAGAAGAGAATCCACTCGGCGACATGAGTACCATTACGCAGCAGACAACCGGAGGCGCCTGGACCAACGGAAGCTACAACGAGTCTTCTGTCCAATATGAGATGGAGGGCAGGTTTGGTAAGAAAGTGAAAAAGGCAATTAAATACGAGTATACGCCTATGAGCGACTATCGTGCCGTGGGCTATTACTACGATACCGACTACACTCAGTTTAATAAATAGGTCTTGAGTGCCAGCGGCTATGCGAACTCCATGTTTGTCATCAAGCGAACAACGCATCGCTTGAAGAGCGCTCCTGTGTCGCGAGAAATCGTGTACGCGGATTTCCCGTGTCTCCAGTACACCTGGCGGGGTGCGGCACGAGCGGGCGCGTCGTGAGTTCGCGTGGTCGAGTTCCACAGTCCGTCGTCGAGGCATACGAAGCTAGCCGCTGATTGGCTTTGCCCGCCATGGGCACCTCACGACCTCCAAGACGCCACCACGTCGTTCCACGGTTCTACCTCGAAGGCTTCGCCAAGAACCGGCTCCTCCGGGTCGTCGATCTCCCGGGTGATAACCGGTTCACGCAGAGGGTGACAAGCGCGACGGTTGAGAACGACTACTACACCGTCGAGAGCCACCCCGAGGGTGGGGACGTCTTCGAATGGGCGCTTGGCCGCATCGAAGCTGAGGCGTCGCAGGTGTTTCGTCAGGTCACGCGGGAGAATGTATGGCCGCTCCATCCGGTGTACCGCGAGACGCTTGCCACCTTCATCACACTTCAGCTTCTCCGTGGCCCTTCCCAACGCGAGCAGCTTAAACAGACAGCGCTCGCGGTGGCACAGCTGATCATCGATGCGTCCGGACCCGATGGGCTCCAGCGTCTCGCAGCGGCTCACGGTGAGGATCTCTCGGCGACCGAAGCCAAGAAGACATGGGAGCAGCTCAGCGCCGACGGCGCCCTCGATATCACCATCTCTGCTGCCACTCACATCGGCCACCTGGGCTACCTTCTCCCGAGACTCGTGAAGTACATCCAGGGTCGACCGTGGGCGCTCATTGAATTCGAACGTCGTGGTCTCATCACGTCCGATGCGCCCGTCTGCCCGGTTCCGGATCCCCAGATGCCACCTCACATGCGGATGGGCCTGCAGACCGCGCGCGGCCTCACGTTCCCTCTCGACCGACGCCACGCCCTCCTCATGTCCTCTCCAGAGCCGTTCATCAGGGGCGGCGTCGGTGTCGAGGAAGTCACGACCGGCGCCTGGGACCTTGCACGGCCGGGCACCACCAAGGACGAAAGAGCGATCAACCTCAGCACCGCACTCAGCGCACGAAAGCGCCTCTACCATCACCCGGATGACGAGGAGTACGTGCCGAGCATCCTGCCCGAGCCAGTTGACTCACATCTCTCGGCTAAGGACATCTACAAGCAGTGCGGCGAGGACTACCCGGACGATCCGGAGGACTGGCCAGATTCGTGAGCCCGCGACATACTAGGCATTCCTAGACCCCGCATGCTCCCGCTTTCGATCCGGCGGGTAATGATGCTCACGATGAGTAGCGCCGCACGGAAGTCGACGCGGGCGCAGCGTCATTCATCGGCGGTCATCGCGGCGAAGCGTCGTTTGCCACTCGGGGGGCAGGGCTGATCCGATCCCGGTCGCGTCCACCAGCTTGGCCAAGTTGTCCCACACGTCGACCCGCTGCGCGCGCGGCTCGATACCACGGAAGTCGGCAAGACCTCGTTCCAACTCATCAACACGTCCGGGCTTGGCCCCTCGAGTGCGCCGATCGCCATATGGATGATCAGTTTCGGTGAGCAGTCGATTCGGAGGGATCGCACGAATCGTCTCCTCGGAGGACATCATGGCTGGCGGCAGCGAGAAGTAGCACCCGAGACGCACGGCCTCTTCGGTCATCTCGGCTTCGCCGGTCCACCAGTGAAGGATGACGCCTTCGATCGGAGTGCGATGCAGCTCTCGGAGTACACGAAGATGCGCGCCCGAACTGTGCACGCTTACTATCCGGGGGTGGCGCTGAAGCTCCTGTAGAACGTGTCGGAACGTTGTCGTCTGTATCTCGATCGGCACACGACTTGAGCCGTCCAGACCGACCTCACCCACGAGGGGCGCGTCCTGTACGAGTTGGTGAAAACGCTCAACCGTGAATGATCTCTGCGCCCGGACAAGACCAGGGTGAACTCCGACACCCCAGAGTGTCCTGAGGTCAGAGCGGGATTGCACTGCTTCAAACTCGTCAAGCGACCGAGTCATCGCGAAGATGAAGGCCCCAAGCTTTCGCAACTCAGAGCCGTCGATACCCGGATCCACGTGCGCATGGGTATCTAGAGGAGGAGGGATCCTCATAGATTGAGTCCCCGCAACTCCTCGCGTCCACGCCGGCATAGTTCCAGTGCGTCGGCTAAAGCGATGCTCGACGGGAGCTGAAGCTTCGCAAGATCTGATTCTCCGAATGGCTCGCGTAGGAAATCACGCATGGCTGGCACCACGGATTTCTCCTTTACCCAGGCCACTTGCTTTTCACCCACGGGGACGAGATAGGGCGTGCTGTCATCGAGCGACGCGGCCCCAAATGAGGCCCGCCGAAGCACGCACCCGAAGCATACGCCGCAGGCCACTGAAGCTGGGATCCCATACGACTTCTGGCCGGTGTGCGAGCACGACCACGTGTCGCTCAGAAACCTGCTTGCGCGGTCGGCTCCGAGCAGCTCCCGCACACGCTCGAACATCTCGCCCTTGGTCTCAGCCGCGTGCGGGTTGACCAAGTCGTGATGCGCTCCTACGGATTTAAGTAGGGAGATGAGGTCGCCGAGGAACTTCGGATGCGTCGTCTTCGTCGAAAGACTCCCTCGGCGGCTCCGGGAGAGCGGCGGGTTGATCGACGCGTACCCGTTCTCTGGGAGCCAGAGCGGCACCTGGTGCACCGAGGCCACCGCGAGCCCCAGTGCAATAAAGAGGAACGAACGCGACCGCGTCGAGTTCTCTTTGCCGTAGGCCTTGCCAGTCGGTGAGTGACGCCCACGAGCCAGCAAAACCTTTACATGATCGGCAGTCGTCCCGGGCGCGATCTCCTCGACTGCGGCTGCGACTCTCGACTGGACCGGGGTCAAATTTGAGGATGCCCAGTGCGAGACCAGGATCTGTTGTTCGCCGCGCGAGGCAAGGTCGACGGCGGATAGCAGGGCGCCGGTCGCTGAGTCTGCTCCGCCGCTCAGGAGCACGACGCGTGTTGCGCCAAGGCCGACGGTTGCGATCTGTTCCGGGGCTCCGGCGTTCTCCCGAAACGTGAACCGCCAGACATCCCCGGTGAGGAAGCCGAGGAGGCTCTCGAGCTCAGGCTGAACGGTCTGCCACGGACTTGCCGCCAGCACGTCTACCGCGATGGAGATGTCTCGCTGATTCCAATTGGATAGTCGCCCCGACCGCAGGGACGAGCGGTCTGCTGCAAGGACGGCCATGGCAATGCGGACGAGGTCGATGTTGCGGTCACTGACCGCGCCGAGACCACCGAGCAGAGGTCCGTAGTTGGCTCGGAAGTACTGGTGGGAATGGCCATCATGCCAATAGAAGGTCCTGTCCGTGTCGGAGGTCGTCGTGGAAGGGACGGGTGCAACAGTCAGCTCGTACGAGAACATGGTTACTCGGCTCCGTCTTTGAAGATGCGGCGGAGATAACGGAGCCCACGTTCGATAGTCGTGTCGATGGCGTCCGGACTTGCACCGGTCTCAGAAAGGTTGGCTCGTGCGGCCAACTGATGGCTCGCGTCGTAGACCTCATCGATGAAGTCCTCGCGTGAGACAGAGCCGGTCGACGTGAATTCATCTGACTCGGAAATGAAGATTTCCGCGATCATCACGCCGATGGCATGTTCAGCGGTGGCTGCGGCGTCTGGTGTCGATGGGTTCACGTCTGTGTCGAGCATCCACTCAAGAAGGTGATGCGCGATGTCTCGCTGCTCTTCGGCAGGGATATCGCTCGAGGTCTGTGCTTCGCAGACGACATCGAGAATGGCTCGTACCATCTCCGCTCGGGTGGGCAGGGCGGACAGTGAATCAAAATCAAGACCGGCCTTTGCGAGGGCCTCGCGATCGCCCTCGCGGAATGCGCGGGCGAGATTGGCGGCACGGCTCGCGGTCGCAGCGTAAGCACGCGCATCACGGCGCGGGGCGCTCTGCTTGCGGCCGGTACCCCCGCCGCCCCCGCCACTGCCGCCGCCGGCCCCACCACCCCCACCTGATGAGCGGCGCGAGAACACGGGTATCTTGAGCGCCTGGGCGACAACGCCCTCTGGGATGTGAGTTTTTTGACCGCCACTTTGACTGTCAGCCCACTGACCGACACCATCACGGAGGGCGCGACCGACCTTGCCCGTCGACCCCTTATACGACGAGCTTGTCCCCATGACTAAATGCCCTCCTTGGCAGCAGCGACGGCTTCGATGAGCTGTTTGCGTCCGCTGGCGTTCGCCATCTGCGTCATCTGCTCGACAATCGGCTCAGGATCGTCTGCGCGGAGCTGGGCGAAACCGCCCACCTTGAGATCCGCAGGCCGCAATCGCTTCAGTGCCGAGACGGCCGTTGCAACAGATGATGACTGAACACGAACAATCCGCAGTATCGCGACTATCCCAGCCGACTGCTTCTGCGGCTCGTCAGCGATCACGCCGCCAATGTGGTAGATCAGCTTTTCTGCTTCGCTGCTCTGCAAATTGCGAAGCATATCTTCGGTCACACGCCGAGCTTCAACCACCGAACGTGAAAGAATCTGCGTCGCGATATCTCGAATAGATTCCGGCAGTCCTTCTGAAGCTAGGAAAACGCTCTTGAAGCTTGCCGCGAAGACGAGATACGGGGCGATGTCCTTCTTCGCAAGCGGCGGAGATAGCCGTGCCCAGCGGATCAGTCCGTCGCCGAACCGAGGCTTCGTGGTGCCGCTGGGTGCTTCAGTTTCCGCAGAAGTCGCCGGGTTCGCTTCAGTGTCATCGGTGTCTTCAGTGTCGGCCGGTTCTGGTTGCTGTTCTGCTTCGTCGTCAGCCTGAGGCGTCCCGGCCTGCGCTTCCAACGCGGCCAGATTCTGGCGAAGCGTCTGCTCGCGCAGCCAGCCCGTGACTTCCTTGAAGTCATCGGGGAAGTACTGCTCGAGCACCATGAGCTTCGCGATCGTGGCCGCATCCAGTGTGATCCCACGTCGAGCCGCGATGCTCAAACGAACCGACAGGTCGTTCAGGAACCGCTTGATGCGTCGGGGGTTGCCCTTTGTCTTCTCGTGAACGATCGGACGAATGCGGGCCGCGTTGTTGCGTTGCTCAAGGAACGCGTCCTTCTGGAGCGAGGCGACCGTTTCCAACGCGATTGCATCATGCCGTGCGACGGAGACATCGCTCACAATCTGCGCGTACTCCGCTGGTTCAACCAGTGCGCGAATCTGAAGGAGAACGAGGTAGGCCTCGGTGTCAAAGTCCGAAAGTGCAGGTACGGGCACCGAGGTCTGGACGATCTTGTGCAAGTAGAGCTGCGCCGGGGTCTCTTCGCCCGGCTTTGTCTCGGGTGCAGCTGGATAGCGAGTGGCGATTGCATCCGCAACGCGCTCTTCGTCAGCCGCGATGACAAAAGACATCTTTGGTACCGACAGGAAGAGTCTGATGGTCTCAAGCGTCTCAACGACGGTCTCGGGAAGACAGCGGTCAAGGTCGTCCACCAGCACGATTACGTTCTTGATCGCCTCCATGCCATCTGACTCCAACAGAGCCTGGAACTCAGCACGGAATTGCACCATGTCTGTAATCGGCTCAGGGCTGTTTTCGTCCCCGTCTCCCTTCGGTTTGACGAGGCTCAGCACACTGTCGAGTGACGGCAGGGTGACCGTCACCGCGGACTGGGCAGCGAGCTTCATCGCCTTCGTCCAGTCGATCCGCTTCAAGAGACGTTTGACGAGCGTCTTCGACTGCGCGCCGACACCCTCTTCCGGAAGAGCCTCCTCGATAGCGGAGAGAATCTCGCCGATTAGCGATTCCTTGATCCCGAGCTGAGGGTCGTATCGCCAGGGGTCAGTCTCGATGACGAGTCGCGACACCGGCTCGCCCTGCTTCGGTTTCAGCTGCTTTGCGATGATGCGCAGTACTGAGGTCTTGCCGCTGCCCCATGAGCCCGAGAGTCCGAGAGCGATGGGATCGAGGCGGGGGTCGAGCAGAGCGTCGACGACCGTGCCAGCGACGGCGTCGAAGGACAACAGGTCGACGTCCGTCGGCTCATCGAGAAAGAGCGGATATGTAGCGGCGCTCACGACGCCTCCACGGCGCGCGGCTCGAGCAACGTGTCGCCATTGAGATGGGTCTTGTGCGTCGGTTCCGAGGCGTACACAGCTTGCTTGGCCGGATCCATGGCCGCCAGGGCGGGCTCGCGTCGCGCTTCGATGCGGTCAATCAGACTCATGCGTAGAGGGTACCGACGGCCTTCGACAATCAATGTGACCGCGCCGTCCGCTGGCGCGGTTTGGCGAGACTTGTTCGCCTTGAGTGGAGTGGGAGCCGAGAACGGCAGGGTGTTGTGTTGCGGGTTCATGCGCCTTAATTATCTCATGATCTGGCATTTTCGTTAATACCCCGATCCTGAAATGCACGCATCGCCCAAGCGAGGCGGACCAAGCCGCTGACCGTTTGTTCGTGCCCTGTGCCAGGCTCAGATCGAGCAGAGAAGTGCACTCATGGGTAATCCGGCGTGGGGACACGGCTACCACAAGGGCTTCGGCGACGGGGCGAAGCAGGGTGGTGTGGTCGGTGCCCTGATAACACTGGGTGCCACCGGCCTGGTTGTGGGAGGGAAGTGGGCCGTCGGCAAGCTCCGTGAACGCAGCTTGGTGAAGCGATTCGCTGAAGAGTCATCGGTCGGCATGCCGGATGAGGATGATCAGGATTTGCAGGCGAGCTCCGCTGAGTGATCGCGCATCTCTGAGGATTACGCTCAGCGACCGACCTCGCCGTACTCGCCGGGCGGAGATACAGGCCAGGGAGGAGCACAGCGAGCGCGGCAAGCTTTAACTCTCATCCGCTCGGACGTAGTTCCGCGCTGTCTGCGTAGAGAAGCCCACCACGCGTGCAATCGCGGCGTAGGTCTCCCCGGCATCTCGCAGTCTTCGCATCTCCGCAACCTGCTGTTTGTTGGGTCTGACTCCTCTGAGTGGTACACCTGCACGTTCGACCGCTCGTGACACTGTGGTCCGATGGACACCGAACTGTACAGCCAGCTGAGTCGTCGTCCGGCCCTCTCGGTACAACTCGACGATCTTCACCTCCTGCGACGGGTCTAGCGGCCTCCAGGACTTTCTGACTGTCTGAACAAGCGGGTAGTCAGACTCTTCGAGACTGAACGTCTTCAGAGGTGGCTGCGCCACATTTCGCCTACACAGCTCTGCTAGCTCGGCCCATTTTCCACAGTCGGCTGCTGATAGGTGCACCAGACGGGGCCGCGGGTCGCTAAGACCTCGCGGCCCCTCTTTCCTTCTCCGCCGAGGTCGCACCGAGGGCTCAGCGACCCCGAGGCGACGGACGCCGAGGGGAGCCGGTGGCCCCTCCCCAGTCGGCCGCCGGCGGGCCCGGATTGCCGAGGGTCGCGAGGTGAGCGGTGTGCACCTTCTGGCAGGCCAGTCGAAGGGTGTGCGCCCAGCCGATGACGTCGCCGCGGTGGATCGCTTTGTAGGCGACCTGCTGGCCGTTCATGACGCGCCTGATCTCGATACAGCCGTACTCGCGCCCCTGCGGGTCGACCATCTTCCAGGTGCCGGTAGGCCCTTCGATGGCCGCCATGATGGGGTGCCAAGACTCCACGAGGTCGCCGGATCCTTCCTCCGGCCGAGGAGTCAACTATAGAACATACGTTCTATGAATCGGCTTCCTCGCCGGGGCGATGCGGTCGACGTCACGCGCGCGCGTCGGTGCGGCCCTGCAGAAACGCGCACAGCTCGCCGGCTGCCGCGACCTCTGTTCCCAGCGCCACGAGATCGAGCGAGGACCCGCTCAGCGCGTCGTTCCGCTCCGTGAGCGTGGCGTTCCACCGCGCTTCGGCGTCGAGTTCCAGGTAGATCGACGCGGGGGCGTGACGGAGGGGAACGACCACGATCTCCGTGTCGTCTGCGAGATTGCCGTCGATCGGGATGATTTTGACCGTGTCCGCGACGACGGATCCTTGGGCTCGGAACTCATCCACCCAGCGGGAAAGCTGCTCGGAGGTGGGGCGAGCCGACTGCATCACCGGGCCAGCCTATTCGTATTCGGAGCGATCGTGGCTTCTCAGGCCCGACGGCCGGGCGAGGGCGGGATGTGAGGGTGCACTTCGCCTCATCCGCATCACGTCTCGTCGGTGACGGCTCCCGTCGCTTCGGCATCCTCGACGATGTGAATGGAGCCGAGTTCATCCGCGACGGCGCGGCCCTGGTCCACGGCTTCCTCGCGGCTGGAGGAGCTCGCGGAGAGCTCCGGTCGCCCTTTCACCACGTTCTCCCATTGGCCACGGTTCGATCGAGTGGTGACGTCGTAGTTGCCCACGGGGGCGCTCGCGGTCAGTCGCTTGACAGCTGCCGGGAGTCGCGTTCGCACCTGTCACCACGGTGACTCTGTCGGCACCGCGTTGGTTCATTCGTCAGGCGGTCCTTCTTCACCTTCTTGGCCGGTCTCCTCCCTGACCCTCCGCGGAGTTGAGAGCTCCATGAGGCCGGCGGACACCATCGCGTCGAGCGCTGACTGTACGGCTTCAGCCGCATGGCCGCTCGGGGGTCGGCCATACGCACGGACGGCGGCAGTGACGAGGTCGTCGAACGAGGCGCACTCCGCTGCTGCTGTCCACAGTGCCGGGCCGATCCCCCCGATGAGGTGAACCATCGTCTGAGCATCGAGGCCCCGGCGAAGCAGCGCCAGGCGTTCGTCGGACAGGACGACGGCGTCGATCACGGGGGAGCGGGAGAACGTCGTCCCGTGCGACGGCCCCGAATGTGGGTCCGGGCGCGGAACCGGCTCCGATCCGCCTGAGGTGACAGGTGCGTTGCGCTCCGTGTCGAACAGACTGCCCACCAGCGTCAGGACGTCCGCCGCTTCCCGATAGCGAAGGCGCACGGCGCCTCCCGCTCGCGAGATGTGCCCGATCATGGTCCGAAGAGGCGCCTCGAGCTCGGCGAGAAAGCTGCACTGGGGCGCGATGGCCTCCAAGGCGTCCGCGATATCGAGGTCCTCCATCCGGGCAGGTATGCCGTCATCGTGACGGTCGAGGACGACGATCGCGTGCAAGCGCAGGGGAACGGGGGGAAGCTCGCGCAGCCCCAGCGTCTCGGGCGACAGCTGACGCTTCGCTCGGGCGCCGTCGACGATGACGGACAGCGGCTTTCGGTACGGCAGGACCCGCCCGTCGCTCGTCACCCCGACGCTCTCGTCGGTGACGTAGCCGAACTCGCGGGCGAGCTGAGACATCAGGGTGGTCTTGCCCATGCCCGATCGGCCGGAGAACAGGATCACCCGCCCGTCCTCATGGGCGACAGCGCCGGCGTGCACCATCCACAGCTGGCCGCGGCGCGCCTCGAGGGCTGCCAGCGTCACCTGCGTCGTGAGATCGGCGACGGTCTCGTCGAAGTGGAAGTGCGGACGCGGGCGCACGATGCCCGCGGGGGTCCGCTCACTCGTCGTGAGAGCGCCCGACCACGCGTCGGCGAGGAGTTCGCGATCCACGGGGGGCAGACCGCCGACGTCGATGCGGATCGTGACGCCGAGGGCGTCGATGTCGAGATGGTGGTCGGGGGTGACTCGCGTGCTCATCATGCCTTCCCGCGCCGACGACCGTCGGCACTGCGACCCAGCGTGCAGCGGCCACGGTCCCCGCGCTGTCATCCCGGGCGTCGAGCGCGGGTGGTGAGGACGGTCGCGCCGCTGCGGAGGCGGCACGTTCGAGGAGCCGAACCGCGGAGCCCGCGCGAAAGCTTCGAGCGCCCTTGAGCAAAACGGGCCTCTTTGTCAATCCTGTGCGGGGGAGCCCCGACTGTGGCGAAACTTGAGGCCACTCTCGAAAGGGGCCCTGCTATGAGCATCGGAGCCGGCATCGCGCTGTTCGTTATCGGCGCCATCCTCGCCTTCGCGGTCGACTTGCCCAACGACTTCGTCGACCTCAGCCTCATCGGGTACATCATGATGGGGGCGGGCGTGGTCGTCTTCCTCATCGGCCTCGTGCTGCTGGTGCGGCGCCGCCAAACCGATACGGTCACGCGCACCGAAGGAGTCGGGGGCGCGCAGGTCACCCGCTCGACCACGCGCAGCTCGAACGACGACCTCGTGTGAGATCTCTCGGGGTCCCGAACCCGAGAGGCGATGATGACGGATTCCCTCCCCACCGCGCCGTACAACCCGTCCGTCGATGACCTCTTCGACGGCAGGTACCGCCTGGGCCGTGTTCTCGGCCGAGGCGGATACGCGCGCGTCTACGAAGCGGTCGATACGTCGCTCGGGCGCACGGTCGCCCTCAAGGTCATCGACGGTGAGGGCGCCGACCCCTCCGACGCGGCACGCGTGCGCTCGGAGATCAGGCTCCTGGCATCCCTGTCTCATCCGTCCCTGGTCACGCTGTACGACGCGCGGCTGGCGGAGTCGCCGGCGTACCTCTCTATGGAGCTCATCGCCGGTCCGACCTTGTCCGACCTCATCGCCAAGGGCGCTCTGCCCGGTCCCGACGTCGCGCGGGCGGGGGCCGAGATCGCCGAGGCGTTGGCCGTCATCCATGCGCGCGGCATCGTCCATCGCGACGTGAAGCCGTCCAACATCCTCATACGACCGGCCGCCCACGCGGGGGAGAAGCCGCGCGCCACCCTCGCCGACTTCGGGATCGCCGCGCTCGTCGGCGCCACACATCTGACGCGGGCCGAGACCGTCGTCGGCACCGCCGCGTATCTCAGCCCGGAACAGGCACGGGGGATGCCGTCGGCACCGGCCAGTGACATCTATGCGCTCGGGCTGGTCCTGCTCGAGGCCCTCACCGGTGCTCGTGCCTTCGGGGGACGTACCCCGCATGAGGCGCTGGCGGCACGTCTGGTCACGGCCCCGGAGATTCCGGCGCACATCCCCGACGCCTGGCGCGAGGTCCTCAAGCGCATGACGGCGGTGGATCCCGCGCAGCGCCCGGATGCCGCGGGCGTCATCGTCGCGCTGCGCACGCTGTCCGGCGTCGCCGTGCCCCTCGAGACCCTCGACACCCGCACGGCGGTCATGCCGTCGACACCCGGAGACGCCCGGGAATCTCGCACCATGGTGCTCCCGTCGGGCCCCGCCGACGACGGCACCCGCGTCCCCGATCGTCCGCGGGCTCAGCGCCGGCGCCGGACATGGCTCGTGGCATCCCTCATCGTCCTCCTGCTCGCCGGAGGCGGTGTCGCCGCTATCGTCGCGATCAACGGGGCCGGGACCACCGCCTCCTCCGACCTGCCGGAGCTGCCGCAGCCGCTCGATCAGCACATGGACGACCTGTGGAAGGAGGTCGGACCATGATCCGGCGCATCCTCCCCGTCGGCGCACTGAGCGTCGCGCTGGCGCTCACCCTCGCGGGATGCACGCCGCCTGCCTCCGAGCCCACCGCGTGGCAGAGCACCGTGCAGACCGTCGCCTCCCAGGCATCCACCGGTGACTACGCGTCGGCTCTCGCGACCCTCGACAGCCTCGAGGCCGACGTCATCGCGCGCCGCGACAGCGGACAACTGGATGCCGCGGAGGCCGAGGCGATTCTGAGTCGCATCGCCACCGTGCGGGCGGACCTGTCCGCCATGACGTCGACCCCTGCTCCCGCGCAGACGAGCGAGCCCGCGCAGACGAGTGAGCCCGTCCCGACGACGGAGACGGTTCCCGAGGAGCAGCCGTCAACTCCCGTCACCGATGAGGGCGACGAACCCACCGGCCCCGGGGATCAGACCGACACGGGCCCCGACAAGTCGGGCCCGGGCGGAAAGAACGACGACAAGGGCAACGACAACGGAAAAGGCCCGGGCAAGAAAGACGGCTGAACGTCGTCGGCGCACGCTTCGGTTCCCCGCCGTCTTGCGCTCCGGGGCCGGGGGAGATGCGGGCTGCGGCCGGTAATCCGCATCGGCCGAACCACGGCGGACCCGGGTGCTCCCGCGGCATGCGAGGATTGCTCGGTGCCGCGCCGGGTGACCGCTGAACTCGACCTCGATCTGGGGGCGTCCGTCGACCTCATCTTCCAGATCACCGCCGCCCAGGGTGTCCCCCTGGCGAGCGAACGTCTGACGTTCTCGCAAGGCGATCGGCTCTATACCCCCACCGAGATCGTCGACCAGTCGGGCAGCCGCCTGCACCGGGTCACTGCCGAGCAGGGGCCTCTCGCGGTGCGCTACGACGCGGTCGTCCCGGGGCCCCCGCAGACCCCTCACACGAGCGACCTCGAGACCATCACCTACCTACGCCCGAGCCGCTACTGCCAGTCGGACGAGGTCTTCGCGCAGGCCCGTCGACAGTTCCGCGGTCTCGCGGGAGCGGAACTGCTGGCCGCGGTGTCGAGCTTCGTGGCATCCACCGTCACCTACACACCCGGGCTGAGCCTCGGCACCGACAGCGCCGTGACGACGTTGATGACGGGTCAGGGCGTCTGCCGCGACTACGCGCACGTGGTCATCGCGCTCCTGCGCGCGATGGACATGCCCGCCCGCTACGCCGCCTGCTACGCCCCGGGACTCGATCCGATGGACTTCCACGCCGTGGCCGAGGCCTACCTCGACGGCGCCTGGTACGTCGTCGACGCGACCCGGCTCGCCGATCGCCGCTCCCTCGTGCGCATCGCCACCGGACGCGACGCCGCCGACTGCGCCTTCCTGAGCTATCACGGCGGCTACGTCGGCCTCGAGCGGATGCACGTCGACGCGGTCCTCGAGAACGAGATTCCGGATGCCGACACCCCCGACGACCATGAGGCCCTGGTGCAGATCGCCTGACGCGGCCTCTCAGGCGGTGCGCCCTAGACTTGATGGGCTATGGATCCCGCTGCCCTCTCCGCTGCCCTGCTCGCCGTCATCGCCCCGCTCGCGGAGGTGCGACGAGAGGGGTCCTCGGCAGGGCTCACGGCCGCCGACCTGCCGCTGGAGCGGCCGAAGAACCGCGACCACGGCGACTGGGCGTCCAACGCCGCCATGAAGCTGGCCAAGGTCGTCGGCGCGAACCCGCGCGAGTTCGCCGCCGAGATCGCTGCGGGGCTCGAGTCCGTCGACGGCATCGCGAGCGTCGAGGTCGCCGGTCCGGGCTTCATCAACATCCGCCTGGATGCCGCCGCCGCCGGCGCCCTCGCCCAGACCATCGTCGAGCAGGGCGCGGCGTTCGGCACGAACGACTCCCGGTCCGACGAGGTCATCAACCTCGAGTTCGTCAGCGCCAACCCCACCGGCCCGATCCACCTCGGCGGCACCCGCTGGGCAGCCCTCGGCGACGCCCTCGCCCGCATTCTCTCGTCGCAGGGAGCGAAAGTCACCCGCGAGTACTACTTCAACGACCACGGCGCGCAGATCGATCGCTTCGCCCGCAGTCTCGTCGCCGCGCACCAGGGTGACCCGACGCCCGAAGACGGGTACGGCGGGGCGTACATCCACGACATCGCCAAGCGCGTCGCCGAGGCCTACGACGGAGACATCGACGCCCTCGACGCCGACGCCAAGCAGGAGGCCTTCCGCGAGCTCGGCGTGAACTTCATGTTCGACGAGATCAAGCAGTCGCTGCACGAGTTCGGCGTGGACTTCGACGTGTACTTCCACGAGAACGATCTGCACAACTCCGGTGCGGTCGATCGTGCGGTCGCCCGGCTGCGTGAGCTCGGCCACATCTTCGAGGCCGACGGTGCGACCTGGCTGCGCTCGACGGAGTTCGGTGACGACAAGGACCGCGTCATCATCAAGTCCGACGGCCAGCCCGCGTACATCTCGGGCGACCTGGCGTACTACCTCGACAAGCGCGAGCGCGGCTTCAACCGCTGCATCATCATGCTCGGCGCCGACCACCACGGCTACGTCCAGCGCCTCATGGCGATGTGCGCCGCCTTCGGCGACGAGCCGAACGTCAACCTCCAGGTGCTCATCGGGCAGATGGTCAACCTCGTGCGCGACGGCCAGCCGATGCGCATGTCCAAGCGCGCCGGCACCGTGGTGACCCTCGAAGACCTCGTCGAGATCGTCGGAGTGGATGCCGCCCGCTACGCCCTCACGCGCAGCTCGGCCGACTCGAACCTCGACATCGACCTCGACGTGCTGCAGAAGCGCACGAACGACAACCCGGTGTTCTACGTGCAGTACGCGCACGCGCGCACGCACAACGTCGCGCGCAACGCCGCCGACTCGGGTGTCGACCGCTCGGAGTTCGCTCCCGAGCTTCTCGACCACGAGACCGAGTCGGCGCTGCTCGGTGCGCTGCAGGAGTACCCGCGGATCGTGGCCCACGCGGCCGCCGTCCGCGAACCGCATCGCGTCGCGCGCTACCTGGAGGAGCTGGCGGGCCTGTACCACCGCTGGTACGACAACTGCCGCGTCATCCCTCAGGGAGACGCCCCGGTCGAGCCCGTGCACCGCACGCGCCTGTGGCTGAACGACGCGACGGGTCAGGTGCTGCGCAATGGGCTGACCCTGCTGGGCGTCTCGGCTCCGGAGCGGATGTAAGCGGATGACGGATGCCGCGGCCCCGACGCTGACACCGCGCCGGCGGACCGGCCGGTGGATCATCGCGTCCATCGTCGTCATCGTGCTGCTCGCGGGGGCGGTGGTCGCCGCGGAGTTCATCGCGCGCTCGGTCGTCACCAACACGGTGCGTGCGCTCGTGGTCGACAAAGTCGGCCTGCCCGACGACCAGGGTGTCGACGTGCAGGTCGCCGGGATCGTGCTCCCACAGCTGATCGCCGGGCGCCTCGACGATGTGACGATCGCCTCGGACGACCTCAGCCTCGGGCCCCTCACGGGAGACGTCCTCGTCGAGATGAGGGGCGTACCGGTGTCGGGCGGCGCGGCCTCGGAGGGCGGGACCGCATCGATCCGCCTGGACGAGCAGCAGCTGCGCGCGCTTCTGGCGACGCTCCCGGACTTCCCGTCGGGAACGGTCGCTCTGGCAGCGCCCGACGTGACCTTCACGAGCCAGCTGTCCGTGCTCGGCATCGCCATCCCGGTCGCTGTCGCGGTCGCGCCGGGCGTCTCCGACGGCGATCTGACGCTGACGCCGTCGACGTTCGAGCTCGGCGGGAACACCATCGACGCCGGCACGCTGCGCACCCAGTTCGGGGGAGTGGCCGACACCGTCCTCGACACGAGGACGCTGTGCATCGCCGACCGGCTCCCCGCGGCGCTCACCCTGACCTCCGCGACGGTGCAGGGTCAGGACCTCGTCGCGGCCTTCGATGTGGCAGGCGGCGTGCTGAACGACCCCGCGCTGCAGCGCGACGGCTCCTGCGGCTGACGGGCGCCGCCGGCCCGCGAGGTTCCGCGCGGGACCCGCGCAGCGGCGTCGGCCCCGCGGGAACGGGGCGGCATACGCCGTGCTCTAGACTTGCGGGGTTGTCACCGCGTGACTCTCCGCGGGGGCAGCAGCCGTGATCCGCGGCCGTCGCGTCGCCGCAAAACCCGATTGGTTCCTCTGTGTCCGCCTCGCACTCTGCGCTCGTGCCCGAGTGGCTCGTCGCCCCGGCCGAAGCGAACGAGCTCGTCGCGCCCATCTGGCCGTCGTCCGCACACCGCGTCGACGACGGTTCCGTCGAGATCGGCGGGGTCTCGGTCTTCGACCTGCGCGATCGTTTCGGCACTCCTCTGTACGTGCTCGACGAGGACGAGGTGCGCGAGCACGCGCGTCGCGCGAAGAACGCCTTCGCGTCCGCGGCCGCGCGTCATGGCATCCAGGCTCGCGTGTACTACGCCGGCAAGGCGTTCCTGTCGACCGAGGTCGTGCGCTGGGTCGTCGAAGAGGGTCTCTCGGTCGACGTCTGCACGCGCGGTGAGCTCGAAGTCGCCCTGGCTGCCGGAGCGCAGCCTTCGCGGCTGGGCTTCCACGGCAACAACAAGAGCGTCGGCGAGCTGGAGCGGGCCGTCGAGGTCGGCATCGGTTCGGTCGTCGTCGACAGCCCCATCGAGATCGAGCGCCTCGCCGCGATCGCCGAGCGCCGTGGCGCCGTGCAGTCCGTCCTGGTGCGCGTTCGCACCGGCGTGCACGCCGAGACGCACGCGTTTCTCGCGACCGCGCACGAAGACCAGAAGTTCGGCTTCTCCCTCGCGGGCGCGGCCGAAGCCGTGACGCGCATCCGAGAGCTGCAGAGCCTGCGCTTCGTGGGTCTGCACGCGCACATCGGCTCGCAGATCTTCGACTCCAACGGCTTCCGCGAGTCGGCCGCACGCCTCGTCGACCTGCACGCCGACCTGCTCTCCGGGGGAGAGATCCCGCTGCTGAACGTCGGTGGCGGCTTCGGCATCTCGTACACCGCCGTGGACGACCCGAAGCCCATCGAGGAGATCGCCGACGGCATCGTGGATGCCATCGCCGACGAGTGCGCGGTGCGCGGCATCCCGATGCCCGATGTCGCCTGCGAACCGGGACGCGTCATCGTCGGACAGGCGGGCGTGACCTTGTACGAGGTCGGCACCGTCAAGACCGTGCAAGCCGGCGATGACCTCGAACGCACCTACGTGAGCGTCGACGGCGGCATGAGCGACAACGCCCGCCCGGCCCTCTACGGCGCGGACTTCTCAGCCCGCATCGTCTCGCGCACGAGTTCCGAGCCCCCCGCGCTGTCGCGGGTCGTCGGTCACCACTGCGAGTCGGGTGACATCGTCGTGGATGCCGAGTACCTCCCCGCCGATGTGACGCCTGGCGACCTGCTGGCCGTTCCTGCCACCGGTGCCTATTGCTTCTCGCTCGCGAGCAACTACAACTACACACCCCGCCCGCCCGTGGTCGCCGTCCGGGATGGTGCGGCGCGCGTGATCGTGCGCGGCGAGACCATCGACGACCTCCTGGCCCGCGACGCCGGCATCCCGGCATCCACCCCGACCGCAACACCCCACGGAGACACCGAATGACCGACTACCGCACGCTCCGCGTGGCGCTCCTCGGCGCCGGCGCCGTCGGCTCGCAGGTCGCCGACCTGCTGCTCAAGCACGGCGACGAGCTCGCCGACCGCGCGGGAGCGAAGCTCGAACTCGCCGGCATCGCCGTGCGCAACCTCGACTCCAAGCGCGACGCCGACCTGCCGCGCGAGCTCTTCACCACGGATGCCGAAACCCTCATCGTCGGCAGCGACATCGTCATCGAACTCATGGGCGGCATCGAGCCCGCCCGCACGCAGGTGCTGCACGCGATCGCCTCGGGCGCCGACGTCGTCACCGCCAACAAGGCGCTGCTGGCGACCCACGGCTCCGAGGTTTTCGAGGCCGCCGACCAGGTCGGTGCCGAGGTCTACTACGAGGCCGCCGCCGCCGGTGCGATCCCCATCATCCGGCCCCTTCGTGACTCGCTCGCCGGCGACCGCGTGGTACGCATCATGGGCATCGTCAACGGCACGACGAACTACATCCTCGACCGCATGGACACCGAGGGCGCTGACTTCGCCGACGTGCTCTCCCAGGCACAGGCGCTCGGCTATGCCGAGGCCGACCCCACCGCGGACGTCGAGGGCTACGACGCCGCGCAGAAGGCCGCGATCCTCGCGAGCCTCGCCTTCCACACCACCGTGCCCCTGGATGCCGTCCACCGCGAGGGCATCACCTCCGTCGACGCCACCATGATCGAGTCGGCGCGTCACGCGGGATACGTCATCAAGCTGCTCGCCGTGTGCGAGCGCCTGACGGCCGAGGACGGCTCGGAGTCCATCTCGGTGCGCGTCTACCCCGCCCTCGTCGACCGCTCGCACCCGCTGGCCAGCGTCCACGGCGCCAACAACGCGGTCTTCGTGCAGGCCGAGGCTGCGGGCGATCTGATGTTCTACGGCGCCGGTGCCGGTGGCGTGCAGACCGCCTCCGCGGTGCTCGGCGACGTCGTGTCGGCCGCGCGCCGCCACATCGCCGGGGGAGTGGGCGTGGGCGAGTCGACCCGTGCCAACCTCCCTGCCGTGCCGATCGGGCACGTCATCACGCGGTACCAGATCACGCTCGAGGTCGACGACAAGCCGGGCGTGCTCGCCACGGTCGCCGGCATCCTCAGCGAGGGTCGCGTCTCGATCGCCACCGTCGAGCAGACGGTCATCGAGGCATCCGCCGCTTCGACGAGCTCAGCGACCAAAGCGGAAGGCTCAGTGACCAAAGCGGAAGGCTCGGCGACCGAAGCAGAAGGCTCAGCGACCGGAGCGGGATTCGCCCGCCTGGTCATCGGAACACACAAGGCCCGCGAGCAGGACCTGAGCGAGACCGTCGAGCGTCTCGCCGCGAGCGGCGTCGTCGAGCGCGTGGTCTCCGTGCTGCGCGTGGAAGGGAACTGAACATGGCACACCTCTGGCGCGGAGTCCTCCGCGAATACGCCGACCGTCTGGGCGTCACCGACGCCTCCACCGTCGTCACCCTCGGCGAGGGCGGCACGCCGCTGCTGCCCGCCCCGTCGCTGTCGCGCCGCACCGGCGCCGACGTGTGGGTGAAGTTCGAGGGCATGAACCCCACCGGCTCCTTCAAGGACCGCGGCATGACCGTCGCGCTCTCGCGCGCCGTCGAGCACGGCGCCAAGGCCGTCATCTGCGCCTCGACGGGCAACACCTCGGCCTCGGCCGCGGCCTACGCCGCGCACGCCGGCATCACCGCCGCGGTCCTCGTGCCCGAGGGCAAGATCGCGATGGGCAAGCTCAGCCAGGCCGTCGCCCACAACGGCCGGCTCATCCAGATCCGCGGCAACTTCGACGACTGCCTCGAGATCGCCCGTGAGCTCGCCGACCACTACCCGGTGCACCTGGTCAACTCGGTCAACCCCGACCGCATCGAAGGCCAGAAGACCGCCGCGTACGAGGTCGTCGAGGTGTTGGGCGACGCTCCCGACTTCCACTTCATCCCCGTCGGCAACGCCGGCAACTACACCGCGTATTCGCGTGGTTATCGCGAAGAGGCCGCGCGCGGCGTCGCCACCACGGTGCCCCGTATGTTCGGCTTCCAGGCGGCCGGCTCCGCCCCGCTCGTGCGCGGCGAGGTCGTGAAGAACCCCGAGACGATCGCCAGCGCGATCCGCATCGGCAACCCCGCCTCGTGGGAGCTCGCGCTCGAAGCGCGCGACGCCACCGACGGGTACTTCGGCGCGATCGACGACGCCCGCATCCTCGAGGCGCAGAAGATCCTCGCCGGCGAGGTCGGCATCTTCGTCGAGCCCGCCTCGGCGATCAGCGTCGCGGGTCTGCTCGACCGGGCCGAGGCCGGGGTCGTCCCCGCCGGCGCCAAGGTCGTGCTCACCGTCACCGGCCACGGCCTCAAGGACCCCCAGTGGGCCCTTCGCCAGGCCGACGGCACCGACGTGCAGCCCACCGTCGTCGACGCGACCACCTCGGAGGTCGCCTCGGTGCTCGACCTGCAGCCGGTGACCGCGTGACCACAGGCCCCGGTCGCCGGGTCGCCGTCCGGGTTCCCGCCACGAGCGCGAACCTCGGACCCGGCTTCGACACCCTCGGCCTCGCGCTGAGCGTCTACGACGAGCTGGTCGTCGAGCAGCTCGCCGGCGACCGTCTCGAGATCGAGGTCGAGGGGGAGGGCGCGGCCGACGTGCCGCGCGACGCGTCGCACCTCGTCGTGCGGGCCATGGCGCACACGTACGCCTCGGTCGGCCGCACCCTGCCGGGTCTGCGGCTGACGGCGCACAACGTCATCCCGCACGGACGGGGCATGGGCTCCTCGGGAGCAGCGGTGGTCGCCGGCATCCTGGCCGCGAAGGGTCTGCTGGAGGGGGAGGTCGCCTTCAGCGACGTCGACCTCCTGCGCCTGGCCACCGAGATGGAGGGGCACCCCGACAACGTCGCCCCCGGTCTCTTCGGCGGTCTGACCATCGCCTGGATGGATGCCGAGGGCCCCCAGCACAAGCAGCTCATCGTGCACCGCGGTGTCTCGCCGCTGGTCTTCGTGCCGAGCTTCACGATGTCGACCGCCGTCGCGCGCAGCCTGCAGCCGCTGCAGGTGCCGCGCGAGGACGCGGTGTTCAACGTCTCGCGCTCCGCGCTGCTCATCGCCGCGATGACGCAGAGCCCCGAGCTGCTCATGGCCGCCACGGAGGACAAGCTGCATCAGAACTACCGTGCCCAGGCGATGCCCGAGACCGACCGCCTCGTGCGGGCGCTGCGGGCGGAGGGCTACGCGGCCGTCGTCTCGGGTGCGGGGCCCAGCGTGCTCGTCCTCGCCGACGGGCCGGGGCAGCGGCTTGCGGCTGCTGATCTTATGGCATCCGTGGTCGACACCCCGTGGCAGGCGCTCATGCTCGCCGTCGACGTCAAGGGTGGTACAGTGAAAAACGCAGAGGGTTCCGCGTAACTTCGCGAATCTGAGCCTCTGCACCACCTGCGAAATCCGCAACACATCGCGAACCCGGTATCGGCTGCAGTCTCCCGAACCGCTGGTGTCTCTTCGTCTGCGATCTGCATGGCGAAGCGCGATTTGATCATGTTTCATTTCTGAGGAGCACTCGTGGAGTCCATCTCCGAGACCCAGCCCGTCGACGCGCCCGAGGGCGCAGAGACCCCCGCCGAAGAACAGCCGACGGCCGAGGCACAGGGCACCGACACCGAACAGGCCGAGACGGTCGCCGACACCACGGATGCCGAGGGCGCGGACGCCCCAGCCGCCGCCGCGGCTCCGGACGCCTCGTCCGACGACGCGCAGCCCGAGGCGCTGTTCACGGACGAGGCGCTCGACGCGCCGGTCACTGAGGAGCCCGCCGCTGAGGCGCCCGCCGCGGAAGAGTCCGCTGCGGTCGACGCCCCCGCTGAGCCGGCCCCGGTCGAGGAGGCCGTCGCTGCGGCCACCCCCGCCGAGGAGCCCGCCGCCGCGGAGAAGCCCGCCCGCGCGCCGCGCAAGCGCGCGCCCCGTCGCGCGACGACCGCGACCGCCAAGGAGAAGGCCGCTGCCGAGGCTGCCGCCGCCGAGGCCGCCGCGCAGGAGCAGGCTGCCGCTGAGGCCGCCGCCGCCGCCGAGGCATCCGCGTCCGAGACCGTCGAGGCGCCGGAGGCGTCCGCCGCGGCCGCGCCCGAGGCGACGACCCCCGCCACCACGGCCGTCGAGGTGGCCGAGGACGCTTCGACGGCCGAGCAGACGCCGAGCGTCGATGACGCCGCACCCGCCGCCGCGTCCGACGAGGACACGGCAGCAGACGCGACTCCTGCTGAGGCGACCGCCGTCACGGAAGACGCCGCCGGTGCCGATGACACCGCCGACGAGACGCCGGCGCGTGGCCGAGGCCGCAACCGCTCGCGCAACCGCAACCGCAACAAGTCCGACGCGGGCGACCGTACCGAGGCGCAGCCCGCCCCGACCGAGTCCGCCGACGACGCCGAAGCCCCCCAGCAGGGCGGCTCGCGCGAGGGCAATCAGCCCGCCGCGCAGCAGGCGTCGCAGCAGGGCGGCACCAACAGCCGCAACCGCCAGCGCAACAAGCGTCGCGGCCAGACCACTCCGGGTGACGAGTTCGACTCCGAGATCGGCGAGGACGACGTCCTGGTCCCGATCGCCGGCATCCTCGACGTGCTCGACAACTACGCCTTCGTGCGCACCACCGGTTACCTGCCCGGCCCGAGCGACGTCTACGTCTCGCTCGGACAGGTGAAGAAGTACAACCTGCGCAAGGGTGACGCCGTCGTCGGCTCCATCAAGCACCCCCGCGAGAACGAGCAGTCCAGCCGTCAGAAGTACAACGCGCTGGTCAAGGTCGACTCGATCAACGGCCTGTCCGTCGACGACGCCGCCACGCGCGTCGACTTCGGCAAGCTCACCCCGCTGTACCCCCAGGAGCGCCTGCGTCTGGAGACGGCACCCGAGAAGCTGACCCAGCGGATCATCGACCTCGTCGCCCCCGTCGGCAAGGGCCAGCGCGGCCTGATCGTCGCGCCTCCCAAGGCGGGCAAGACGATCGTGCTGCAGCAGATCGCCAACGCCATCGCCCAGAACAACCCCGAGGTCCACCTCATGGTCGTGCTCGTCGACGAGCGCCCTGAAGAGGTCACCGACATGCAGCGCACGGTGAAGGGTGAGGTCATCGCCTCGACCTTCGACCGTCCCGCCGAGGACCACACCACCGTCGCCGAGCTCGCCATCGAGCGTGCCAAGCGTCTGGTCGAGCTCGGTCGCGATGTCGTCGTGCTGCTCGACTCGATCACCCGCCTGGGCCGCGCGTACAACCTCTCGGCTCCCACCTCGGGCCGTGTGCTCACCGGTGGTGTCGACGCCTCGGCGCTGTACCCGCCGAAGCGTTTCTTCGGTGCCGCCCGCAACATCGAGAACGGCGGATCGCTCACGATCCTCGCGACCGCTCTCGTCGAGACCGGCTCCAAGATGGACGACGTCATCTTCGAGGAGTTCAAGGGCACCGGTAACAGCGAGCTGCGTCTGAGCCGGCAGCTCGCCGACAAGCGGATCTTCCCGGCCGTCGACGTCAACGCGTCGAGCACCCGCCGCGAGGAGATGCTGCTCTCGCCCGACGAGGTCAAGATCACCTGGAAGCTCCGTCGCGCCCTCGCCGGCCTCGAGCCCCAGCAGGCCCTCGAGGTCGTGCTCGGCAAGCTCAAGGAGACGCAGTCGAACGTCGAGTTCCTCGTGCAGATGCAGAAGTCGATCCCGGCGCCCTCGCGCGGCGGTGACGACAACAGCATCCGCTGAGCCGTGGGCGCTGAGCCTGCCGAAGCGTCCGGCATCTTCGAGTCCGTCCGCGGGCTGCTCGATGAGCACCGCGCGGTCGAGCTCGAGCTCAACGACCCGGCCGTTCACGCCGATGCCGCGCGTGCGAAGCGGGTGAATCGGCGGTACGCCGAGCTGAACCGCATCGTGCACGCGTACGGGGCCTGGGTCTCGGCATCCGACGATCTGGATGCCGCGCGCGAGCTCGCTCGCGAAGACGCGGCGTTCGCCGACGAGGTGCCGGCCCTGGAGGAGCGGGTCGCCGAGACGCAGGAGCGTCTGCGGCGCCTGCTCATCCCGCGCGACCCCGACGACGCGCGCGACGTGATCATGGAGATCAAGGGCGGCGAAGGTGGGGCCGAGAGCGCCCTCTTCGCGGCCGATCTGCTGCGCATGTATCTGCAGTACGCGGCATCCATGGGGTGGAAGACCGAGCTCCTCGAGCGCACCGAGTCCGATCTCGGCGGCTATAAAGACGTCCAGGTCGCGATCAAGGGCACGTCCAGCGACCCGGCGCAGGGCGTCTGGGCGCACCTGAAGTACGAGGGCGGGGTGCATCGCGTCCAGCGCGTGCCCGCGACCGAGTCACAGGGGCGTATCCACACCTCCACGACGGGCGTGCTCGTGTTCCCCGAGGTCGACGAACCCGAAGAGGTCGCGATCGACCCCAACGACCTCAAGATCGACGTCTTCCGCTCGTCGGGCCCCGGCGGCCAGTCGGTGAACACGACCGACTCGGCCGTGCGCATCACGCACGTGCCCACCGGGATCGTCGTGTCGATGCAGAACGAGAAGTCGCAGCTGCAGAACCGCGAGGCCGGCATGCGCGTGCTGCGCGCCCGCCTGCTCGCCAAGCAGCAGGAGGAACGGGATGCCGTGGCGGCCGACGCGCGCCGCTCGCAGATCCGCGGCATGGATCGCTCGGAGCGCATCCGCACCTACAACTTCCCCGAGAACCGCATTGCGGACCACCGCACCGGCTACAAGGCGTACAACCTCGACCAGGTGATGGACGGCGCCCTCGGCCCGATCATCGAGTCGGCGATCGCCGCCGACGAGGAGGCGCGTCTGGCGGCTCTCGCCGGCGAGTGAGTCCCCGGCGCGTCCGGTCCCGTCGGCGCCCGGTCGGCCGCGTCGGTCTGGCCTCCGTCGTGTCGGTCTGGCCTCGGCCCGCGTCTTTCTGGCGCCCCGCCGTGCAGAACTCCTGAGAAATGCGCGTTCGGTCGCGTTCCCGCGCAGCCTGGGGGCGCGAGGCGGTGAGAACTCAGGAGTTTCGCCCGACGGGCGGGGTCAGCCGCGGGGGCGGCTTCTGCGCGACCGCCGGGCCGGAAGCCTCATCCAATGCGTGCACAACTCCTGGGAAATGTGCGTTCGCTCGCCGGATGACGCGTCGCGGGGGCGCGATGTGGCAAGAAAGTCAGGAGTTTCGCCCGGGGGGCCGAGCGGGGGCGCTCAGGCGTCCCAGACGGGCGGATGGGGGAGCGGGCCGCGGCGGTGCTCGAGCTGCGCGGCGAGCGACAGCAGCGTCGCCTCTCCGCCGGGACGGCCGACGAGCTGCACGGACACGGGGTGGCCCGTGGCATCCGTCGTCACGGGCAGCGTCACGGCGGGCAGACCCGCGACGTTGACGAAGCTCGAGTACGGCGCGTACTCGACCTGCATCGCGAACGTGCGCTCGGGACTGTGTCCCGCGTATGCGCCCACCGGCTGCGGCTTCTGCGCCAGCGCGGGGGTCAGCACGGCGTCGAAGGCCGCGAAATCGGCGATCGTGCGGCGCTCGAATGCGCGCGCCGAGGTGAGTCCGCCCAGCAGGTCGAGAGCCGACAGGCGGCGCCCCTCGGCGACGAGCCAGGCGGTGAGCGGCTCGACGAGCGTCATGTCGTCGTCGCTCAGGGGGATGCGCGCCGCGCTCGCGCGCCAGAGCACGTGGAAGAGCGAGGCATAGCCGAACGGATGCCACGCGGCGTCCGTCACGTCGTGTCCGGCGTCGCTCAGCCAGCCGCCAGCCGTCTCGAACGCGGCGCGCGCGTCGGCATCCAGCACGATGTCCTCATCGTCGTCCCACGGCGACACGGTCGTGACACCGACCCGCAAGAGTCCGGGCGGGCGCCGAGCGGCGTCGACGAACGGACCGGAACCGGCGGCGGCGGTGGCATACGTGAACGGTGCGAGCCCGACGAGCGCGTCGAGCAGCAGCCCTGCGTCCTCGGCGGTCCGCGCGATCGGGCCCGTGACCGAGAGACCGTCGGGAGAGTCGAAGCCCGAACCGATCGGCAGGCGGCCGCGCGAAGGCTTGAGCCCGACGACGCCGACCGTGGCGGACGGGATGCGGATGGACCCGCCGCCGTCGGAGCCCACCGCCGCGGGCAGCAGGCCCGCCGCGACCGCGACCGCAGCGCCGCCGCTGGACCCGCCCGCCCCGGCGGAGAGCCGCCAGGGGTCACGCGCCGGCGCGTGGATGAGGGGCTCGGTGAACCCGGTGAGCCCGAACTCCGATGTGCTCGTCTTGCCCACGTTGACCGCACCGGCGGCGTCGAGGGCTGTGGCGAGGGGATCGGATGCCGTGGGCACGAGGTGCGCGCGCGAGCGCGAGCCGTAGCGGGTGGGCACGCCGGCCCGAGCGACGAGGTCCTTGTCGGCGAGGGGGACGCCCCACAGCGATCCGCTCGCGGGGCGCGGGAGGTCCGCCACCCGTCGGAGGGCGGCATCCGGGCTTACCTCCGCGAACGCGCCCAGATCGGCGAACCGGGTGATGCGGGCGAGGTAGTGGGCTACGAGATCACGGGGATCGAGCGAGCCGTCGCGCAATGCCGCCACCTGTGCGACGAGCGACAGGTCGTGCGGGCGCGTCATCCTCCGAGCCTACGGCGTCCGGCGTGGGGGCCGCCGGGGGTGGGGCTCGGCGCAGAACCCGCCGCGCGAGGACCGGCCTCAGCTCGCGCGCACCTGTGCGAGATCGTCCGTCGCAAGCACCTCGCGCGGCGTCTGGCCGAGGTGGTGACGGAACGCGCGGTGCAGGTGCGACAGATCGCTGAAGCCCCACTTCGCCGCCAAGTGGGTCAGGGTGACCCGGCCGCGCTCGGCGCGCAGATCGTCGGCGCAGGCGCGCACGCGCACGCGCATCACCGTCTGTCCGAACGTCAACGGGGCGGTCTCATAAACCTGGTGAAGCTTTCGCACCGAGATCGCGAAGTGCCGGGCGATGGCGGCGGGGGACGTGTCGACGAAACGAATATGGCGTTCGAGATGGTGCTCGATGCTCCGGCGCAGCACCTCGTCGCCGCCGTCCTGCTCGGTCACGGCATCCGTCGGCGAGGCGTGCGACAGGGCTCTCGTCAGGGACGCGACGGCGATACCCACGGCATCCGCCTCTCCCGCGCTCATTCGTGACGCCTGCGTCCAGGACGAGCGGACCGTGTCGGCGATCACCGCTCCGAGCCCGCTCGCGGCGGAGAACGTGCGTGCGGTGGCGTTCGTGCGGAGCCCGGCGGGGATGTCGAGCGCCGGCACGCGGAAGGACACCGTGCGCCAGGGGTCGAGGTAGTCCAGCGAGAAGGGACGGGTGACGTCGACGATGGAGAAGGTCCCCGGCCCCGACATGCTGCGTCGGCCGTCCTGGGCGACGACGCAGCGGCCGTCGAGCATCAGATTGACGAAGACGACCTCGTCGTCGACGCGGCGCACCTCGTCGGGCCCGTGATGGATGACCTGGGCGCACGTGGCGATCTCGGCGCCGTTCACCTGACCGAAGGGTCTGCTCTCGACGTGACCCTCGAGGCCGAGGTGCGTCCAGTCGTCCCGGGTGCCGCGCGCCGCCGGTCGCAGCGGGGTGAATGCCGCGCACACCACCTCGCGCCAGTAGGCGTACTGCTCCGACGGGCGCTTCTCGCGCGTGTCCCAGCGCTGCATGTGCTCCTCCTCGGTGCTACGCGGATGTCGACGCACTCAGCAGAGCAACCTCCTGTTTCCCCAGGCGGCGTGCCGCATGTCATCCCGGTAACGAACTGCTCACCGCGGTGGACCGTGCACGCTCGTCCTCGCCGGCATGCACGGGCGTCCAATCCGCTCCGTTCGCGGCGCTGCGACGCTACCCAGACCTTCACCCGAACGAACGAGGAGCACCCCCGTGGCTATCGACTTCACCCTCTCCGACGAGCAGCTCGGTCTTCGCCTGCAGGCGCGCGAGTTCGCCGACACCGTGCTGAGCCAGGTCCCCGGCGTCATCGCGCCGATTCCCGGCCCGCTCGACCGGTTCCGTGCCCTGAAGCCCTTCTACCAGCAGATGGTGGATGCCGGCTTCGTCAAGGGACTCATCCCCGCCGAGAACGGCGGTCACCGCTTCAGCAACCTGCAGTTCGCCCTCGCGTGCGAGGAGCTCGCGCGGGTGGAGATCAACACCCCGACCATCGTCCTCGGTACCGGTCTCGGCACCTTCCCGATCATCACGGCGGGCACGCCCGAGCAGAAGGAGCGCTTCCTCGCACCCTTCGTCGACGGCAGTCCCGCTCTCGCGGCGATCGCGTTCACCGAGGCGGCGGGAGGCGCCAACTTCGACCACCCCGACCCGAAGTACGGCGTGCAGACCTTCGCGGTCCGGGACGGCGACGAGTGGGTCATCAACGGCCGGAAGGCGTACACGACCAACGCCTCGGGCTGGGACGACGAGGGCGCCGACATCATCAGCGTCGTCTGCCGCATCGACGAGACCAAGCCCCCGGCGGAGTCGCTCGCGATCATCGTCGTCGAGAAGGGCACGCCCGGCGTCACCTTCTCGGGGATCATCGACACGATGGGCCATCTCGCCACGAACTCGCCGTACGTGGACTTCGTCGACGTCCGCGTGCCGGTGGAGAACCTCATCGGTGCTCCCGGTGACGGGATGGCGTTGACCAAGGGCGCCTTCTCGTGGACCTGCTCCAGCATCGCCGCGGCGGCGGTCGGAAAGATGCGCCGCGCGTTCGAGATCGCGTACGACTTCGTCTCGACCGAGAAGCGCTCGGGCAGCGTCCCCGTCATCGACCACCAGAACGCCGGATACATGCTCGCCGACATCAAGACCCGGATCGAGGTGGGCCGGTACTTCGCCTGGAAGGCCGCGGACCACTTCGACAAGACCGGGGGACTGGACCGCGAGCTGTCGAACATGTCCAAGATCTACAACTCGGAGCTCGCTGTGCAGACGGTCTACGACGCGATGCGCCTGGTCGGGGTGGACTCCTACGGCGACCGCGTCCCGCTCGGCGACATCATGCAGGACGTGCTGTGCCTGCCGGTCTACGACGGCGGCAACATGGGCGTGCGGCGCCGCCATCTGCACGAGATGCTGCGTACCCCCGGATACGACCACCTGGCCGCGGCGGAGAACCGTCTGTCGGTCTGACCGAGCCGCTCCTGTGCGGGTCCGCGGCGATGGCGGGCCCGCACAGGGGTGTTCATGCGCCGCTCCGCTGGCGCTCCTGCGGCGCGAGAACAGGGGTACCGACGCCGCGGAGATCTCAGACCGCGACGGCCGTGAAGTCGACGCGGTCCTCCAGCAGACGCGAGTAGGGGCACAGGCGACGCGTGCGCTCGACGAGTTCTTGCGCGGTCGGCAGGTCGACCCCGGGCAGATGCACCTCGAGCCGGACCGCGATCGCGAATCCGATGTCGCTGGGCCCGATCGCCACCTCCGCGGAGATGACCGCCTGCGTCGGGTCGATGTCCGACTCCTCGTCCAGGGCGAGCGGCAGGATGCCGCCGAAGCACTTCGCGAGGGCCGCGCCGAACAGCTGCTGGGGATCGGTGCCGCCACCGCCGGGGCCGCCGAGGTCGACGGGGATGCTGATGTCGAGATCGAGGCGCCCGTCGTCGCTCGTGACGCGCGGGTGCGCGTCGTTCGTCGAGGTGACGCGGGTGCGGTACAGCGTCTTGGTGATGCGGGCGTGGCTCATGGGTCCTCCTCGGTGGGGCGATGCCGCCGTTGTTCGGCCGCCGCGATGCGCGCCCGTCGACGACGATGGATGCCGTGGACAACGCCCGCGGCGTCGAATCCTGACCCGGGCGCGCGGCCTTTCACCCTGACAATCGGGGCGTTTCGTCCGCCTCGGTCAGATCGAATACTCAGGCGCCGTCAGCAGAGCACGGGTGTCTTCGGCGCTGCGGCGCGAGCGGGTCTTCGCCGGCACACCCACGAGCACGCTGTCGGCGGGTGCGTCGCGCGTGACGACGGCGTTCGCGCCGACGACCGAGCGTGCACCGACGGTGATGGGCCCCAGGATCTTCGCCCCCGCGCCCACCGCGACCCCGTCGTGAAGGGTGGGATGCCGTTTGCCGCCCTCGCGTTGACGTCCGCCGAGCGTCACCCCGTGATACAGCATGACGTCGTCGCCGACCTCCGCCGTCTCACCGACGACGACACCCATGCCGTGGTCGATGAAGAAGCGGCGACCGATCGTCGCGCCGGGGTGGATCTCGATGCCGGTGAGCCAGCGGGTGAGCTGAGACAGAGCGCGTGCGGGGAAGCGGAGCCCCCGTCGCCACAGCCGGTTCGCGATGCGATACGACCACACGGCGTGCAGCCCCGGGTACAACAGGGCGATCTCGATCGCACCGCGCGCCGCCGGGTCGCGGAGCTTGGCGGACGAAATGTCTTCACGGACGCGGGAGAAAATCCCCACCGTCAGTCTTCGCGCAGGTGCTCGTAGAGCGCGGTCGAGAGGTAGCGCTCGCCGTACGACGGGATGATGACGACGATGTTCTTGCCCGCAGCCTCGGGGCGCTTGGCGACCTCGAGCGCGGCCCAGATCGCCGCCCCCGACGACATGCCGACCAGGATGCCGTCCTTGGCGGCGGTCTCGCGCGCCAAACGGATCGCGTCGTCGAACTCGACGTCGATGACCTCGTCGATGATGTCGCGGTCGAGGATCGCGGGCACGAAGTTCGGACCGATGCCCTGGATCTTGTGCGGTCCGGGGTGACCCTTGGTGAGGATGGGGGAGTCGGCGGGCTCCACGGCGACGATCTTGACGCCCGGCACGCGCTCCTTCAGCACCTGACCGACCCCGGTGATGGTGCCGCCCGTGCCGATCCCGGCGACGAAGTAGTCGACCTTGCCGTCGGTGTCGCGCAGGATCTCCTCCGCGGTGGTCTTGCGGTGGATCGCCGGGTTGGCGTCGTTCTCGAACTGACGCGCCCAGACCGCCCCCGGCGTCTCGGCCACGATGCGCTTGGCTTCCTCGACCGCGTAGGACATGCCCTTGGTGGGGTCGGTCAGGACGAGCTCGGCGCCGAATGCTTTCAGCAGGATGCGGCGTTCTTTCGACATCGAGGCGGGCATCGTCAGGATCACCTTGTAGCCGCGTGCCGCGCCCACCATCGCGAGGGCGATGCCGGTGTTGCCGCTCGTGGACTCCACGATCGTGCCGCCCGGCTTCAGTTCGCCCGAGGCCTCGGCGGCGTCGACGATCGCGATACCCAGGCGGTCCTTGACGCTGGACGCCGGGTTGTAGAACTCGAGCTTCGCCAGGATCTGCGCCTCGGTCCCCTCCGCGACGCGGTTCAGTCGCACCAGCGGAGTGTCGCCGAACGCGGAGGTGATGTCGGAGTGGATGCCGGGCATGGGTCGCCTTTCGCCGTCGATGAGAACGCGATCATCCTAGGCGAGCAGCCGCGGGCGCGGGCATGTGTGACGCGAGACGACTAGGCTGGGATCCCGTCATGCGTGAGACCGCACCGCCCCCCGCCTCGACGGCTGCTCCTGTCGCCGAGATCGTCCGCGACCTCGAAGCCCGCCTCGCCGCCGCCGGCGTCCCCGACGCCCGCGTCGATGCCGAGCTCCTCGTCGGCCACGTCCTGCAGACATCGCGTGGTGGGGTCCAGGCCGCTGCAATCCGCGGAGACCGGATGCCGCCCGCCGCGCTCGCCGCTCTGCTGCCGCTCGTCGAGCGTCGATGTGCCCGTGAGCCGCTGCAGCACCTCACGGGGGTCGCGCCGTTCCGGTCGCTCGAGCTCGCGGTCGGTCCGGGCGTCTTCGTCCCCCGCCCCGAGACCGAGATGGTCGCGCAGCTCGCGATCGACGCCCTCGGCGCCGTCGCCTCGCCGGCGCCGATCGCCGTCGACCTCGGCACCGGCAGCGGCGCGATCGCCCTGGCGATGGCGACCGAGGTCCCGCATGCGCGGGTGCACGCCGCCGAGAACAGCGTCGAGGCGTTCATCTGGGCCAAGCAGAACGTCGCCCGCATCGGCGCGGTGAATGTCACCCTGGCTTTCGTGGATCTCGCCGACGCGTTCCCCGAGCTCGACGGGACCGTCTCGGTCGTGGCATCCAACCCCCCGTACGTGCCCGACGACGCGATCCCGCGCGATCCCGAGGTGCGCCTGTACGACCCGCCGGCCGCCTTGTACGGGGGACCGGACGGGCTGGATGCCGTGCGCCAGCTGAGCCGGGTGGGCCTGCGGCTCGCGCACCCCGGCGGCACCATCGTCATCGAGCACGGCGAGTGGCAGGGCGCTGCGATCCGCGGTCTGCTCACCGCCGACGGCTGGCGTGCCGCCGCGACGCACCCGGATCTCACCTCCCGGGATCGTGCCACCACGGCCGTGCGTCCCTGACACGGAGGACTGCGCGCGCAAGTAGACTTGCGCGCGATATGTCACCCGTCTACGACTGCCGAGAAGAATCGCAGCTGCTGTCCGGCATGCGTCACGCGCGCCAGGCGATCGGCCGCGGCGAACTCGTCGTGCTTCCCACCGACACCGTCTACGGAATCGCCGCGGACGCCTTCAACGCGCGCGCCGTCGCCGGCCTGCTCGAGGCCAAGGGCCGCGGCCGGCAGCAACCGCCGCCGGTGCTCGTGGCGGGCGTCAGCACCCTGCGTGCTCTCGTGGCCGAGATCCCTCCGGCCGTCGACGACCTCGTCCGCGAGTTCTGGCCGGGCGGGCTGACCATCGTGCTCCCGGCGCAACCCTCGCTCTCGTGGGACCTGGGTGACACGCACGGCACGGTCGCCGTGCGCATGCCGGCTCACCACCTGACCCTCGAACTGCTCGAGGAGACCGGACCTCTCGCGGTGTCGAGCGCCAACCGCACGGGCATGCCCGCGGCCGTTGCCATCGACGATGCCCGCGACATGCTCGGCGACAGCGTCGCGGCCTATCTCGACGCCGGCCCCAGCGAGACCGGCATCGCCTCGACCATCGTCGACGCCACCACCCTCGTCGGGGGAGCGGAGCCGCGCGTGCGGGTCCTGCGCGAGGGCGCCATCTCGCGCGAGCGCCTGCGCGACGTGCTCGGCGACCTCCTCGAACCCGACCCCGAGGGTGACGCCCCCGTGGCGTCGGCGGTCCCCGTCACGGCGACGCCCGCGGCCGAGGCCACGGACGACGCGAAGCCCGATGAGACCGCTCCGGGGACGGATGCCGAGGCGCCGGGTCCGTGACCCAGTACCTCCTCACCATCCTGTTCACGGCGGCGGTCACCCTCGCGCTGTCGTGGGTGGTGTGGAAGCTCGCCCTGCGGTTCAAGCTCTACCCGGGCATCCGCGACCGCGACGTGCACAAGACGCCGACGCCGCGTCTGGGCGGTGTGGCGATGTTCCTCGGCGTCGTCGCGGCGTTCGCGCTGTCGAGCCGCAACCCCTACTTCTCGATCTTCTGGACCGACCCGGCCCCGGTGCTGTGGCTGCTCGGCGCGGTCCTGCTCATCGTGCTCGTCGGCGTCGCCGACGACCTGTGGGACCTGGACTGGATGATCAAGCTCGGTGCGCAGTTCGTCGCCGCCGGCATGATCGCGTGGTTCGGTCAGCTGCAGATCCTCTCGCTGCCCATCGGCGCGCTCACGGTCGGGTCCAGCTGGGTGAGCTTCCTACTGACCGTGTTCGCCCTCGTCGTGGTCATGAACGCGGTGAACTTCATCGACGGGCTCAACGGTCTCGTCGCGGGGGTCTGTCTCATCGCGAACGGCGTCTTCTTCGCCTACTCCTACCTGCTCGTCCGCGACACCGGGGCGAGCACGTACTTCAACCTCGCCTCGTTCATCGCCGCGGTCCTCGTGGGGGCATGCCTGGGGTTCCTGCCGATGAACTGGACGCCCGCGAAGCTCTTCATGGGCGACGCGGGAGCTCTCATGCTCGGCCTGCTCATGGCCAGCTCCGCCATCGCGATCACCGGCCAGCTCGACCCGGCAGTCCTCGACCCGGAGAAGATCGGGCGGTCGCAGCTTCTGGGTGCATTCATCCCCATCCTCCTACCCGTCGTGATCGTGCTGCTGCCGCTGCTCGATTTCGGTCTTGCGGTCGCCCGCCGGCAATGGGCCGGGCGCTCACCGTTCTCTCCCGATCGCAAGCATCTGCATCACCGCATGCTCGACATGGGACACACCGACACCGGCGCCGTGCTCATCTTCTACAGCTGGACGGCGGTGGTCAGTCTGGCGTTCCTGCTCATGTACATCGGCACACAGCAGAGCTGGCCGGGCGACTACCTCATCGGCATCCTGTTCGGAGCCGTCGGCGTCGTCGCCTGCGCGGTGCTCACCCTCCTTCCCTCCTCCCACCGTCTTCGCCGTCTGTCGCCTCGGCGTGCGCGACCCACCCCACCGGAGTCCCTCACATGACCAGCACCACGCCCGCCCGTCGTCCCTCCAGTACCCCGGTGCTGCGCACGGCACTGCTCTGGGGAGGAATCGTCACCGCGGCCCTCCTCGTCATCGGGGCCGTCGTCGGTTTCAGCGTCGGCGGGGCCGGCGGTCTCGGCAGCGCGCTGGCCGGCGTGGCCGTCAGCGCCGTGTTCCTCGCTGTGACCGCCGCGAGCATCCTCATCGCGAACCGCTGGTTCGGCGACCCGCTCTACGTGCCGATCTTCTTCGGCATCGTGCTCGGTGGCTGGCTGCTGAAGCTCGTGCTGTTCATCGTGGCCATCGTCGTGCTGCGCGGGCAGGCGTGGGTGGACCCGATGATCTTCTACGTCGCGCTTGTCGTCAGCGTGCTGGCATCCCTCGTCGTCGACGTGGTGGTGCTGCTGCGCATGCGCATTCCGAGCGCCAGCGACGTGTCGCTGCCCACCGACCCGGACGAGGGGGAGCGGCGCTCCTGAGCCGCAGACCGGCGGTCTACCGCCCGATTCGCGGACGCGCAAACCGGATACCCCGGTACCGAAAGGATCACCCCCTCCCACCACATGGATGCGCTGGGAGTTTGATAGGGTGACATAAGTACCCGCCCGCACCAGGGTTTCCCTCCAGGTCCGCATTCTGGGTGCTCTCACCGACCATCGTCGCAACGGTTCATACCGGTGCCCCGAAGCTGGAGCCAGCGCTGACTACTCAAGCTGCGACCCTGATCACGAACTTCGCGTCCGCGGGTGCGGAGTTCCACCCGCCGTCCATCGGCGAGTTCTTCCCCGATGCGTTCATCACGTTCCCGGGTCTCTACGTCTTCGGTTCGCCGTTCGAGATCACCCGCATCAACCTGGTCCAGTTCCTCGCCACCGCGGTACTCGTGATCCTCCTCGTCGTGGGTACCCGCCGCATGAAGGTGGTCCCGGGCCGCTTCCAGAGCATCGTCGAGATGGGCCTGGACTTCGTCCGCGTCAACATCGCCGAAGACATCCTCGGACGCAAGGACGGCAAGCGGTTCCTGCCGATCCTCACCACGATCTTCTTCATGGTGCTGTTCATGAACATCACGGGTGTCATCCCCGGTCTGAACATCGCCGGTACCAGCGTCATCGCGGTGCCCCTGCTCCTCGCGCTCGTGGCGTACGTGACCTTCATCTACGCGGGCATCAAGAAGAGCCCCGGCGGCTTCTTCAAGAACGCGCTGCTCCCGTCCGGTGTGCCCTGGCCGCTCTACATCATCATCGTGCCGCTCGAGTTCCTCTCGACTTTCATCATCCGCCCCGTCACGCTGACGCTGCGTCTGCTGATGAACATGGTCGTCGGCCACCTCATGCTGGTGCTGTTCTTCTCGGCCACGCAGTTCTTCGTCTTCGGCCTGAGCGGCGGATGGATCGCCCTCGGCGCCGGCTCTCTCGCCTTTGGCCTTGCTTTCACCCTGTTCGAAATCTTCGTCGCCTTCCTCCAGGCGTACGTCTTCGCGATCCTCACCGCGGTCTACATCCAGCTCGCGGTCGCAGAAGAGCACTGAGCGGCCCGGCGCACGCCGAGCCACC
>Ga0308171_1000486_pt1 | contig 84657 bp, 90 predicted proteins | sample PhyGR1_FD_202135 | JGI IMG/M metagenome (GOLD analysis project Ga0308171, IMG submission 202135) | Phyllosphere microbial communities from UC Gill Tract Community Farm, Albany, California, United States - DLSLSG.R1 | ecosystem: Host-associated > Plants > Phyllosphere > Unclassified | place: USA...
AAAACGTCCTGGCCGTCCGTCACGGTGATGAAGCCGTAACCCTTCTCGGCGTTGAACCATTTGACGGTGCCCTGCGTCATGCGAATCTCCTGTGCTGCTGGATGACGAGGTCATCGTAAGCACGCGGCCACCGGACCAAATGGCCCCTGAGCGCATTTTTGACACGCGTGCACCCAACTGTTTACGCCGCGGAAACACGCGGGCATCGGGCGTCTCAGGGAGTGGGCTGCCCTGCCGCGCGGTCGAGGCCGATGACGACGATCAGGCGCTTCTCGGCGCTCTCGTCGTCCGGCGTGTTCGGGTCGTCCGTGGGCTGCAGGAACGTGCTCTGGGCGACGTCCGCTCCGCCGATGGCATCCGCGAGGCCGCGTGCGGCCTGCTCGTCCTCGGGGCGCAGGTAGTAGATCGTGGTCGTGGCGAAATCGGTCGTGTCGGAGTCGCCGGTCTGCACGCTGTCCGCGGACCAGCCCGCCGCGACGATGCGATCGCGCAGGGAACCGGCCAGCCCCTCGTCGCTGGTGCCGTTGAGCACGACGACCGAGTAGGAGGTGTCGATCACCGCGGGGATGGTCGGCGTGACCGTCGGCGTCGCGACGGGTTCGGCCCCGATGGGGATGCGACCCGAGATGACGAGGGTGCCGAAGATGCCGCCGACGATGAGCACCACCGTCGCGACCGCCGCCCAGAGGAAGACGATCCAGCCCCGCAGGTGGGGGTTCTCCGCCCGATGTGCGCCGACGCGGCCGGACTCGGCGGGGAGGTCGTCGAAGCGATCCCGAGGGAAGGTCGATCTGGCCATTGGACGATGCTATCGGTCGTTGCCTCGGTGTCCCGTCAGAGGGTCGCCGCGCGGTCTCTGTGTGCCGGAGTGTCCCCATCGCGCAGTCGGCGCAGGCGCCGCACGAGCATCGGGTCGTGCGCGAGAGCCTCGGGGCTGTCGATGAGGCGACCGAGCAGTTGGTAGTACCGCGCGGGCGGCACATCGAAGGCGCTGCGGATCGCCTCTTCCTTCGCTCCCCCGTGGCGTCGCCATTCACCCTCGAAAGCGAGGATGTCGCGGTCGCGGTCGGAGAGTGGCACGAGGTCACGCTACTGCGCGCGGGCGGGGTTCTCCGGATGCCACGCCACCCAGGCACCGAGCGGGTCGACCTCGGCCAGGACCGCTCCGTCCAGGGCGAGGGCGAAGCCGCCCGGACGGACCGTCGGGGTAGGTGTCCACCCGTCGTGCAGACCCGGCGCGTCGAGGGTGATCCAGTGGCCCGCCGCCCGCGCCGCGGCGATCACGGCCGTGCGACCCACGCGCGGGACGTGCGCGAGGACGCCGGGCGTCGTCACGACGAGGGTCGCATCGCTCGGCGCCTGCGCGGCGAGCGTGGGAAGGGCAGCCGCGCCGTCGCCCTCCACGAGCAGGGGCGGGGCGGATGCCGCGATGTCGAGGGCCGCGAGAACCCTCTCCCGTCGCCCCTCCTCCCCCGGCCACACCAGGCCCGTGAGCCAAGCGCGGTCGTCCGTCGCCCGGGCGTCCAGCGGCTGCAGGTCGATGCCTGCCCGCCAGACGACGTCCGGCATCCTCAGCTCGGGCGAGCCCTCCAGGTGGCTGTCGAGGACCACCGTGCTCGGCCCGTCGGACGGGTCGAGCCGGACGACCTCGCCCTCGCGGTGATAGCGGTAGGAGTAGCGGTCCGGGTAGAGGCAGAGTCCGGCGCTCGCTCCGACCTCCAGCAGGGCGATGGGGCCCTCGATGAGCGAGAGCGCGGGCAGCAGGGCGGCGCACCGCAGGGGTTCGTTCGTCTGCACGCTGCGGCGACCGCATTCCTCCACGAGCGCGTCCGCGTGCGCCCGCACCCACGCGGCCCACGCGTCGACGCCGTCCTCCGGCGCGCCCAGCAGGCGCATGACCGCGAACACGAGCGGCGGCTGACGCCGCGTCTCGGGGATGCGGGCAAGGACTGCCGCAAGGCCCGCGTCCTCCACGATGCGCTCGGCCCAGCTTCCGTACAGAGCCGACCGGCCGGGCGCCTCCTGGGCGGCGAAGCGCCGATAGCGCTCGAGGACGGAGGCCACGGCATCCTGGTGCATACGCGAATTATCCCGTGCCGACCTGACCGGTCCGCGGCTCGAGAGAAAGCGAGAGAATGGGTGCCGAACGAAGGGGACCTTCCATGACTTACGCCGTCGAAAAGTCCGACGACCAGTGGCGCGAGGAGCTCTCGCCCGAGCAGTACGCGGTCCTGCGCCAAGCGGGAACCGAGCGCGCCTGGACCGGTGAGCTGCTGGATGAGAGCCGGGCCGGCCTGTACACGTGCGCCGCGTGCGGTGCCGAGCTGTTCCAGAGCGGGACGAAGTTCGACTCGCACTGCGGGTGGCCGAGCTTCTACGAGTCGGTACGCCCGGAGGCCGTCGAGCTCATCGAGGACAACAGCCACGGCATGCAGCGCACCGAGGTGCGGTGCGCCAACTGCGGCTCGCACCTCGGCCACGTCTTCCCCGACGGTTTCGGCACCCCCACCGGCGACCGCTACTGCATGAACTCGCTGTCGCTCGCCTTCACCCCGGACGAGAAGGCGTGAGCGCACTCGAGGCGATGCGCGATCGCCGCTCCTGGTCGAAGGTCACGGATCTGGCTCCCACGAGCGTCGAGCTCGAGGCGTTCGTCGCCGCAGCCGGCCGAGTCGCGGATCACAAGTCGCTGCGCCCCTGGCGCATCATCGAGATCCGCGGCAGCGACCGCGACATCCTCGCGCGCGCCCTGAACAAGGCGGACGGCAAGAAGGGGTACTCCTCCAAGCCTCGTCGCGCCCCGCTCGTCCTCGCCGTGGTCGCGAACCTCGAGTCGAAGAAGATCCCGGCGTGGGAGCAGGAGGCCGTGGCATCCGGTGTCGCACACATGCTCAGCCTCGCGCTCGACGAGGCGGGGTTCGGCGTGTTCTGGCGCACCGACGACAAGACGCGCAGCAAGTCGCTCGCCAAGGCGCACGGACTCAGCAAGCACGAGGTGCTGCTGGGCTGGCTGTACGTGGGCGGGAAGCCGCAGCGCTCGCGTCCGATCCGGCGCAAGACCGTAGATGCCGCGAAGCACATCTCCCGTCTGCCCGGCGCCAAGAAGCGCAAGGCCGACTGACCCGCGAGACCGCACGCGCTTCGCGACCACAGCTTGCGGGCTGGGCGAACGCGTGCGGTTTCGGTGCAACCGCGGGTCGCCGCCGGTGGTCGGTGCCGCCCGGCGTCAGCCGCGCCGTCGTCGCGGTACGGCCGCCACGACGACACCCGCGATAGCCACGGCCGCCGCGATGACGGCGACGAGCGTCGAGGGCGCCGCGGGTGCCGGCCAGAGGGCGTCGAGGACCACCGAGGTGCTCAGCAGGCCCACGACGGAGCCCAGACCGAGCAGGAGCACGCCCGTTCGCCGCACGACGACGGCGGACAGGAAGATGTAGACGACGCCGACGGCGCCACCGAGATAGAGCCACGGCTCGGTCGGCACCGTCCGGGGTGCCCCGACCGCTGCCAGGTGCGCCACCGCGCCGACGACCAGCACGAGCGTGCCCCCGATGAAGTTGACCAGCGTGGCCGTCAGCGGGCTCTCGACCCGCACGCGCAGGCGTCCGTTCGTGCCCTGCTGCCAGGCCACGCCGGCCCCGGCGACCGCCGGCACGACGAGCATCCACCACGGCACACCGCCGAGCGCGTCGCCGGAGAGGCAGACGACGACGCCGGCGATGGCCAGCAGCGCGCCGACGAGGCGACGCGGCGTCACGGGGACCACTCCGGCAGGCCCGTAGCCGACCCGGTCCAGCACGAGCCCGCCGGTGGTCTGCCCCGCGACGAACCCGACGGTGAAAAGGGCGACTCCGATGGTCGCGACGGTCAGACCCTGACTCGCGACGGTGAAGGCGCCCGCCAGGCCGCCCAGCAGCAGCCAGAACGGCAGCGACCGGGACCGGACGCCCTGTACGAGTCGGCCGAAGCCTCGTCGCCCCTCCGGCACCAGCACCGACAGGGCGATCAGGATGAGCAGACCCGAGCCGAACGAGATCGCCGCGGCGAGGATGCCGTCTCCGAGCTCGGAGCCCAGGGTGCCGTTGATGCGCGCCTGCAGGGCTGTGAGAGCGCCGATGAGCACCGCTCCCCCGACGGCGACGCCGACCGCACCCCGTTCCGACACCCTGCTCCTCCCGCCCCCTCGGTCGAGGGTCCCCGTCGATCGTAGATCGCGGGCCGCGCGCAGCGCACCGCGCTCGACCGGACCTGCCGTGATGCGTCAAGCTGTCATCCGTGACGCAGCTCAGCCCCGGACCCCACGACGTCTCACAGCTCCTCGGCGAGTTGCACACGACAGGCGCCGATCGCGAGTTCCTCGCCAACGCCGAGCTGCACCTCCCCCGGCTGCACGAGCTGTTCGTGCGGCTGTACGGCGAGCGTTCCGACGGCCTCGAGCGCCTGGCATCCGTCGTCGATCTGGCCCACCGCTCCTGGACCGAGCGCCCCCGCGCGCTGAAGGCCCTCGACCGCGAACGCGAGAGCACCCCCGACTGGTTCGAGAGCGAACGCATGCTCGGCGGTGTCTGCTACGTCGACCGGTACGCGGGCGGACTCAGCGGCATCCGGGACGCCATCCCGTACTTCCGCGAGCTGGGGCTGACGTACCTGCACCTCATGCCGCTGTTCGAGAGCCCCGAGGGCAACAGCGACGGCGGCTATGCGGTGTCGAGCTACCGCCGCGTGAACCCGGCCCTGGGCACGATGGAGGAGCTCGCCGCTCTCGCCGCCGACCTCCGCCGTGCGGGCATCTCGCTCGTGGTGGACTTCATCTTCAACCACACCAGCAACGAGCACGAGTGGGCACAGAAAGCTGTCGCCGGCGAGGCGGGGTACGAGGACTTCTACCTCATCTTCCCCGACCGCGAAATGCCCGACGCGTACGAGCGGACCACGCGCGAGATCTTCCCCGACGATCACCCGGGCTCGTTCGTGCAGCTCGACGACGGCCGTTGGATCTGGGCGACGTTCTACCACTTCCAGTGGGACCTCAACTACGCCAACCCCGCGGTCTTCGAGGCGATGGCCGGCGAGATGCTGTTCCTCGCGAACCAGGGCGTCGAGATCCTGCGGATGGATGCCGTGGCCTTCATCTGGAAGCAGCTCGGCACGACCTGCGAGTCCCTGCCGGAAGCGCATCTGCTCCTGCAGGCGTTCAACGCGGTGCTGCGTATGGCGGCACCGGGACTGCTGTTCAAGTCGGAGGCGATCGTGCACCCCAACGAGGTGGTGTCCTACATCTCGCCCGACGAGTGCCAGATCTCCTACAACCCGTTGCAGATGGCGCTCACGTGGGAAGCTCTCGCCACCCGCGACGGCAGACTCCTGCAGCAGGCGTTGGAGCGGCGTCACGCCCTCCCGGAGGGCACCGCATGGGTCAACTACGTGCGCAGCCACGACGACATCGGCTGGACCTTCGCCGACGAGGATGCCGCCGAGCTGGGCATCCAGGGCTACCCGCACCGCCGCTTCCTCAACGACTTCTACGTCGGCCGGGCCGAAGGCTCCTTCGCGCGGGGTGTGCCGTTCCAGGAGAACCCCCGCACGGGCGACGCCCGCGTCACCGGCACGACGGCATCCCTCGCCGGCATCGAGGCCGGTGACGCCGGCGGCGAGGATCGCGTGGTAATGGCACACGCCCTCGCGCTCTCGACCGGTGGCATCCCCCTGCTCTACCTCGGCGACGAAGTGGCGCAGCTGAACGACTACGCGTACGCCGATCGGCCCGACGAAGCCGGCGACAGCCGATGGGTGCACCGCCCCCACCGGCCCGTGCAGGGCTACGCCGACCGGACGGATGCCGAGACCCCGGCGGGACGCGTCTTCGCGCGGCTGTCACACCTCATCGCCGTCCGCCGCGCGACGCCGGAATTCGCCGGGAACGAGCTGATCCCGTTCGACGCGCACCATACCGGCGTGGTCGGATTCCTCCGTCCGGGGACGGCGGGCAGTTCGGTGCTCGTCCTCGCGAACGTCGGCGATCACGCCGTTCACGTCTCACCGCTGACCCTGTCGGGGCTCGCTCCCGAAGCGGTCGATCTCATCGCGGGCGCACCGACATCGCTCCGGGTCGGGCGGACGATCCCTGCGCACGGCGTCGCGTGGTTGCGGGTGGCGCTGCGCTGAGCGGTGCGCCGTTTCGGCGGACGCCCCACCGCGCCCGGTTCGTGCGGGCGCGCGCTCCGTGGCCGCACCGAGCGAGATCTCGCGGGACTCGGAAAGGCGGATGTGGTGCCGGCTACAGGACTTGAACCTGCAACCCCCGTATTACAAGTACGGTGCGCTACCAATTGCGCCAAGCCGGCAGGGCACCAAGTCTACTGATCGCGGACCCGGCTTCCGGTGCGGCTCAGCCGGCGGGCGTGGCGGACGGGGTCGTCGACGGCGCGGCCGTGGGGGTGGGGGTGGCCGTCGAGTAGTAGGCGTTGCTGTCGATCGTCAGCACGAACTGGGCGAACTCCTTCGGGTCGTCCATGTGCCCGACGTACGGCGTACCGTTCACCAGCACCGTGGGCAGCGTCGTCAGCGCGAGGCCCTTCGTGCCGGGCAGGCCCTTGATCGCACGGTCGGTGGCGGCCTTCGCCCAGCCGGTGTACGTCTCGTCCTCGATGCACGAGCGCACGGTCGGGACGTCGCTGACACCGGCGCCCTGCGCCATATCGGCCAGCTTCTCGTCGCTGTACCCCTCGGAGTCGACCGCGGGCTGGTTCGTCAGCAGCTCGTGGTTGAACGCGAAGAAGCGGTCGGACGCGTAGGTCGCCACGCAGGCCGAAGCCCCCGCCGCCCGAAGGCTGTACTTGGTGCCGTTCGACTTCGACGTGAGCATGGCGACCGGGTAGTACGTCAGGGTCGCGGCATCCTCGTCGACCCACTTCGACAGCTGCTCGGCGTTGGCCATCTGGAACTCGCGTGCCTCGGTGGAGAGGTAGTCCACGTAGACGCGGATGTCGACGGGCGCCGCCGTCGTGGTCGACGACGGGGTGGGCTCGGCCGTGGGGGCCGGCGACGGCGTCGCTCCCGCGGCCAGCGTCGAGGCATCGCCGTCGACCGCCTGGGCGGCGAGCGGGTCGGCGATGCCGGTCGCGCTCGAGACGACGAAGCCGTCGTCGGATGCCGTCTCCGGCAGGGCCTGAGAACGCGACTGGTTCGACGACACCGCGTACGTCACGCCCACGGCGCCGACCGCCACGACCGCCGCGGCGCCGATACCGATGAGCGAACGCCGCACGATGCGCATCCGCGTCTGACGCGCCTTCACCTGCTGCGCCTTCTCGCGCACCGCCTCACGGCGATCACGTTCGGCGGGCACATTCGGTGTCTGGTCGTTGGACATGGAACCTCTCGGGCACGGGCAGTGGCCGCAATGAATCTGGGGATCGCTCGGGTTGGGGCGAACAAGGATCGATGCTAGCCAGGCTGGCTGAGAAAAGCCCAGACGCATGCCATACTGACCCTTACGTCCACCGTCGGGCGTACGGGGTCGCCCCCGTTCATTCCATTCACTACGGATCGTCCGGCACGTACCTGCCGGTGAAGGAGAAGAAAAAATGGCGTCCGTCACCTTTGACAACGCAACCCGCCTGTACCCCGGTGGCACCCGTGCCGCCGTCGACAAGCTCAACCTCGAGGTGGGAGACGGCGAGTTCCTCGTCCTGGTCGGCCCCTCCGGTTGCGGCAAGTCCACGTCGCTGCGCATGCTGGCCGGCCTCGAAGAGGTCAACTCCGGCCGCATCCTCATCGGCGACCGCGACGTCACCGACGTGCCCCCGAAGGATCGCGACATCGCGATGGTCTTCCAGAACTACGCGCTGTACCCGCACATGACCGTCGCCGAGAACATGGGCTTCGCGCTCAAGATCGCCGGCGTCGGCAAGGAGGAGCGCGCCGCACGTGTCCTCGAGGCCGCCAAGCTGCTCGATCTGGAGCAGTACCTGACCCGCAAGCCGAAGGCCCTCTCGGGTGGTCAGCGTCAGCGCGTCGCCATGGGTCGCGCCATCGTGCGTCAGCCCCAGGTGTTCCTCATGGACGAGCCGCTGTCGAACCTCGACGCCAAGCTCCGCGTGCAGACGCGTACCCAGATCGCGTCGCTCCAGCGACGCCTGGGCGTCACCACGGTCTACGTCACCCACGACCAGACCGAGGCCCTCACCATGGGCGACCGCATCGCCGTGCTCAAGGACGGTCTGCTGCAGCAGGTCGGCACCCCGCGCGACCTGTACGAGAAGCCGAAGAACGTCTTCGTCGCCGGCTTCATCGGCTCGCCCGCGATGAACCTCTTCTCGGTCGACCTGGCCGAGGGCGGCGTCCGCTTCGGCGACCTCGTCGTCCCCGTCGAGGCCGACGTCATCGGCAAGGCTCACGGCTCCGAGGTCACCATCGGCGTTCGCCCCGAGGACATCCAGGTCGCTCCGGCCGACGGTCGCGGCCTCTCGGTCGTCGTCGACCTCGTCGAGGAGCTCGGCGCCGACGGGTACCTCTACGGACACACCGACATCAACGGCAAGCGCACCGACCTGGTCGCGCGCGTCGACGGTCGTCGTCACCCCAACGCGGGTGAGACGGTCGTCCTCGCGCCCGTCCCCGGCCACGTGCACGTGTTCGACGCCACCTCGGGCGACCGCCTGACCGACAAGGCCATCGCCTCGGCCTGATCGACGCACCGCTGCGGCGCGTCTTCGTTCCCGACTCCCGGGGATGAAGACGCGCCGCACCCGTTTCCGGAGACACCGTGTCCGCTTCCCTCCGTATCACCGCCAGCGCCGTCGACCCGGGGCTGCTGCAACTGCCCTGGTCCACCGGTCTCGCCGACTGGCCGAGCAACCACATCGTCGCCCTGCCGAAGGGCATCTCGCGCCACCTCGTGCGCTTCGCCAACCTGTCGGGACGCGTCGTCGCCATCAAGGAGACGACCGAGGAGATGGCGCGCCGTGAGTACGACATGCTCGGCAACCTCGACCGCCTGGACGCACCCTGCGTCGAGCGCATCGCGGTGATCGCCGGGCGGACCGACGCCTCGGGCCGTCCGCTGCCTGCGGCCCTCGTGACGGCGCACCTGCGCTTCTCCCTGCCCTACCGCGCACTCTTCACCCAGGTGCTGCGTCCCCACACCGCGACACGTCTCGTCGATGCCCTGGCGGTGCTCCTCGTCCGCTTGCACAACGTGGGCTTCTACTGGGGCGACGTCTCCCTGTCGAACACGCTCTTCCGCCGCGACGCGGGTGAGTTCGCCGCCTACCTCGTCGACGCCGAGACCGGCGAGCTGCACGGCAACCGGCTGAGCCCCGGTCAGCGTGCCCACGACCTCGACATCGCGCGGACGAACATCGCCGGCGAGATCATGGACCTCGAGGCCGGCGGCCGTCTCGAGGGCGGGCTGGATGCCGTCGCCATCGCCGACGGGCTCGTCTCGTCGTACCACTCGCTGTGGGGCGCCCTGACCGACAAGGAGTCGTTCGCGGTCGACGAGTCCTGGCGCATCACCGAGCGCGTGCACCGCCTCAACGCCCTCGGCTTCGACATCGGCGAGATGTCGATGAGCACGACGAGCGACGGCACGCGCGTGTCGATCCAACCGAAGGTCGTGGATGCCGGGCACCACCAACGCCGGCTGCTGCGGCTGACGGGGCTCGACGTCGAGGAGAATCAGGCCCGGCGACTGCTCAACGACCTGGACGAGTTCCGCGCGCGCGTGTCTCGTCTCGGCTCCGACGAGGAGATGGTCGCCCACGAGTGGCTCACCCGCGTCTTCGAGCCCATCGTCATGGCGATCCCGTGGGACCTGCGGGCCAAGCTCGAACCCGCCGAGGTGTTCCACCAGGTGCTGGAGCACCGCTGGTACATGTCGCAGGCGCGCGGCCGCTCGGTGCCGCTCGCCGAGGTCGTGAGCTCGTACATCGACGACGTGCTACGCCACCGCCGTGACGAGGCCACCGTCATGGGACCGCCCACCGACACGATGTCGCTGCCGACGGTGTCCGACGCCGACGCCCCCGCGACCGGCGAAGTCCCGACAACTGACACCGACGTCGTCGACTGGCGCGACCTGGTCTGAGCCACCGCCGGCTCGGGATCGCCCGCGCGAATCCCCACCACCCCGCGCGAGATCACACGATCGCGTCGAGATCGCCCGGTCGCGGCCCCGCGAACCCCGTGATCTCGCGCGGATCGTGTGATCTCGCGACGCATCGCCCGCACGAGGCGTGACACCACGCGAAACGCCCGAGGCCGTGGCATCCGGGATCGAAGACGGGATGCCACGGCCTCGGGGCGCGCGGAGGGCGTCAGTAGCCGACCGTGAAACGCTCCCGCGTGTGCTTCGGGTTCTCGATCTCGTCGAGAACGGCAACGGCGAAGTCGGCGCCGCCGATGAACGAGTCGCCGTTGTCGTCGACGACCAGGACGTCGCCGCCGTCGCGGTAGGAGCCGGTGCGCTCCCCCGGTGCCCAGGAGCCGAAGCCGCCGGCCGGGTGGATGTAGAACCAGTCGCGGCCGGTGTCGTCGGCCTGGAGGTCTTCGAGCACGCCGATGGCCTCGCGAGCCTCGGGCTTGTACTCCTCGGCGAAGCCCTCGGTGTCGATCAGGCGCGGACCGCCCTCGGCGACGAGCGAGCCGCCCGCCCCACCGACGACACCCAGGCGCACGTTCTCGGGAAGCGCCGTGATGAGCTCGGCGATCGCGGGGCGGAGCTTGCCCTCCATGTCGCCGCGCGGGGCGACGGCCGAGACGACGACGTCGACGCCCTCGATGAGCGCGACGAGGCCGGGGACGTCGAGCACCGTGCCCTCGAGGTAGGTCGCGCCCTCGATGCGCTCGGCGGGCACGGAACGGGCGATCGAGACCACGGTGTGGCCGCGACGGACGGCCTCGGTGACGATGTGGCTGCCGGCGTAGCCGGTGCCTCCGATGACGGCGATGCGGGGCACGCTGTTCTCCTTCCGGTCCGCACCCTCGTGCGGACCTCCGCTCCTAGCCTGCCGCCTCGCCGCCCGATCCGACACTCGCGGAGCCGGATCGGGAACGATTCAAAGGAGGATCTGCGCGGGTCACCCGGAGCGCGCGGCGAACCCTCAGTGCCCGCCGCGCAGCGTCGAGACCTGGTACAGCGCGACGGATGCCGCGATGCCGGCGTTCAGCGACTCGGTGGCCGCGGAGATCGGGATGGAGACGACCTGGTCGCACGTCTCGGTGACGAGGCGCGAGAGGCCCTTGCCCTCGGAGCCCACGACGATCACCACGGGACGGTCCGCGAGCTCGAGGTCGGGCAGCAAGACGTCGCCGTCACCGTCGAGTCCCAGCACGAACACGCCCTGCTTCTTGAACTCCTTCAGCGTCGCCGTCAGGTTCGCCGCGAGCGCGACCGGGATGCGGGCGGCCGCACCGGCGCTGGTCTTCCACGCCGCGGAGTTGACGCTGGCCGAGCGACGCTGCGGGATGACGAGGCCCTGACCGCCGAACGCGCCGGTCGAGCGGATGATCGCACCGAGGTTCCGGGGGTCGGTCACCCCGTCGAGGGCGACCAGCAGCGGCACCTCGCCGCGGTCGATGATCTGCTCGAGCAGGTCCTGCGGGTGCGCGTACGTGTACGGCGGGACCTTCAGCGCCACGCCCTGGTGCACGCCGTCGAAGCCGGCCATGCGGTCGAGCTCCGGACGCGTGACCTCGAGCACGGGGATGCCGCGGTTCGTCGCGATCGACAGCATCTCCTTCACGCGGTCGTCCATCTCCACCCGCTGGGCGATGTAGAACGCCGTGGCGGGGATCTTCGCGCGCAGCGCCTCGAGCACCGAATTACGACCGGTGACCGTCTCGGTGTCGTCCGCCGCTTTGGGGCTCTTGCGGTTGGCGTTGCCGCCCACCGCGCGCACACCGGGCTTGGCCTTGCCGCCGGCAGCGGCGTACCGCTCCTGGGCGGCCTTGCGCTTGCCGGCGGGGTGCCAGGCGCGGTCCTCCGCCTTGGGGGTGGGGCCCTTGCCCTCGAGCGCCTTGCGGGAGTGCCCGCCGGTGCCCTTGAGGGGACCCTTCTTCTTGCCGGGGTTGCGTGCGCCCGGGCGTCCTGGTTTAGCCATGGATACTCCAATGGGTTCCGGCCGGAGTGTCCTCCAGCGTGATTCCTGCGGCAGCGATGGCGTCGCGGATGCGATCGGCCCCTGCCCAGTCCTTGTCGGCCCGCGCCTGTGCGCGCTGGGCGATCATCGTCTGCACGAGCGCGTCGAGAGCGGCCTCGCTCGATCCGGTCGCGGCGGCGGGCTCGTCGGCATCCAGTCCCAGGATGCCGAGCATCGCGGCAACCGAGCGGTGAGCGGCGACCGCCGCGTCGAGGTCGTCGGCGTCGAGAGACACGTTGCCCGCGCGCACGGTCTCGTGCAGCACGGCGAGCGCCTGAGGAACGCCGAGATCGTCGTCCATGGCGGCGGCGAACGCCGCGGGGATCTCACCCGGGGCGATCACGAGCGGATCGGCGTCGGCGGCACGCAGCACGCGCTGACGGAACGTCGCGATGCGCTCGAGAGCGCTGGCCGCCTCCGCGAAGGCGCGGTCGGAGATGTCGAGGTTCGAGCGGTAGTGCGCCGCGGCGAGCGCGTACCGCACGACCCGCGGGTCGTGATCGTCGAGCACATCGCTGGCGAGCGTGAAGTTGCCGAGCGACTTCGACATCTTCTGCCCGTCGACGGTGACGAGACCGTTGTGCACCCAGTAGCGCGCGAAGGCGTCGCCCGCAGCGGTGGACTGCGCGATCTCGTTCTCGTGGTGCGGGAAGCGCAGGTCGAGACCGCCTCCGTGAATGTCGAACTCCGGCCCGAGATAGCGGCGCGACATCGCCGAGCACTCGATGTGCCAGCCGGGGCGACCGGCGCCCCACGGCGACGCCCACGTCGCCGACGCAGGCTCACCCTCTTTCGCGCCCTTCCAGAGGGCGAAGTCGCGGGGGTCTCGCTTGCCGCGGGGATCGGCGTCGGCGGCGGACTCCATGGCATCCACGCTCTGGCGCGTGAGCTCGCCGTAAGCGGGCCAGGACCGCACGTCGAAGTAGACGTCGCCGGCGGCGGCGTACGCGTGGCCGCGCGCGATGAGCTCGGCGATCAGCTCCTGCATCTGCGTGACCGACGCGGTCGCACGCGGCTCGTACGTGGGGGGCAGGATGCCGATGGCCGCGTACGCCTCGGAGAAAGCGAGCTCCATGCGGTAGGCCAACGCCCACCACGGCTCGGTGTCGGTCGCGTTGGCGAGCACCTTGTCATCGATGTCGGTGACGTTGCGGACGAACGTGACGCGTCCGAAGCGGTGGGCCAGCCAGCGGCGCAGCAGGTCGAATGCGAGCGCGGCGCGCACGTGCCCGATGTGCGGACCCGACTGCACGGTGGGGCCGCAGACGTACATGGTGACGTTCGCGGGGTCGACGGGGACGAAGTCGCGCAGAGCCTGCGCTTTCGTGTCATACAGCCGAACGGTCACCGCACAAGCCTACCGGCCACCCCTGACGGCGACCCGTGCCCGAAACACGGCGGGGCTAGCATCGCGACATGCAGCTCGACATCCGTCTCGACGACCTCTCCGGCTCCGCGACGCGGGAACTCGTGACGGCCCACGTCGCCGGCATGCTCGCCAACACCCCGCCCGAAAGCTGCCATGCCCTCGACGCCGACTCCCTCGTCGGCAAGGGCGCGCTGCTGTGGTCGGCGTGGGCGGACGGCGAGCTCGCCGGCATCGGCGCCCTCTCGCCGTGGGGCGAGGACGCGGGAGAGCTGAAGTCCATGCGTGTCACCGACGCATTCCTGGGCAAGGGCATCGGGCGCGCGATGCTGCGGCACATCATGGCCGAGGCGCGGGCGCGCGGCATCCGGAGTCTGTGGCTGGAGACCGGCAGCGGTGACGACTTCGCGGCAGCGCGCGGCCTGTACGCCAGCGAGGGCTTCGTGGAGTGCCCGCCGTTCGGGACGTACCGACCGGATCCGCTGTCGACGTTCATGACGCGGGAGATCTAGGCGGGGACGACCAACGCCGTCGCGAATGCCGCCACGCCCTCCGTGCGGCCCGTGAAACCGAGGCCGTCGGTGGTGGTCGCACTCACCGACACGGGGGCACCGCCCAGCGCCCGCGACAACGCCTGCTCCGCTTCGACACGTCGGGCGGCGAACCGGGGACGGTTGGCCTGCACCTGCACCGAGACGTTGCCCACGCGCCAGCCGGCGGCCGCGAGCAGGGTGAGCGTGTGCGAGAGGAACGCCTCGGCGTGCGCGCCGGAGAACTCGGGGCGGTCGGTGCCGAAATGCGTCCCGATGTCGCCGAGACCCGCCGCGGCCAGCAGGGCGTCGACGATCGCGTGGGCGACGGCGTCGCCGTCGGAGTGACCCGACAGTGCCTGTTCTCCCGGCCATTCCAGGCCCGCAAGCCACAGCGTGCCCGCACCGCCGAAGCCGTGCACGTCGGTGCCGATGCCGACGCGCGGCACGGCCATGCCCGCCGCGCGCGGCGAGAGGAGCCCGCGGGCGCGCACGAGGTCGGGACTCGTCGTGATCTTGAACGAGTCCGCGTGGCCCTCGACGGTGACGACCGTGTGCCCAGCCGCCGCGACCAGCGCCGCGTCGTCGGTGTGGTCGGCGTCGGCGGCCACGACAGCAGCCTCCAGCACATCGCGGCGGAAACCCTGGGGCGTCTGCGCGGCCGCGAGCTCCGACCGGTCGACGGCGGCCACGATGACACCGTCCTCGTCGACGCGCTTGATGGTGTCGACGACGGGGACGGCCGGGATGACGGCGGGCGCTCCGCGATCGAGAGCCTCGATGACGCGGTCGAACACCGCCGTCGGCGTGAGGGCGCGGGCGGCGTCGTGCACGAGCACCCGGTCGACCTCGGCGGGCAGGGCCGCAAGGCCCGCCGCGACGGACTCCTGACGGGTGCGCCCGCCCACGACCACGGTGAGCAGATCGCTTCTGGCCCCCGCGGCGGCGCGGGCGTCTTCGAGGGCGACCGGCTCGAAGCCGGCGGGCACGACCACCACCACTCGCGCGAGCGGACCTGCGAAGACACCGTCGAGGGCGTGGCGCAGGATCGAGCGGTCGTCGAGGGCCACGAACGCCTTCGGCGCGCCCCCGTTCAGACGGGTGCCGGATCCGGCGGCGACGACGATGACTGCGAGGCGCGGTGAAGGCACGGGGATCACTCCCCTACGCTAACGCGCGCATCGCCCGCCATCCGGAACGGTGGCGGGCGATGAAGCGTCTCAGGACGCGAGGACCTCGTCGAGCACGACGCTCGCGCGGTCTTCGTCGGTCTTCTCGGCCAGAGCGAGCTCGGAGACGAGGATCTGACGGGCCTTGGCCAGCATGCGCTTCTCGCCGGCGGAAAGCCCGCGGTCCTGGTCGCGGCGCCACAGGTCACGAACGACTTCGCTGACCTTGATGACATCGCCCGAGGCCAACTTCTCGAGGTTCGCCTTGTAACGGCGCGACCAGTTGGTGGGCTCCTCGGTGAACGGTGCACGCAGGACGTCGAAGACGCGATCGAGACCCTCTTTGCCGATGACGTCACGGACGCCGACCAAGTCGACGTTGTCGGCGGGAACCTCGATGACGAGGTCACCCTGCGTGACGTTGAGCTTCAGATACTTCTTCGTCTCGCCCTTGATGACGCGTTCTTTGACCTCGATGATCGTGGCCGCGCCATGGTGCGGGTAAACGACGGTCTCGCCAACCTCAAAAAGCATGGAGTTATGTCCTTTCGGCAACACCCAGGATACCACAGGCCCCCATACGCTAAGGTTCCGCCCTCCTCGTCTCGCCCCCTCCACCCGCAGGCGCCTCGCGCATGTGAGGCAGGCGCCGGAGCGGCCGGAGCGCGAGGACCCCGTAGGATGAAGTCGTGCCGTTTGTCGTCCTGGGAGGATCCGTGAAATCGCGCCTCATCGCGTCCATCGCCGTAGGTGCCGCCGTCGTGCTGGGCACGACGGGTTGCAACATCCTTGCGCCCCAGGCGACGACGATCGACTACTCCGCCTCTGACGGGATCAACGTCCCGGCCGCCTCCGGCCCCCTCGATGTGCGCAACGCGCTCATCGTCGCCAACGAGGAGGGCGACCTCGGCAACTTCGTCGCCGCCATCGTCAACTCCACGACCGAGCCGCAGACTCTGCGTCTCGAGGTCGGCGAAGGCTCCTCCCTGGTCCGCACCTCCGTCAACGTCCCGGCGAACTCGACCCTGAGCCTCGGCGATCTCGCCAACGGTGTCGAACCCCTCCCGCTCGACGGCTTCGAGGGTGCTCCCGGCTCCACCGTCCCGGTCTACTTCCAGTCGGGCGACGGCGAGGGTGCCCTCATGCAGGTGCCCGTCCTCGACGCCGCCGTGCAGTACCTGAGCACGCTGGCCCCGACCCCGGCGGCGTCGCTGACGCCCACACCGACGTCGACGCCCGGCACGGCGACCCCGACGCCCACACCGACTCCCTCGTCCTGAACGATGACGAAGGCGCCGACGGATCTCCGTCGGCGCCTTCATCGTTCGCGGGACGCGGCGTCAGGACTCGAAGCGGTAGCCGAGTCCGCGCACGGTGACCAGCATCGTCGGCTCGCTCGGGCGGTGCTCGATGCGCGAGCGGATGCGCTTGATGTGCACGTCGAGCGTCTTCGTGTCGCCGAAGTAGTCGGTGCCCCAGACGCGGTCGATGAGCTGTCCACGGGTGAGCACGCGACCGGCGTTGCGCATGAGCACCTCGAGCAGCTCGAACTCCTTCAGCGGCATGTTGATCTCGCTGCCGTCGACGGAGACCGTGTGGCGGTCGATGTCGAGCGTCACGCGACCGCCGGAGAGCACACGGTCGTCGAGGTCGGCGTCGTCGGGTACGCGGCGGCGCAGCACCGCGCGCATACGGGCGAGCAGCTCCCGCGTGGAGTACGGCTTCGTGACGTAGTCGTCAGCCCCCAACTCGAGCCCGACGACGATGTCGACCTCGGAGTCCTTCGCGGTCAGCATGATGACGGGCACGTTCGACGACAACCGGAGCTGGCGGCAGACCTCGGTCCCGGGCATCCCCGGGAGCATGAGGTCCAGGAGCACGATGTCGGCCCCGCGGTCGTGGAACGCCGCGAGCGCGAGCGCGCCGTCCTCGGCGATCTCGACCTCGTAGCCCTCCCGTCGCAGCAGGTACGCCAGCGGGTCGGCGAGGTCGGGCTCGTCCTCGACGATCAGGACGCGGGTCATGCGGTGTCTCCGTTCATAGGGGCAGGACGCGAACCGGCGGGAGCCTTACGGCCCTTCCGTCCGGACTTCGGGCGAGGGGATTCGAGGGACGGCGCCTCGGACACGGGCAGGCGGACGGTGAACGTCGACCCGCGGTCGGGGCGGGACCACAGGCGGACCTCGCCCCCGTGTCGCTGCACGGCGTGCTTGACGATGGACAGGCCGAGACCCGTGCCGCCGGTGCGGCGCGATCGCGCCTGATCGGCGCGGTAGAAGCGCTCGAAGACGCGATGTTGGTCGGCCTCGGGGATGCCGATTCCACGGTCGGTCACGGAGATCTCGACGACCGCGTCGTCGAGCTTCACGCCGACCCCCACCTTCGAACCTTGGGGCGAATAGGCGATCGCATTGGCGACGAGGTTGCCGAGGGCCTCGGTCAGGATCTGCGGCTCGCCGCGCACCCAGAGCCCCTTCGTCCCGCCCCGCACCACGACGACCTGAGCCGAGTCGGCCGCGACGGCGTGGGCCTCGACCGCGGAGGCGACGACCTCGTCGATCGAGACGTCGCGCACGTCGCGCAGCTCATCGGAGGCCTGCAGGCGGGACAGGCTCAGGATGCGGTTGACCAGGCCGGCCAGGCGTGTGACCTCCGCCTGCAGGCGCGACGAGAAGTACCGCACCTGTTCGGGGTCGTCCGCGGCGGACTCGATGGCTTCCGCCAGCAGGCTCACGGCACCGACCGGGGTCTTGAGCTCGTGACTGGTGTTCGCCACGAAGTCGCGGCGCATCTCCTCGACGCGCTCGCGTTCGGTGATGTCGCGCAGCACGAGCAGCACCAGACGCGCGGAGATGGGCGTGGCCCGGACGGCGACCAGACGCGGCTCCGCGGGAGCGGCGCCGCGGCGCAGACGCAGGTTCTCGCTCACCGAGGCCGCCGTGTCGCGGGACACCCGGGCGACACGGCGCAGTTCGTCGCTCGCGATCACATCGCCGACGACCAGACCGAACACCTCCGCGTTCGGCGACAGCGCCAACACCGTCGACGACATGTCGCACACGAAGGCGGGGTCGTCCATGGCGGCCAGCATGGACTCCACACCCTCGGGCAGGTCGACGTTCGTCTGAGCCAGCGACCGTCCCCGCGCACGGAGGGCGGCGACGACGAGCCCGACGATCGCGGCTCCGACGAGGAGGCCGATCAGAAGCGCGAGCAGCGGGAGCTGCGGTGAAGCCATGCCTCCAGAGTAGAGGCGAGGTCTGAGCGTCACCGGCCGTTCAGGCACGGGATGCCGGGGCCGAAGGCTACTATTCACTGTCACGGCACCGTTCGTTCATCTTCGGTGGCAACAATCCCCAGAGGTAGCGGGACGCACATGTGCCGTGCCGCCGACGGAAGGTACCGCGATGCGCGAAGTATTCCACCAGTCCCTCGAGGACGTTCAGAGTCGTCTGGTCGAGATCGCCGAGCTCGTCACGATCGCCATCGACCGCGCCACCCGCGCGTTCGGTTCGAGCGATGTCACGCTGGCCGAAGAGGTCATCGAAGCCGACGCCGTCATCGACGAGAAGGCTTTCGAGCTCGACGAGCTCGCCATCGAGATCCTCGCGCGTCAGCAGCCGGTCGCCCGCGACCTGCGCATCGTCGTGACGGCGCTGCGCGTCAGCGCCTCGCTCGAGCGCATGGGCGACATGGCCGAGCACATCGCGCAGCTCGCGCGCTCGCGCTTCCCCGAGCGGGCGATCCCGCGCGGCCTCAAGTCGACCTTCACCCGCATGGGCGAGTTCGACGTCGAGGTGGCCCGCAAGCTCACGGAGCTGCTGCGCACGCAGGACCTGCGCATCGCCGACGAGATCCGCAACGCCGACGACGCCATCGACGAGTTGCACATCAGCGTGTTCGAGAAGGTCCTCGGCGACACGTGGAAGGGCGAGGCGACCGCCACGGTCGACGCGACCCTGGCGAGCCGCTATCACGAGCGCTTCGCCGACCACGCCGTGTCTGTCGCCAAGAAGGTCGTCTACCTCGCGACCGGCGACTGGAACGGTGCCGACGACGAGACCGAGCACCAGCACAGCCCGGTCATCTGATCGCGCGGCGATACAGCCGCAACGACGAGAAGGGGGTGGATGCCGATCGGCATCCACCCCCTTCTCGTTACGGTGTCAGTGCTTGTTGCCCTGCGCGGCGACGGCGGCGGCACCGGCCGCGGCAGCCTCGGGGTCGAGGTACTGGCCCGGACCGACCGGGGTGAGGTCGTCGTTGAGCTGGTACACGAGCGGGATGCCGGTGGGAATGTTCAGCTCCGCGATGTCGGCGTCGCTGATGCCCTCCAGGTGCTTCACCAGGCCGCGCAGCGAGTTGCCGTGCGCCGTGACGAGGACCGTCTTGCCCGCCTGCAGGTCGGGGACGATGTCGCTGTGCCAGTACGGCAGCATGCGGTCGATGACGATCTTCAGCGACTCGGTGTCGGGCACCTCGCCGTCGATGCCGACGTAGCGCGGGTCTCCGACCTGGCTGTACTGGTCGTCGGCGGGCAGCGGCGGCGGCGGCACGTCGAACGAGCGGCGCCAGAGCATGAACTGCTCGTTGCCGAACTCCTCGAGCGTCTGCGCCTTGTCCTTGCCCTGCAGGGCGCCGTAGTGGCGCTCGTTCAGACGCCACGAGCGCTTCACGGGGATCCACAGGCGGTCGGCGGCGTCGAGGGCGATGTTGGCCGTCTGAATCGCGCGGCTGAGCACAGAGGTGTGCAGCACATCGGGCAGGACGCCGGACTCGGCGAGCAGCTCTCCGCCGCGCTTCGCCTCGGCCTTGCCCTGGTCGGTGAGTCGCACGTCGACCCAGCCGGTGAACTGGTTGGTCTTGTTCCACTCGCTCTGCCCGTGGCGGAGGAGGATCAGCGTGTGAGGCATGACTCCATGCTATCGACGCGCGACGGCCCCGCCCCGCCCGGCCTGGCATCATGTCGAGAGTGACCCCTGCACCCGTCGGCCGCCCCACCCGCGGCACGACCGGGGTCAACCGTCTGCGACGCGTCGACCGCTGGATCGCCTGGCATCCGGTGCTCCGCCGCGCGGACGACCCCCTCGTCGTGGACCTCGGTTTCGGGGCGAGCGCAGTGACGCCCGTCGAGATGCTGGCGCGACTGCGCCGCGTGAGACCCGACGCGCGGGTCGTCGGTCTCGAGATCGACCCGGAGCGTGTGGCCCGCGCTCGTGAGCAGGCGCGCGACGTCCCCGGAGTGAGCTTCGCGCGCGGCGGGTTCGAGGTGCCCCTCGCCGGCGGGGAACGCCCGGCGGTGATCCGCGCCATGAACGTGCTGCGCCAGTACGACGAAGCCGACGTCGCCCACGCGTGGTCGCTGATGTGCGCGCGACTGGCACCCGGCGGCATCCTGGTCGAGGGCACGTGCGATGAGATCGGACGGGTCGCGACCTGGGTGGAGGTGGATCCGGATGCCGTCCCCCGCACTCTCACGATCTCCCTGCGTCTCGCGGGGCTCGACGGCCCCGCCATCGCGGCCGAGCGCCTCCCGAAGGCGCTGATCCACCGCAACGTGCCGGGTGAGCGCGTGCACGCGTTCATGGCATCCCTGGATCGCGAATGGACGCGAGCCGCGGCGGTGGCGCCGTTCGGCCCCGTGCACCGGTGGCGGACGGCGATGGCGGCTCTGGTCGCCGAAGGATGGCCGCTCGTGCGGCGCGAGCGGTGGCGCCTCGGCGAGGTCGGTGTCGCCTGGGAGGCCGTCGCTCCGGGCTGACGCGCCGGGCGACCGGCGTCAGATGCGCGGGAGCAGGGCCCGCGCCTCGGCGGGCGGCATCCCCGCCGCGACCAGCAGGTCGACGGAGAGGGGCCGCATCGCGGCCAGGAGATTCAGCTCCCCGACTCCCCCGCCCGGCAACAGTGCCGCCGGGTCGAGGCGTCGCGTCACCGCGACGATCGCCGAGCGGGCGGCCGGCTCCGCCGAGATGTCGTCGAGACTGTCGCGCACCAGTGACGCCGCTCGCGCGAGCTCCGCGAGCAGGTCGGCCGGCACGGGGCGCGCCTCGCCGTCGGCGCACAGGTAAGCCGCACGGCGCGCGACGACGCGCAGATTGCGGGTCGCGAGGTCGAGGGCCTCGCGCACCCGCGCGTGCCGCTCCAGCTCGGTGCGCTGGCGCCGCAGGAAGGGCGAGATGCGAGCGACCTCCTGCCCCGACTCGAGCGACCCGCTCCATGCGTCCACGTAGGTCTGCAACGACCGCGCGCGTTCGAGCCCTCGTTCGGCGCGAGCGCGATCTCCCCGGCGCAGGGCCCGCACGATCGTCGACATCGCCACGTCGAGGGCGTCGAAGAGCTCGTCGGCGTCGCGCAGCTCGGTGCGGCGGAGCGTCCGCGGGATCAGCGCGGTCACCAGGAGCGCGGCCGCTCCCCCGATCGCGCCGTCCACCAGACGCAGGAACGGGGCGCCGGTGACCAGCACCAGAGCGATCAGGGACTGCACCACCGCCGCCAGGGCGAAACCCGGCTGCGGCGACAGGAAGCGCGCGGCGACCAACGTGATGGCCATCGCGACGGCGATCTGCCACCACCCCGCGCCGGCGATGAGCAGGACGAGCTCGGCGATGAGGATACCGACGAGCATGCCCGCGACGGTCTCCGCGACGCGCCACGGTCGGGCGTCACGGACCAGGCCGAGACTCGACACCGTCACGGTGGCGGCCAGCAGCGGGACGCTGTGACCGAGCACGAAGTGCGCGACGCAGTATGCGGTGGTGGCGGCCACGACGATCTGCGCGATGGCCGGAAGGGAGTCCCGCACGCGCGCGGTCCGGCGCCCCAACGAGACCCGCCACAGCGCGCGCGGAACCACCACCCCGACGGTGGTGGTCGACGCGTCGTCCGGGGTCATTCCGCGGCGCGGCGGCGTCCGAGACGCGGGAGTCGTGGAACGGCGGCGGTGGCACCGGCGTCGGCGGGGACGACGGTCTCCTGCGCCGCGGCCAGGGGGCCGTCGGCGGTGTCGACGACGAGCGGCGCCCCCTCCGGCGCCGTGCGCTTGATCAGCGCCAGGGCGATCGGGCCCTCCTCGTGGTGCACCGCGACCGAGGTGATCGTCCCGATGACTGTGTCGCCCGCGCGCACATCGTCGCCGCGCGTCGGCAGCACGTTGTCGCTGCCGTCCAGCTGCAGCGCCACCACGCGCCGGGGCGGGTGGCCGAGGTTGTGCACCTTGGCGACGGTCTCCTGGCCGCGGTAGCAGCCCTTCGACAGATGCACCGCGGTGCGCAGCCAGTCCATCTCGTGCGGCAGCAGGCGCTCGTCGGCGTCGACGCCGACACGCGGACGCCAAGCGGCCACGCGCAGCGCCTCGACGGCATCCAGACCCGCCAACGAGATCTCGCCGCGGGCGGCCGCGTCGATCACGCGCTCGAACTCCGCGGCATCCACGATCGCCTCCGCCCAGTCGCGCTCGGCGCCGGGGTGCGGCTCGACACGGGCGTAGGCCCATCCGCCGGGCGAGACGTCGGGCCACGGGTCGACCCATACCGGGGCGACGGTGGCGAGCGCGGCGACCGCGGCGCGGGTGCCGCCGACGACGAACAGGTCGTCCGAGCGGTCCCGGACCTCGACCCGGAGGCGGAAGCGCATGCGGGCGAGCCAGCCCGCGAGACCCTCGACGTCGGTCGCGTCGACGATCAGCCAGGTCGTCTCGCCGTCGTCGACCACCGACGCGGCGTGCTCGACACGGCCCTGCGGGTCGAGGATGAGCATCTCTGTCGAGACTCCGGGAGCCAGGTGGGTCAGCGCCTGGGACGACAGCGAGTCGAGCCAGCTACGGCGATCCTCCCCGCCGACGGAGATGACGCGGCGGTCGCCGAGCGGGGCGAGAGCCGAGCCGGCGGCGAGTCGCCGCTGTTCGGTGACCGGTGAGCCGACGTGCCGCAGCCCGCGCTCGTCGACGACGGCACCCGGCACATCGGTGAGGGAGGCCATGGTCACTCCGCTCGGGCGAGACGCGCGGAGGCGTGCGAGCCCAGCTCGCGCCCCAGGGCGGCGATGTCCCACGCCCACAGCAGGTGGTTGTCGACGAGACCGTAGAGGCGCGTTGCGGCGGTGTAGGGCTTCGCGCCGACGGTACGCACGACCGCGTCGGTGGCGAGGTCGATGCGCGGCCCCTTCACCTGGCCGACGTAGAGCTCGAGCACGCCGTCGGAGTGCACGAGGCTCACCTCGAGGTCGAAACCGCCGTCGCGGTTGCGCAGTGCCTCGACGTCGTCGGCGGAACGCATCGCCGGCGGGTCGGTCGGCGGGAGCAGCGCAGGGCCGGCATCGGCGCCGGTGGACGGGCGCGCGATGCGCCAGTACCCGATCTCGGACACGAGCGGGCGCCGCTCCTCTCCGTCGAGCAGCCACGCGTCGGCGGAGTAGTTGAGGAAGTCACCGCCGTCGTGGCTGAAGCTCACGCGATGCGCGAACTCCCCCGAGAACGTGCGGCCATCGGCCTCATAGTCGATGACCCCGGTACCCTCCCAGACCCCGAGGAGCCACGAGAGCGGGACGAGGTCGGCGGGCAGGTCTGTCGGGATCTCGATCACGAGAGAACGATCAGCGCTGGCCGCGGAACAGGTTCCAGATGACCGTTCCCGAGACGAACGCGATCGCCAGCGAGGCCAGGCCGAGGAGTCCCACGAAGAACAGTTCGAGCGCGAGGAGGTTCATAGCCCGATTCTAGCCGGGAACGATGGATGCCAGTCCGAAGCCCGCCGTGATGAGTCCCAGCACGATCAGAGCACCCAGGACGCTGGCCGCCATCCGCTGGATGAACGCCTGCGAACGGCCGTACCAGAGCTGGATGGCGAAGGCGACGATCACGCAGCCGCCCAGGGCCACCGTGATCCACTGCGCCCGCCACGGCGATGCGACGAAGACCCCGATGGCGATCCCGGCGATCGCCGCCAGCACCCAGACCGCGACGATGCCCGCATAGGTACGGCGCGGCGCGAGGTCGGGAGTCGACATGCCCCCATCATCGCCTACACCGGCGCCGGCGCGCACGTGAAATGAGCGCGTGCGGAGTCGTGTCGCGGCTCACCCTAAGATGGTCCGGTGTGCGGCAGCCCGCACTGGGAGGTCCGTGTGGCTCAACTTCTCGTCCTCAGCTCCGCCCCCGGCGGCGGCGCGGTGCTGCCTGCCCTCGAGCTGCTCAGCCATCGCGTGCGTCAGATCCCCGCCGAGCCAGCGCAGCTGGTCAACGCGCCCAGCGCCGACGTCGTCTTCATCGACGCACGTCTCGACCTGGTCGGCGCGAAGTCGCTCTGCAAGATCCTGACGACCACGGGGATCGAGGCCCCGCTCGTCCTGGTCATCACCGAAGGCGGGCTCACCGCGGTGTCGACGGACTGGGGCGTTGACGACGTCGTCCTGGTGGGCGCCGGTCCCGCCGAGATCGACGCGCGCATACGCCTGGCCATGGGGCGCCGCAGCGCCGACCAGGTGTCCACGCGCATCCAGACCTCGGGCATCACGATCGACGAGTCGTCCTACTCCGCGAAGGTCCACGGCAAGCCCCTCGACCTCACCTATAAGGAGTTCCAGCTCCTGCACTTCTTCGCGACCCACCCGTCGCGGGTGTTCACGCGCGAGCAGCTGCTCAGCGAGGTGTGGGGCTACGACTACTTCGGCGGCACGCGTACGGTCGACGTGCACGTGCGACGTCTGCGTGCCAAGCTCGGCGATCTCGAGCAGCTCATCGGCACCGTCCGCAACGTCGGCTACCGCTTCAACGTCTACGAGGACGAGCAGCCGCCGCTGGCATCCACGTCCGTCTGACAACCCGCGCACCGCGTGTTCACTCCCGTGTCACCGACCCCTGCAATGATGAGGGAATGATGGAACACGACGCGCTCGACGCCGGCCTCGGCGACGCAGACGACGACGACTTCGATGAGGCGGTCGAGGCCGCCGATGCCGAGCTGCCCGACCACCGCTACCTCGACCGCGAGATCAGCTGGCTGGCGTTCAACCAGCGCGTCCTCGAGCTCGCCGAGGATCCGACGGTGCCGGTTCTCGAGCGCGCGAACTTCCTCGCCATCTTCGCCAGCAACCTCGACGAGTTCTTCATGGTGCGCGTCGCGGGACTCAAGCGCCGCATCCTCACCGGACTAGCCGTGCCCACCAACGTGGGCCGTGCCCCGCAGGACGTGCTGGCCGACATCTCGGCCGAGGCCCACCGCCTGCAGCTGCGGCACGCCGCCGCGTGGACCGACAAGGTCCGTCCCGCCCTGGCCGACGCCGGCATCGAGGTCGTCACGTGGGACTCCCTCGACGCTCCGACGGCGGAGCGGCTGACGGAGTACTTCCAGCACCACGTGTTCCCCGTGCTGATGCCCCTCGCGGTCGACCCCGCCCATCCGTTCCCGTACATCTCGGGACTGTCGCTGAACCTTGCGATCCGTATCCGCAACGCACGCACCGGCCGCCAGGAGTTCGCGCGACTGAAGGTGCCCCCGATGCTGCCGCGGTTCGTCGAGGTCCCCGGCGACGGCCCGGGAGTGCGCTACCTGCCCCTGGAGGAACTCATCTCCAACCACCTCGGGGACCTCTTCCCGGGCATGGAGGTGCTCGACCACCACGCGTTCCGCCTCACCCGCAACGAGGACATGACGATCGAGGAGGACGAGACCGAGAACCTGATCCAGGCGCTCGAGGCCGAGCTCCTGCGACGCCGCTTCGGCCCGCCCATCCGCCTCGAGATCACCGAGGACATGGACGACGTCACCCGCTCGCTGCTGCTGAGCGAGCTCGACATCACCGAGCAGGAGGTCTACCGCCTCCCCGGCTCCCTGGACCTGCGCGGCCTGTTCGACCTCTCGCGCATCGATCGCCCGGATCTGCACTACCCGCCGCACGTGCCCAAGACCGCGCTGGCCTTCCAGCCGCCGGAGCAGAACGGTCGCGCCGATCTCTTCCGCGCCATCCGCAAGGCTGACGTCCTCGTCCACCACCCGTACGAGTCCTTCGCGACGAGCGTGCAGGCGTTCCTCGAGCAGGCGGCGCGAGACCCGCACGTGCTCGCGATCAAGCAGACGCTGTACCGCACCTCGGGCGACAGCCCCATCGTGCAGGCGCTGATCGACGCGGCCGAGGCCGGCAAGCAGGTACTCGCACTGGTCGAGGTGAAGGCGCGCTTCGACGAGGCGAACAACATCGTCTGGGCCCGCAAGCTCGAGAAGGCCGGCGTCCACGTGGTCTACGGCCTCGTGGGTCTGAAGACCCACTGCAAGCTGGCGCTCGTCATCCGCGAAGAAGAGGGCCGGCTGCGCCACTACAGCCACGTCGGCACGGGTAACTACAACCCCAAGACGAGCCGGATCTACGAGGACTACGGCCTGTTCACGATCGACGACCAGGTGGGACGCGATCTCACCCGCCTGTTCAACGAGCTGAGCGGCTACGCGATCGAGAAGAAGTTCAAGCGCTTGCTCGTCGCCCCGCTGCACCTGCGCAAGGGCCTGCTCCGTCAGATCGACAAAGAACGCCGCCACGCCCTCGAGGGCAAGCCCTCGCGCGTGCGCATCAAGGTCAACTCGATGGTCGACGAGCAGATCATCGACGCGCTCTACCGCGCGAGCCAGGCCGGTGTGCCCGTCGAGGTGTGGGTGCGCGGCATCTGCTCGATCAAGCCGGGCGTGCCGGGCATGAGCGAGAACATCACCGTGCGCTCGATCCTCGGTCGGTACCTGGAGCACTCGCGCATCTTCGCGTTCGCGAACGACGGTGACGAGCAGATCTACATCGGGAGCGCCGACATGATGCACCGCAACCTCGATCGCCGCGTGGAGGCACTGGTGCGGGTCGTCGATCCGAACCAGCTGCAGGAGCTGTCGGGGCTGTTCGATCTCGCGATGGACGACGGCACCATGTCGTGGCATCTCGGATCCGACGGCGAGTGGACCCGACACAGTGTGGATGCCGAGGGCAACCCGCTCGTCGACCTGCAGGAGTACACGATGGCCCGGGTGCAGCGCAAACGGCGCGTCCGGGCGACGCGGTGAGCGAAACCGCCGTCTACGCCGCGGGGGGCGTGGTCTGGCGGGAGGTCGAGGGCAAGGTGCGGGTGCTGCTGATCCACCGCACCAAGTACCGTGACGTCACGCTGCCCAAGGGCAAGGTCGACCCGGGCGAGACCCTCGCCGAGACGGCCGTGCGCGAGATCCGCGAGGAGACCGGCATCCGGGTGTCGCTCGGCGTGCCCGTCGGCGTCTCCCGCTACCGGATGCCGAGCTCGCGGACGAAGATCGTGCACTACTGGGCCGCGGAGGCGACGGACGCGGCGGTGCGCACCTCGTCGTTCGTGCCGAACAAGGAGGTCGCCGCGATCGAGTGGGTGGGCCTGAAGAAGGCGCGCAAGCACCTCAGCTACCCGGTCGACCTCGAGATCCTGGACGAGTTCATCCGCCTGGTCGACGAGAAAGCCCTGCCGACCTTCCCGGTCATCGCCCTGCGGCACGCCAAGGCGCGGCCGCGCGAGGAGTGGGACGGTCCGGATGCCGCCCGCCCCCTGGCCCCGCGCGGACGTCGGCAGGCGAACGCCATCGTCGGCCCGCTGCTCGCTTTCGGGGTGCGGCGGATCGTCTCGAGCCCCGCAGAACGATGTGTGCGGACGGTGACGCCGCTCGCGCACGCGCTGGGGGTGCGGGTGCAGACGACTCCGCAGATCAGCCAGGACGCGTGGGAGGAGGGCCGCGCCGACGTCCGCAGCGTCGTGGGCGAGCGGGTGCGTGCCCGCAAGCCCGTCGTCCTCACCAGTCACGGTCCCGTCCTGCCCGATCTGCTGCACGAGCTGGCCCTGGCCACGGGCACGATGCGCGGTTCGTATCTCGGCAGCTCCTCGGCGCTGGAGCCAGCGGCGTTCTCCGTCGTGCACATCCCCGTCCTGCATCCCGGAGCGGGCATCGTCGCCATCGAGACGCACGAGCCGCAGGTGTGACCCTCCCCACCGGGCTACGTCTCGCGTGGCGCGAGATCCCTGACCACGCCTCGCGACGAGACGTCTCCCGCGCCGTTCTCGCGGACCTCCTGCCCGGTGCGGCTTTCGCATCGCGCTGCCCGCGGTGCGGGGGCGATCACGGCCGTATCCGGGTGTCGGGGTCGGATGCCGCCGTCTCGGTCTCGTACGCGGGAGGGTGGGCCGCGGTCGCGGTCGCCGAGGGAAGGCGGCGCGTGGGAATCGATGTCGTCCCCGCCGACGCCCGGGGGCTCGACCGCGTTCTGCCCGGCGCGGATGCTCGCGCGTGGGCGCGGGTCGAAGCCGTGCTGAAAGCCGACGGGCGCGGTCTCGACGTGGATCCGACGCGGGTCCGGGTCAGAGACGGCGCTGCCGAGGTGTGGTCCGCGCGCGTCGACGACGGACCGTGGTGGGAGGGGCACGACGTGGCGGGACCCCCGGGTCTCGTCACGGCGGTGGTCATCACGGCGGCGAGCACGCACGCGCGCGCAGCGCGCAGCACAGGAGTACCCGCGACGGGAGGATCCGGGACCCCGCGACAGTCCTCCGCCCGCTGATCTCCTCCCTCCCCCGCGCCGACGGCGGGAGTCGCCCCGCAAGGGACGCGGAGCTCAGACGCGCGCGGGCAGCTCGGTGCGATCGATCCACGCCGACAGCACGGCCACGGCATCCGCTCCCCCGGCGCGCTGCACGGCGGCGCGGAAGTCGTCGGTCGTGGCGAGCGCGTGCCGGTGGTCGGCGGCCCAGCCGCGCAGAAGCGCGAAGAACGCGTCGTCGCCGAGCACCCGGCGCACCGCGTGTAGCGCAAGAGCCCCGCGCTTGTAGACGCGGTCGTCGAACATGTCGTCGGGGCCCGGGTCGATGAGGAGCAGGTCGCGGGGCTTGGTCGCGAGTCGCGCGTAGTGGTCGGCCACGCAGGTCGCGATCGACGGGCCGCCCGAGGCGTCCGACCACAGCCACTCCGCGTAGCAGGCGAAGCCCTCGTTGAGCCAGATGTCGCTCCATCGGGCGATGCCGACGCTGTTGCCGAACCACTGGTGCGCGAGCTCATGCGCGACCAGACGCTGCGCGGCGGGCACGAGGTGGTTCATGCCGAATACCGCGAGTCCCTGCGCCTCGAGCGGGATCTCGAGCTCGTCGGCGGTGACCACGAGGGTGCACGCCTCTTGCGGGTAGGGCCCGAAGAGGCGGTCGAACACGCGCAGCATCTCCGGCACGCGCGCGAACGCGCGATCGGCAGCGGGGGCCAAGGCGGGCGGCGCCGTGACACTCACCGCGGGGACGACGTCCACGCCGCTGCCGGCCAGAGGACGGGTGCGGTAGCGGCCCACGTGGACCGCCGCGAGATAGGTCGCGGTGGGCACGTCGGAGGAGAACACCGTCGTGACCCGCCCCGCGCGGCGGACGCTGGGCCCGGCCACACCGGTCGCGGCGACGCCGTACCCCTCGTCGACCGTCAGCTCGATACGCATCTGAGCACGATCGTCGGGGCGGTCGTTGCAGGGGAACCAGGTCGGCGCACCCGTGGGCTGCCCGGCGACGAGGGCGCCGTCGGTCAGTTCCTCCCAGCCGACCGTGCCCCAGCGCGAGCGGCGCGGCGACGGCGCGCCCGCATAGACCACCTCGACCTCGAACGTCGTTCCGGCGGCGAGGCGGCGCGGCAGGGTCACGCGCAACGCCCGCTGACCCGCCGCGAAGCGGGCGACCGCTCCGTCGACGCGCACGCGCGAGGTCCGCAGGCCCACCAGGTCGAGCGAGAACGAGCTCAGTGGCATCCGGGCGACGGCGACGATGCGCGCCGTGCCCTCCAGCCGGTTGGTGCGCACGCGATAGTTCAGGGTGAGGTCGTACGACGCGACGTCGTACGAGGCGTCACCGCTCTGCGGGGCGTAGGGGTCGGTGCCGCTCACGTCGTCGACTGGTAGGCGCGCACCTTGACCGCGCGCCACGGTCCGATGGGGTTGCCGCTCCAGCGGGAGCCGACGGGCACGGTCTCGCCACGCATCACGAGCGAAGCCGGTCCGACGGTCGCGTGCGCGCCGAGCGTGGATGCCGGCAGCACGACGCTGTGTGGGCCGAGGGTCGCCCCGGGTTCCAGCTCGACAGTGTCCATACTCATGATTCGATCATGGAAAAGGTGTGTCTGCACGACGCACCCGCGATTGACGGTCGATGCGTCGCCGAGGGTCACGAGGTCGGGCTCGGGCAGCCAGTAGCTCTCGCACCAGACGCCCGCGCCGATCCGCGCCCCGAGGCTGCGCAGCCACACGGCGAGCGCCGGTGTCCCGGCGGCGGCACGGGCGAACCACGGGGCCGCGACCATCTCGGTGAACGTGTCCGACACCTCGGTGCGCCACACGAAGCTCGACCACAGCGGCTGCTCCCCCGCGCGGATGACGCCCACGATGGCCCACTTGGCCGCGGTCGACACGGCGGCGGCGACCGCTCCCGCCGCCAGCAGCACGACGCCCGACAGCAGCAGCGTCCAGACCGGTCCGACGACCTCCCAGAGACCGGCGAGCACGAACAGCACCGCCAGGCCGATGCCGCAGGTCACCACGACCGGGACGAAGCGGCAGAGCTCCCACAGGGCACGCGCGAGGCGGAGCCCGGGCGTCGGCTGATACGTGCGCGACTCGTCGCCCTCGGCCGACAGGCGCCGCAGTCGGACCGCGGGCGAGCCGAGCCACGACGAACCCGCCTTGGCCTTCCGCGGTGCCGCGGAGAGCACCGCGACGAGCCCGTCGCGCGGCACGCTGTGGCCGGGCGCGGCCATGCCCGAGTTCCCCAGGAATGCGCGCTGGCCGATGCGGACGGGGCCCAGGCGCAGCCACCCGGCGCGCAGTTCGTAGGAGGCGACCATCGTGTCGTCCGCGAGGAAGGCACCGTCCTCGATGCGCGTCATCGAGGGGATGAGCAGGACCGTGGATGCCTCGACATCGCGGCCGACGCGCGCGCCGAGCAGCCGCAGCCACACGGGGGTGAAGAGCGAGGAATAGAGCGGGAAGAGCATCGTGCGGGCGGCATCCAGGAGCCTCTCGATGCTCCACGCCTGCCAGGCGACGCGGCTGCGCACGGGGAAGGTGCCCGCGACGAGTCCGATGGAGAGCACCCGCACGAGCAGGACCACGGATGCCGCGAACACCAGGCCCGTGACCGCGACGGCCGGCACGAGCCAGGCGAAGGCGCGTCCGGTCGCCTCGCCGAGGGTGTCCGCGCCGTGGATGCCCTGGGCGATCACGAGCCCGCCGACGGCGAAAGCGGCCAGGGGCAGAAGGGCGAGGACGACGGCCGAGGCGGCGTACGCCCACAGCCAGCGGGTCAGGGCGGGCGGGCGCTCCCCCGGCCATCCCTTCGCGGTGCCGCCGACACGGACCGCTGGGGATCCGGCCCAGGATTGATCCGCCTTGACGCGCCCGAACACCGCGGAGCCCGGCGCGATCTCGGCGCGGCGGCCGATGCGCGTGCCCGGCGCGAGGGTCGAGCGCGCGCCGACGGTGGCCTCCGCGCCGATGCGGACCTGGCCGATGCGCACGAGGTCCCCGTCGATCCAGTAACCGGTGAGGTCGACCTCGGGCTCGATCGATGCCCCGTCGCCGACGACGAGCATCCCGGTGACCGGGGGCAGGGCGTGCAGGTCGACGTCACGGCCGATGCGCGCTCCCAGAGCCCGGGCGTAGTACGACACCCAGGGTGCGCCGGCCAGACCCACGGCATCCACCTGGTCGGCGATCTGCTCGGCGAGCCAGAGCCGGATGTGCACCCAGCCCCCGCGCGGATAGTCGCCCGGGCGGACGCCGGCGAGCAGCGAACGGGCGGATGCCACGGCGATCGCCATCCGCCCGAACGGCGTCGCGAAGATGAGCAGACCGACGATCAACACCGGCCACGGCACGGACGGGAGGACCTCGAAGCCGGGCAGAAGGTGCAGGATGGTCGACGCTGTCAGCAGGTACAGCAGCCACCGGACGCCCGCGAGGATGAACAGCGGGGCGCCGAGCAGCGTCTGCGCCCACTGGGTCGCGCGCGGGGTCGGCGCGGAACGATGGAACTGCGCGGGGGTCTCATCGCTCAGCTGCGGGCCCAGCGCCTTGGCCATCGCGCCCAAGCGCGGAACGTCGTAGATGTCGGCCACGGAGAACTCCGGCACCCGGGCGCGGATCCGCGACACCAGCTGCGCCGCCGCGAGCGAGCCGCCGCCGAGATCGAAGAAGTCGGCCTTGCGTTCGGTGACGGGAAGACCCAGGACGGCCTGCCACTGCTCGGCCAGCCACGCCTCGTCGGCGGAGAAGTCGGTGGCGGCGGGCGCGTCGACACCCGGCAGCGGCCACGGCAGCGCCGCGCGATCGACCTTGCCCGAGGTGCGCACCGGGAGAGCGTCGACGACTCCGAGGAGCGGGATGGTCGCTGCGGGAAGGCGTTCGGCCAGCGCCGCGCGCGCTTCGGCACGGTCGAGCTCGACGCCCTCCTCCATGACGAGGTAGCCGACGAGCACGGGGACGCCGGCGTCGGTGGTGCGTACCGCGACCGTCGCCGCGCTCACCCCCGCGAGGTCCTGGAGGGCTGACTCGACCTCGCCCAGCTCGATGCGCCGGCCACCGACCTTCACCTGGTCGTCGGCGCGGCCCTGGAAGACGAGCCCGGCGGGGTCGAAACGCACGAGGTCACCGGAACGGTAGGCCCGCTCCCACCCGAGCGTGGGCATGGGTGCGTATTTCTCGGCATCCTTCGCTGGATCGAGGTAGCGCGCGAGACCGACGCCGCCGATGATGAGCTCGCCAACCTGTCCCTCGGCGACCGGCAGCCCCTCGGCGTCGACGACGGCGAGCGACCACCCGTCGAGCGGGAGGCCGATCCGCACGGGAAGAGTGCCGTCGAGCGGGGCCGCGCAGGCCACGACGGTCGCCTCGGTGGGGCCGTAGGTGTTCCATACCTCGCGGCCGTCCGCCACGAGACGAGCGGCGAGCTCGGGCGGACATGCCTCCCCGCCGAAGATCAGCAGACGCACGTTCTCGATCGAGTCCGCGGGCCACATCGCCGCGAGCGTCGGAACCGTCGACACCACCGTGATGCCCTGGCGCAGCAGCCAGGGCGCGAGGTCCTCGCCCGAGCGCACGAGCGAGCGCGGCGCGGGTACGAGGCACGCACCGTGTCCCCACGCCAGCCACATCTCCTCGCACGAGGCGTCGAACGCAACCGAAAGCCCGGCGAGCACGCGGTCGCCCGGGCCGAGCGGTTCCTGCCGCAGGAACAGGCGCGCCTCCGCCTCGACGAACGCCGCCGCCGAGCGGTGCGTCACCGCGACGCCCTTGGGGACCCCGGTCGAGCCGGACGTGAAGATGATCCACGCGTCGTCGTCGACGGTGGGCGGGGCCACGATCGGCACGGCATTCGTGCTCGGATGCGGGGCGTCGCCGTCATAGAGACGTACGAGATCGTCGTCGCCCGCGATGAACTCGCCGTCACCGGTGACGATCCCCCGGACCCCGGCCTCGCCGAACACCAGGCGGGCGCGCTCGTCGGGGTCATCGGCATCCACGGGGACGTACGCGGCGCCCGCGGCCATCACCGCGAGGATCGAGACGTAGAGCTCTTTCGACCCGGAAGGCATCCGCACACCGACGCGATCTCCGCGGCGCACTCCGGCCTCGTGCAACGCCGCGGCGGTGCGCCAGACGCGCGCGAGCAGCTCGCGGTAGCTGAGGGCACCCGAGCCGTCGTCGATCGCGGAGGCCTCCGGATGCCGTGCGGCGACGTCGGAGAGCAGATCGATGAGCGTGCGGGCGGGCGCTGCGGCACTCGCACGATCGAGCGAGGCCTGCGCGGGCGAGGCGGGGGTCGTCACGGGGGTGAAGCGTATACCGCCCGGGAAAACGCCCCGGAACGCGCGGGCTGGTTCACCTTCCGTTCACCCGCGCAACGCATTCTCGTAAGTGTGGGTGTTTACCGTGCCGGAGAACCCTGCACCGGGTTCGACCTCCCGACATGCGAAGGATTCACACAGTGAAGCTCTCCCGACTCGCCCAGCTGGGCACCCTGGCCGCCGTGGCCTCCCTGACTCTCGCCGGCTGCGCCGGCCCCTCGGGCTCCGGTGACGCCGCAGGCTCCTCGGCATCGGCCTCGTCGGCCGACGTGACCGCCACGCTCGACCCCAACCTCACGGGCACCATCACCGCGGGTGGCTCGAGCGCGCAGTCCAACGCGCAGGCGGCGTGGACCGCGGCGTACAACGCGCAGGTCAAGGGCGTGACCATCAACTACGACAAGTCGCAGGGCTCGGGCGGCGGTGTCACCAACTTCCTCAGCGGCGCGTACGACTTCGCCGGTTCCGACGCTCCCCTGAACGCCGACCAGACGTCGCAGTCGAAGGCGCTCTGCACCGAGGGCGGCGTCAACATCCCCGTCTACCTCGACGGCGTCGCCATCATCTTCAACATCCCCGGCGTGACCGACCTTAAGCTCTCGGGCGAGACGATCGCGAAGATCTTCGCGCTGCAGATCACCGACTGGTCCGACCCGGCCATCACCGCCGACAACGGCACGGCGCTTCCCGCCGGCCCCATCACCACCGTCGCGCGTTCGGACGGCTCGGGCACCACGCAGAACCTCACCAACTACCTCGCCGCGACCCAGTCGTCGGTCTGGACCGCTCCCGCGGGCAAGGACTGGCCGATCGAGGGCAACGTGTCGAAGCAGAAGGGTGGCTCCGGCGTCGTCGAGGCCGTCAAGGCCGGCTCGGGCACCATCGGCTACGCCGACCACTCGGCCATCGGCTCGCTGAACGCCGCCAGCATCATCCAGGACGGCACCGCGATCCCCTACAGCGCCGAGGCCGTCACGGCGACCTTCGAGGCTGCGGCCGTCGACGCCAGCAACGGTGTCACGGGCGACCTGTCCAAGAAGTTCGACTACTCGAAGCTGACCGCTGAGACGTACCCGATCCCGCTGGTCTCGTACGCGATCACCTGCACCACCTTCAAGGACACCAAGCAGTCCGAGCTGGTGAAGTCGTACCTCGGCTTCGTCACGAGCACCATCGGCCAGCAGGTCGCCGCGAAGAACGCCGGCTCCGCCCCGCTGCCCGAGTCGGTCCTCTCGGCTGCCGCCGAGACCCTCGCGGCCCTCAAGTAAACATCTGTCGGACTCGGCCCGGCTCGCACTCTCCGTGCGGGTCGGGCCGGGCTGATCGGAGCGATCGATCACGATCGGGCGTTCCGCTGAGCCGAATCCTCACAGAACACCCGACCGAGGAGCACCCATTGATCCGTGCCGAGCGTGAGGTCCCCCGTGACTGACACCGTGAATGACACCGAAACCGACGCCCCGACACAGCCGTCCCCCACGGCGAGCATCGTCGGCAAGCGCCGCGTCGGCGACACCGTCTTCCTCGGTCTGTCGACCACCGCCGCGGTGTCGATCATGATCATCCTCGCCGGCGTGGCGATCTTCCTCATCATCCGGGGCCTGCCCGCCATCACCGCCAACTGGACCGAGGGCGACCTCGCCGGTTACCAGAACGGCACCTGGACCAGCTTCTGGGAGTACGTCGGCCCGCTGCTGTTCGGCAGCATCTGGGCGGCGCTCATCGCCATGGTGATCGGTACGCCGGTCGCCATCGGCATCGCCCTGTTCATCTCGCACTACGCGCCCCGCCGGATCGCCGGAGCGCTCGGCTACATCGTCGATCTCCTGGCCGCGGTCCCCTCCATCGTGTTCGGACTCTGGGGCATCATCGTGATGCGCCCCCTGCTCCTTCCGGTCAGCCAGTTCCTGAACGAGTACCTCGGCTGGATCCCGCTCTTCCAGGGCCCCGTCTCCACCACGGGATCGACGATGTTCACCGGTGGTGTCGTGCTGGCCGTCATGATCCTGCCGATCGTGACCTCGATCACCCGCGAGATCTTCCTGCAGACGCCGCGCCTGCACGAGGAGGCCGCCCTGGCCCTCGGCGCCACGCGCTGGGAGATGATCCGTCTCGCCGTCTTCCCCTACGCGCGCAGCGGCATGGTCTCGGCGACGCTCCTCGGCCTCGGTCGCGCCCTCGGCGAGACGATGGCGATCGCGCTGATCATCTCGCCGAGCCTGATCTACTCCGTGCTGCTGCTCACCGACGGCTACAACTCGCAGACCATCGCCGCCAACATCGCTCTGAACTTCCCGATCGCGACCGACCTGCAGCGTTCCGCGCTCATCGGCACGGGCCTGATGCTGTTCGTGGTCTCGCTTGCGGTGAACATGCTCGCGCGCTACATCATCGGAGCCACCGGCCCGGGTGCCAAGGGCCGCAAGAGAGGAAAGCGCTCGTGACCGCGACAAACGTCCCGACGTCGGCGCCCCTGGCTCTGACCAGCGGCCAACTCCCCCGCTACATCGAGCCCGCTCTGCTGGCCGGCGTGGCAATCGTCATCGCCGCGGTGCAGCTGCTCTTCGGCGGCTTCAACCTGGCCATCTGGCTGATCCTCACCGCCCTGGTCTACCTCGTGGCGATCGGTGTCGGCTCCTCGATCGTCGAGAACCGCCGCAAGGCCGTCGACCGCGTGGTGCGCGGCCTGGTCACGGTGGCGTTCCTGCTGGCGCTCGCTCCGCTCGTGTCGACGCTGTGGACCGTGGTCTCGAAGGGACTCGCGGTGGTGAACCTGCCGTTCATCACGCAGGTCGGGGGGTCCGCCTTCGACCCGAACACACTCGAGGTCGTCGCCACGGCCGGCGCCTGGCAGGCGATCACCGGCACGCTCATCATCACCGGCATCGCCGCGCTCATCTCGGTGCCCATCGGCGTCCTCGCCGCGGTGTACCTGGTCGAGTACGCACTGCCGACGAACCCCCTGCGGCGCGCGATCACCTTCCTCGTCGACGTGATGACGGGTATCCCCTCGATCGTCGCCGGTCTGTTCGCCTTCTCGCTGTTCAGCCTCATCGTGGGTCCGAAGGCGTTCAGCGGGTTCTCGGCATCCATCGCCCTCTGCGTGCTGATGATCCCCATCGTCATCCGCTCCACCGAGGAGATGCTGCGCCTGGTACCGGCCGACCTGCGCGAGGCCTCCCTCGCCCTGGGCGTGCCGCGTTCGGCCACGATCGTGAAGGTCGTGCTGCGCACGGCCGCATCGGGCATCATCACCGGCGTCGTGCTGGCCGTGGCCCGCGTCGTGGGTGAGACGGCACCGATCTTCATCGCCGCGAGCTTCACTGACAACTTCAACGCCAATCCGTTCGAGGGCCCGATGCAGACCCTCCCCGTCATGGCCTACACCGCGTACAGCTTCCCCGGTCAGGACATCGACGCCTCTCAGGCCAACGCCTGGGGTGCGGCATTCCTGCTGGTCGTCCTCGTCGTCATCTTCAACCTGATCGCCCGGATCGTCGCGGCCGTGTTCGCGCCGAAGTCCCGCTGAGCGAGGAAAGGCACTCCCGTGTCCAAGAGCATCGAGGTCCAGGACCTCAACGTCTACTACAGCGACTTTCTCGCGGTCGAGGGCGTCTCGATCGACATCGAGCCCCGTTCGGTCACCGCATTCATCGGCCCCTCGGGCTGCGGGAAGTCCACGTTCCTGCGCACGCTGAACCGCATGCACGAGGTCATCCCCGGTGGCCGGGTCGAGGGCCGCGTGCTCATCGACGGCGACGACCTGTACGGCCCGGGCGTCGACCCGGTGCTCGTGCGCCGTCACGTCGGCATGGTCTTCCAGCGCCCGAACCCCTTCCCCACCATGTCGATCCGCGAGAACGTGCTGGCCGGCGCGAAGCTCAACGACAAGCGCATGGCCAAGAGCGACGCCGACGCCCTCGTCGAGAAGTCGCTGCAGGGCGCGAACCTCTGGAACGAGGTCAAGGACCGTCTCGACAAGCCCGGCGGCGGCCTCTCCGGCGGTCAGCAGCAGCGTCTGTGCATCGCGCGCGCCATCGCCGTGTCGCCCGACGTGCTGCTGATGGACGAGCCCTGCTCGGCCCTCGACCCGATCTCGACCTTCGCGATCGAGGAGCTCATCTCGGAGCTGAAGAACGACTACACGATCGTGATCGTGACCCACAACATGCAGCAGGCGTCGCGCGTGAGCGACAAGACGGCGTTCTTCAACATCGCCGGCACCGGCAAGCCGGGCAAGCTCATCGAGTACAACGACACCTCGGCGATCTTCACCGCACCCTCGGTGCAGGCGACCGAGGACTACGTCTCGGGGCGCTTCGGATAAGCCGCGACCTCGCGAGGGCCCCGCTTCAGCGGGGCCTTCATCGTTCCCGGATGCCGCACACCCGGGTCGATCCTCGGGCGGCGCCGCGCCGGCTCAGTCGCGCGGGCTCAGCAGGTACGCGTTCAGCTCGTCGGTGAGGGCGCGGTCGACGCTCTTCTCCCGCCCGTCGACGGCGGAGATCGGCGCGGCCAGGCGCACACTCGACAACAACCACGCGGCTTCCGCGGTGGCCAGGTCGTGCGCGGCGACCGGCTCATACGCCGTCGAGAACCCGCGGCTCTCCAAGTACGCGAACAGACTGATCTGCGTCGTGCCGTGCAGGATCCCGGCCTGCGGCTCCGGCGTGAGGAAGCGGTCGCCGAAGCGGACGATGACGGATGCCATGGGCGCCTCGAGCACGAAACCGTCGGACGTGACGAACACGGCATCATCGGCGCCGCGACGCTTGGCCTCGCGGATGGCGGCCATGTTGACCGCGTACGACAGGGTCTTGGCGCCCAGGAGCAGCCACGGCGCGCGTTCGGGAACGTCGAGGGTGTATCCGCGGTCGAGAGTGACGACGCGGACGCCCTCCGTCCGGGCGCGGGCGTTGTCTGGAGCGGGAACACCGGTGACCCACGCCGTCGGCGTCGGCCCGTGGTCGACGCCACGGCTGAGGACGAGCTTGATGACGCTCTCCCCCGGACCGGCCTCGGCCGCGACCCGGACGATGGCCGCGCGCCACTGTTCGAGGTTCGGTGCGGGCAGGTCGCACAGCCCCGCGGAGTGCGCGAGCCGGTCCAGATGCGGCCCCACCTCCTGCGGGTGGCCGTCGACGACGCCGATGGACTCGAAGATGCCGTCCCCGCGCTGCGCGCTCAGCTCCCCGAGCGGCAGGGCCGGTGAGCTGAGGTCGACCGCGCGGAACGTGTCGTCGTAGCTCTCGTGCCGATCGTCGGATGCCACGGGGTCGATCAGCAGAGCGAAGGGCCAGGCCATGCGTCGAGCCTACGCCGCCCCTACGACACGCCCGGGCCTTGTCAACGGGGCAGCCGGAGGGAATGTCGCACGCGTGCGCTTGTTACACTCGTATAGCCGGGCCGCAGTAACCCCGGGCTCCATCTTCTGCCGCTATGAGCGGCCATGCGCCGAGAGGCGTTCTGCGGTCCGGCACTTTTCTTTTCCCCCGGCGCGACCCCTCCCGTGGGTGGCTTCGACGCGCTCAGCCACCTCCCCCGGCGCGGCCACTCCCGTGGGTGGCTTCGACGCGCTCAGCCACCTCCCCCGGCGCGGCCACTCCCGTGGGTGGCTTCGACGCGCTCAGCCATCCGCCCGCCCGAGGCCACCCGCCCGCCCGAGGCCACCCGCCCACCCGAGGTCCCTGAGCTTGTCGAAGGGCCCGGGAGCACGCTCAGGCCAGCGCATCCCGCCGCCACAGCGCGGCGGCCGCCGACAGATCCTCGGCGTACGTCGACAGCCGAAGCGCACGCGTCGTCAGCGCCGACGCGCGCTCGGACTCGGTGTTCTCGTAGTCGTCCGCGAGGTGGGTCGAGCCGGAGGCCTGCACGCGGCAGAACGCCGCTGCGCGGTCCAAGGCGACGGCGAAGTCGCCCTCGAACAGCCCGCGCAGGATCGTGTCGATGAGCCGCACCAGCTCCTCAGGCCCGGCCGGGGCGGGAGCGCCGACGACGACCGGGTCGACCGTCGCCATCTCGACGCGTCCGCGTTCGTACAACAGCGCCGCGGTGGCGGCGTCGTCGTGGATCATCAACTGCAGCAGGTAGAGGCGCCAGAGGGCACCGGGCAGCGACCGGGCCGGGGACCGCGACCAAAGCTCGGCGATGTCGTCGATGCCGTGGTCGTCGGTGAAGGCGACGAGGCGCTCGACGACGTCGATGCTCGGATCGGCGCGGACGCGCGACAGGAGCGCATGAGCGGTGCTGTGCGCGACGCGCGACACCTCGGCGGGGTCGTCGGCGGCGAAGAGGCGGTCGAACAGCTCGGCGGGACGTCGAATCGGCTTGTGGAACTCGCGCGGCGAATCGCTCATCGTTCCAGGCTAGGCGGTCGTCCTCTCCGGCGGGCCGGGCGAGCGGGCGCTCAGGCCGTGGCGACGGCGACGACGGGGGCCGAGCTGGGCGTGCCGTCCGGGGAGCCGCCGGCGGGTTCGACGGTGACCGCGATGATGTCGCCCGAGCGGAACTGACCGTCGAGCATCGCGGTTGCGCGGCCTTCGGCATCCGTGTCGAAGATGCCCGCGGCGATCGGCGTCTCACCGCGCACGAACCACAGCTCGTAGGTCTGATCGTCCGGGAGTTCGGGCATGCCGTCGGTGACGAGCACGCTCTGCCCGGTCGATGCGGACCAGTGTGCTGTCGCGGTGCCGCCGTCGGGCATCGACACGGACGCCGATTCCGCGTCGGGCGCGTTCTCGATCTGCTCGAGGGCGACCACGGCGGCCGGACGGGTGAGGTATTGACCGATCGAGACGGCTCCGAAGGCGAGGACCAGGACGGCGACGATGGATGCCGCGAGCGTGAACCAGCGACGCCGGCCCCGCACCGGGCGGCGCGGCGGCGTCGGCATCTCCTCGTCGACGAGGGCAGGGCCGGCGGCGGCGTAGTCCTCGTCGTCCTGCCGCGGGGGCACGTCGTCGACACGCTGCGGCAGATCCGCGATGCGAGCCATCAGGGCGTCGCGCACGGAGGGAGGCGGCTCGACGGGCTCGACGACGGCACTCAGGGCCGCCACGGCATCCGTCGCGCGGCGCACGTGCTCGTCCCACGGGGGATTGCTCGCAAGCGCCTCCTGGTACGCGCGTTCGTCGGCATCCGATAGCGCGTTCAACGCGTGACCGGTTGCGAGGTCGGCGAATTCCCTCTCGTTCACTTGTCCACCCCCATTTCCATCCTCAAGCGTGACAGACCGTCGCGCATCCTCGTCTTGATCGTTCCGAGAGGCGTCCCGACGAGAGTCGCGATCTCACTCTGGCTGTATCCACCGAAGTAGGCCAGCGTGAGAGCTTCCTTCTGGGCATCGGGAAGAGCCGCCAGTGCGTCGACGACCCGTTGTCCCTCGATCTTCATCTCGACTTTTTCCGAGACGTTGTCATACGCAACGTCCATATCGCGGAAGCCCGCGCGCACGTCGCGATCGACACTCGATTGCGAGGACCGCACGCGGTCCACCGCCCTGCGGTGCGCGATCGTGAGAACCCACGACCTTCCCTGTCCTCTTTTCGGAGTGAAACGGTCAGCGGATTGCCAGACCTCGAGGAAAACTTCCTGGAGGACCTCTTCGCTCTGCGAGCGATCCACGAGCACGCGGAGGATCAGGCCGAACGCGCGCGCGGACAGGGAGTCGTACAGCTCGGCGAACGCGGAGCGGTCGCCGGTGGCCACACGCTGGATGAGGTCGCCCACGTGGTCGACGCGCTCCGGCCCCTCCTCGGGTATGTCGAAACCGTCGATCACCATGGCACCCATCATCGCGTACGTCGAAACCGCCACCCGGCTCTCCACCCGCGCGTCGGCATCGGAGAGGGAACCGTTATGCGAAGACGGCATGGTTCGAGAAATATTCCAAAGAATATTTCCCACATTCTGACCGGGACTTTTTTGGCGAAAGACCCCGCGCGGGAGCCCCGATTTCCGACATTGCGCAATCCGATCCCCCGGGGGTCCCGAAGACCCTGTGTACGTCGCTCCACGGCGCACCGCCCCTCGCACCGGGGTGTCCAGACGGGTCGCAGACGCGATCCGAACGATTTCGGAGGAATGTCATGCTCACCAACAAGAAGCCTGTCGTCGCTGGTCTCGCCCTCGTTCTGGGTTCGGCTTTCGCTCTCACCGCATGTTCGGGCGGCACCACCTCGGGTGGCTCGACGGCTGAGGAGTCCAGCAGCGCCCCGTCGATGGCGGCGTCGCCCTCGGCCTCCTCGTCGATGATGGACCCCGCTGCCAACCTCGTGGGCCCCGGCTGCGCCGACTACGCCGCCGCCGTCCCGTCGGGTGCCGGCTCGGTCGAGGGCATGGCCGCCGACCCGGTCGCGGTCGCCGCCTCGAACAACCCGCTCCTCACGACGCTCACCGCGGCGGTCAGCGGACAGCTGAACCCCGACGTGAACCTCGTCGACACCCTCAACGGTGGCGAGTTCACCGTCTTCGCTCCGGTCGACGAGGCGTTCGCCAAGATCGACGCGTCCACCATCGAGGGCCTGAAGACCGACTCGGCCACCCTGACCAAGATCCTTACGTACCACGTGGTTCCCGGCCAGATCGCGCCCGACGAGATCGACGGCACGCACACCACTGTCGAGGGCCAGGACGTCACCGTCGCCGGCTCGGGCGACGCCATCACGGTCAACGGCTCCGCCAACGTCATCTGCGGCGGCGTCCAGACCGCCAACGCCACGGTGTACCTCATCGACTCGGTGCTGATGCCCCCGATGTGATCCTTCGGATGCGTGGTCACCACGCACCCGACCGGTCGATGATCGACCGGACCTGACGGCGAGCGCCGGACCCCAGGCGAGGGGGTCCGGCGCTCGCTCTCGTTCGTGGCGTCAGTTCGTCCCCACCGCGCGGACGATCTCGTCCTGCACGAGTCGGGCGGCGACGGGGCCGGCGTTCGTGAACCACGGGTCGTAGTCGACGGCGACGGCATGTCCGTCCGCGACGGCCGTGAGGGTGGACCACAGCGGCGCGTCCTCGATGAACGCGAGGCCCTCCCCGATCCCCGCGTAGAACACCCGATCGGCGTCCGCCAGGTCGATCTGCTCGGCGCTGATGTCCTGCGAGGTGTCGTCGAACTGCTGCGACGCCGGGCGCCCGAGACCGAGGTCTTCCGCGATACCGCCCGCGAACGACGGCACCCCCATGATGCGCGTGCGATCACCGGTGGACTGCAGGAAAGACACCGTCGGCTCCCCCGGCGCATGCGTCTCGGCGAACGCCGCGCTGTCGTTCTGCAGGGAATCCAGGATGCCGCGGGCCTCCCCCTCATCCCCGAGCGCATCCGCGATGAGCAGGAAGTCGCTCTTCCAGTTCACGCCGTTGCCCTTGGTGAGCACGGTCGGGGCGATGGCGGAGAGCGCGTCGTACAGCTCGGTCCCCCGCGTGGAGTTGATGAGGATCAGGTCGGGCTTGGCCTGCGCGATGGCCTCGAGGTCGGGCTCGGTGCGTTTGCCGATGTCGGCCATGGCGCCCAAGGCCGATGCGTCATCGGGGAAGGCGTCACGCAGGTACTGCGGAACCAGCCCGCTGTTCTCGGCGCGCGTCGCCGCGACCGGGACGGTTCCGAGGGCGAGCAGGGAGTCGAGCTGCCCGGTGGACACGACGGCGATACGCGTCGGGGCCGCGGCGATCTCGGTGACGCCCCCGAAGTGCGTCACGTCGCGCGGGAAGACACCGTCGGCCTCGCTGGAGCCCATGCCGGGCTCGAGATCGCGGGCCACGACCCAGTCACCGCTCGCCCCGGCTTCGGCGTCGACCGTGGCCGCGGGGGCGGCGGAGCCGGAGCAGCCGGTGAGCGCGAGGATCGCGGCAACACCGAGGGCGACGCCCCCTCGTCGAGAGAGGGAACGGGCGCGCGAGGACGTAAAACGAAGATCAGTCACCCGGTGAGGTTACCCTTACCTGTGTGCCCGACGTTTCCACCGCGACCCCGTCGGCCGTCACGGCACACCTGGCGCAGCGCCGCCGTTCTGCGCTCACGCGTGCCGTCGCGCTCACGCTGATCGTCTCCGTGGCCCTGGTCGGTCTCGTCATCCTGAGCCTCGCGGTGGGCTCGCGCGCCCTCGCCCCCGCCGACGTCGTCTCGGCCCTCTTCTCGGACCGTCGGGATGCCGTCGGCGTGATCGTCCACGAACTCCGCGTGCCGCGGACGCTGACGGCACTGCTCGCCGGATCGTGTCTGGGTGTCGCGGGCGTGCTCATGCAGGCGTTGACCCGGAATCCTCTCGCCGACCCCGGTCTGCTGGGCGTGAACGCCGGCGCCGCGGTCGGTGTCGTCGTGGCGATCGCGTTCTTCGGGGTGGGCACGGCCAGCGGTTACGTGTGGTTCGCTTTCGCGGGTGCCGCCGCGGCCGCCCTGCTGGTGAACGCCGCCGCTCGACCCGACCGGCGCCACGACACCGTGGGGCTGATCCTGGCCGGGGTCGCGCTGAGCGCCTGTCTCACCGCCGTGGTGGGCATCATCACGCTGGCCGACGACGACACGTTCGAGTCGTTCCGTTTCTGGGCGGTCGGGTCTTTCGAGCGTCGAGACCCCGAGGTGGCCGCGCAGCTGCTCCCCTTCGCCCTCGCGGGGCTCGTGTTCGCGGCCGTGATCGCGCGGGGTCTGGACCAGCTGCGTCTCGGTGCCGACGTGGCGCGTTCGCTCGGGGTCTCCCCCGCGTTCATCACGATCGGCTCGGGCGTGGCCATCACGCTCCTCTGCGCGACCGCGACGTCGGCGGCGGGCCCGCTCGCCTTCATCGGACTGCTGGTCGCTCACGCCGTCCGTGGCGCCGTCGGCGGCACCGTCCCCGTCTCGCTGCCGCTGGCGGCGGTCACCGGCGCCGCTCTCACGCTCGCGAGCGACATCGTCGGCCGGGTCATCGCCATCCCGAGCGAAGTGGAGGCCGGCATCGTCGCGGCCTTCCTCGGAGCGCCGCTGTTGCTGTGGCTGATCCTGCGGAGGTCCGCATGAGCGGGTTCACCGTCGTGCGGCGGCGACGACGCTCGACCCGTCGGCGACGCAACGCCCTCGTCGCGGTCGTCACGCTCACGGTCGCTCTGATCGCCGCGGTGGTCGGCCTCACGACCGGCTCCTTCCACGCCTCGCTGGGTGAGGTGGCATCCGCTCTCACCGGCGGAGCCGACGCACGCACGACCGTGGTCGTCATGGGACTCCGGATGCCACGGATCGCGGCGGCCCTGCTCATCGGCGCCGCCCTCGGCATCGCGGGCGCGATTTTCCAGACGCTGGCTCGGAACCCCCTCGCCAGCCCCGACATCATCGGCTTCAGCGCCGGGTCGGCCACCGGCGCGCTCGTCGGCCTCACGCTCATCTCCCCACCCGCCTCCCCCGCGGTGGGGGCCTGGACGGGAGGTCTGCTCGCCGTCGTGGTGGTCATGGTGATCGCGCGCAGCGCGGGGGTGTCTCGCGAGCGCACGATTCTCGCCGGCATCGCCCTTACCACCCTGCTGGCCGCCGTCAACGAGTACCTGCTGACCCGCGCCCCCATCGACGTCGCCCGCAACGCGACGCAGTGGCTGCACGGCAGCCTCGCCGCCACCTCGGCGAACGACGTCGTGCTGCTCGTGGCATCCCTCGGCGTCCTGAGCGCCGTGGTGATCCCGCTGTTCCGCGACTACCGCGCCCTCGAACTCGACGACGACACCGCGCGCTCCCTCGGCGTCCGCGTCGGACGAACCCGCCTCCTGCTGGTGATCGTCGCGGCCCTGCTGACCGGCACCGCCACGGCCGCGGCGGGTCCGATCGGCTTCATCGCGCTGGCCGCCCCGCAGGTCGCCCGCCGCGCCATGGGCACCAGCGGCATCCCCCTTCTCGGCTCCGCCCTGACCGGCGCCACCGTCCTCCTCGTCGCGGACGTCATCGGCCAGCGCGTCATTGCCCCCGTGCAGATCCCCGTCGGCCTCCTCACCGCCGTCGTCGGCGGTGCGTACCTGTTCTGGATCGTCGCACGAACCCGCCGATGAGCACGGCGCCCCCACCGCGTTCGGTAGGCTGGGTCACTCAGGGCCTCTAGCTCAGTCGGTAGAGCATCGGACTTTTAATCCGCGGGTCGAGGGTTCGAGCCCCTCGGGGCCCACCAGACTTGTCTTACTCGAACAAATTGCCTTGAGATAGAGGTTGCTCGGGGTGGAGTCCAGAGCGTCAGCGGTATCGCTGGCGCTCTTTGCGTGTGTGGCCGCCCATTCGGCGGCAGCTTCTTGGATGAGGGCGATCGGCTCGTGCACCTGGCCCTGAGCGCGCACCTGGTGGGACTCATCCTCGATCCACAGGACCGAGAAGAATGCTTCGAGGATGCGCCGCTTGATCGGTTCGGACGCGGAGACGTAGAAGCTGTGCGGGCGCTCAAGCAAGTCGAGGTATGCCAGGACCACATCGGCGTGCCGCTGGATCTGCTCGTCTGAGCGCGCAAGCTTGTCGACCAGCGTTCGCCGCTGCACTGCGAGGCTACGCAGCCGAGCCTTGACCGAATCCGCGGCGAGTTCGCCGTCTGCGGCAATGTCGAGCAGATTCGACTCCTGCACGTCGAGCTTCTTCAGGTGTGCCGCCAGCCGAGCTCGCGCCTCTCGCTCCCCCTGTTGCTGCACGGTGAGCGCGTCATGCACATGGCGCCTCATCTCCGCGGCGAAGCCAGGATCGAGCGTCAGACCGCGCACTTCCCGGGCAACGGCGCGCTCAAGTTCTTTCACGGGGAGGTGCGGAAGATCGCACGTCGCGTCCTGGCGACCGCGACACAGAAAGTACCCGTAGATCCCGCCCTTCCCGTTGTTTGTTTCGGTGTAGATCATGCGGTGCTCTCGGCCCGCTTCGCGGCAGCGATCGCAGCACATTAGGCCGCGCAGGAAGTGTGCGTGGACTTGGTCGCGCTGCGTCGGCCTCTTGCGGGCGGCAAGCACCTCCTGAACGCGTTCGAAGGTCTCCCCGGTCACGAGCGCTTCGTGACGACCGTCGAACACCTGGCCCTTATAAGTCACCATCCCCAGGTAGTACGGGTCGCGGAGGAGCAGGCTGAGTTGGTTGAGCGAGAGCGGACCTTCTTTCCATTTCGCCGTCGGACGGGTCGTGAGGCCCTGCTCCGCTAGCTGCTCGCGGAGGACTGACATGCTGTACTCCCCCGTTGCGTACTGCTCGAAAGCCCACCGGATGAGCGGGGCTCGCTGAGGATCGATATCGATCGTGTTCACTAGACGACCGTCAAAGTCCTTGCGCACGTTGAGGTAGCCGATTTTGGCTCGGCCGGTGGTCCCGCCACTCATGGCTTTGTGGAGCATCTTCTGTTTGATGTCCTCGCCGCTTTGGCGGACTTGGACTTCGTTCATGATGTCGGTGACGGCCTCCATCGCGTCGGCCATGTAGCCCTCACCGAAGTCCTCCTTCGCGGATATGAGCTTGACGCCCATGCTGGCGAGGATGCGCTTGGTGATGGCGGCGTCGGCCAGGTTGCGGAAGGCTCGGGAGCGCATATAGATCACGACGTAGCTGATCTCCGGGTGCTCCTCGACGTACCGCAGCATTTCCCTGAACACCGGGCGCTTGCCGATCGACTGCGCCGAGTTGCCCGGCTCGACGAACTCTGCGGCAATGGGGGACTTTGCACGCTTCGCGCGCACGGCGCAAGCTTCTCGCTGGGTCGCGATGGAGTTTCCGTCTGCGTCGATGTCGATCGCGGTCAGCATCTGACGGGGGTCTGAGACTCGCAGGTATACGACCGCTTGGCCTTCAGTGGCCTGGCCGACGGATGACGGCGCGGAACCGTCGAGCCCAAGCAGGCTCTCCCATCCGGAGAATGAAGTGCGGCGGCGCGCCGCTTGCTGTTGAGTCATGAAGTCCTCCTTTCTGCCCATCGTTTGGGCGGACTTAGCTCCTTGATTTACGCTCACTTCACCTCTTAAGTCGAGATGTTTGGCGTTGTGGAATTGTCATCGCTGACCTGGGGAAAACTCTTGCGTCCGGCTCTCCCCTTAGCGGCGGCGTGGTGGGTGTGGGGCCAGGCGGCTGCCTGCGCGTCTGGCCCCACACCGTGACGGTTAGTACTGCTTCCACCGGTCGATAGCGGTGACGAGCTCAATGCGACTGTTCTCGAGCGTCCTCATGAAGAGCCCGAAGTCGCTTTGCCGCCGTGCCAGGTACTCTTCGCGGGCGACGAAGAGGTCTGGGACTCCGGTTTCCGACATGAAGTCCATCGCGCTGGTGAAGGCGGGCCGGTAGCCCCGCGAGTCGCCGTACTCGATGTACTCGGCCACGATGATCACGCCATCGGCTCTGGCGGCCTTGGCGATGAACTCTCGTTGCCGGGCGATCGAGTGGTCGCCGACGTGGCGGGGTGCCCGGTCGTCTCCCTCATTGCGGGCCCTCAGGTAGGCGACCCCTGTCCGGTAGGTCTCTCCGAGGTAGTGCTCTTTGTAGATTGACGTGATGTGCATGGTGCGCCTCCTTTCGGCTGAAGCACCGAAGCCGTTCCCTACCGTCTAGGAACGTCCCCGGTCTGTTTGGTTATGTTCCCCACCCGTGAAGGTGGAGTCAGTGCTGCCCCGTCGTTGCCTTGGACGGGGCGAAGTCTGTGGTCGGGCTTACTTGTAGAAGACGTGCCACCACCCGTCGAGGCGGATCAGGTCGTAGATGTCGAAGATTTGGATGTCGATGGATGCGGTGTTCCAGGTGAGGTGGTCGTCGGGGATGCCCTGGGTACGCACGACGTCCTTCACGGCGTCGAGCCAGCCGAGGCCGTCGAGGACATCGGTACGGAACTGGTCGAACTTCTCCCACGCATCGACGTACGCAGAGGAGAACTTCTCCTCCAGGTCGACGGCCGCAGCATCCGTGTCGGAGAGCAGCAGGTAGGCCGCGAATGCTGCCCCGAATTCTTTAGCGAGGGTGAGCACGCGGAGTGCTTGGTCCGGGTCGTCGAGCGTGACGAGAGTGCCGTCAATGACGGCAGCGGCTTCCGGTCCGAACCGGTCGTCGTTCCAGGTGTTCTTCTCAGGGTCTTTCCCCGCTGGGGGTGGTGTTTCGGGACTCATGATTCCTCCTTCCGTGGTTCGGATATCTCGCCGTCACTAATGGGGTTGATGGTGCCGGCGAGCTGGTCGGGCGTGATGACCGTGAACAGCCGGTTCGGCACCCTGGGGTCGGTATCGATGGCTGCAGTGAGCCGCTGCACGCGCCGCTTGGTCGGCACTATCCACAGCACCCGCGGGAACACGCCGTGCTCGTTTTGGGCGCGGCCGGTGGCCTTGTAGGCGGTGTACTGGCGGCACTTCTGGATGAGGACGGGCAGGCTCTCGGTGCCGCGGTCGATCTCGAGGTACCAGTGGTCGTCGAACTCAGCCGTGGACAGTGTGGCGAACAGGTCCGGTTTCAGGATGGTCGTCGTGCCGTGGCTGGTGAGGAAGGTCCGCCAGGCGCTGGTCTCGACCTGCAGCGCGCTCAGGCGGAGGTCGCCGTCACAGGTGAGCTCGTGGAGCGTCACGGCGGTCTCGGTGACTTGGAGGCTGTGGTCGAGGAACGGCAGGCTCGGGTCGACGTAGCGTCTTCTCGGGCTGCCGGGGTTTCGGGTCAGTCGCTCGCCGGCGGCGTCGAGGTGCCAGATGTATGAGGCGGAGCCGCGGGTGTGCCCGCCGATCTTTCGATCCAGCCTCGTGATGACGTGCGTGGTCAGGAGTCGGTCGAGGACGCGGACGGTTGCCCGGGTGGCGGCGCTGGGGGTGGTGTGGTCGGTGAAGAAGCGACGCTGCAGGTGCTTGGTGGTGGCGTAGCCGTGGCGGCTGAGGAACCGCAGGATCGCCCAGTCCCGCTTCGACAGGCCCTCGCGGAGTGCGTCCAACCGCGCCGGTGACACGTAGCTGCTCGGATTCATGGTCGGGTTCATGGTCTCCTCCTTTCAGCGCGGGCTGCGTGCGGGTTGGGTCCCGCCAGGGGCGGGACAGTCGGCTCCGAAGTGGCCTGGGGTTGGGCGTGTTTCCGGGCGAGATGGCGTGTGGTTCTGCATGCGAACAGTCGGTCGAACAGACGGTCTCCCGCATCCGCTTCTTCTCTCTTCCTCACTGGTCGCCTCGCTTCATTCGCCCGATCGGCTCGTCGTCTTCGTCGTCCACATGGGGGCTGACTGCGTCGGTGAACTCGTCGTCAGTGAACGGCGTTGCGGACTCGGCGGAGGGCTGCTCCCGCGCGCCGTAGCGGGCTTCGGCCTCAGCAGTCACGGCCTCTACGGAGGACACGGCTTTTGGCGGTGGGAGGACGCGGGCGGAGAACCAGCCGGTGCGGGCACCGTCGTTTTGGAGGCTGGCGTAGATCTCGTAGGGCGGGAGCTGGGTGAAGTCTTCGGGGTCGAGGCCGGTCGAGCGGGCGGCGGCTCGGGCGTCGTCGTCTTCGAGGCCGAAGATGATCTTGTTCCGGGCGTTGCTGTCGATGGTGCGCAGCAGCTTGTCGGGCATCTGCGACCTGTTTTGGTGCACGAGGTGCCAGGCAGCTCCGAGGGAGCGGGACTGTTCGAGGGCTTCGCCGAGGTCGCCGATGTGGAGGAAGTGCTGCGCCTCGTCGATGTAGATCGACACGGGCATGCGCTCGGACTGCGGAACAGCGGAGCGCCCCAGGATCAGCTGCCACAACTGACTGACGACGAGCGACCCGAGCAGGCTGGCTGCCTGCGTGCCCAGCAGCCCCTTGTTGAGGCTCATGACCAGGATGCGCGGCTTGGTGAACAGGTCAGCGAGGTCGAAGGCAGGGTGCGCCTGCTCCAGCACCGCGGCGACACCGGGGCGGAGCAGAAACTGGCGGAGCCGGGTCATGACGGGGCCAACGGCGGCGGCCTGCTGGCCAGGGCTCTTCGCGTCGTACTGCGCCCAAAAGCTTTGCAGCGTCGGCTCGGAGATCCGGGCCACGACTTTGCGCCGGTAGGCGGGGTCCGTGAGGAGCTTCGGCAGCAGCGCCAGGCTGGCATCCGGGGCGTAGGTCAGCGTCAGGAACGAGGCGTGCAGGGTATCGGCGGTCAGCGGGCCGAACGCGTTCGGAAAGAGGCCTCGGAACAGGTCGAGCATCATTTCGGCCACCAGTGGACGACGATCGTCCATGCCGAGACGGTCGAACCCGGCGAAGGGGTTCACTCCCGCCGGGCGCTTCAGGAGCGGGTCGATGATGGCGACGTCACCCATCCGCTTCTCCGGGATGAGACTCAGCACGTCCTGCGCCAGATCCCGTTTTGGGTCGATGACGACTACCGATCGGCCCGCGTCGATGTCGGCCTGGATGAGGTGTAGGAAGAGCGTGCTCTTCCCGGCTCCCGTAGGCCCGTAGACGTGCATATGCCTGAGGGCATCCTGCGTCCCGATCCCGATCGCGGTCTTCGTGCCCGGCGCGGTCGACACGGCGCAGCACCGAGACTTCGGCGCCTTGAAGGTGTTCGGCGGGGCGATGCGCTTCGGGTGCCGACTGGGCAGACCCGGGAGATCCCCGTCCCCGATCGGCCAACCGGTGAGCGGCAGAAGCTCCTCGGGCGTGAGACGCAGTGGCTGGCGAAGCGGCACGGTGCCGTCGTTGAGACGATCGGGGTTCTTGGTCGTCAAGCCGACGTGCGTGCCGCTGGATTGCATGGTGCGAAGGGCCGCCAGCAGCCCGTGCACCAGTAGCTGCCGACGCACCGGCGACGGCGTCGAGACCCCGATCCGGACGACAGCGCGGAATCGGTACTGGGCGAGCTTGTCCTGAACTCGGGAGCGGATGCCGGTCGGAACAGGCCGGGGACCAGAGAGAAGCAGGTCCGCCACGCTGGCCGACGGGTCCGACGCGTTCGGGCTGAGTAGCTCCGGGGACAGCGCTCGACCGAGCACGAGCTGCAGTACGAGAACGTCATCCTTCCCCTTCGCGCCCGACAGCGCGCCGAGGACAGCCCGAAGGGTTTCTTCGCTGGCGTCGAGGGACAAGCCGAGGTTGCGCTGCCGGATACCGACACGTCCAGCACGCTCGATCTCAGCCCGCGGGGTTTCGAGCGCGGTGACGACGACGCCCGGGACAAGGCGGCGCAGCAGGCTCGCCGCCGACGAGAGATCGGTGCCCTCTCCACCCAGCAGGTACCGGGTGGTGCCTGCCTCAGTACGGGTTTCAAGGATGAGTGCCCGACGCGACAAGTCGGCGGCGAGAGCGCGGAGGAAGCCGGTCATGACGTCCGAGTCGAGGGGCCGAGGCCAATGCACCTCTCGCCATTCGATGAACGGCTTCAAGAGTCCCCCTCCAGTTCGTCGTCCCCGGTGGATTGGGGCACCTCGGATGCGGGCGCGGACGTGTCCTTCTGGGCCTGCATGGCGGCATGCTCTAGCAGAGCGCGGGCGAGCTTGTCGTAGTCAGGCTCTGCCCGGCGCTCCCCGACGACGCGGATCCGGTAGGGACGGCGCGGACGGCCACGTCCTCGACGGGGCTGGGAGGCGGCGCTCATGAGCAGCCCCCTACCGAAGCCACCGGTCGCGGCGCCATCGGATGAACCACACCAAGCCCCACGCGAGCAGCGCGACAACGGCGAGGGCGACGAGCCACCAGACGATCTGCTGGAACAGCCGCACCGCCGCCCAGAGCACAACGCAGGCGAACAGCACCGACCAGGCGAAGGACACGAACCGGCTCACCGGCCCCTTTTCGGATGACGACATGGAGATGCTCCTCGGAGGTCGCGGACGAAGGAATAGCGGGAGAAGCAGAGTCAGGCATGAGGTGCCTCTTTTTCCGGAATAGCACCGCGTTCGTGAAGTCGGTCGCTCGGGACGGGATAACCGGGGATGATGATGTCTGAGTCGACCTCGTTGCCCCAGACGTGCCAGCCGTGTGCAGGTCGGCGGGCAAAGAGTTCGAGCCGGGGGCCGGAGCTAAGCCGCTCGATCATTTTGTGGACCTCCTCCGGCTTATGCGAATGCGCCTGACGCGGCAGCATCGTAAAACTGCGCTGACCGCGAAACCGCACGGGGAGTTTCCCGCGGACGCCGATAAGCAGCGTCTCGTGGGCGTGGCGGAAATACTGACCGAGGCCCATCTGGTCTTTCCCCCAAACGAACTCGTCCTTGTACTCGAACCCCCAGGCCCGCATAACGTCTTCCGCGACATATCGCGTCGCCGGATAGCACCAGAGATAGAGGTGTGCGTTCTCGGCCGCGAGATCTGCGACAGGCATTGCTTTAATGCGTTCGAGCGTCATCAGGGGATACTTCGATGAAGCGCCGAGTTTTCCTTGCTGTCCCGCCATCCACGGCGGGTCCGCGATGATCGTCCGGTACCGGTCGAGACATCCCGGTGACGAGTCCTCGTGATCGTCCTCACCCGGGGAGGGGTTCGGGTTGATGTTGGTGGTGTGCATGAATGTGCTCCTTCCCGCAGCGGTCTTATCCCGCCACGAACGCGCGACAAACGTCGCTACCCGGCGGGGCTGCCTTCTGGTTATGCGCTCTCAGGTGCTTCTCAGCAACCGTCCGATCGAGCAGTCAATAACCCAGCCAGCGAAATGCCTGGGGTGATGATGTGGAGAAAGGTGGAGGTCTTCCTGACCGTGTCGGTCATGACCCGCACAGTTAGAAAGACCGGGAAGGCCGGGACGGCGCAATCCACGTGCACGCGTGATGTCGCCGCCCCGGCCAGTCCTGGTCAGTCCCGCGGAACTTCGCCGCGCGCCAGGTACGACTCGCGGATGAGGGCCTTGCGGGCCTCGTGCGCGTCACCGTTCATGGCCGAGGCCAACTGGAGAATGGTGCTGCGAAGCTCCGCCTGCGTCTGGTCGAGCTCCGCTTCGATCGCGGCCTTCCGCTTCCGGCTTCGACCGTCCCACCAGTCACTCAGCCGCTCCAACACCCCGAACACGAGAAGAGCAACCCCCACTCCAATGACGGCGCTGAGGCCGACGGTGAAGAGCGCGTTGAGCAACCACATCGCTGCGTCTGCCATCACGACCACCGTGCGATCGACTCTGCTGCGCCCATGGCGTAGGAATCCACGATGTGCTTGTACCGGGCCTCGCCCAGCGGCGCGACCTGAATCAGGTGCTGCTCCAACGCGGTGAGTGCACCGACGTTCTGCAGTGCGGTGTTGGTCAGGAACGCACGCCCCTGCTCACGGACGCCGGCGACCACAGCTTGCGCCTGGACCCGCTCGACGTCGCGGCTCGCCTGGCGCTGCATGCTGGCGCTCATCTGCGCCATCGCTGCCGGACTGAACGCGTCGTTCAGTAGTGACATCTCTTTCCTCGGTTCGAACATGTCGAGTCCTCCTCATCGGGATCGGTGCGACGTGTTGTCGCATGAGAAGCCTCGGACGGAAGGTGGTACCTCGTCACTGACACGAAACTGACACCATGGGGGCGTGCAAGATGATCCGGTCCGCGAAGAGATCGAGATGGAACTCCGCGCCCTCCGCACGCAGCCGACGCCACTTGGACTCGAGCACATCGCGCTCTCCCACGCCCTGACCGACCTTGTCGGGCGGGGCAGCCCGGAGCGGGCGTACGGAATTGTCATGGATACCCTCGGCCGCTACGGGGCAGATCCAACGAGCGACGTGCGCGCCTTCTTCGAGACCTGTGGTCTGGGACTCAGCGGACACACGCTGAACCAGAGACTTGAGGCGTACGCAGCCGAGCACTTCGTTGACCGCAGAACGGGCCTTCGGCGTAGCGACAGGGGCGCCAGGAAGCTCAGCTACATTCTCCGCGATGAGCTCAACTACGAACGGCCAGCGGGGAAGGTCGTTGTGAGTGAAGTGAACGGACTCGTCACACTCGGCGTGATCATAGAAATACCCTCACTGTCCCAGTGGAGGCGCCCCGTCGTCTGGATCAACGGCAGTCTCATGTCGCGCGAGTTCGAGCTTCACGACTCTGGCCGGAACGATCTCTTCGTCATTGGAAGAGAGCGCTACGACAGCACCCCACTAGACCAGTCCGACGACGACGACGATGAACTGTTCACCGCAAAGATCCTCTGGTCGATGTCAGTATGGCCGACATGGACGGTCAGTACCCACCTGAAGACGCCGGGGCTGGGCTCGGTCTTCGACTTGGAACGGCAATCGGGCGTGACAGTTAGCCTGTGGAGATGACGTCGGGCCCGTGTGCCATGAAGACGAAGGAGGCGGGCGATGCGACTTGACGACGACGATGTCGCCACTTTGAGCAAGCAGCTGGGATGGCTCACTAAGCGCGATGGTTTCACACAGGCGCGCCTTGTACAGGCCGGAATTGTAGACGAAGTGCTCCGTCGATCTTTGGACGATAGCTTCGAGCGACTGCGCCATCGATTTTTGTCCGCAATCGCTACTTTGACTGAAGAGCAACAGAGCGTCCTACTCGATGCTTTTGCCCTCTCACCCGAGACGCAGAACACGCCGAGCCTTCTGCAACGTCGACTCATCCATGCCGAGAGAATTCGCAGGAAGGGTGACACGGTACGGACTAGAGAGAGCGCCGCTCTGAAACAACTGCATTCACGACTTGTATCAGGGAGATACGCGCAGGCCCCGCTCGTGTTGGATGTTGCCGAAATGCACGGCGGCATTATTTACGAGGAAGTCAGCATCCTCATCGTCATTGAGAACAAGCGGTGGAAAAACACCTACGAGCATCACCGCTTCATAAATATGGCCGGAGACCTGGATTTTGTCACGATTACCCGATCTTATGCGGGCGTCATCCATCCTAGCCACAAAGGCGAATTCAAAGTAAACAGTCGAAAAGTCGACGGAGCGGGCTGGAACGACCATTTTTGGCATTTGAACGCGGCGCGAACCCAGACCGCGCCCATGGAGGACGAGACGAGGTACGAAGTGAAGTTCCGGGTCGACCCACCGCAGGGTGCATCCGAACCTGGACCGATGTCTCTCGGCAGCAGAGCACTACATGCCCGATCCCTCCTGCTCACAATCGGGGTTGTATTCATCGGAGAACGGCCCGCCAGCATCTGGAAGTTCACAGGGGCCAGCCCTTTTGCTCGACCCCATGCTGCGGATGAGTACAACCAGGTACAACTCGACAAACGTGGGGCGGCACGCCTCACCCTGCGCGATGTGCACGGCGGCCTCTTCAACGGCTTCTCCTGGGAATGGGCGTCCTGACCACGGTGACGCGCCCCTACCTCCTGAGCGCGGGTAGATAGCTCCCGTTTCCAAGTTTGCTCCAACTTTCGGGGCGCGTTCCGATCAGTTTCTAACGTCGAGCTATCCCGACGAAAGGAACCGGCCATGGCCACCCGAAAGACAAGAGTTCGCAACGAGGACGTCACACCGTCGGTCCAGACCGACGCGTTTGACGCGAATCCCGAAGCCCGCTTCGTCAGTATCGAGACAGGATTCGGTCTCAAGTCCACCCCGATCTATACGGCCGCTCTTGACCTCCGCACCGGTGTCTATACCGATCAGACCGGCATGCTCAACCTGGAAGACCTGCTCTATGGGGTGGATATCGACGACGACGACGAGCGCGCTGGCATGACCGTCGTCATGGAGAACTGCGGTGACTCTCAGGCCAGAGTAGTGGCCTGCGTTCGCGTCATCGAGCGCCAGCGCGGTGACAACCGCCCCTTGCCTGTCGATGATCTCTTCGATCTGAATCTCGGTGCGGGGTGCATCGAGGTTTCACGCTACATCGCACGTCTCGATGACCCCGTCCACCAGCAGCGAGCTGTCCGCGAGATGCTCCGTTCGACGATCGCGCATATCCGCAAGATGGGCGTCGATGACCATGTGTACGCCATCGTGGAACCGCCGCTGGAGCGCGTGCTCCGAATTTTGGGCGTGGGTATCACCCGTATCGCCGATCCCTTGTGGGTGGCTGAGTACCAGGGCGTGAACGTCGCCGTCAAGCTTGACCCCGTCGTGTCGGCGGCTAGCTTGGGCGGGCTCGCCGAGATCGAGGCGCTCGACGTCTCGGAAGGTGCGGTTCGCTTTTGGGGCGAGGCCGTGCGATGACCCTCGAGCACGACAAGTGGCCCGCAGACTTGCCACCCGAGTTTCGGCGGAACCTCGGGTTCTGGAGGCGGAGTGAGCAGCAACTCCTGCAGGACGCGACTATCGCTATCGCTGGCGCTGGTGGAGACGGTTTCGATCTCGCCGTCGCGTTGGTCATGATGGCGGGTCCCAAGGAGGTGCGAATCGCGGACCCCGAGACGTTCGTGCCCGAGAACTCCAATCGGGTTGCCTGGGCAAACAACGACACGTACGGGCGGCTGAAGGTCGATGCTCTTCGCGAGACTATTGCCAAGATTCGCCCTGACACGCGAGTGGTTGCGTTCGCGGAGGGGGTCACCGTCGGCAACGTCGACGAATTCGTTGCGGGCGCCGACCTTGTGCTGGACGAGTCGGAGTTGCGTTACTTACATGTCGGGACGGCCCTCGCGCGTGCCGCGCGGCGACACGGCATTCCCAACCTTCTCGTGATGAACATCGGCTTCGGAGCGATCGCGACGTCGTTCGCACCGAACAGCCGTCATACATTTGAGCGCATGATGGGGCTCCCGCCCGACATCAGCTTGAAGGAGGCCGCAATGCGGACGGCGGATCTGAGTCGCTGTGTGCCCTACGTCCCGTCATACGGTGATCTCGCCACCTTCCGCGCAACGCTTGCCGGCGCACCGTTGCCATCGGTTGTGCAGGGCGTGAAAGCTGCCGTCAGTCTTGGCGCGACCGAGGCTCTGCTTCACCTCACGCGCGGTGACGGAAATCGACGTCGGTTGCCGGTGTTCGCACCCTCCTGGGCCTATAGCGATCCGATGACCCTCGCCTCGGGGCGCATGCGGTTCGCGCGAGCGCAGCACTGGGTGCGTGCCGCAGTGCTTGCGAGTCGATCGCGCCTGGGCTGGAACCCCCGCGCCTCGTACACCGTAGGAGCGCCGCCCACCGCTGATTGATCGCGCACCACCCGCTCAGCAACGCACCGGGACTCAGCCGTTCGAGTCCCGGTGCGTTCGCACGTCCACGAGCGCCTCGACAATGCCCCAGAAACCCAGCGCGGCCGGATGCCATTCGACAAGCTCTCCGTCGATGCCGGGCTTCATGATGGTCGTGTCCACGAGACTGGGATTGACGAGGCGACGCTGGGCGAGCCCCTCAACGACAGCAGCGCCGAGGCCCGCCAGAAGAGCTGCCGAGGCGCCCGAATAAAACGAGAACCCGAGACGCGCAAGCGCATCGCCGTAGAACTCCGCGGTCCTCTCGATGAAGCGTCGCTCAGTGTCCTGAAGGGCGGCGACAACTCGGCCGCGGTGCTCCGCATCAACCAGACTGCTGGCCGTCGCGACGAGCGTTACGTGGCTTCGCCAGGAGACGGACTTACTGAAGTACTCGAAATTCTCTCGAGTCGCCACGCGCACCGCCTCTCGAAGCACCGAAACTCGGCCCTCGACCGTTCCGAGAAGGTGTTGGTGCTTCTCGATGACTGCGGCGGTCACGTCCTGGGTCCCGGGGTAAAACATCGCATCGTTTGCTTCGGAGGACGACGCGAGCTCCACCAGTAGGTCGGCGAAGAACTGGTCTTTCGATGGCCAGAGGCGGTAGAACGTGCTCCGGGGAAGCTCGGCCGCTCGAATGAGGTCCTCGATGCTCAGGTGCTCCAAGCTCACCGTCAGCCCGCTCTTCGCGAGCATCGCAAGCGCAGTGGACAGAGCCAGCTCTCGTGTCGCGTCCGCGGACTGTCTAGTGCTGCGCCCCGATGTTCCCCACCCGTGTGAGCTCATACACCCATTGAACCTCACCCACTCCATCCTTGACACTTGAAGTACCAACGTTGCATGTTGGTACTTGTCTCCACGACATGACACACTTACCGCAGCGACCGACGGTCGTATCTGGGCTGCTAGCAAGAGGGAGACAGCGCATGCCGATCGTTCTAGCCGCGCGAGCGTCCGCATCAGGGACGATGCTCCGTCCAAGACGCGTCGCAGCACGCAGTGGGCGGGCACTGATGGTCGTCGTATTAGTAGCCACCTTGGGGGGCTGCGCCGCCACAACCCCCGCTTCCCCCACAGCCACGCCTCGAGCAGCGGGCAGTCCTGCCCCCGTCGCGCTCGAAGACCTCAATCGATGGATTGGCGACACCGCCGTTATCAGCGGGGACCTTTCATTCGGGCTTGGCGAGTACCGATTGAACCCCGAAGGCGAGGCGCTCCTCAGCAATCTCTCCGCCAAGATCCTCTCCTCGGACGGGGAGATAGCCATTAGCGGGTACGCAGACGGAGTCGGGGGGTTCTCGCAAGCAAATGTCGATATCTCGCAAAAGCGGGCGGACGCGGTCGCCGACTGGCTTCGCGGAAAGTACCCAGAGCTTTCCAACAGAGTCATCCGCTGTGTCGGGTACGGCGCTGACGGTTCCGTGAGTGGGGTTCTCGCGGTCGATGGGGTACCAGACCCGTTGCGCCGCGTTGTCGTGATCACTATCAGATAGAGAAGGCAGATGATTCAACGCAAGGCACCACGTCGGGTTCTGGCGATCTCAGCTTTTCTCGGCATCGGCGCGATACTTGTTAGCTGCGCGGCAGGGGCGCCCTCCCAGAGAAGCGATGAGCAGAACAAAGAGTGCACGAACGGAGTCCTCACTCCCGCGAACTCAGCCATCACGCACGACCCGCAACACACGCACTACTCGATCTACATCGAAGTCGTCAACGTCAGCTCGTCGGCCATAAGCGACATCATGAGTCAAATTGAACCATTCATCGGCTGCGCAGTACGCGAAGAGTCGTTCCTGCGGATCGTTCTGGACGCCGGAGAGGGTACGGAGGCGCAGGTACTGAATGGACTCGACGGCAGCGAAATCATCACGGCCGTCAGAGATCTCAATCGGAAAAACGACCGCGGTGAGAACAAGGCGCGTGAGCAGGGCGTCGACGACATCTCGCGTGAGGTCCGCGACGCCATCGAATTAGCCGAGCCCGCGCCTACGGGTAGCGCTACCAGGCTTTTGTCACTGGCCGCAAGCGATGCGGCCAACATGAAACCCGGAGATCAAAACATCGTACTTCTGTGGTCACCGCTGCTGGGAACCTCATCCTCGGGCGAGGACTGTCTTACCGTGACGGGGGTCGAAGCGGACGACGCCAACGCTGCTGCTCTCGTGGACCGCTGCGTTGCCCAGGGTCTTATCCAGCCGATCAATACCGTCGGAGTCAAGCTTGTCGGCGTTGGGTACGGATCCACAGACGCCAATCAACAACGGTTTGCGAGCCAGATCCAAGAACATCTCTACTCTTCAATCTTCGAAGTCTCGCGGGAGGGCTGAAAATGGGACTCAATGAAACTGAAGCAGAGCATTTCGGGCGAATACTTCCCCGCACAAGGTTCGTGATCGGAGCCGGTGCCGCAGCGTACGCGCTACTTTTAGCGTGGACCTACTTCTCCGTAGATGATCTGAGGATCTTTCTACTCCAGGCACTTGCGGCGCTCATTATCGCAATTTCGGCATTCATTGCGGGAAATACCTACCGTCTGCGCGATGTGCGCCGTCGGCACGCATATCAACTCAGTCAGCTCAACCCCGAAGACCGAGATTCTCGCAGACGGGAATGGGGGAAGCTTGTACCCCCCAACACTATTTCCTTCAGGTTTCGCCTGGCCGTCACTGGGCTAATCTCCGGAGCGATCGGCCAAGTGAGCATCATCTTTTTGTTCGCACAGCGCGACGACACAACGACTGGCATCATTGCGACCTTCCTCGTTCTTGTGCTCGCCGGGCTGATCTTCCTGGCGGGCACCTACGCTCGCCCAATCGATTAATTAGAGGAAACTCATGGCACGGAATAGTGAAGTCTCGACCAAGATCTTCAGCTACGGGGATATCGACACTCGTGGCGCATCCGGCAAGGATCGCATCGCTATTCTGGATGCGGAGGAACTGGCGGCTCTGTCTCAGGCCAAAAGCAATGGGGAAGGCTCTATACGGCAGGCACACACTAAGTACCAGGATGCACTGCTTCGATACAAGCGTCGGCGAGATCGTCGCGAACAGCGCAACAAAGTCAATGCGCCACGCATTGCTTTTGCGGAAGCATGGCGCGAACTGAACGTTCAAGAGCGCTATCCACATGTTCACTTGCACTGGTCAGCGCTTCTCGTGATCTTTGCGTCACTCGCGGCCATTGACTTCTACGTGTTCGCACAGGCATATGCGGTGGTGGACGACGTCGAGGACTATTCACCCGAGTGGTGGCTCGGCGGATTCATCGGTCTCGTAGTCTTCGGCGCCGGACTAGTGGTCGCACGACAGGTGAAGACGGTGATTTCAGGTCAAGCTCAACGTGCGCTCGTTCGTGAGCTGCAGGATGACGACGAAACCCCCCGACCTCGATACACCGTCAGGGAGCAGGAGCGCTCGCTTCCCTTCAGTAAGGCAAATTTTCTGGCCCTGTCGCTCGCCAGCGTCCTCTTTGGTTCGCTTGTGACCGCCGCGATCTGGATCAGGGTTGAAGGTTCCCAGGGTGATATGGCGGCGATCATCATGACTGGACTCATTCCCCTTGTCATCGTCGCTATCGAAGTCTTCCTACATGACCCGCTCTTTCGTCTTTCGTTGAAGCCTGGTCGGCGAGAACAGCGGGCCGAACGGCGCGCCCGGAAGCTCGGTATCCACCTCGAAAACGTTATAGCAAGTTACGACAGTTACATTCAGAAGACACAAGCCGCCTACGCGCACCAACGCCAGATCGCGCGCGTCAAGGCAGCGGACCTGGGGATCCACGTTGAGAGCGAGTCTGACGCCGGAAATCAGAAAGAGACAAATAAGTGGGAAATTCGCATCGAAGACTTGCTCAAGACCCGGACTCCTGACGGTGGTTTCAACGACGACTTGCTCTCGCGCACAGTAGCGCGGCCCAAGGAAACGGAATGACTGTGAGCCGCAAACCTGGGGATGTACAGCCGCCTGGGACGCCTACGGGAATCGCGCGGGACCAGAGGAGAGCGCGCAAGATGTACGAGAAGCTCCTGAAGAAGTCCGGATCGCCTTTCAAGCCACCTAAAGAAATCAGGTTTCAACCCGATCCGGATCACAAGAACCAATGGTGGGCCTGGACAAAAGGTAACAAGGATCGCCGGATTGGCACCGAAAAGAACGCTCAGATCACAGCCAAGCATGCTCACTTCGGGGTAGATGCACGAAAGGCGCCTCGATCGGATAAGTATTTCTTGCGAGGCGAGTACAGTTTTCTCGGTAAGTTTGCAGTCAAACGCGCCAAAGGTGACCTTAGTAAGGTCGAGAGTTACTCGGATTTCAAGAAGAGAACCACGAAGCGATTCAGCTAATCCGCATTGACAGAACTGTGTCTATGTTTATAATTGTATTTGAATGACAGAAGTTTACGGATTAACGCAAAAGTCTGAAGATAGCGCAAACCTTCTTATGAAGAGGGTCAATTACCTTGGCAAGCAGCTCGATAATCTCGCACCCGAGAGCCCTCCGCGCATCGTTCGAGGGTATCTTGTCGAGTATTCTTTGGCGGTGGCTGATGCGGTTTATGCTATGCGGTTTGATGAGATCCTGGGAGTAAACAACAAAGATCGATTTTGGGATATTCCGGGCGTTATGGTTGAGGACTTCATGCGCTTCATTGAATACAAAGACGAACATGCAAGCGTCCGTACCGGGTGGCTCACAGAGGACAAGGAACCTCTCTTGTGGGCGGTATATGACTCAGCCCACGACCTGGACATCGATGAGCGCTGTCTGGACGATTGGGAACGACTGTTTGCCGCTATTGAAGCGCTACGCCGGGAAAATGGGATTGACTCGAATATCTCGTTCTAACGCCGCACGCCCTTCTCGTGAGCAAGTGACCCGCGCCTCTGGCCCTCGTCACGCAGCGTAGGCCGACTCTTCAGTGGAGAGTACCGCCGCTCACAGCAAGACGATCAGGGGTGGTGTAGGCAGCAACTCTTCGATGGACTTGCCGAGCACCTGACACAGAACTAACACCGTCGCCAACCGCGGGTTCGTAGCCGCCCCACCCTTCGTGACCGCGCCGCGCTCGTACTGCTGATACGCGTACAGCGAGATCCCCGCGCGCTCCGCCATGTCTTCTTGCGTGAGGCCGCGTGCTGCTCTGGCGCGTCTGAGGTTCATCCCGAGCTCCCGCGAGAACGCGGCCCACTCGGGCGTGCTCGCGGGTCCGGAACTCATCACTCCACCCTGAAACCAAGAAGAGTTGGTGAGAACCAATAGAAATTGGTAAAGTCCGGACGTACCCTGCCTGGCGGACCGAGAACTGCGCAGGCAGCACAGCTCTGCGTACGCCCGACTCACCTCTCAGGGGGACCTCGCCATGACCCGACCCATCCACTCGCGCTCCACCAGAACGCGCATCTCGCGTGTGCTCGCAGCCACCTCCACGGCAGCCCTCCTCACGATTGGGCTTCTGTCAACGGGGGTTCCTGCCCAGGCCGCGACCACAGACACCTCGACCTCAGACGCATCCGCCCGGGCGGAGTACAAGCCGACGGTCACGGTGACGAACCGCAGCGCGAACGTGGACACTCCTGGACACGCCGTCATTACGGTCAACTACCAGCTGACCAAAGACGACGTTCCGGGCGAGCTCTACATCGCCTTCTTCCACGGCGCGACGCCTTCGGACGGCGGCTTCATCGACGACGTAAACATGTACATCACCAAGTCCGGTCCCCAAACGTATGAGGTCGATCGCACCCTGATCCCCGGCGACTACTCGATTCGGATCCAAGGCAAGTTCGGCCCCGACTGCCAGGGGCGTGAGTGCTACGGCGGAGTTCGCATCGCTGAAGACCTCGCGTTCACCGTCGCCGCAGAACCGACACCGACAGCAACTCCCACCCCCACGGATGCAACGACGCCCGTGCCCACCGCAACCATGACTCCCACGGCGGAGCCGACCGCCTCGCCGACACAGGCACCAACTCCGACCGTTCCCGCCACCGCTGCCTCCGCTTCGTTGTCCACGTCGACCGTGACGCCCGGTGGCCAGGTGACCGTGACCGGTCGCGGCTACGTCTCCGGTGAAGCAATCGAGCTCTGGCTGCACTCCACGCCCGTGAAGCTCGCCACGCTCACGGCCAGCGCCGATGGCACCTTCTCCCGCACGGTCACCATTCCCGTCGGGACGGAAACGGGAGCGCATCACATCGAAGTACGCGGTGCGACGAGCGGCACCATCCCCCTGAATCTCACGGTGGTGGCCGGCCTGGCCGTCACAGGAGTCAGCGACGGAGCCGCGACGACGGGACTTCTACTGGCTGTACCGCTCGTAGGTGCAGGAGTGGGCCTGATGCTCTGGCGTCGTCGACGCGCCTCGGCACACACGTCTGCGATGAGCCGCTCGTGACGTCGAAGACCGTGCGTCTCGCAACCGTCGTGGGGCTCGGCGCTGTGCTTATCACCGCGATATCCGGCTGTGCCGCTCCTGTCCCGACGATGGATCCCGTATCGTTCATCGAAGGCAGCTGGAGTTGCGCCAGCACGTTCATAAATCCTGACGGGGAGTCGCGCTCCTTCGACGCGAACGTTGTCGCCCGGGACGGGCACGCCACGTTCAGCGAAGCCGGACGAAGCGAGACCTACGAGTTCGACTACTCGTTCGACGGGTCAACCATGAAAACCATGCCCGTCGATGGCGGCGTCAACGATGGGTGGGAAATTGATCTACCCTCCTCGATCGACATCAGCGGCGAACCAAGCAAGAACAGGGTCAAGTTCTGGGGCTCCATGTGGGCGGATGCCGCCGACGTACAGGCAACTGCCACTACCGCCTCATTCACATTCCACCCGAACTACGAGGACGAGACCTGGACCCTCTCCCTCGATTGCCGGAAGTCGTAGACGCGTCGATGACCATTCATCAGCGATCGTCGACCTCGGGTCCACTCCGCAGGACGGTGGTCGTCGCGGCGACTGCCTCTGCAGCCGTACTCGCTGGACTACTCGTTGGCTGCGCGCCCTCGGAGAATGCCGCCGAGTCCGTGCCCTCCTCAACGCGGACGACAGCCCCCAGCGCGAGCCCAACCCCGACCCGCACCCCATCAAGCCCTTCACCGACACCGAGCGGAACACCGACGTCGAAGCTGGGAGCCGCGGTCGTCATAAAGCAATGCGGAGGCAGTCCGCGTCTGCTGTTCGCCATGCCAAAGGTGCAGATGGTTCGAGAGGAGAAGTGGCCATCGGGCGTCAACTGTGGCCCCGAACTGCCGCGGACCATCTCCAGAGACGGCAATCGGATTGCGTACACGATCAAGAAGACGGCCGATAACTCCTCCCACGTCGGCTGGTATGAAGACGGTAGCGAAGTGGATATCACCGCCACGCTTCCAAAATCTAGCGGTGCCCTCAGCGCTGTTCGTCAGGACATGTACCCCACCTTCGACTGGAACGGCAACTTCGTCTTTGAAGACACCAACGCCAAGATGTTCATCACCGTGTCGACGACAACGAGGAAAGTACTGAAAGAAGAGAGTCGCGGTGACATGCTGCCCGGCCCCTTCTTCGTCGCCCTCGACGGCAGCTATGGCCTAGCGACTAACGATGTCACCCGGCCCCATGCCATCCCCGGCGACCCAGATTCTCGCTTCTGTTCGCTGCTGCGAAACGACGTGCAGGCGTACCCCGGCGACGGCACCGCGCTCCTTGCTGACATGACCGTTATTGCCGACACTCACGCCTCCACGGCAAGCGGCTGCAACGACACCACGATCGTTCGGTCACTGGTGCCGAAGACCGACTTCACTCTGTCGAAACCGACGTACGACCCAAGCAACGGCACTGTCTACTTCGTCGGGGCACGTGGAACCGAGTGCGCGCTCTTCTCCGTGCCTTTCAGTGGAGGCACCGTCTCCCGCGTGATGGATCTTTCGAAATACAGCAAGACGTGTGGTGACCTGCAAATCGAGGGGCTCCAGCCACCTAAAACTGTGGGATAGCGCCCAGCGGGTAGGTTTCTGAGGATTTCTGTTTCGGAATTTGGCCAGAGCGGTGTTGCAACGATTCGGGGGCATGGCCGAGCGTATGATTCCGCTATGGCTACCCGGCACATCTCCCAGCTCATCGACGACCTCGACGGCACCGTCCTCGACGACGGTGAGGGAAAGCAGATCACCTTCTCGGTCGACGGTCGCGCCTACGAAATCGACCTGTCGAACGCCAACGCGGATTCGTTCTACAAGGCACTCTCCCCCTATGTCGACGCCGCACGCTCGACCAGCACCTCCAGCTCGCGAGGCGGTCGTCAAGCTCCTCGCGCCAAGAGCGACGTCGACCTGAGTGCCGTCCGCGAATGGGCACGCGCCAACGGTCACACCGTGAGCGACCGAGGCCGCGTCCCCGCAACGATTATCGATGCCTACAAGGCCGCAACCGCCTAAGACGGCTCGTCCAAATCGCTCGTCAGGAAGGGCCGGTCCGCTGAGGATCGGCCCTTCCTGACGTCGCGCGGTCGAGCGCTCTCAGCGCTGTTCCCTCGGGCGCTTCCGGGATCGTCGCGCTCACTCGTCGTGTTGCACGACGTGACAGACACGCGTCGTCGTGGCCGCGGCCTGGGGAGCGCATCGGCGAAGCGAGGCCGCGAGATGCTCCCAAACGGTCGCACGCGCAGTTTCCCCTCACTCGGGTCGATGTCGTGGTGGAACCATCGACGCCGGATATCGACGACGTCCCCCGGAGACGGCGCGGGACCGGCGCCGTGGAGCGCGAACACCGGCGGACCGCTATCCAAGTTCAGCGTGACCGAATGTCCGGATTTGTCCTCTGATTTGCCCGTCACGAGAATCTGTCCCTCAGCAGGGAGCGTGAGCGCGACCACAGCGTCCCAAGGACCCCACGTCAGGGTTATCACGTGGTCAGCGCTGACGTTCCTCGGGAGCGGCTTCAGCGAGATCCACACCAGACCGTGATGCCACGCCGGCCACGTAAAGGCGTGGTGGAGGCTCGCCACGCCGTGCTCCTTCGCCCACGGATCCCAAGCTGCCCCGTGGAGGGAGCGGATCGCCGTCGATACCCACCCGTGCGCGCCGTACAGGTCGTCGAGATGGTCGGCGTGCTCGAGCTTCGGCAACTGACTGCCGTCCTGGTACCGCTGCAGGGAAGACTTCGACAACACCAAGCCACCCGCACGGTGCTGTCGCGCTTCCAACTCACGGACGCTCGCCGGGCTCAGCCGCTTCAGGACCGCACCGAACTCCTGCACCGTCGACGGGATCGACGCGAGGTTGTTCGGGCCATCGTTCATGGTGTCCCACTTTGTCCCAGCCAGGCTCTCCGACTCGGCTCTCCCACAGTATGGCGGCACGCCCACCGGCGAAACCAATCCATATCGTCATACATCTCGATCTTCGCTACCCGGTCCCACGAAGGTCGTGTCGGGACACCGCGGGCTGCGCCCCGCGCCGACGAAAGGGAACTTGACCATGCCGCTGACAACCCCGATAGACGCATCTAGTTGCCCCACATGGTGTGTAGGGCACGACGACGCGTTCGAGCCGACACCGCCCCGCTGGCACCGCAGCGAAGGCGTCGTGATCCCCGTGATCGAACGCCGTCAGATGCGCCTCGGCTGCGAAGAGCTGGCCCCGCTTGTCGCCGAGGAGTATGTCGTCTCCCTCGAACAGGACCAACGGGCGACCTACCTCTACATCGGGCCGCTTGACGATGGGCGGCGCTTCCTCATCGTCACGAGAGAGAGCGCCGAGCGGCTATGGGAGACTGTACGTCTCACGCTCGACGAGGTAGGCAACCGATAACGACGGCAGACGCTCGTACAATCACCGAGGCATTTAGGGCTCCTACCGCCTAAGTATCTGCGGGGTCACCCGGACTGGGCGTCCATGAGGACGCAACCTCTTCAACTCGTGCTCGATCCATACGCGATGGTTTGCGGGCCTGTCGACCGGCGTTGGAGTCGGCACCATTTCCCCTCTAACGCCGGCAACTCCAACAAGGCCGGAGCGATTAGTGCCACGTGCGAGGGCACTTCTCCAACAGAGCAAAGTATTCGTCTTCGGTCAGACCGCCCGGACCATAGATCTCGGAGTACGGGTCCCAACCACCTTGGCCGGTGCGTACCTGCTCCACAAAGGTCTGCTCGCTCGGAGGAGTTCCAGGCTCCAGGCCCTCTCCCCGGATGCAGTCTGCGGTTTTAATGACTTCGCCGTAAATGTCCCGCAGCTGCTCGTCGGAATACTTAGGCGGGACATCGTACCCGAGCAGACTCTCACATTCTTTTGAGTCTCTTTCGTATGCGTCCCTCTGTCCGTCAGGAAAATTCATCGAAATACCGCCGTCTGGCCGAATTTCAACATCCCATCCACTCTTTGCGAGACAACTTTGCATATTTGTCGCCCAGTCGTCTAGATTCGCTTGCCCCTGCGCCTCTTCGGCAGGCGTTGCACTGCAGCCGACAAGCATCAAGAGGAGCGCGCTGGAGAGCAGCGCACCCGCCTTCGCGCGAGTCGTGACGCCGCTTCTCAGCCGGGACTTCAAATTTTTGTCGATCAATTTATCTCGTATCCTCGGGGTACTCACTAAGCGCTCTTATGTCGAGAGGCTGTCAGCCGTCTCAAATGAACGACCGCTCGACCACCGTTAAAGGCGATCGAGCGGTCACGGTCAAGCGTCGTCAGACCGAGCAGCCCCAGCCGTAGCTCTGGATGTAGCCGTTGGAATCGATTTCTCCGTACGCCGAGTCCTCCTGAAGACTGTTGACGTAGTTGCGGCGAACCGTCGAGCTGTAGCCCCAACGGTTCGAAGACCAGCCAGCTCCCCCGGTTGCTTGGACTGCGATGTACTGGGTGCCTGACGAGCGCAGCTCGAGGAAGGCGTGCGTGGGCCAGGTGCAGTTGTAGCCACCAATGCCGGTCACCGCGGACGCCGGTACGCTCATACCACCCACAAGCGCTGCCGCAACTCCCAGAGCAACAAGACCTTTGTAACGCTTTTTCATGATGGAAACCCCCCTTGTGCGTGCGCCCCCCACGTGACGCACTCTAAGTACTTTCATAACGTACACGCAGCATCTGCGTCAACAATTCGTTGGTCTTGGCGCCCAGGTGCGTTCTCTCTGTCCAAGGAGTTGCTCACGCTGTGTGCGGTCAGCGCCGCCTCTGCGTGGGCCTCAGGGGACGCGAATCTCGCGTATCGGTTCTCGTGTGCTCGCAAGGAACGCTGGCACTAGGGCGGCGACCGCGGCAGTGGTCACGGCGAGTATTGCCAACGCAAGGGTGAACGTTGATCCAGGTAACGGGTCGCCCAGCAGAACTAGAGCCACGAAAGATGCAATCAGACCTATCACGACCCCCGCAACGGCCAGCAATACCGTCTGAGTGAGTAATAGCCCGACAATAAGTGCTCTGCTGGCTCCCAAAGCCCGTCGACGACCAAAGTCTTTACGGCGCATCATCACAAGCGCGAACAGAATGACCGCAACGAGTATACCGGAGACTGCCAAGGACAGAAGTACTAGCCCGCGCGAGAATGTCCCAAGTTGTGACTGCACGATGGCGCGGAGCTGAGCAAGGGCCTCCGAGGTCTGCACCGAGATCTTGCTAGGGTCATCCACAGCAAGTACGGAGAGCACGGCTTCCGATACGGCGGGGACGAGCTCCGGGCGATCAACAATCACAACTAAAATACTGATGGGTGCGCCACCATCGATGCTATTCCGTTGGGGCACGAGTACAAGTGGCTCAAAACCAGCGAGGAAGTCCGGCGTGGGGATCGCATCGACCACGGCGTAGCTCGTTCCGCTCACGCTAGTGATCGATCCGAACCCGTCGGGCAGCCCGAGCTGATCCAGAGCGTCTCGGGATGCATAAGCGGATTCGCCAGAGAGCGGCGAAGTCGCAGGGATCCCGAGGCGCTCGAAATCCGAGCCATACACCAAGCGGACGGGTACGCGTGAGCCGTCTGGGATAGCTGTGTTCGTGACATCGACAGCAGAGGAAAACGCAGCTGCCCACTCGATGCCCTCGACGCTGCGGATGCGATCGAGCACGTCACTGGTCAGGCCTGCTCCTGTCTCGGCGCGAACCTGTATGGACCGTGTGCCCGCCTCGTCGATCGAACCGAGTACTTGTTGCTCGGCACCGACCGTTCGACCAGTGGTCAGCATAACCGTCAGAATCATCGCAACGACCACAAGACTGGTGACCACCGACGCGACCGGCTGTGACACAGCCGATGCCCAAGCCTCACGCACGATGGCGCCGGGGCGCACGCTCACAAGTCGATCCTCCGATCGCAGGCAGCGGCAACGTCGGGGGAGTGAGTGACGATGATCACCGCAGCTCCCGCTCGAGCGCGATCCTGCAATGCATCAACCACGATGGCCGCGGTCATGGGATCGAGGTTGCCTGTCGGCTCGTCTGCGAGAAGAACCTTCGGTTCGCTCAAGAGAGCGCGGCACAAGGCAATGCGCTGTGACTGCCCCCCTGACACCTGACCCGGCTTGCGGTCGTACGAAACGTCGACACCGAATTGCTCCAACAAACCTTGCGCCCGACGAATCATACCGCTCCGCCGAACACCCCGATACAAGGCCGTCTCGATGACGTTATCAATGACGGTCCGGCTCGGGTCTAGCGCAGCGTCTTGAAACACGAAACCAAAACTGCTGGCGCGAAGTTCAGCCTTCCCCGCATCACGGAGCCCCGCCACCGGCGTCTCATCGAAATAGATCTCGCCGGCATCGGGGCGCAGCATGAGACCCAGGAGGTAAAGAAGCGTCGACTTCCCCCGACCGGAGGGACCGGTTAATGCGGTGGTCGTTCCAGCGGGGAACTCTGCCGACCAACAGTTGATGATCGGCAACGAGCGACGGCCGTAAGAAAAGGACAGATCCTCAGCGCGAAGCATGCTAGGGCGCTTCCCCGGGGACTCGAACGCGCGCTCCTTCCGCGATTCCCTCAACGGCACTCATTCCCCGAGCTGAAGCGACCACCGTCACAGGAACGCGGGTGCCATCTTCAGAGATCGCCGCCACCTGTCCGTCGGCAGTAGTGACCAAGGCCGCTGAGGGCACAATTAGGCCGGAGACCTTCTCGACGGTCACGATTTCCGATTTCAAGGTTGTCTTTCCGGCCACGGGGACTTGTCCGCAAGTGTCCTCACAGATTGCAGACCCGTTCTTGCCCCCAAGTTTCACGTCGATGTTGCCGGTCTCGGAGCGAGATGATTGCCCTATCACCTGCCCCACCCACTGAACGTTGTTAGGAGAAGTAATATTTACGCGCGTTCCAGCTGGCATCATTGCTGCCTGCGATTCTGTAGCTGGAATGATGAACGATGGTGATTCTGGCAATCCTTGAACAGCCTCTTCCCCTCCAGTCAAAGTCGCTCCGGAGAAAATGATTTCTGAGTTAAGGGCGACACGCACGGGCAGAGAGGGTACGTAGATCACGTCCCCGACTTCCACAGAGCCAGTCTGTGGAACTTCGATGCGCTTCTGCCAATCCTTAATAGCCCGCACCGTCGCCGGGCCAGCTTTTCCGTCAATCGAACCCGAATAGAGCTGCTCCGCGGCGAGCATTCCCTGGAGTTGAGCGACGTCCGGACCCTCGGTGTCTAGCCCGATCGCCCTAAATGCCGGAACCGCACCTTGAGCGATAACAACGGGCCTCAATGCGACCGTGTACAAGACCGACCCGGCCGAAACCTCATCGCCAGGAGCAACAGAAACCGCCGTCACGATGCCAGCGCTGCGGTTAACACCCACCGGCACCGGCGCCCACTCGGCGATAGTATTCAGCTGAACAACGGACCCCACTTCGCCGGCCTCGACCGTCACATAGGTGTAGGTCTTCGACTCGAGGACATCCCGTGCGGGCGTAAGCACCGTCGTCAGCGCCCAGGCCGTTCCCGCGCCTGCTGCGAGAATCACGACGCTCCCAAAGATCGCCCACTGCCAGCGACGGCGAGGCCGTCGATTACCTTGATGGTCGCTCATGCCCCACAGGCTACGCGAACTCAACGCCGCGGATCGAACACGCGGCGTGTAAGCATCTCCCCCTCGCGCGCCCTGCCGCCGTAGTGCGAGTTGTAGGTGTGACTTCGAGAGTGAAGCGACTCATCGCCAACCGAGAAAAGTAGAGGCGGTCTGAACCCGCACGTTTCGAGGATCTGTCGACATTTTCAGATTCGGCGACCATCGATCCTACTGATGCATCGGCCGATTTGTTCGATCGGACGGTTGGCATGCGGCGCGTTCCGTCATTCACTGGAAGCAGCGGGTGCTGCAGTTGAGTCCTGGCGCCCGCCTCGCGCACCCCTCGTTGCCGGTCTGCGGTCTCATAGAGAACTTGTCCCGAGTTCTCGGCCGCACCTGTCAAGGAGGTGACCCGCTCATGAGCGAGTCCAACGTCAATACCCCGCTCACCTCGCACGTGTCCGCCAACGGACTCGGCTACGGCCCGATCAAACCCCTCGCGGTCAGACTCAACGAGTCCACCCGCACCCAGCTGGACATCATCGCCCAGCTCAACGACCGGACCGTCACCGACGAAGTACGCCTCGCCATCGAAGCCTGGATCGACAAAACCAAAGCCGACCCAGCCATCCAACGCCGCGCGAAAGACGTCCGCGACGAAATCGAACGCGAAGCAGCAGGCAAACGCGACGCCATCGCCGCCATCTTCGACGCCACTCCGGCGACGAAGACCCCGCGGACGGCGCCGAAGCCCCGGGGAACCTGACGGCTCCACCCGCGGGCGGCCGGCTCGAGCGATGTCCCACCAGGACGATTGCTCGCCGGCCGCCCCGCACCCACTCCCCACCGCCGATTGCCCGACCTCGTTTGTGCTCTGCGATTCCACGAGAACCATCCCGGTTCCCGGTCGCACGCACAAAGGAGGGACGCCACCATGGTGCAGGGCATCATCATCCCGGCCGACAACACCGCACCGCTTAGAGTCAGCAGGTTGGATTCGCTCGAGGACTACCAGCGGGCTGTTGGCGGCTGGATTGAAGCCGTCGACATCCCGTACCTCGGCGTCACGATGTACGTCAACGAGGAAGGACTCATCCGCGACCTGCCGTTCAACCGGCGCGCCACGTTCCTGTGGCGCTTCCACGTCCCGCAGGCCCACGACGCCCGCCTCGTCGGCGACGTTGCGGTCGTTGGACTGACCGACGACGACGGTGAAAACACCGAGCTGCCGATGGAACTTCGGAGGCGGCTGCTCGAGCCGGGTATCTACAGAGTCCGGACCCGTGAGCACACCGAGGGCAGGTGGCACGAGGAGCCGGTCGACCGTGACGACTACGTCGAGACGGTGATCTGGGCGGCGCTCCTACAGGAGATGTCGCCCTATCTGGAGGTGCAGATCAAGCGCGTGGGCGGTGTCAAGAACGAGAGCAATCAGCCTTGACGAGGGCGGTGGTCATCATTGATGTCCACCGCCTCTTTACTTTCAGTCGCGAACTTCGCTGAGCGGTGTGCATTCGCGAGCGGAGCAGCCGTTCAGTTCCGATTTAGCCCGTGGGCGATCGAGTCCAACGCTTTCTTGAAGTGGCTTTCCGCTGCGTTGATGTCGGACGTCGGAGTGGACGGGTCGAACACGCGCAGGATGGAAAACCGAAAATGCGCAGGATCGAGGCGACGAAGCTCCACATTTCCTCCGTGACCGTTCGTCGCGTAGGCGCTCCAACGTTGCCGGATACTCTCCTCGCCGTCTGCCTTGCCGACGTAGTGTCGGCCATTCACGGTATCCGTGATCAGGTAGATACCCGCTACGGAGGACAGCGCCGTTCGCCACGGGGCGTAGCGGTGTTCTCGCATGACCGCCCGAAGCTCGGCATGGCTGAGGATGAGGCAGTCGAAGCCCGGAAACGGAACAGGTTCTGCGTCGCTGATGCCTATCACTGGATACGCGCCGGCTGCGGTGCCGCTCATGCGCCATGTACGCGGAGACTTCCACGCGATCACGAGACGGTTGCGAAGGTCAGCCATGTGACTCGTCTCGACGACGTCAAAGGTGCGCAGGATCCCGTTGTTGCCTATCTCACCGCGGTTCTCGATCACTGACCACAGCCTGGCCTGATCACCGCCCTGGCGGATGAAGACCACCCACAGCCGCGGAGGGGCGGCGGGAAACTTGCGCGGGTCCGAAGACTGGTTGCGCGTGTATTCCAGTATCTCCTCGTGCGTCGAGTGCGCATGAAGGCCGACCAGCCCTGTGTCCTCGTGCTCCCGAACGTAGGCATGACGAATGACGAGCGCTGACGCCGGATCAATGCCAGCGTCCCGTAGCAGCGGAGCGAAGGTCAGAGTCACTGTGAGCTGCGCTACGCGCCTTGCGCGATTGTGTTCCGTCTTCCAGCTTCTGCGAGCTTGGCAATTCTTGTTCTGGCGGCGCCGAGCTGTGCTACGCCGAAGCGAGGTGAGACGTTGACGACCTCAAAGGCTCCCCCGCCGACCCATGCGAGCGTTGACGTCACACCGCCAGAGTCCTCTCCCCGAACGACCGCGTTGAGGCGAGGGAGGGTGAACTCCGCAACAGTCTGAGCGTTGCGCTCCACCGTCACCCAGCGTCGCCGCATCTTGTGGGCGGTCGCAGCCGTCGTCCCACTTCCGGCGAAGATGTCGACGACAAGCTCGCCTGGGTTCGTTGCGATGTGGATAATCCGCTCGAGAAGCGATTCCGGCTTCGGGGTGTCGAAGACCTCAATGTCCGGGAACAGAGCCAGGAGGTGCCGCTTGGCATCGTCATTCGTACCGGTGTCGCTCGATCCCCACACGGTGAATGGGACTAGGCCCCGCAACTGGTTGGCGAACAGCTTAAGACGAGGCGAACCATCCCCGCCCTTCGGGAACCAGATGCGGTCCTCAGCTAGAAGGTCCTTGAAGGTCGGTTCGGTCGCATACCAAGAACGTCCGCGCGGCGGCCGTAGCACTGCACCGGTCGGGGTGACGATGTCGTACTGTTGCGCGCGGCGGTAGCCCGGAGCCGTGAACGGAGCATCTGCCCATGGGCCGCGGGGATCGTCGTCTCGGTTGCGAAGCAGCGCGTCATCCTTGACGAGCAGGTTCCGTGATGTCTTCCACTTCTTGGGGCCGCTCGGCGCATAGACGAGGATCGTGTCGTGGTTGGACGAGAAGGCCGCACGGGAGTCTCGGGTTGTCTTCTTCTGCCAAATCACGGACGCGACGAACGCCTGCTCCCCGAAGACCTCATCCATGACGGCCCGAGCGCGGTGCACCTCGGCATCGTCGAGATGCACCCAAACGGATGCGTCTGGCGCAAGGTGGTCGCGCAGGGCGAGCAGTCGGTCGCGCATCATTGATAGCCACTTCGCGCGTTGCATGGAGTCGTTGTACTGACGGAAGTTGACCTGCGTGTTGAACGGCGGATCGATGTACACGAGTCGGATGCCGCCCTGAAGAACAGGGGTGGATGCGAGTGCTTCGAGGACATCGAGGCCGTCGCCGATCGCGAGCACGTTCGAGGCGGCGGTGAGCGGTCCGACGCTGATCGGATCTACCCGTGCTGGCTTCGCAAGCCGAGCATCTGCGGGAGCCAACCACTCGTAGCTCGTCGAACCGGACGCACGCAGCGTGAGGTGCTTGTTCGGCCATACGAGCTGGACGTCGGACATCGCTTCGGTTACCTCGCTTGGCTAGGACGGCGAGCCCGTCCCTGTCGGTGGTTGCGTGTTCAATACGATGACACGTACCAACGACACCAAGAGCGAGGCGCGACCATGACCACGATACTCGGCACGGTTGATGCACCAGCTGGGGGCTCAAGGCTGGGCGGGGCACCCGTTCGGCCCTTTGTTCGCTGGGCGGGAGGCAAGTCGCGCCTCCTGCCGCACATCCTGCCCCACATCCCGGAACGCATCGAAAACTACTTCGAGCCGTTCCTCGGGGGCGGTGCCGTCTTCCTCGCAGCCCACGAACGGATCAACGGTCGCGCCACGCTCGCCGACCTCAACGAGCATCTAGTCGCAGCGTGGGTCGCTATGCGGGACCACCAGGACTCACTCGTGCCGCTGCTCGATCAGTACAAGGAGGCCGACTCTAAAGAGTTCTACTACGAGGTGCGTGCGGCAGCGCCGACCGACCTTGTGGAACGCGCAGCACGCTTCTTGTATCTCAATGGCACATCGTGGAACCACCTGTGGCGCGAGAACTCTCGGACGGGCGCCATGAACACGCCTTGGGGTGACCGGCCATTCAAGGGGTTCGACAACGAAACGCTTGCTCAGATCAAGCGGGTTCTGCACAAGGCGACGATCCAGGCGGCAGACTTCCGCACGGTCCTCGCTGAAGCCCGGGCAGGCGACTTTGTCTACCTCGACCCGCCCTACCTGCCGATCTACACCCAGCCGGGCATCGAGAAGGAACCAACCTCGAAATTCAACAAGTACACGGCTAAAGTGTTTGAACTTCCCGACCTGACGGAGCTGGCTGAGCTTTGCTCTGCGCTATCCGATCGCGGGGTGAAGTGGGTGATGTCGAACCGTGACACCGAGGGTGTCCGCGAGCTCTTCGCTGGCGCGAAAGTGGTGGGCTTCACCACACGCCGTTCGCTGGCAGCCCAGAGTCGACGCGCAGTTGAGTCGCGTGAGTCCCCCGAAGCGATTGTCATTGGGGAGTAGTCATGGCTCTGAAGCAAGTGGACGCAGTATGGGTCTGGCAATTCGGAACGGCCGCACAGAAGGCGACCTACGGCCGATTTACCGACGTCCCCAGCGACCGGAGCTTCACGAAGGACTATTTGCAGACGTCCGGCCCCAACGCCTCTCTCTGGTCCGCCAAATTCCCCACCCCTGCGGGAACGACTCGGTCCACCTTCACGTACCAGTGGCCCGGCGGGACGGCACCGGGATTCACGTTGTGGTCGGTTGACCGGTACCACTTGTCCTGGGCGACCGGGGTGGGGGCGCCCGCCCCTTGGCGTCTCACAACGAATCCGACGGACGCAGGACCCGGCACGTTCCCTGGCGACCCGGGCGCGACGAACCAAGCGGATGCCTATGCCGCGTTGAGCGCATACACGGCACGTGGGCTCGATGGTGTCCTCGTGGGAGTGAAGCTGGTCGGCGAAGTCGACCTGCTTCACATTCGCGCGTACATCGCTAACCCGCCCCCGTCGTTCGCCTTCGCGGCGACCTCACTGATGCCTCCGACCGTCGAGGTGTTGACCACCGGCTTCACCATGCGGAAGGCGTGCCAGTCCGCCGACTTCACGGCAGCTGGCGTCTCCCCCATATATTTCGACTCCGCTCGGAATCACGACGCCTGGAGCACGTCGCCCCGGATCGCCCCTCTGACGACGATGATCGGGACGAACGCCTCACACGCAAGCCTCGCCCCCGACCTTGGCACCGACGACAGCTTCGCTGAAGCCGCACCCTTCAGCCAGACCGTTGTTGATCAGATCCTCAAGAAGATCGATTCCGGTGACTTCTCGGTCCGCGACAACTACTCGACCATTCGGACGAGAGGCAGTGCCCAACGCGCCTTCGCCAAGGTCGTTAAGGACAACTATGGCTGGAAGTGCGCAATCACGGGCATCGCCACCAAAGAGTTCCTTGTCGCTTCCCACATCGTTCCCTGGGCCGATGACGCCTCGATCCGCACAGACCCCGCCAACGGAATCTGCCTGTCAACACTCGTCGACAAGGCATTCGATGCCGGGTACCTGACCATCGGCACCGACCAAGTCGTTCACGTGGATGGCGCGAAGCTGGCGAACGATCCTGCGCTCCTCGCGCAACTCGCCCCGTACGACGGCGTCACGCTAGCGACGCCCCTGGTGGCTCCGCCGAATGCCGGATACCTGCAGCGACGACTCGACAAGACCCCGTGAGTTCGGTCGATGGCGTTCACCGAAGCACGACCGCTTCGACATTGAGAGGCGTCCACTAATGCGCGCATACATCGATCAATTCATGTGGGGATTTCAATCCCATTTCAGACACAGCCTTCAGTCTGTGGCTCAGCACGCATTCCAATCCATAGGGGTATATGCTGCGCCCGAGGCGCTCTTGATTGGATTCCAAGAGGAGGGCGAATCCGATTGGCCGATCTGCATCGAACCAGAGAACCGGGAATACCACCCCGAAATATTGGAGAACGTGCTAGCGATTGCCGATCAGCTGTTTGCAAATCATCCGGACGCGGGGCTGATCTATAGCGACACAGCGTCGTTCGAGCGGATGATAAAAAATCGCGAAGAGGAGTGCCGACGCGACGCTATCGCCCAGGCGCTCTCCAGCTCATCTGCAGGAGCAGGTCGCCTGTTCTACGTGGGCCATCCCCGCCGAGTCCGTCAGTATCGCGTCTACCCTGTTATTTCAGTCGTAAGCTCCGCGTGGGAACGACTTCCGCATTTAGCCCACGAACATCGGGACGGTCGGCTTACTACGATCGAGTCCCTCCAATATGCCGTCGCGGAGGAGGTTGTACGGACCGCCAGCGCGGAACTGAACCGTCTCACACCGCCGGAAGATTGGTCGGACTGGCCACACGTCATCGCCAGTGACGTAATTCGTCGCGCGTCGCAGCGTTTCCTCAGTGTATTGGTGGCTGTTCACGGCTCGTGGGAGGGCACGGAATTCATGACCGCCATGGACGCAGTCGCGGCCCAGCCCTATGAGGGCCGCACCGCGCTCGGTTCGATTATTCTGACGAAACGGACGCATGAAGCGCTCTCATTCGATCTGATGTTTGATCCACCTCTAAGCGTGCGTCGATCGCGCGTATTCAGGAAGGCGCTGGAGATGTCCAGCGTCGACATGGCGCTGATCACCGATGGCATGGATATCTTTGGACTGGGTCGACTCCTTGAGAGCTATGACCCGGACGCCGAAAATGCGTACGACGTCACAGTCACTTCGCGAGGCACGTGGGAAATATCCCATAACAATGCGGGCCTGATGCGAGTCGACAACGGGCGAGTGCTACTGCCAAAAGAACGCATATCTCGAGAAGTGTTCATCGACACAGCACGGCGCGTACTGGGAGAAGACGTAGACCCTGCGGAGCTGTGGTCCCAGGTAAGGGGGGCCGCCGACCAGCAGCACGGGACGATGCTGGTAGTCCATCGCAACGCCGACACTGAAGCCGACCGCCTTAGAGCCCAAGCGACCTTGATCGAGCCCCGCAAGCTCAGTGGTGACGCCCTTGCGGCTGTCACGTCCATAGACGGCGCCATTCTGCTAAGGCCCGACGGCACGTGCGTCGCCGTGGGCGTCATCTTGGATGGAGTCGCGGGCCCCGACATCGGAGACGCGGCCCGCGGGGCGCGATACAACTCGGGTGTTCGCTATCAAGCTGCAGCCAACGAGGAAGGGTGCCTGGTCGTCATAGTCAGTGAGGACGGGATGATCAACCTCGTCCCTGAGCTGCCCCGTCAGGTGAAGCGCTCCACAGTGGAACGTGCGGTGCAGATGCTTGAAGCGGCGGCCGAGGCGGCGGATGTGGACTTCGAGGTCGCATCGAATCGGGCCGATCATGTGGCCTCCTTGACGCCCTACCTCACGCCGGCGCAAGGCGCGCGTTACAACGCGGCCCAGCTCCGAATCGCCGCTGCCCGGCGACAGTCTGGAGGAATAATCGAGGTAGGTTGGCGCAAACTCGACGTGGGGGTCGATCCTGACGAATCGCTGTTCTTTGAGGAGTAGAATTCGTCACTCACAAATTTCGCTGCGTCCGCGCCGAAACATGGCGGTCTCGCACGAAGACGCGCGGAGCGCTACTGCTTTGGAAACAGGTGGATCCGTGCGAGGCTTGCACCTCTACCACACGTCGACTCGCCGTCGGGATGAGCTAACGCAATACCCGAGCTTCTAATCTGTAGCGATGATCGATCCTGGCTGGGCAGCTGTTATCGCTTCCTTCGTATCGCTCACCCTGGGCGTTGTCGGTATCTGGCTCGCACGATTGGACTCCAACCGTGGACTGCGACGCGATGACGCCAAGCGGCGCGCGGAAGCTTACGTACAAGTACTGCGAATCGTCGAAACGAGAGGCCTCGTTGTACAAGACCAGATCTGGAACTACACCGACACCCAGGACCCGAGGTGGGACATTCAGGTGCCCCGTCGCAAGATCATCGTACCTTCGCGTAATGACAGGGCTGAGGCGCGAGCACTGCTGGCCGCCTACGGAACGCGCGAAGTGCGGGATTTGTTCGAGGCTTGGCTGAAGGTTGTTGATGCGTGGGATGCAAAAGTAATCGAATGGGAGTTCGCAGCTCAATATGCCGAACGTCCGGAGCTGGTTCAGGTCGACGGCGAGCCGGAACGCAGTAACGAACTCCGGGCGCGGAGGGCGCTGGGCGATGTCATTAGCCGAGAGGTGGCCGCATGAAATACGCGCATCCAGGTCGCGTGCAGCTTCGCAGAGCCGGCCGAAGTCGGAGCCGTGCCGTCTGGTCCCCAGTGGTCCGCACTCTTCCCGCCGCTCCAGCCATATCACGGCACAGTCGCGTGCCGACGAATTCAAGGCGGCAATCTACGCTACGAGGAATACTCGCGTAATGGTGGCGCGGCCCTTCCAGCGACGACGGTTTCCCAGGTACGAAGGAACCGAAACCGGGTCGCTTTCCTCCGCCGTCACGCGGCACTACCGAGCGTGTGCATCTGATCTGGATGGACGACCCAGACTATTTATGTCTTGCTCCGATCGCTCGATCGAGGCACCCGAGACTGCCAACAACTAACACGGGACGGTCAGATCTTGAACAAGAACGCTTGGACGGACGAGGCGCTCAGCTCGAAGGACGAGGACGCGCTGGGGCGATCACCATACGCACAGCGGGCCGCAGCGCTGATCCACGCGACCCACTCGTTCGAGTCGAGCGCCGTTTTCGGACTCAGCGGACCGTGGGGAAGCGGGAAGACCTCGCTGGTCAACATGATTGTCGAGGAGTTACAGGGTCAGCACCCTGAGTGGGCCGTAGCACGATTCACTCCCTGGGCAACTAGTGATATCTCCGGGCTTTTGGGCGAGTTCCACTCATCATTCGCGGAGGTGCTACCTAAGAAGAAGGGAAAGCAGGTGCGGCAAGCTCTTGCCGTGACAGCGTCCGTTGCTGCGCCCGCCGCGAACCTGATCCCATATGCTGGTGGCGCCGCTGCTGAAGGGGCTCGGCTCATCAGCGAGGCATTGGCGAAGTCACCGTCCTGGCAAGTCGCGTTCAGCAAGGCGTCCAAGGAACTTGCGGAACTCAAGAAACCCATACTCGTGGTCGTCGACGACATCGACCGACTCCACGGTGATGAGCTATTGGCATTGCTCAAAGTGGTACGACTGCTTGGCAGGTTCGCAGGAGTTCAATACCTGCTCGCGTACGACGATGAAACCCTTTATCGGAGCATGACTGCATCGAGTGCAGTTAATCCCCATGATGGTTCGGCCGAGCGGTTCATGGAGAAGATTGTTCAATACCCGCTTTTTGTGCCCCCGCTGCTGCGCCACCAACAGGTCACGCGATTGAACACCGGGCTTGCTCAGATCTCACGAGAGACCGTCGACGATGGTTTGTCTGGTCAGCGTCTAGGTGCCCTGGTAAAGTGCTTTACGGATCTGTTGACAACTCCCCGAGTGATTGATCGCTATGTCGCTCAGTTGCAGCACCACATCCCACTCCTACCTCCGAACGAGATCGATGACGAGGATGTCCAGCTCCTGACTCTCATCCGCGTCAGCTTCCCCGCTCTCTTCAACGCGATCCCGCTATACAGAAGCGAACTCCTCTCCGGGCACACCGGGGAGATGAAGTTTGACGCCAAATCGATTACATATGAGCCATTCGACATCGATTCGCTCCTTAAAGTTGTCCCGGCGGATCGCCGTGGCACTGCCCGCAAACTGCTCGTCTCGTTGTTCCCGAAGAACCAAACGAAGGACCAGCTCTCGGTTCACGCGAGCACTCGTCGCCAAAGCGTCCAACACGAGGAGTACTTTGACCGGTATTTTGCTATGGGCATCCTTGATCATGACGTCAGCGATGCGACGGTCGATGCCGCAGTCAAGGCGGCGACTAGCGGGGACAGCGAGCCATTGACGCGCCTACTCATCGGGACGGCGGATGAGCAGCGAAGCTTGGTTCTTGGAAAGTGTCAGAGCCTGTCGAATCAACCAGCCGGAGACCCCGACAGAGCACAGCTGGCCGAAGTTCTTGCTGAGATCGCTAACCTCCTTCCTTCAGACGACGCCGCGCCGTTCAGCGACCTTGATCAAATCCTCGCTTGGATCGCAGAACTGCTCGTCGCGCTGGGCAAGGACACGCCACCCGAGACCGTCCAAGCCGTGCTGTGGAAAATCGACAACCCAGCACGCCGCATCCGAGCCTGGCGGAGGGTAGAGAACAGCATCGACCACGCGTATCGGTCGGCGAAGCCAACGTGGTATGACACCGCGACGGCAACTTTGGTGGATGACTCGATCGCGGGTTTCCTGAATCACCTCAAACAGGGCGACGACGCGGCGGCTGGTTCGGGCGTCGGATACCAAGTCCATTTCGTCCTGAGACATCGCGCGGAGCATCTCCGGGCCGCTGTCCGCGAGCTCCTCGACGGCAAAGAAGTGCACATCTCGGTCCTGGCATCAAGACTCGTCTCCGCCCAAACCATCACAGGCATCAAGCCAGACTGGAAACTATCTGAAGATTTCGATCAGGAGACGTTCAACCAGATTGCGCCTCCGGGGCGCGATCCCTGGTATGACGAACCCATCCAGGACGTTGACGTTCGCGACCTGAGCTGGGCAAACCGCCGCAACTTCGCTGCTGGACGGGTCAGTCCGCCCCCTACGGCCTTGTGAGACGGCGCTGACCGGCGAAACGAAGGAGGCGCGTTCGGAAGCGTTCCCGCCACATCCCAGAGACTTGGGATGAGCGGGCAAGTACAAGGACCAGCATCCGCGATTATGTAGCATGAAACTCGTCGCGATGAATGGTGGCGCGTGACGCAAGTTGTCGACGGCCAGGTGCCGTTCCTACCTACGCCAGGGGCAATGGTGGCGCTTGCACAACGCGCATCATGGCAACGACCAAGGCGCAGTGACCTGTAAGGGACTCTCAGTAGAGACTGAGTTGGAGCGCTGTTCTCCCGCGGTGCCGGAAAGGGGCCGCGGGAGAACCTATTCGTAACTCACCGAGCCTATGGAGCCTCGGCGATCGGACGTCTCACACTTTGGCTCACGCGCAACCCGTTCGCTCGAAGTTTGGCAGCGAACCCTCGAAGCTCCTGGCGCGTGGCGAGCGCGTCCCCAACGGTCAGTGTGAAACGCTCGCCCTTGCCACTCTGGAGTCGAAGAACGGTGTCGGAGTTCGCCTTGACTTTCCATCCTTGAGCCAGAGCAGCGCTGCAGATTCGGTCGATCTCGATCGTCAGTGCACGTAGGTGATCACCTTGTCGAGCCGCTTGACCGTCCGTCTGCTGATCGCGGCAACCAAGCTGCCGAACCCTCTCTAAGATCCCGACCACGGCCGCGTTGACGGCCGCCTGAATGTTGCCGTCGGCACGCTCCGTATATCGCAACCAAGTAAGGCCGTCGAGATCAGACGGAAGCTGTAGATCTCGTGACTTGTCCGCGACAATATATGTGCGCTCGCGGCCTAGGACACCGATGAACAGCCCGAGCTCAAAGATCACGTTGTCTCGCGCCACAACGCGCATGGTGCCACGGGACTCCACGGTGTCGTCAGCGGAGGCGATGAGCACCGCGAAATCAGCCCGGCGAGCGGCTCCGACAAGAGACTCCATTGTGTAACCCGAGGCGTGGAAAACTCCTTGGTCCCATCGCGTGACAAGGCAGTCACCAGACTGCTCTAGCTCAAGCTGCAAGTAGCGACCGATCCTCAACCCCTCGGATGACGAACCAATGAAGACAGTGGGCCGACCCATGTCCCCCGAACGTATAGCTGCACTCACGCCGTCATCGTAGTTCTAAAGTGTGCGCCTTCATCGACCAGGACGCGGACGCAGCCTGACACCCTCTGCCTTCAGCACTCGATGCACTGCACCGAAGCTGGAGCAGAGTTTGGCCGCAATTGGCTTTATCGCAAGACCATCCTCGTACAGCTGCACAGCGAGAGCTCGTTGCGTCTTCGTCAGTGGCTGACGACGCATGCGGACACCACGATCGTGAAGCAGTTCGAGCACACTTGGTTTCGAGATGCCGAACCGCTCGGACAGCGCCGGCGTGCCAACGCCCGATCGATACAGCTCCACCAATTCTGCGACCTGCTCGTCGGTGAGCCGTCGACGGACGAGCCACGAGCCGCCCATTTCGTCCAGGTCATCGGCGAAATCTTCAGGCACGACCGCCGCGAGTTCAGCCAACTTCTGTAGCTTCTCCAGGGGTGGGGGCAGCCCTCCTGATTTTTTAGAGGCTGGTCCTACCGTGCCCACAGTTGTGGCGGCTAGTCGATCACATGTTTCGAGCGAGAGCCTGGCTTGTCGTGAAACGTTGAGTTCGAGGCGGGTCCAGTTCGACGGCTGAGATGAATCCGTGAGCCTGTCAAGTTGTGTGTGTAAGCGGGCGGGGTCTCGGGGGTTAGAGGTAGCGGTGAATGCGTTCGGGGTAGACGAGCGAGAGTTGCTCCAGGGCTTTCATCCAGTTGGTGACGACTTGTCCCTC
>Ga0308171_1000488_pt1 | contig 84202 bp, 80 predicted proteins | sample PhyGR1_FD_202135 | JGI IMG/M metagenome (GOLD analysis project Ga0308171, IMG submission 202135) | Phyllosphere microbial communities from UC Gill Tract Community Farm, Albany, California, United States - DLSLSG.R1 | ecosystem: Host-associated > Plants > Phyllosphere > Unclassified | place: USA...
GAGGGACAAGTCGTCACCAACTGGATGAAAGCCCTGGAGCAACTCTCGCTCGTCTACCCCGAACGCATTCACCGCTACCTCTAACCCCCGAGACCCCGCCCGCTTACACACACAACTTGACAGGCTCCTGAGGACCTTCATCGGCTGGCTATCACCCGAGTGTTTTCGAGCAGCAGCGACCATACCCGGGCGCGTACTCATGTTGACCTCGAAGTCCGCAGAGCACAGATGCGCACTCCCCGCATGATCAAGACTCTCATCCCCCGCGCGTTGATTACGCCTGTCACAGACCTCGATGCCACGACAAACATGTCAAGGAGCATTCACCTATTCGTGGTCACGTCGAGACCAGAAACCCCCACGACGCTTCCCACCGTCACCCTCCGTACCCGGCACCGGAGCCGGCGGCCCGACAAAAACACCACCGTCGAGCAGGATCGGTGTCCCCAACTCCCGAGCGGCCCACTCCAGAGAGCCGACGTACGAACGAACAAGCGCGTTGTCATTCTCACCGTCGCCAAGATCGCTAAGGGCGAATGCAGCCGCTCCAACAGCGTCGGTGCCCGGGGAACCAGCATCGACCCTCAACTGATCTCGAGCGAACCCCACGCCCCGTTCATCATCATCAGGAAGCAGGCGAAGCGCTCGTCCAGCTACCGGCACCGCATTGCCAACCACCACGCTGCCCGGCGGGAACGCGACGTTGGTCAGGTGCACGTTCTCGAACTCCACATCGTCGAACGTGCATCGTGAGAAGTCACAGTCCACCAGCGGCCCCGGCGCGGGATCTCCCTCTACAACTCGATTGTTCAGATGGACTTTCCGGAGCTTCCCGTCGAACACCACCCGGACGAGAGTGACCTGTTCGAAGTCCAGTCCGACGATTTTCGCCCCCTCGAACGACACGTCCTCGGCATGCCAACCACTTAAGAAGCCCCCCGCCCCCATGACGGCATCCCGAAACGACACGTTCCGCCACCACGTGTCCCGAGCCGCAAGCGTTGCCGTACCGATCGGAGCACCTCGAAGATCGGCAGACTCAAAGGTGCAGTCCTGAACGTCGGTGTCCCAGATTCGTGAGTCACGCAACACCGCGGCATCGAACCGGCAGTTCACCCACCGGAAGTTCTCCACCCCCAATGACGCCAGCCAAGAGTAGGACAGGTCAACATCCATCCACTCCTGGCCTGCGATCTTCACCCGGCCGCTGGTCTGTGTGAAGGTCATCGTGTTCCCCGGCACAGCGGAGGGCACCACGATGTCCGCCAGTTCCACCGGCTCCGGCACTATCAGACCGCGCAGGTCCAGGCGCCCCTCGTCTGTGGTCCCGAACCCGGCTGGCCGGTCACCGCCGTGCATCAACCACAGCACCGCCTCCCACCGGGCATCACGGCCCTCAGGGGTATCCCAACGTTCCAGAAATGGGTTCTTCGCGACCATCACAAACCCAACGAGCAGAACACGACGGTCACCGTGACCGACGCACCGTCCTAGCCTCGATCACGTCGAGACCAGAAACCCCCACGACGCTTCCCACTGTCCGCCTCTGCGCCTGGCACCGGAGCCGGCGGACCCACGAAGACCCCACCATCATGAAGGATCGGCGTCCCCAAACGCACTGCCGCCTCCTCCAACGACCCAAGATACGCTTGCGCGAACGGGTCAGCCGGGTCGCCCTCATCCAAATCACGCCGCGTATGCACGTTCGCCCCCAGCTCATCGGAACCGGGAACGCGAAGATCACCCGAGAGCAGCTTCCGACCGAACGCCGTGAACTCATCATCCGAATCCGGGAGCAAACTCAACGCCAACCGCGCCACCGGCACGGCGTTCCCCACCACCACCGTGCCGGGCGGAAACGCCACGTTCGTCAGATGCACGTTCTCGAACCCGACATCATCGAATTCACAACGTGAGAAATCACAATCCACTAGCGGGCCCGGCGCGGGAGACAAGTCCATGACACGGTTGTTGAGATGGACCTTTCGAAGTTTCCCGTCGAACACGACCCGAACCAGGGTGACCTGATCGAAGCCGAGGTCGGAGATCTTCGCGCCCTCGAACGACACATCCTCGGCCCGCCAACCGCTGAAGAACCCGCCCGCTCCCATAAAAGCGTTCCGGAACGACACCTTCCGCCACCACGTGTCCCGAGCCGCAAGCGTTGCCGTACCGATAGGAGCACCCCGAAGATCGGCAGATACAAAGGAGCAGTCCTGAACGTCGGTGTCCCAGATCCGAGAGTCACGCAACACTGCGGCATCGAGCCGGCAGTTCACCCACCGGGAGTTCTCCACCCCCAACGATGGCAACCACGAGTAAGACAGGTCAACATCCATCCACTCCTGGCCTGCGATCTTTAGCCGACCGCTGGTCTGTGTGAAGGTCATCGTGTTCCCCGGCGCGGCGGAGGTCACGACGATGTCCGCCAACTCCACCGGCTCCGGGACGACCAGACCACGCAGGTCCAGGCGCCCCTCGTCTGTGGTCCCGAACCCGGCCGGCCGGTCACCGCCGTGCATCAACCACAGCACCGCCGCCCACCGAGCATCACGACCCTCAGCGGTATCCCAACGCCCCAGAAACGGATTCTTCGCGACCATCACAAACCCAACCTACCCAGTGGCACCGACATCACGACCCCGCACACACGCCACGCCAGGACACCCTAGGGGAGGCGGTCGGTGGGGAGGTGGAAGCCCTGACCCCATTGCTCGCCGTACCGGGTGACGTGCGAGTTCCACTGCCCGGTCGTGGTCATGTCCCACCACACCTTCTGCCCACCGATCTCCAAGTGAAAATCAGGCCCCGCCTTGAACCGACCCGTAATGTTCAGCCCATCCACAACACCGTTCCGTTCTACGAACCTCTTTGCGGCGGTGTCGATGACATCACCACGGAACATCTCCGCGAGATACGGCTTCCGCGCAGCCGCTCGTTCTTGGCGACGAGTCATGCGTATGGCGCCGTTGTCGTAGTCGTCGGCGAACTTGCGGGTGATGTCGCGGAGGCGGGTAGTGACATCGTCCAGGCTCGGATTACGCAGTTGCGTCGCGAGCCGGGCGAGATCATCACCGACCCGCGTCGCACCCCCGGCCGCACGTCCCGCACCCGCCAACCCCCGCACACCCCGTACCGCAGCACTAACCCCCCGCGTCGCGGCCGAAAGTCCCTTCCCGAGGGCACCGACGAGTTTCCCACCGGGCACGATGGTGAGGACGGCGGCGAGGGCGAACTCGCCTCCGCTGATCTCGCCTTCTTGCCACGCCATGAGACTGTCGGCCAGCAGCAGCGCCCCGCCAATGGCGAGGACGGCGAGGGCGGCACCGCCGGAGAGGACGATCGCGGCAACGATGACGACAACGGTCACGACCGCGACGATCACTTTCCACGCGTCGGAGTGGTAGATCTTCTCCCACCACGTATCCGCCCGCACCCCGGCGTCCTTCGCATCCTCGAGCTTCGCGACCACGACCCGAGCGCCGTCGTCGTAGTCGGCTTTCGCTTCCGCGACGAGACGTTTCGCAGCATCCAACCGTGCCTGCGCATCCGCTTGGCTGCTCTCGGCGGAACTCACCCGAGAAGCGGCAGACGCCGACGCGTTCCGTGCCTGCCGGAGCTGCCAATCGGTGGGCACGGTCACCCCCGCCGGGGGTGGCGTGTCCTTGTACAGGTCATACAGATCCTGCGTACGGCTGAGGGCCCGAGACGACGAAGACTGCGCGGTCAACGCCTGCGTCAACGCATCCCGCGCCGCGGTCAGGTCCTCATGCGCGACACGCGCCTGGTTGAGGGCCGTATCCGCACGGGCCTGGGTGTCATCGATCTTCCCCGCCCACACCGATGCGGCATCCCGAGCGATCCCGTAGCTGTCCGCGCACTTCCGCGCGTTCGTAGGCAGCTCACCGATCTTCGTACGGAACGTGTCACCCGCGGCGCCGACCCAGATCCCCGACTGCGAGGTCGTGTTCACCGCGTCGACGATGCTCGACACCTCGCCGGCAATCGTGGCGATGTTCCCGTACGCGCCGGCGAGTGCCCGCACCCCCCACGACTCCCCCGGAGTCGGATCCGACCCGAGGTCAACCAGATACCAGTCCGACGGGCGGCTCACGACCGTGTCCCCTCGGATACCGTCGGCGCGGTCATATTGCTGCCCGCCCGGCCGAGGCACCCTGCCCGGGCGCGACGGTCTGAGTCGTAAGTCCGTCGGAAAGCTGCCCGTCAACGTCGAGGTAGCTGTCGGCCGAGTCGGTCAGCATCTGCGCGAGAGCATCGGCGGATTCGGTGAGTTCCCGGCGCCCCCGGCCCCAGTGATCCTCGAATGCGCGGAACGCATCCAACACGGTCGGTGAGCCGATCGATCCGGCCCGTGCGTCCAACTCGGCGCCGGTAGCGGCGAGTTTGTCGCGTACGGTGCCGAGTTGTCCGCCGAGCGCCGACAGCTGACTGGTGTCGACGACGAGTTTGCCCGTCATCCTGCTCCTCCTTCGAAACGTGACACAACGGCCCCGCACCCCGACCCTCACCGCTGGTGAGGGCGAGGGTGGGTGCGGCGGTGTCAGCCCTTAATGGCGGAGGACAGCTGCTGGTCGACCTGATCGAACGCGTCGGCGGAGGACTTCAGGAACGAGGACAGCCCTTCCAGCCCCTGGATCGTCTTGGTCGCACCGGTGGTGAACTCGTCGTACGAGGTCTGGAACGCACCCGAGGCCTTGTCGGTCTGGAACCCTTCGGCGATGAGGTTGTCGACGAGCTTCTTCAGCTCCGACAGCTTCTGCTCGATCTCGGTCTGCCCCGACGACAGCCGCGTGGCGGTGTTGGTCAGTTCCTGATACGTGACGTTGACGTTGGCCATGCGCGTTCCTTCCCTCACGAGCCCCACATGCGCGGAGCCTTACCTGCTGAGCATGTTAACGAGGAGACGACGAACGAGAAATGTCATGACGCGGATTCTCAGAATTTCACCCGGCTCCTGAACCCTGGCGTTCGTGCGACAAGATGGTCCGGTGTCAGGCGGCGACGGAGGATGGGCGAGCGGATGCTGGTGACGGTGCATGACGCGGCGACCGGCGCGCGGAGAACCGTGCTCCTCGATATGGATCTGGCCGACTCTGTCGAGGCGCTACGTGCTCGGCTCGTCGCGATCACCGGCGCCGACATCTCGGGAGCGAACGCGGCGATCGCGGTGGACGGGAAGGTCGCGTCCCCCGGATCGACCGTGCAGGAAGCGGGACTGCACGAGGGATCGTTCGTGAGCTTGTTAGCTCCCGGCGGGACGCCCCCGGATCGAACGCGTGCCGTGATGTCGACCACGCACATACGGATCGTGTCGGGGTACGGCGCGGGCCGGGTAATCCACGCGGGCACAGGCACACTGCTCATCGGACGGGAACGTGGCGTCGACATCGAAACCCGCGACGGTCGTGCGAAAGCGCGGGACGTAGCCCTTGTCGTGCAGGTCGATGGCTCTGCGGCTGTGCGGTTCGTGGACAACGAGGCGCCGTCATGCCTCGTCAATGGGAACACCCCCGTCGATGGGATGGTGTTGCAGCCGGGAGATCAGCTTTCGTACGACGACACGGTGGTCGAGCTGGCTCGCCCGGATGCCGCCACGGCGGCACTGGAGTTGGACGCCGCGACGGCGCAGTGGAAGTACAACCGCCCGCCGCGGATTCTGCCCCCCGAGCCGACGAGCTCGTTCCGGCTGCCCGCGGAGCCACAGGAGCCGGACAAGCCGCCGCTGCCGGTGTTGATGAGTCTGCTGCCGCTGGTGATGGCTGTAGGGCTGGCGTTGTTGTACCGGAATCCGGTGATGCTCGCGTTCGGGATCATGTCGCCGATCATGCTGATCGGCTCCTACATCACCACGAACCGCAACGCGCGCCGCCGCTACAAGCGGTTGATGAGCGAGTACGCGGATGTGAAGACGCGCACTGAGCAAGACGCCGCGGCTGCCCTCGACGCCGAGCGGGTGATGCGCAGGGTGGATGCTCCCGACCCGGCTCTGACCGGTCTCATCGCTGTCGCTCCGAGTCCACGTCTGTGGGAACGTCGAATAGGCGAATCTCTGTGGCTATCGCTGCGCGTGGGGACCGCGACCCAGCCCTCCCGGGTCAGCTTGGATGATCCGGAACAGTTGCAGCACAAGCAACATGTTGTCTGGGACCTTCCCGATGCCCCGGTGATTATGTCGCTACCCGAGGCCGGTGTCGTGGGGATCGCCAGCGTTGACGGGCACGTCGACACGCCGCGGCGTATCGCCCAATGGGCCGTGGCCCAGCTCGGCGTGCTGCACAGCCCCAAGGACGCCCACCTTTACATCCTCGGGGGGTACGCGGAACCGTCGGGGCCCTACCAACCGCACCCGTGGGAGTTCGCGACGTGGCTGCCGCATTCGCAGCCCGGCCTGGGGCAGCAGGCGCAACGCACGGTCGGTGTCACCACGCCGACGCTCGCCACCCGAGTCGCCGAACTCATACAACTGCTCGATAACCGCCTCGCCACCACACGCACCACCGGATCAGACGCGTCCTTCGCCCCGTCCGTGGTGGTCGTGCTCGACGGCGCGTCGCGGCTGCGACCGTTGCCCGGTATCGTCCGGATCCTCAAAGAGGGCCCTACGGTCGGGATCTTCTGCATCTGCGTCGAACGAGACGAGCGGTTGCTGCCCGAAGAATGCCACACCGTTCTGGTCACGGACGGCCATCGCGGGCACCTCCGTACGCAGCGGGCGGCGACGACCGACGATGTGCTGCTCGACCTCGTCGACGACGACTGGCTCGACTGGGCCTCCCGCGCGATCGCGCCGATCGTGGATGTGAGTCCGAGCGTCAGCGACGCCGCAATCCCCACGACCTCACGGCTACTGGACGTTGTCGGCCTCGATACCCCATCGCCCGACGCCATCCGCGCCCGCTGGGCTCTCAACCCCCGGTCGACGACCGCGGTGATCGGTGAGTCCCTCGACGGGCCGTTCTCCATCGACCTCGTCGCCGACGGGCCGCATGGCCTCGTCGGAGGCACGTCGGGCTCGGGAAAGAGCGAGTTCCTTCAGACGCTGGTCGCCTCCCTCGCCGTGGCGAACTCCCCCGCCGAGATGAACTTCGTCCTCGTCGATTACAAAGGCGGGGCAGCCTTCAAAGACTGCGCAGCACTGCCCCACACGGTCGGGATGGTCACCGACCTCGACGCGCATCTCGTCGAACGCGCGCTGGAGTCGCTGTCGGCCGAGCTGAAGCGTCGCGAGCACGTCCTGTCGGTCGCGGGCGCGAAAGACATCGAGGACTACCAAGATCTCGCGGTCCGCCGCGACCTGGAGTCCATGCCCCGACTCGTCGTCGTGGTCGACGAGTTCGCCTCCCTCGCTCGAGAACTACCCGACTTCGTCGCCGGGCTCGTCAACCTCGCGCAACGAGGTCGCTCTCTCGGCATCCACATGATCCTCGCCACCCAACGCCCGTCCGGCGCTGTCTCACCCGAGATCCGCGCCAACACGAACCTCCGCATCGCCCTGCGAATGACCGACGGCGCCGAAAGCGCCGACGTCATCGATGCCCCCGACGCCGGCAGCATCAGCCCCGCCCATCGTGGGCGCGGATACGCCCGGCTGGATGCCAACGCGCTCGTCCCGTTCCAGACATCCCGTGTCGGTGGGCGGGTGCCTCAGGGGGCGGATGCGGATCCGGTAGACCCGATCGTGCGGGCGACGGCGTTCGCCGACCTGGCCGAACCCGCACCGCAGCCGCCCGTCACACCCGATGCCGGTGACGTCGAGATCACCGATCTCGGGCTCCTCGTCACGGCGATCGGCGAAGCGACCCGTGCCGCACACATCCCGCCACAACGGCAGCCGTGGCTTCCCGCCCTTCCCGAACAACTGGCGCTGACCACTCTCGACACCGTCGCATCAGGTGCCGCTCCCGCCCGCCGAGGCGTGTGGTTCGGCTTGGAAGACCACCCCGCCGAGCAGGTCCAACAGGTCGCGACACTCGACCTCGACGCCGACGGACACCTCTACGTGATCGGCGCACCACGCAGCGGCCGCACGACAACGTTGCGCACGATCGCCGCGTCCGCCGCCCTCACCCACACCCCGAGCGACCTGCACATCTACGGCATCGACGCCGGCAACGGCGGCCTGCTGCCCCTCAAACGCTTCCCTCACGTGGGCGCCATCGCGGTACGCACCCAAGCCGACCACGTCACCCGGCTCATCGGAAAGCTCCGGACGCTGGTCAAAGAACGCCAGCAACTGCTCGCCGACGCGTCTGTCCCCGATCTATCGCAACTGCGTGCTCTGCACGCCGCCCACGGAGAACAGGCACCGCCGCACGTCCTCGTGCTCCTCGACGGGTGGGAGGCCTTCCAGAGTGCTTTCGAAGCCGTCGACGGCGGAGCGCTGCTCGACGCGGTCGTGTTCCTCCTCCGTGAAGGCGCGTCCGCCGGCGTCCACCTCGTGGTCACCGGCGATCGGCAGCTCCTGATCTCGGGACGCATGTCAACACTTGCCGACCGGAAGCTGCTGCTACGCATGATCGAGCGCAGCGATTTCAGCCTCATCGGGCTGCGGCCGAAATCGCTGCCCGAGCAGATCCCGAACGGTCGGGCCTTCGACTCCACCAACGGCATCGAAGTGCAGATCGCCTGCCTCGACCCCGACCTCGAACCGGCCGAACAATCCGCGGCACTGCGACGCCGCGGCGAAGAACTCACCGATCAGTACCGCGACGCGCCCCGATCCGCCTTGCCGTTCGGCATCCTCGACATCCCCACCCGATACACCTACGCCGACGCTCTCTCCGAGCGCGGCAGCCTCGAACCGGCCGGACACGTATTCGTCGGACTCGGCGGTGAAGACGTCGAACCCGTCAGCTTCGATCCCCGCACGAACCCCACCTTCGTCATCGCCGGCCCCCCGGCCTCGGGCAGATCGAACACCCTCATGAGCATCGCCGAGTCGGCGCTGAGGTCGGGCCACCACGTGGTCGCGCTCACACCCCGCCGAAGCCCCCTACGCACACTGGCTGGACGATCCGGGGTGCGAGGCGTTCTTAGCGGCGACGACATCACGGAAGAAGAACTGAGTCCTCTGCTGCAGCCGGACGACGATTCCGACGTGACAACCGTGGTCATCGCCGACGACGCGGAGCTGCTACGCGACGTGTCCGCGAAGACCTGGCTGCGTTCTCTCGTGCCTCAGGCCAACGACCAGCGCCTCGCGTTCGTGATCGGCGGCGACGCCGACGCGATCGGCAAAGGATTCTCCAGCTGGCTCCTCGAAGTGATCAAAGGACGACGCGGCGTGCTGTTCAAGCCCACCCAGCTCACCGACGCCGACACCATCGGCATCCGACTCAGCCGCTCCGACCTGACCGCCGCGACCGAACATCCCGCCGGCCGTGGATACATCGCCGGACCGGCACAAACCGTCGCGCTGATCCAAATACCCCTTGCCGCCTCGGAGGCCACCTCATGACGAAGTCACAGGTCGCGTTCTCGCTCGCCATCCCCCCGTCCTGGTCAGAGCTCGACCTGCGCCCGGCCACCCGCGACCGCAGCATCGCGAACATCGTCCAAGACCGCTACCGCGACGTCCCACAACTCCGCGAACACCGCGCCGACATGGCGGCCTACCTGAGGGACACCGCCCGGGCCGCATGGGACGTCGGATGCCGCTACTGCGGCGTGTTCGTCGAAGCAGCCGACGACGGCATCGTCCCCGGATCCGTCACCGTCAGCATCCTCCCCACCCCACCTGCCACCGGCGGCAGCGCACTCGACGACATCGTCACCCAACTCCACACCATCGGCACCGCCCACAACACCACGTACTGGACCCGAACCAGCACGGTTGCCCTCAAACACGCCGGCGACGCAGCCCGCACCTGGGGCATCCAACCCCTCCAGCTCAGCCCCCGCCAAGACCCCGTCCCCATCGCCCTCATGAACACCTACGTCCCCCTCCACGGCGGCGTCGCGCTCATCTCCGCCGGCTCCCCAGCAGCGGAGATCGCCGACACGCTGTTCGACCTCTTCGACGCCGTCACCGACACCTTCCGACTCCACACCCTGCCGGAAGGCGACTCATGAGAAGAAAGAAAGCGACCTCGCCGCACGCCGCGCTGCCCCCGCGCGCAAGCACCATCACGACACCCCCACGCCTCCCCCGCGCGACGATTGCACAGCCCGCAGCCCCCACGACCGTGCCTGCGCGCGCAGCATCGTCGCCGCTGACCCGATGGACCCTCGTCATATCCGACGGCACGCAGGTCCCCATCAGCGGAACCGGCATCATCGGCCGGACCCCCCACACCGACGAGGGATACACCCATGTGATCAGGCTCGACGACCCCGCACGTATGCTGTCCCGAAACCACCTCGCCTTCGGCCTCACCCCGGAACACACCCCCTGGGTCAGCGACCTCCAATCCGCCAACGGCACCTACCTCGACGACGAGGAACTCACTCCCGGCATCCGCACCCAGATCCACCCCGGCCAAACCCTCCGCTTCGGAGACCACCACGCCCGCATCGTCATCGGGTAAAACCGCAAGAAATGCGATGCTTTGTCAGACCTGTGCGAAGGGACGACAAACGGAGTTCGTATGTCCTCCAGATCACGTTCCCTGTAATCCACATAAAAACCACCACCGACTCGACAACACAACACAACGCCCACACGTGGATGACGGTCAATGAATGCTCCCTCTGACCCCGTATGCCGATCGAGCATCAACGCCGCGTCGTCGAATGGTCGCTTTTCCTGCACAAAGTCCCCATCGACCACGCCCACATATACGCCCGCGCCCCCACCGCAGGACGACCCCACCATCGAACTCGAGGACCCGCTCCGGCCCTCTACGACGAGGGCCTAAACGCCACAGAAGGCCTCGGGCTCAGAACAGGATGGCAGGACGCGGATGACACGCCCGACCCATCCACTATTTCTGGCCCATAAGCCCCTACAAGCCTCATGATCCTGAGAAACGACGAAGCCCTGGTGAAAGTTACCTCTCACCAGGGCTTTTCCGTCGGGATGACAGGATTTGAACCTGCGACCCCTTGACCCCCAGTCAAGTGCGCTACCAAGCTGCGCCACATCCCGTCGCCCGCGAGCGGGCAACTCCCATATATTAGCCGCTCCGCGACCCGGCCGCGAACCGGGCGCACCCCGGGCGTGTGCGCAGGAAGGAGCGGCGGCTGCGACCGCGAGCCCTTGCCGGTGTCGGACCCCCTCGCTACCGTCGCCCCATGAGCATCGAGATCCTCCCCGCGACCGGCGACCGCTTCGACGACGCCGAGGTCGCGCTCGACAGCGGCGACGGGCCCGAGTGTCAGTGCCAGTGGTGGCTCCTGCCGAACGGCCCCTGGAAGGAGGCATCCGTCTCCCAACGCACCGAGCTCTTCCGCGCCGAGTTCCGCGACGCGCGCCCGCCCGGACTCATCGCTTACGTCGACGGCGAGCCCGCGGGGTGGGTGCGCGTCGGACCCCGCACCGCGCAACCGCGCCTGGCGCGCACGCGCGACGTCACGGCATCCACGACCGAACCCCTCGATGACGACGACGTCTGGGCGGTCTCGTGCTTCGTCGTCCGGAAAGAGCACCGCGGCGAGGGCCTTACCGCCAAACTCCTGGATGCCGCCGTCGCCGCCGCCCGCGACGGCGGCGCCCGCGTGGTCGAGGGGTATCCGCTCGACCCGACCGCCGCGAAGCGCTCGTCGAACCAGCTCTTCCGCGGCACCGTGTCGGTGTTCGAGGCCGCCGGCTTCGACGTCGTCGATCGTCCGAAGCCCGACCGCGCGCTGGTGTCCCTCACGCTGCGCGACTGACCGCGCGTCTTACGATGGAGGTTCGCCGACGAAAGACCTGACATGACGGATGCCACGACCACCGCGCGCGTGGACGCCTGGCTCTGGGCGGTCCGGGTCTACAAGACCCGCTCCGCCGCAACCACCGCGTGCCGCGCGGGGCACGTGCGCGTCAACGGGGAGCGCGCCAAAGCCGCGCAGCCCGTCCGGCCCGGCGACGAGCTGCGCGTGCGCATTCAGGGGTTCGACCGCATCCTCGTGGTGAAGAAGACCATCGCGAAGCGCGTTGGCGCCGCGCTCGTCGCCGAGGCGCTCGACGACAAGACTCCCCCGCCCCCGCCGCGCGAGAGCATGCCGTTCGTCCCGGTCCGCGACCGCGGCGCCGGCCGCCCCACGAAGCGCGATCGCCGCGACATCGAGAAGCTCCGCGGCCGCGACCTCGACTAGGCCGCCGCGCACAACCTCCGCGATGTGCACAACCTCAGTCCGAAAGCGGCGCGACCACCGGAGGTTGCGCGAATCGCGGAAGTTGTGCACGGGCCCGCGCCTCAGTCCGAACGCGGCGCGACCAACGGAGGCTGCGCGAATCGCGGAAGTTGTGCACGGGCCCGCGCCTCAGTCCGAACGCGGCGCGACCAACGGAGGCTGCGCGAATCGCGGAAGTTGTGCACGGGCCCGCGCCTCAGTCCAGCTGGTCCAGCAACCACCGCGTGCCGCGCACCGACGCGCCGAGCGCCTCCACGCGCGCGGCGAGCCCGCGGTCGCTCGTCACGACGATCACCGGATCCCACGCCCCGACGAGCTCCTCCGTCACGCGCACGATCTCATCGTCACCGGAGCCGCTCGCCCGCCGGACCACCACGGGTCCGGAATCGACGTCGGTCGCGCGCGCCTCCCCCTCCAGCACCGCCCCGACGTACGGGAACCAGCGCGTGGCAGAGAGGCCGAGGGACTCGGCATCCATTCCCGTCGTCGCCAGCGTCGACAGGCTGGTGAGGAGGCGTCCGGCGGCGCCGGCGCGGTCTTTCCACCAGCCGTCGGGGACGGACCCCACCACGTTCGCCATGTCGACGACCACGGCCGGACGCGCGGAAAGGGCTGAGCGCAGGGCGGGCCACGAAGCCGCGAACCCCGGATGCAGCGGACGCGAGGCCACCTCATCGATCGGCACCCACTCCAGCGCCAGGCTCTCGGGGTCACTGATCACGGGCTCGAACGGCGTGATGACATCGGCGACGAGGGTCGTGTACGACCAGATACCGAGGTCGAGCACGCTCTCGAAGCGCGCCCGCACGGCGTCTTCGGGCACGCCCGCCTCTTCGCCCGACTCACGGAGCGCCCCGTCGCGCGCGGACTCGTTCTCGTGGCGCGCTCCGCCGGGCAACGCCCACGTGTCGCCGAAGTGGCTCCACGACACGCGGTGCTGGAGGAGCACGCCGCGGTCGGCATCGAGGGCGAGCAAACCCGCGGCGCCGAAACGCCCCCAGTACTTCTCCCCCGTCGGCGCGACGACCCACGCGTCCCCGGGATCGCGAGGACCGTGCGGGCGTCGCGGTTCGCCCGGTGTGGGAGGCTGGATCGTCATCGTTCCCAGCCTGGCACACCCGAGGACCGCGAGGTCGGCTCAACGACTCATGGCGCCGCAATCCCGCGATCGCGGCGGTACGGTCCAGCGGACCCGGATGCGACTTCCGGCGACCGGGCCCGCGCACGACCGCGTCCCACCCACAGAAAACGCGCCCCGACTCCACACGGGAGCCGGGGCGCGAGAGAAGAGCGTCAGCGGTCGAAGCGCGCACCCTCGGGCTTGGGTCCGAGCAGCGAGAACACGAACAGGACGATCGCGCCGACGAGCGGGATCAGGTAGATCAGCAGCCACCACGCGCTGTGGTTCGAGTCGTGCAGACGACGAACGAGCAGAGCGAGCGACGGGATGATGATCGCGAGGCCCCAGATGACGTAGAGCACGACGAAGACGACACCGAAGCCGCCCTCGATCTGCCACGTGCCGTTGGGCTGCATGCGCGCGCCGCCGGTCACCGTGATCAGCAGCTGCAGCGCGAAGCTGACGACGACAGAGACGAGGACCCACCACCAGTACTCACTGCGGCTGGCACGACCCGAGAAGGTCGCGTACTTCTTGAAGAAACGGCGGACGGCCGCGCTGAGCGGCGCGCCGTAATAGGGCTGGTCGAGGGCCGGTTCGGCCTGCACGTTGGTCAAGGTTCTCCCCCTGTCTTCGCGGGCCGGGTTGCCGCGCGAGGTGGGTTGAAACACCCACCGCTTGTGCACTTTAGCGAACCTGGGAGAATGCTGAGCGCAATTGCGCCTTTGTTTCACAAAGAATGCGAAAGACCCCGGCTCCCGTGGCGGAACCGGGGCCTTCCCGACGCGATCAGCGCTGGCGCTTCTCGCGGATGCGCATGTTGAGCACGATGGGCGTGCCCTCGAAGCCGTAGATCTCGCGCAGGCGGCGCTGGATGAACCGGCGGTAGCCCGGGTCGAGGAACCCGGTCGTGAACAGCACGAACGTCGGCGGACGCGTCGCGGCCTGCGTGCCGAACAGGATGCGGGGCTGCTTGCCGCCGCGCAGCGGATGCGGGTGCTCGGCGACGAGCTCCGACAGGAACGCGTTGAACTTTCCGGTGGGAATGCGGGTGTCCCACGACTCCAGCGCCGTCTCCAGCGCCGGCACGAGCTTGTCGAGGTGACGTCCGGTGCGCGCCGAAATGTTCACGCGCGGGGCCCACGCGACGTGCGCGAGGTCTTGCTCGATCTCGCGCTCGAGGTAGCGGCGACGGTCCTGGTTCTCCATGTCGTCGTCGTTCAGGCGGTCCCACTTGTTGAACGCCAGCACGAGCGCGCGACCCGACTCGAGAACGAGGTCGATGATGTTGAGGTCCTGCACGCTGATCGGCTGCGACACATCCAGCACCACGACCGCGACCTCGGACTTCTCCAGCGCGGTCGAGGTACGCAGCGAGGCGTAGAAGTCGGCGCCCTGCGACAGGTGCACACGGCGACGGATGCCGGCGGTGTCCACCAGCGTCCAGAGCTTGCCGCCGAGCTCGACGACCTCGTCCACCGGATCGCGGGTCGTGCCCGCGAGCTCGTTGACGACGACGCGCTCTTCACCGGCGGCCTTGTTCAGCAGCGACGACTTGCCGACGTTCGGGCGACCGAGGATCGCGACGCGGCGGGGTCCGCCGATCTCGTACTTCGCGACGGCCGAGACCTCGGGCAGCACTTTCATGAGCTCGTCGAGCAGGTCGGCGACACCGCGACCGTGGATGGCCGAGACCGGGTGCGGCTCACCCAGACCGAGGTTCCACAGGGCCGTGGCCTCGGGCTCCTGGCGGGCGTCGTCGACCTTGTTGGCGATGAGGAAGACGGGCTTCTTGCTCTTGCGCAGCAGCTTCACGACGTGCTCGTCGGTCGAGGTCGCGCCCACGGTGGCATCCACCACGAAGAGCACGACGTCGGCGAGGTCGATCGCGACCTCCGCTTGGGCTGCGACCGAGCGGTCGATGCCCTTGGCGTCGGGCTCCCACCCGCCGGTGTCGACCAGCGAGAAGCGGCGATCGAGCCACTCCGCCTTGTACGTGACGCGGTCGCGGGTGACACCGGGGGTGTCCTCCACGACGGCCTCGCGGCGGCCCAGGATGCGGTTCACCAGCGCCGACTTGCCGACGTTCGGGCGGCCGACGATCGCGACCACCGGCAGCGCCGGGAGAAACTCGATCGCGCCCTCGCCCGAGGCGAGACCCGCCAGCAGCGCGGCATCCTCCTCGTCGAGGTCGAAGTCCTCCAGGCCCGCGCGCAGGGCCTCGGCCCGCTGCTCGGCGAGGGCCTCGTCGAGGTTCTCCATCTTCTCGGCGAGCTGGTCGGGCCCGCCTTCGTACTCGTCTTCAACGCCCATCGCGGGCTCCCATCGTGGAGTCGACGACGTCCAGCACGGCGTCGACGGTCTGTTCGAAATCGAGGTGGGTCGAGTCGACGACCTGCACGCCTTCGGCGGCGGTGAGGAAGTCGACGACCGTGGAATCAGCGGCATCCCGCTTGTGCAGGGCGGCGGCGACGGCCGCGGCATCCTGTGTCGTCAGCTCTTTGCTGCGGCGCGCGGCACGCACCTCGGGCGCCGCGGTCAGCAGGATGCGCACGGGCGCGTCGGGGAACACCACCGTGGTGATGTCGCGACCCTCGACCACGACGCCCGGAGAACCCGCGGATGCCACGAGCCGGCGGAACAGCTCGTTCACGGCCTTGCGCACGGGAGCGACCCGGGCCACACCGCTCACGGCGTCGGTCACGCGGGGCTCGCGGATCGCGGCGGTGACGTCGACGGAGCCGACCCGTACCCAGCGGTCGGTCGTGTCGAGCGAGATCGCGTAGTCGAAGTCGCCGAACACCTCCAGCACCGCGGTGGCGTCGGACGTGTCGACGCCGTGCTCGAGCGCGTGCCAGGCCAGCGCACGGTAGGCGGCGCCGGTGTCGAGGAAGCCGTAGCCGAGCCGCTGGGCGGCGGCCTTCGACACGCTCGACTTGCCGCTTCCGGCGGGGCCGTCGATCGCGACGACGACGGGGCCGGAGCCGAACGTCGGGTTCAACAGAGACTCAGTCATGGGTGGTGCTCGCAATCCGCCATCCGCGCTGCTGGAGTCCGTCGACGGCTCGGCGGACCGCGTCGGGGACGACGCTGATCTCGGCGAGGCCGAACGGGGCTCCGGGCGAGTGCTCGAGGCGTAGGTCTTCGACGTTGACGTCGAGGTCACCGAGCTCGCCGAACAGGCGGCCCAGTTGGCCGGAGGTGTCGTCGACCATGACGACGAAGCTGTCGAAACGGCGGTTCTGGCCGTGCTTGCCGGGGAGGCGCTCGACGCCCTCGTTGCCGCGGCGGATCGTGTCGGCCACCGCGCGGCGGGCGCCGGGGGCGTCGGGCTCGCGCAGCGCGTCGGCGACGTCGGTGAGGTCGGCGGCCAGCTGGTCGAGCACCTCGACGACCGGTGCCGCGTTCGCACCGAGGATCTGGACCCAGAGCTCGGGAGCGGATGCCGCGATGCGGGTGGTGTCGCGTACTCCCTGCCCCGCGAGACGGAGCGAGCCGTCGGGGGCCTCGACGAAGCGTCCGGCGAGCAGGCTCGCGACGAGCTGCGGCACGTGCGACATGAGCGCGACGGACTCGTCGTGCTCCTCGGGGGTCATCTCGATGAGCGTGGCACCAAGGTCGAGGGCGAGCCCCTCCACGAGCGACAGGTCGTACGCGGAGGTCTCGGCATCCCGACACACGACCCACGGGCGACCGACGAAGATGTCGGCGCGGGCCGAGATCGCTCCCCCGCGCTCGCGCCCGGCCATGGGGTGCGAGCCGATGTAGTGGGTGAGATCGACGCCGCGCGCGCGCAAGGTGCGCAGCGGCTCGAGCTTGACGCTCGCGACGTCGGTGACGACCGTCTCCGGGAACGCCGTCAGCTCGCGCTCGACGACGTCGGCGGTGACGTCGGGGGGCACGGCCACGACGATGAGAGACGGGCGGTCGTCGGGGCGCTCGGCTCGGCCGGCACCGTAGTCAATCGCGAGGCGCAGCTGCGAGGGCGACGCGTCGACGAGCACGACGTCGACACCGAGCGCCGTCAGGGCGTGCCCGATGCTCGCGCCGAGCAGACCCGAGCCGACGACGCGGACCGTCCCGCTCGTGCGGGTCGCCAAAGGCCCGGCCGCGCGCGCGGACGTTCCGTTCGGTTCGCTCATCGGGTCTCCTGCTGCCCTGCGCGACGTCTGGTGCGCCGCGGGGCGCCCGCGAGGCTCACTCCGCCGGAGTGTCGCCGTCCCGACGAGACAGCGTGAGAAGGGCGCCGCGTTCTACTGTAGTCAACTCCCGCGCCTTGCCCACCGGGAGTGTTCCCAGGTGCAGCGGCCCGAACTGGCGGCGCACGAGCTCGATGACGGGGTGGCCCACCTCGGCCATCATGCGCCGGACGATGCGGTTCTTGCCCGAGTGCAGCGTGAGCTCCACGAGGCTCTCACCGCGTGAGGAGTCGAGCAGGCGCGCCTTGTCGGCCGCGATCCGCCCGTCCTCCAGGTCGACGCCCTTGAGGAGCCGCTGGATCGTCTGCGGCAGCACCTGCCCCTCGACCTTCGCGATGTAGACCTTCGTGACCCCGAACGACGGGTGCGCGAGCACGTGCGCGAGGTCGCCGTCGTTGGTCAGCACGAGCAGGCCCGAGGTGTCGGCATCCAGTCGTCCGACGTTGAACAGGCGCTCCTCCCAGTCCTTCGTGTAGCGACGCAGGTCGGGGCGCCCGCGGTCGTCGCTCATCGAGCTCACGACGCCGGTGGGCTTGTTCAGGATGACGTAGCGCTTGGACGCATCGAGCTGAATCGCCGTGCCGTCGACGTCGACGAGGTCGTTCTCGGGGTCGATGCGCGAGCCGAGCTCGGTGATGACCGCGCCGTTCACCCGCACGCGACCCTCGACGATCATCTGCTCCGCGACGCGGCGCGAGGCCACCCCCGCGTTCGCGAGCACCTTCTGCAGGCGGACGCCCTCTTCACCCCCGGTCGCCGAGCCCGCACCCCCGGTTGCTGAGCTTGTCGAAGCGTCACTCATTTCAGTACCTCTCCGTCGAATCCGTCGGCGCCGTCGTCGAGCAACGGCGAGATGTGGGGCAGCTCGTCGAGCGAGTTGATGCCGAGATTGACCAGCAGCTGGTCGGTGGTTCCGTAGTGGATCGCGCCCGTGTCGGGGTCGGTGAACACCTCGGTGATGAGTCCCCGCGCCACGAGCGTCCGCACGACCGAGTCCACGTTCACGGCACGGATGGATGCCACCTGGCCACGCGTGACGGGCTGCTTGTACGCGATGACGGCCAGGGTCTCCAGCGCCGCCTGCGACAGCCGCGAGGGCGCCTGGGTGTTGACGAAGTCGCCCACGACGTCGTCGTACTCCTCGCGCACGTAGAGCCGCCAGCCGCCCCCGACCTCGCGCAGTTCGAAACCGCGGACCGGTCCCCCGGTCTCACCGTCGTAGTCCGCGACGAGCCCCTCGACGGCCTGGCGCACGGCCGGCACCGGCGCCCCGACCGCGGCGGCCAGGCTCACCAGGCTCTGCGGTTCATCGACGACAAGCAGGATCGCCTCGAGACGGCGCGCGACGGATGCCGGGTCGCTCGGCCGCAGTGCCGGCTCGGCGGCGGGCGCTCCTGTGTCCGTTGGTCGCGTGGTGTCAGCGGTCATAGTCGGCTCCCAGGGCGGCGAGGTTCTCTTCCGACCACCTCTCGGCGGTCCAGCGCAGCGTCAGCTCTCCCAGCGGTTCGAGCTGCTCGAACGACAGCGCGGCGTGCCGGTACAGCTCGAGGATCGACAGGAACCGCGCGACGACGACCCCCGTCTCGGTGACGCCCGCGACGAGGTCGCGGAAGTTCAGGGTGCCTGCCGAGCGCAGCAGCGTCACGACGATCGCGGCCTGCTCGCGGATGCTCACCAGCGGCGCGTGCAGGTGGTCGAGCCCGACGGTGGGGATCTGCTTCGGCGCCATCGCGACCACCGCGAGAGCGGCGAAATCGTCGAGACTGAGCGTCCAGACCAGCTCCGGCACGGCCGCGCGGTACTTGTCGTCGAGCCGCACGTCGCGCGTGTGCCGGCGGTCCTCGCGCTGCAGGCAGCGGGCGAACCACGCCGAGACCTCTTTGAACGCCCGGTACTGCAGAAGCCGGGCGAACAGAAGGTCGCGCGCTTCGAGCAGCGCCACGGACTCGGCATCCACGAGCTCGCCCTGGGGCAGCAGTCCCGCGATCTTCATGTCGAGCAGGGTCGCCGCCACGACGAGGAACTCGGATGCCTCGTCGAGATCCTGCTCGGGACCGAGCTCGCGGAGGTACGCGATGAACTCGTCGGTCACGCGACTGAGGGCGACCTCGGTGATGTCGAGCTCGGCGCGCGAGATGAGGGTGAGCAGCAGGTCGAAGGGGCCGTCGAAGACGGGAAGGGTGACGCGGAAGCCGGACGCGTCGGTCCCGGTCCCTTCGACAGGCTCAGGGACCTCGGTCGCGAGGGGGCTGAGCCCGTCGAAGCCCCCGGAACCCGAGGCGTCGGACCCTTCGACAGGCTCAGGGACCGACTGCGGCTCCAGGGCCTCGGACCCGAGGTGGCTGAGCTTGTCGAAGCCCCCGGGAACCGCGGCGTCGATCCCTTCGACAGGCTCAGGGACCTCGGTCGCGAGGGGGCTGAGCTTGTCGAAGCCCCCGGAACCCGAGGCGTCGGACCCTTCGACAGGCTCAGGGACCTCCGACCCGAGGTGGCTGAGCTTGTCGAAGCCCCCGGGAAGCGAGGCGTCGGACCCTTCGACAGGCTCAGGGACCGACTGCGACTCGAGGACCTCGGTCGCGAGGGGGCTGAGCCCGTCGAAGCCCCCGGAACCCGCCGCGTCCTCGGGCGCGCCGACAGGCGCCGGTGAGAGGGTTTCGTCAGGCGACGGCGCCACGGGCGACCAGCTCCCGCGCCAGCCGCAGGTAGGCCTGGGCGGCGGCGTGCTCGGGCGCGAACTCCGTGATCGGCATCCCCGAGACCGAGGCATCCGGGAACTTCACCGTACGGCCGATGACCGTCTCGAGCACGTCGTCGCCGAACGCCTCGACCACGCGCTCGAGCACCTCGCGCGAGTGCAGCGTGCGGGGGTCGTACATCGTGGCGAGGACGCCGTCGAGCTGGATCGCGGGGTTGAGGCGATCGCGCACCTTGTCGATCGTCTCGACGAGGAGGGCGACGCCGCGCAGCGCGAAGAACTCGCACTCGAGCGGGATCAGCACGCCGTGCGCCGCGGTCAGCGCGTTCACGGTGAGCAGGCCCAGCGAGGGCTGGCAGTCGATGAGGATGACGTCGTAGTCGGCCGCGACCTTGCGGAGCACCCGGGCGAGGATCGTCTCGCGGGCGACCTCGTTGACGAGGTGCACCTCGGCGGCGGAGAGGTCGATGTTCGCCGGCAGCACGTCGAGGCCCTCGACGCGGGTCTTCACGATGACCTCGTGCGGGTCGCGCTTGGTGTCCAGCAGCAGGTCGTAGATCGTCGGCACGTCGTGCGTCTGGATGCCGAGACCCGCCGACAGCGCCCCCTGGGGGTCGAAGTCGATCGCGAGCACGCGACGGCCGTATCCGGCGAGGGATGCTGCCAGGTTGATGGTCGTCGTGGTCTTGCCGACGCCGCCCTTCTGGTTGCACAGCGCGATGATGCGCGCGGGACCGTGGCTGTCGAGAGCCGGAGGGGTGGGGAACCCCTGGTACGGGCGACCGGTGGGTCCGAGGATGACCTCGTCCGCGCCCGTCTTGTTGCCCTTCGTGCTCGCCGACACCGAGTCTCCCGCCTTCGTCATAACGAGACCCGAGTCTACCCGTCGCCCGTCCCGCCACCCGCGTGACCCGCGGGTCCCCGCATCCGGCCCCCGCACCCGGTCCCCGCGCCGAATCGCCCGCCAAGGTGCCCGACCCCGCCGGCCGGCCCGCAACGCGCCCCCGCCGCGCACACAACCTCCGCGATGCGCACAACCTCAGCCCGAAACCCCCGAAACCAACCGACTTTGCGCAAATCGCCGAATTCACGCACGCGCCGAACCACCCGCCAAGGCGCCCGACCCCGCCGGCCAGCCCGCAACACGCCCCCGCCGCGCACACAACCTCCGCGATGCGCACTACCTCAGCCCGAAACCCCCGAAACCAACCGACTTTGCGCAAATCGCCGAATTCACGCACGCGCCCAACGCACGCGCCGAACCACCCGCCGAGCGGCGAGGCTCAGCGGGCTTTGCGCGAATCGGCGACCGAGCGCCGACGGCGCCGCGCTTGCACGAACAGCGCGAGAGCGAGCGTCGCCACGCCCCACACCGCGGCGACCTTCACCAGCACGCCGTAGATCAAGTGGGTCGGCGTGTAGTCCGCGCCGAAGCCGCCCTCGACGGCGAGCGCCATGAGGGTCGCCCCGACGAGCACGACCGGGAGCGACAACCACCACCCGACGCGCACGGCATCCGGGAACAGCCGGGCGACCGGCACCGGGGTGCGCTTCGACAGCCACCACAGACCGAACGCGCCGAGGCCCGCGAGCCCGAACACCCCCGACCCGTACTGCAGCCACTTCACCCCGAGGAGCGGCCCCCACTGCTCCTCGAGCGCCGGGAAGAGCGCGTCGCCCGCGCGACCCTCGTGGGTGAAGAAGTCCCACGCGACGTGCGTGAGCACACCGAGCGCGAGCGACAGCACGAGCCACAGGATGCCGCGGACTCCCCCGCTCACCGTCTCGCGCGCGGCCGCGGGGGCACCGGCATCCCACCCCGCCGGCAGCCGTTCCGCGAGAGGACGGGGAACGAGCTCGCGGGTGGCCGGACGCAGCACGCAGCGCCACACCAGCAGCAGCACGAACGCCATGAGCGTCGTCACCGGCAGCCACGCGAGGTCGTGCGTCACCGCGTACGGCGGCACGAGTCCGCGCAGGAAGAGCGGCAGGTCGGGTGTCATCGCGCCGATCGCGATCGCCGCCGGCACGAGCGGCGTGCGTACGAACGGCAGCGCGACGACCGCGTGGCTGACGGTGAACGGCATGTCAGCTCAGGAAGAGCCCGGCGAGCGTCTTCTTGCCGCGCCGCAGCACCGAGACACCGCCGGGGAGCGTCCCCTCGACGACCGCGTCGTCGGACGTCACCTTCGCCCCGTCCAGCGAGACGCCGCCCTGCGCGATCGCGCGGCGGGCGTCGCTGAGGCTCGACGACAACCCCGTGGCCGTCAGCGCCTCGACCACGGTGGAGCCGGCGGCGATGGTCGCGTGCGGCAGCTCCTCGAGCGCCGTGCGGAGCACCGCGGCATCCAGCGCCGTCACATCGCCCTGTCCGAACAGCGCCTCGGTCGCGGCGATGACCGCCTCGGTCGCCTCGGCGCCGTGCACGGTCGTCACGACCTCGCGCGCGAGGCGCTTCTGCGCGGCGCGACGGAAGGGCTCGGCCTCGACGAGCGCCTCGTACTGCTCGATCTCGGCGCGCGTGAGGAACGTGAACACCTTGAGGCGCTCGATCACGTCGCGGTCGTCGGTGTTGAGCCAGAACTGGTACATCGCCCACGGGCTGCACATCTCGGCATCCAGCCAGATGGCGTTGCCCTCGCTCTTACCGAACTTCGTGCCGTCGCTGTTGGTGATCAGCGGCGTGCCGATGGCGTGCACCGACGTGCCCTCGACCTTGCGCACGAGGTCGGTGCCGCTGGTGAGGTTGCCCCACTGGTCGCTGCCGCCGGTCTGCAGCACGCAGCCGTACTGGCGGTACAGCTCGAGGTAGTCCATGCCCTGCAGGATCTGGTAGCTGAACTCGGTGTAGCTGATGCCCGCCTCCGAGTTCAGGCGCGCGCTCACGGCATCCTTCTTCAGCATCGTGCCGACACGAAAGTGCTTGCCGATCTCGCGCAGGAAGTCGATGGCGCTCAGCGGCGCCGTCCAGTCGAGGTTGTTCACCATGCGGGCGGCGTTATCGCCGTCGAAGCTGAGGAACCGCTCGACCTGTGCACGCAGACGCGCCACCCACTCGGCGACGGTCTCGGGGGTGTTCAGGGTGCGCTCGGCGGTCGGGCGGGGGTCGCCGATCAAGCCGGTGGACCCGCCCACGAGCCCGAGCGGACGGTGCCCCGCCAGCTGCAGCCGCCGCATCGTGAGCAGCTGCACGAGGTTGCCCAGGTGCAGGCTCGGGGCGGTCGGGTCGAAGCCGCAGTAGAAGACGATCGGGTCGCCGCCGAGGAGCTCGCGCAGCTCGCTCTCGTCGGTCGAGACGTGGACGAGTCCGCGATACACCAGCTCGTCCCAGACGTTGTCGAAGGTCGGGTCGTTGGCGGGGGTGAGGGCGCTCACGGGCGCCGCGTCGATCGGTGCAGACACCGGTTCAGGCTACCAGCGGGGGTGTCGGACCCCGGATGCCACGACCCGGCCGCGCGGCCCCCTCTCGCGTCGCGCCGCCCCAGCTCACCCCGGCGAGATGCCCCACGACACGAGGAAGGCCGCGGCGAGTGCCGTGACCCAGCTGACGAGGCTGCCGATGAGGAAGTACTCGGCGCGGTCGCCCCCGTCCCCGTCGCGCGAGATCTCGGGGAAGCGCACGATGCCCTTGGCCGCGAGCACGGCCGCGATGAGCGTGTACGCGCCGGCGAGGGTCAGCACGAACACGAGGATCCGCTCGAGCGGGCCGATGAGCCGCCCGCCCTTCAGGGTCGGCGCGGCGGTCTCGTCCGGCGTCTCGCGGGTGCCCATCTCGGACCGCAGAGCCGTGCGGACGACGGCGTTGCCGGATTCGAGGAGGAACACCACGCATCCGATGACGAGCACGACGACGTCCGCCGACACGGCGTCGGCCGGGCGGTACGACGCCCATGCCTCGCCCAGGATGCCCGGCCGCGCGCGCCCCGGGGCCACCACGACACAGGCGGCGGCGGCGAGCGCGAGCAGCGCCACCGGCCACAGCCCCGCCCGCGCGGGACCGCTCTCGGGGACGACCCACGTCCAGATCGCGGCGACGGCGACGGCGAGCAGCCCCGCGACGACGGCATCCAGCCCCGCCGAGACCACGACGAGCAGGACCGCGGCGACGGAGAACGCGAGCCACCGACGCGTGCGGATCATCTGGCGGAGCAGATCGGCGGTCCCGACCGCGAGCAGGAGCAGTCCGGCGGCGATCATGCGCGCCCTCCCCGGGTGAGCGCGGCGAAGCCCTCGACGAGCGCGGCCGACCCGGCCGATGCCAGCGCCTGCGACACCGCCGACTGGCTGATGCCCTCCCCCTCGGCCAACGCGCGCTGCGAGCGGCCGAGGCAGCGGCCGTAGGTCAGGCGACGGGTGCGCTCGCTCATGGCCGACACCAGCTGGTCGCGCGCGAGCGCGTAGGCGTTGGTGACGGCGACGAGGTCGGTCATGGCGGCATCCTCCTCCTCGGCCGCCTCGATCCACGTGCGCGCGAACGGCGCGGCGCGCTGTTGGAGGCGCTCGGTGTGCTCGATGGCCGCGCGCGCCGCCCACCACGCCGGCCCCTCGGGGATCGTCCGCCCGCCGAGGTCGAGGGGGCGCACCTCGCCGACGCCCACGCCGAACCGGCAGTCGACGTCGTCGGGTAGCGCCAGCCGCATCAGCAGCAGAGAGGCGAGAGCGTCGTCGAGCCGGGCGTACTCGCCCTGCAGTTCGTCGCCGACCACGGCGGTCAGGGGCTGCCGCGAGACCGGCAGGTCGCTATCGACCTGGGCGACGGTCGTCGCGATCAGCCGCTGGGCACCCTCGCGGTCGTCCAGCCGCCGGGAGGCGACGATGTCGGCGATCACCGCGATGGTCATGACATAAGCCTATCGCTTATCTTTCTGTTTTGATAAGCGAATAACTGATATTCAGGAGATGAGGGCGTGCGCGGCGGCCTGCGCCCGCGACACGAGCTCCTCGCGCTGCTCGCGGACGCGATCCGGAGCCGTGCCGCCTACACCCGTGCGACTGGCCACGGAGCCCTCGATGGTGAGCACCTCGCGGACGGACGGGGTGAGAGACGGCGACACGGATGCCAACAGCGCGTCGTCGGCGTCTTCGAGACCGATCTCGCGCTCCTCGCACGCGCGCACCAGCGCGCCGGAGATCTCATGCGCGTCGCGGAAGGGAACGCCCTGACGGACGAGCCACTCGGCCACGTCGGTGGCGAGCGAGAAGCCCTGCGGGGCGAGCTCGGCCATGCGGTCGGTGTGGAACCGCAGGGTCGCGATCATGCCGGAGAACGCGGGCAGCACGAGCTCGAGCGTGCGCACCGAATCGAACACGGGCTCTTTGTCTTCCTGCAGGTCGCGGTTGTACGCCAGCGGGAGACCCTTGAGGGTCGCGAGCAGGCCCGACAGGTTGCCGATCAGGCGCCCCGCCTTGCCGCGGGCGAGTTCGGCGATGTCGGGGTTCTTCTTCTGCGGCATGATGCTCGAGCCCGTCGAGTAGGAGTCGTCGAGCGTGACGAAGCCGAACTCGCGCGTGTTCCACAGGATGACGTCCTCGGCCAGGCGGGACAGGTCGACGCCGATCATCGCGGTGATGAAGGCGAACTCGGCCACGACGTCGCGCGAGGCGGTGCCGTCGAGGGAGTTCTCGGCCGGACGAGCGAGCCCGAGGCGGTCGGCCACCAGCTGCGGGTCGAGACCCAGGGTGGCCCCGGCGAGCGCACCGCCGCCGTAGGGCGAGACCGACGCGCGGACCGACCAGTCGCGCAGGCGCTCGATGCCCCGCGTGAACGCCCAGCCGTAGGCCTGCAGGTGGTGCGCCAGCAGCACGGGCTGCGCGTGCTGCAGGTGCGTGCGCCCGGGCATGATCGCGCCCTCGTGGGCGTCGGCCTGCGCGACGAGTGCGTCGATGAGACGGAGCACCTCGCGCGTGATCGTGCGGGCGTGATCGAGCAGGTACAGGCGTACGAGGGTGGCGATCTGGTCGTTGCGGCTGCGACCGGCGCGCAGTTTGCCGCCCAGTGCCGGGCCGACCGTCTCGATGAGCACGCGCTCGAGGGCGCCGTGCACGTCTTCGTCGGTCGGAGCTGCGACCAACGACCCGTCCTGCACGCGCGCGGCGAGCAGGTCGAGCCCCTCGTGCATCGCCTGCGCCTCGTCGGCGCTCAGATAGCCGGCGGCCTCGAGAGCGGCGGCGTGAGCGTGCGAGCCGGCGATGTCGTAGAGCGCGAGATCCCAGTCGAAGTGGGTCGAGCGGCTCAGCGCCGCCAGTTCGGGAGACGGACCGCCCGAAAAACGGGCCCCCCACAGGGCGCCCTCGTTCGTCGTCTGACCGGTCTCGCTGCTCATGCCTCCAGCCTACCGAGCGGCACCGACACCGCCGTGTCCGGATCAACCGAGCGCGGCTCGCACCACGTCGGCGCCCCCGCGGGCCCGCGCCCGCGCGGGCCGAACTCCGGAAAAACCTGCCCACTCCCCCGCGCACGCGGCCGAGAACCGGTGAGAGCCCCGATTTCTCAGGAGTTCGGCACACCCCCCGCAGGCCCGGGACCGCCCGTGCGCACCCGGCGCGCGGTATCAGCGGCCCGGCACGCGGTATCAGCGGCGGCGCCCGCGTTCCCGTCAGCGCTCGCGCGCGCCCGGGCTCACGGCATCCCGGCCGACGACGAAACGCACGACGGCGTCGATCATCGCCTCCAGGGGACCCCGACCGACCGTGAGCGCCCACACGGTGCATCCCGCGACGAGCCCGAGGGTCAGGGGCTCGAAGAGGCCGAGATCACGGATGCCGCGCAGGTCGGACGTGTCGCCGAGCACGGCCAGCGCGACCGCAGCCCACACCACGAGCTGCAACACGTAGGCCGTCAGCGGCATCGAACCGACCGCGCGCAGCGGGACGGCGACCCATCGCAGGGGCGTCCGGCACAGCAGCAGGCACAGCCCGATCACCGCGAGCGCGAAGCCCCCCGAGCCGACGACCTCACCGAGTCCCGCGGAGTGGTCCTCGGCCGAGAGCGCGGCGGAGAGGTAGAGGTCGCCGGCGACCGCCGGGGCGGTCGCCAGAGCCATCTCGTACCCGGCGAGCGCGAGCGCAGTACCGGAAAGGACCAGGATGACCTGCTCGGGCAACAGCCGCAGGTCGAGCCGGCCCAGCCCCATTCCCACCAGCAGGAAAGCGATCCATACGGGGAAGGGATAGTGCCACCCGAGGGCGCTCTCCAGCTCCTCGCCGCCGCGACCCGACCAGATCGGCGCGGCGTCGAGCACGGGCTGCACCCACGGCATCACCAGGGCGAGCGCCCCCGCCGTGAGGAACAGCCCCCGCGCGCGCATGCCGAGGAACGGCAGCGACAGCGCGAACAACAGCGCGTAGGCCGGGAGGATCACGTACACCGGCACGCCGGTGAGCACCAGCAGCATGCCGATGACCCACAGCAGCGCACCGCGCAGCGCCAGGCGCGCGGACGCGCGGGCACGCCGCGTCCCCTCGACGGGGCGCGTGCCGCCGGTGACCAGCGAGATCGACAGACCGGCGAGGACCGCGAAGAGGATCGACGAGCGCCCATTGACGATGTCGAGCCACGACGACGGATCACGCGGGACGAAGTCCTCGGTGTCGAGCAGGTGCGCGGCGAGCATGCCCAGGACCGCGAGGCCCCGGGCCAGGTCGACGCCGGCGAGCCGGCCCGGTCCGTCGAAACGGGCCCAGAGCCGGCCGAACCGGGAGGTCAGTCCTGGCGCAGGAGCCACACCAGCAGCGCCTTCTGGGCGTGGAGTCGGTTCTCGGCCTCGTCCCACACCACGCTCTGCGGGCCGTCGATGACCGCGGCGTCGACCTCGTACCCGCGGTCGGCAGGGAGGCAGTGGATGAAGATGGCCTTCTCGTCGGCCAAAGCCATGAGCTCACTCGTGACCTTGAAGCCACCCAGATCGCGGATGCGCGCGATCTTCTCCTCCTCTTTGCCCATCGACACCCACGTGTCGGTGACCACGACGTCGGCCCCGGATGCCGCGGCCTCGGGGTCGCTGGTCAGCGTCACCGATCCCCCGGTCTCGGCGGCGATGCGCTCGGCGTCGGCGATCACGTCGGCGCGCGGCGTGTAGCCCTCGGGGGCGGCGACGCGCACGTGCATGCCCGCTGTGACGCCGGCGAGCACGTAGGAGTGGGCCATGTTGCTCTGCCCGTCGCCGAAGAACGACAGCGTCAGCCCCTTCAGCTCTCCCTTGTGCTCGCGGATCGTGAGCAGGTCGGCAAGCAGCTGGCACGGGTGGAAGTCGTCGCTCAGCGCGTTCACGACGGGCACGCGGGTCCCACGCGCCATCTCCTCCAGGCCCGCCTGCGCGTAGGTGCGCCAGACGATGGCCGCGACCTGACGCTCAAGCACGCGGGCAGTGTCGGAGGGGGTCTCCTTGCCGCCGAGCTGGCTGTTCGCCGTCGAGATGATCAGCGGCGAGCCGCCCAGGTCCGCGATACCCACCGCGAACGACACACGGGTGCGTGTCGAGGACTTGTCGAAGATCACCGCGACCGTCTGGGGGCCCGCGAGGGGCTTCTGCGCCCAGCGGTCCTTCTTCAGCTCGATGGCGAGGTCGAGGATCTCGGACTGCTCGGCGGGGGTCAGGTCGTCGTCACGCAGCAGGTGGCGGGTCACGCGGAGGCTCCTTCGAGGATCAGGGCTTCGGAGACGGTGGCGAGAGCGGCACCGAAGAGGTCGAGGAACGCCTGGACCTCGGCATCCCCGATGATCAGCGGCGGGGCGATGCGGATGGTGTCGTCGTTCGCGGCGTTGATGATGAGCCCGTGCTGCTGCGCCGCGGCCACGACGGCCTTCGCGACGGGGCTGATCAGGCCGATGCCGAGCAGCAGACCCCGGCCGCGAACGCCCGCGACGAGCGGCGAACCGAGCGCGGCAATGCCCTCGCGCAGCTCGCTCTCGCGCCGCGCGGCGTTCTCGACGAGACCGGATGCCTCGATCTCCTGCAGCACGGCACCTCCGACCGCGGTGCCCAGGGCGTTGCCGCCGAAGGTCGAGCCGTGCGTGCCGGGGAAGAACAGGTCGCTCGCCGCGCCGAAGGTGATGAGCGCGCCGATCGGGAAGCCGCCGCCGATGCCCTTGGCCACGGTGATGGCATCCGGGACGATCCCGGCGTGCTGGAAACCGAACCACGCGCCCGTGCGTCCCGCGCCGGTTTGGATCTCGTCCACGATGAGCAGTGCGCCGTGTCGCTGGGTGATCTCCCGCGCGGCCTGAAGGTAGCCCTCGGGCAGCTCGACGACCCCTGCCTCGCCCTGGATGGGCTCCACGATCAGCGCGGCGACGGTGTCGTCCATCGCCTCCTCGAGGGCCTCGATCGTGGCGTCGATGTGCGAGACACCCGGAACCATCGGCAGGAAGTCCGCCTGGAGCGCGGGCTTGCCGGTGAGCGCGAGCGAGCCCATCGTGCGGCCGTGGAAGCCACCCTTCAGCGTCAGGACGCGCCTGCGGTCGGTGCCCCGGCCGTGCAGGCGCGCGAGCTTGAACGCCGCCTCATTGGCCTCGGCGCCGGAGTTACCGAAGTACACCCGGCCTGACTCCCCCGTGCCGGCGAGGCGCTTGAGCCGCGCGGCCATCGCCAGCTGCGGCGGCGTGGCGAAGTAGTTCGAGACGTGGGCCAGGGTCGACGCCTGCGCGGTGAGCGCCTCGACGAAGACGGGGTGCGCGTGACCGAGCGCGTTGACGGCGATGCCGGCGAGGAAATCGAGGTACTTCTTGCCGTCACCGTCCCAGACGTACGCACCTTCGCCACGCACGAACAGGGCCATGCGGTCGCCGAAGCTGCGGACGAGGTCGCGTCCGGCGTCGTCCTGCCAGACGGCGCGCTGTGCCGTGGGTTCCTGAGTCGTGTCCGCGTTCACGCGACCACCTCCGTTCCGATTCCCTTGTTGGTGAACAGCTCGACGAGCACCGAGTGCGGCACGCGTCCGTCGATGATGGCCGCGGCGGGCACGCCCCCGTCGACGGCGTCGAGGCAGGCCTGCATCTTCGGGATCATGCCGGACTCGAGCTGGGGCAGCATCGCGCGCAGCTCCGTCGAGGTCAGGTGCGACACGAGCGAGTCGCGGTTCGGCCAGTCGGCATAGAGCCCGGGCACGTCAGTCAGCACGACGAGCTTGCGCGCGTTGAGCGCGGTCGCGAGCGCTGCCGCCGCGGCATCCGCGTTGACGTTCAACGAGGTCCCGGGGTTGTCGAGGTCGGGGGCGATGCTCGACACGATCGGCACGCGGCCGGCGGCCAGGTGGTCGAGCACGGGCTGTGGGTCGACCGTGACGACGTCGCCCACCTTTCCGAGGTCGTGCTCGACGCCGTCGATCATGACGCCGCGCCGACGGCCGCCGAAGAGGCCGGCATCCTCACCGCTCAAGCCCGTGGCCAGCGGGCCGTGCGTGTTGACTTTCGCCACCAGCTGGGGGTTGATCTGCCCGGTCAGCACCATCCGCACGACGCCGATCGCCTCGGTCGAGGTCACCCGATACCCGCCGCGGAACTCGCTCGGGATGTCGAGGCGGTTGAGCATCGACGAGATCTGCGGGCCGCCACCGTGGACGACCACCGGCTTCACCCCCACGTAGCGGAGGTACGCGATGTCGGCGGCGAACGCATCCTGCAGCTCGTCGCTGACCATGGCGTTGCCGCCGTACTTCACCACCACCACCTGGTCGCGGTACTTGCGCACCCACGGCAGCGACTCGACGAGGGTGATCGCCCGTTCGCTGGCCGCGGCGGGATCGGTGTCTTGCAGGTCGACGTGGGTCATGAGGAGTAGGCGCTGTTCTCGTGGACGTACTCGTGCGTGAGGTCGTTGGTGCGGATCGTCGCCGTGGCCTCGCCCACCCGCAGGTCGACGACGAGGTCGGTCGCGCGCGGGGTCAGGTCCACGTCCTCGCGGGGACGGTCGGGACCGCCCGCGGTGCAGACGCGCACGCCGTTCATCCACACGTCGACGTCGTACGGGTCGAACGCGGCGTCGGTCGTGCCGATCGCGGCGAGCACCCGACCCCAGTTCGGGTCGTTGCCGAAGATCGCGGCCTTGAAGAGGTTGTTGCGCGCGATCGAGCGGCCCACCTGGACGGCGTCCTCCTCGTTCGCGGCGTGGGTGACGCGAATGGTGATGTCGTGGCTCGCCCCCTCGGCATCGCCCTGCAGCTGCGCGGCGAGATCGTCGCACACGGCCGTCAGCGCGGCGGCGAACTCCTCGGCGGAAACCCGGATGCCACTGGCCCCGCTCGCGAGGAGGGTCACCTGGTCGTTGGTCGACATGCAGCCGTCGGAGTCGAGCCGGTCGAAGCTGACCCGCGTCGCCGCGCGCAGCGCCGCGTCGGCCTCCGCCGCGTCGAGGACGACGTCGGTGGTCAGCACGACGAGCATCGTTGCCAGGCCCGGCGCGAGCATGCCGGCGCCCTTGGCCATGCCGCCGATCGACCAACCGTCGCCGACGTGCACGGCGCGCTTCGGCTTCGAGTCAGTGGTCATGATCGCGAGAGAGGCGTTCTCGCCGCCGTCGGCGGACAGCGCAGCCACGCCCTCCTCGACACCCCGGAGCACCTTGGCGCGGAAGATCTCGTCGCCCGTGCCGATGAGACCGGTCGAGCACACGACGACGTCGCCCGCACCGACGCCCAGCAGCTCGGCAGCCCGCTCGGCGGTCTGGTGCGTGGTCTGGAAGCCGAACGACCCGGTGAAGCAGTTGGCGCCGCCGGAGTTCAGCACGACGGCCTCGATGACACCGTCCTTCACGACCTGCTCCGACCAGAGGATCGGGTTCGCCTTGGCGCGGTTGGAGGTGAACACGGCCGCGCCGACCTTGAGGGGTCCGCGATTGACGACCAGGGCGACGTCGCGCGCACCGGTCGACTTCAAGCCGACGGCGACGCCGGCCGCCTCGAATCCTGCGGGGGCGGTCACGCTCACGGGGCGACTCCGTTCCGGGGAAGGGCGGTGGTCTCGGGGAGGCCCAGCGCGATGTTCATGGACTGGATGGCGGCACCGGCCGTGCCCTTGACGAGGTTGTCGACCGCGGCGACGACGGTCACGCGGTTCGCCGCGCGATCGATCGCGAGACCGAGGGAGGCGACGTTCGCGCCGAGCACATCGGCCGTCCGCGGGAAGACGCCGGCAGGGAGCAGCTCGACGAAAGGCTCGTCGGCGTAGGCGTCCTCCCACGCGGCGCGGATCTCGGCATCCGAGACGCCGTCGACGATCGGCGCCGACGAAGTGGCCAGGATGCCGCGCGCCATGGGGACGAGCACGGGGGTGAAGGAGATCCGGATGCCGTCGATCGGCGCTCCCGCGACGAACAGCGCCTGACGGATCTCGGGGATGTGCCGGTGCGATCCACCGACCGCGTAGGGGTTGGCGGTGCCGAGGATCTCGCTCGCGAGGAGGTTGACCTTGGCGGACTTGCCGGCGCCGCTGGGGCCCACCGCGAGGACCGAGACGATGTCGCCCGCGTCGATGACCCCGGCGGCGACCCCGGGGGCGAGCGAGAGGGCCACCGTCGAGGCGTTGCACCCCGGCGCGGCGATGCGGGTCGTTTCGATGAGGTTGAGGCGCTGCTTGCGGCCTCCCACGAGAAGCTCCGGCACGCCGTACGTCCACGGGTCGGAGTACTCGCCGCCGTAGAAGGCCGCCCAGTCCTCGGCCCGGATCAGCCGGTGGTCGGCACCGGCGTCGATGACGAGGGGCGTGTCGGCCAGGGCGTCGGTGTACTGCGCGGACTGCCCGTGCGGCAGCGCGAGGAAGACGACGTCGTGTCCCGCGAGGATCTCGGGGGTCGTCGCCTGCAGCTCGAGGTGCGCGAGAGAGCGCAGGTGCGGCTGGTGCGCCAGGAGCGGCTGCCCCGCGCTGGAGTGCGCGGTGACCGTGCGGACCTGAACGTCGGGATGGTCGGCGAGGAGGCGGAGGATCTCGCCGCCCGCGTAGCCGGAAGCGCCGGAGACGGCGACCGAGAGCGTCATGTATCTACCTTAGAAGTCGGGGCGGGTGCTGAAACTCAGCGCGTACCGGGGCGGCGACACCCGCACGCCCGACCGATGCGGCGGACTACGAGGTCGCCGAAACTCGGCGTGCGACCCGACGTCGGCGCAGCGCAGCAGCGCTCACGAGGTACTCCTCGCGGGGGACTGCGGTCGACGACATGTGGCGAGGGTATCCGCCGCTCCGGGGCGAGGGCAAATTCGCCCGCGCGCGTCGCGCGAAACGACGAATTCACCGGAAGGAAGAAAAATCGACCCTTGTCCCCCATTTGGGGGACAAGGGGGATATGCTGTGAGTCCTACCCTCGCCGCTGGTTGCTTCCGACTGCCCCCTGACCGGCGGCGAGGGCAGGCTCACGGCGCAGTCAGACTGCGCGTCTGACAGCCTAAACGCGCACGACGGCGGCGAGAGACGCCGGCGTCCTCCCCGCCGCGAATCCTCGTCGCCACCGCCGCCACACGACGCTGCGAACCCCGTGAACGACGAGAGCGGGATGCCGCGGCCGTGGCCGCGGGCACCCCGCCCGATCGTGAGGCGGATGACCCGTCAGTCGCGGATCGCCGCCCCGAACCGCTCGGCAGCCACCGCGACGCCCGCGAGCTTCGCCTCGGTCGCCTCCGCCGCCGTGAGCGTGCGATCGTCGGCGCGGAAACGCAGCGCGAACGTCAAGCTCTTCACGCCGTCGGCGAGACCGGTGCCGCGGTAGTCGTCGACGAGGCGGGCGCCCTCGAGCAGCGGCGCACCGCCCTCGATCAACGCCGCGCGCACGGCGCCCGCGGCCACGTCGACGGGAACCGTCAACGACACGTCCTGCGTCGCCGCCGGGAATCCGGAGAGGGATGCCGCGACCACGCGCGCCTGGGCGAGATCGAGCATCGCGTCGAGGTCGAGCTCGGCCACCAGGACGCGCCCCGGCAGGTCGGCGTCGGCCGACACGGCGGGCAGGACCTCGCCGACGTAGCCGATGTCCTGTCCCCCGGCCAGCACACGCGCGGTGCGGCCCGGGTGCAGCGCCGCGCGCTGCGCCTGCACGAGCTCGATGTCGAGACCGGCGGCGGCGGTGAGCACGCGCACGGCGTCCACGGCGTCGGCCAGGTCGGCCGCGATCGCCGCCTGGCCGGGCTGCTTGGCCACCGTGTTTCCGGTGAGCAGCACGGCGACGTGTCGGCGCTGCGGCGGGATCGAGGCATCCAAAGCCGTCAGGGTCGCGGCATCCGGTCGCACCGCCAGCGGCGGAACCGACGCGGTGCCGTACTGCACGCCGGGCTTGGGCAGGAACACCGTGCCGACCTCGAACAGCGTGAGATCGGTGATGCCGCGCGCGACGTTGCGGTGCGCCACCTGCAACAGGCCCGGCACGAGGGAGCGGCGCAGGAACGGCGCGAGACCGTCGAGCGGGTTGGCGAGCTTCACGCTCGGCAGCTTCTCGCCCGACGGCGAACCGTGCAGCGCGTTCTGCTCCTCCGTGGTGAACGGGAACGACGGCGTCTCGACGAACCCGGCGGATGCCAGGGCGTTGGCCACGCGGCGACGCCCCTGCTGCGCCGCGGTGAGTCCGCGACCGGACGGCGGGGTCGGCAGCACCGAGGGGATGCGGTCGTACCCCTCGATACGTGCGACCTCTTCCGCGAGCGTCCACTTGTCGGTGAGATCGTGACGCCACGACGGGGGCACGACCGCCCAGTCGGCCTCGCGCGCCTCGACGGCGCAACCGATCAGACGCAGCGCCGACACGGTCTCGTCGTCGGTGTAGTCGACGCCGATGAGGCCCGAGACGAAACCGGCGGGCAGGGTGAGGGGGTCGCGACGGTACTCCGCGCCCAGCGATCCGCCGAGCTCGGTGTCGAGGGTTCCCCCCGCGAGCTCGACCATGAGCGAGGCCACGCGCTCGGCCGCGACGTACGGCACGAGGGGGTCGACGCCGCGCTCGAAACGCCGCGACGCCTCCGAGGGCAGCTTGTGGCGCCGCGCCGTGCGGGCGATCGACACCTGGTCGAAGGTCGCCGCCTCGATGAGCACGTTGCGCGTGGCATCGCTCATCTCGGTCGGCCCGCCGCCCATGACGCCGGCGAGACCGATCGGACCCGACTCGTCGGTGATGAGCAGGTCTTCGGCGTCGAGCGTGCGCACCTGCCCGTCGAGCGTCTCGAGCTTCTCGCCCTGCTCCGCGCGGCGCACGGTGATGCCGCCCTGCAGGCGGTCGAGGTCGTAGCCGTGGATCGGCTGCCCGAGCTCGAGCATCACGTAGTTGGTGATGTCGATGAGCACGCCGAGCGAGCGGATGCCGGCGAGCGAGAGGCGCGTGATCATCCACGGCGGCGTCGGACGCGAGGGGTCGACATCGCGGACGATGCGGACGACGAACTCGGTGGCGCCGTCGCGGCCGCGGATCGGCGCCCGGTCGTCAACCGTGATCGAAAAACCCTCGGGGGTGCGGGCGACCGCCTCGTCGTGCCCCGTGCCGGGATCGCGGAAGTCGGCGCCCGTGGCGTGCGAGTACTCACGGGCGACGCCGCGCAGCGACAGCGCGTAGCCGCGGTCGGGCGTGACGTTGATCTCGACCGCGATGTCGTCGAGGCCCAGCAGCGCGATGGCATCCGTTCCAACGGGCGCGTCGATGCCGAGGTCGATCAGGCGCAGGATGCCGGAATGCTCGCTGCCGAGACCCAGCTCCTTCGCCGACGCGATCATGCCGTCGGAGACGTGCCCGTAGGTCTTGCGGGCGGCGATGGGGAAGGGACCTGGCAGCACGGAGCCCGGCAGAGTCACCACGACCTTGTCGCCCTCGAAGAAGTTCGAGGCACCGCACACGATGCCGCGCACGCCCCCGTGCTCCTCGCCGACGTCGATCTGGCACCAGCGGATGGTCTTGCCGTTGGACTGCGGCTCGGGGGTGAACTCCTTCACCTCGCCGACGACGATGGGGCCTGACAACTCGAAGCGGTGCACGTCTTCTTCTTCGAAGCCGACGGACACGAGAGCTGCGAGAACGTCGTCGGGATTGGCATCCGCGGGCACATCGACGTACTCGCGCAACCAGGAGAGCGGGACGCGCATCAGACCACCATTCCGAACTGCTCACTGAAGCGCACATCGCCCTCGGCCATGTCGCGCATGTCTTGCACGTCGCTGCGGAACATGAGCGTGCGCTCGATGCCCATGCCGAACGCGAAGCCCGAGTACTCCTCGGGGTCGATGCCGGCGGCCCGCAGGACGTTGGGGTTCACCATGCCGCAGCCGCCCCACTCGATCCATCGCGCGCCGCCCTTGAAGGTGGGATGCCACAGGTCGAGCTCGGCACTCGGCTCGGTGAACGGGAAGAAGTTGGCGCGGAAGCGCGTCTTGGCCTCGGGCCCGAAGAGCACGCGCGCGGCGTGGTCGAGGGTGCCCTTGAGGTGGGCCATCGTGATGCCCTTGTCGATGACGAGACCCTCGAACTGCGTGAATACGGGCAGGTGCGTCGCGTCGAACTCGTCGGTGCGGTAGACCCGACCCGGGCAGAGCACGTAAATGGGCAGGTCGCGCTCGAGCATCGAGCGCACCTGCACGGGGCTCGTGTGGGTGCGCAGCACCAGGTGGCGCGCCACGGGGTCGACGAAGAACGTGTCCTGCATCTGGCGGGCCGGGTGGTCGACGTCGAAGTTCAGCGCGTCGAAGTTGAACCACTCGTGCTCGAGCTCGGGGCCTTCGGCGATCTCCCACCCCATGCCGACGAAGATGTCGGAGACCTGCTCCTGCAGGAGCGAGATGGGATGCCGTGCCCCCACGCGCGCGCGCTGCGGCAGGGCCGTGACGTCAATGCGCTCGGCCTCGAGCTTGGCGGCCGTCTCGGCCTCGGCGAGTTCGGTCTCACGGGCGGCGAGTGCCTGGTTGACCTGCCCGCGGGCCTGGCCGACGAGCTTGCCGAAGGCGGCCTTCTGATCGGGGGCGACGTGGCGCATCTGGGCGTTCAGCCGCGCAAGGTCGGACTGCTCCCCCGTGTGGGCGGAGCGGGCGGCTTTCAGGTCGGCCGTGGTCGCGGCCGCGGCGATGGCCGCGAGAGCGGCATCGACGGCGGAGGCGACGGCCTCGGGGGTGATCTCGGGTGCGTCGGACACGAGAACAAAGTCTACCGACGGGCGGGGACACTCCCCCGCCCGTCGGCGTCACAGCCCGGACGAGTCGTACTTGCCGAGTCCGCGCTGGGCGACGATGAGCTCGGTGTCCGTCGCGCCCTGCTGCAGGGGCTGCACGGGAGCGGCGACGTCGCCGCGCGGCGAGCGGCGCAGACGCTTCTCGACGAGGTTGGCGACGAACGACAGCAGCAGACACAACGCGATGTAGATCGCGCCGACGATGATGGTCGCCGGCACGATGGGCGAGCCGACGCTCGGCTGCGCACCGATGTACTTGGCGTAGAACAGCAGCTCCGGGTACGTGATGACGAATCCGAGCGCCGTGTCCTTCAGCGTCACGACGAGCTGCGCGATGATCACGGGCATCATGGCCCGCACGGCCTGCGGCAGAAGAACGAGGCGCATGACGCCGGCCTTGCGCAAGCCGATGGCGTACCCGGCCTCGGCCTGTCCGCGCGGGAGCGACTCGACGCCGGCGCGGATGACCTCGGCGAGCACCGACCCGTTGTAGCAGACGAGGGCGATGACCACCGCCCAGTACGGCTCCATGCGGATGCCGATGACGGGGAAGCCGTAGTACAGCAGGAACATGAAGACCAGCACCGGGATCGCGCGGAACACCTCGATCACGGCCGTGAACGGCCAGCGCACCCATGCGTGGTCGGACAGGCGTCCGATGGCCAGCACGAACCCGAGCGCCAGAGCACCGACCGCCGCCGCGGCGAAGGCCGCAAGCGTGGCCCCGGTGGCCTTGAGGATGTCCATCCACACGTTGGTGTAGGTGAACGCCGACCACTTCTGGGCGGTGAACTGGCCCGTGTCGGCGAGCCGCCACACGAAGAACCCCACGATGGCCAGCACGACGAGGATCGTCAGCACTCCCAGCGCGCGGTTGCGCGCGATGGCCTTGGGGCCGGGGACGTCGTACAGGACGCTGCTCATCGGGCGACCCTCCATCGGTTCTCGAGCGTTCGCTGCACCCAAGAGAGCAGCAGGACCAGCGCGACGAAGGCCACCATGATCCACAGGATGACGATGAACGCGTTCTCGCCGCGCTCACTGAGGTAGTTGCGCACCGAGCCCAGGTTCACGATCGAGAAGCCGGCGGCGACGGTGGTGTTCTTCAGCAGGGCGATGAAGACGCTCACCATCGGCGGGATCACCGAGCGGAACGCCTGCGGGAGGACGACGAGCGACATGACCTGTCCGAACGTCAGACCGAGCGCGCGTGCCGCTTCGGCCTGGCCGACGGGCACCGTGTTGACGCCCGACCGGATCGCCTCGGCGACGTAGGTCGCCGTGTAGATCCCGAGGGCGCAGATGCCGAGCGTCAGCGAGACGTTGCCGGTGAGGCGCAGCCCGAGCAGGGGCGGCAACGCGAACACGAAGGCGAAGAAGACGAGCGTGAGCGGGGTGTTGCGGATCATGCTCACGTAGAACGTCCCGACGCCACGGGCGATCGGCACGGGTGACACGCGCATCGCGCCCACGATGATGCCGAGGATCAGCGCGAGCGCGCCGCCGGCGAAGAACAGCACGAGCGTGCCGACGAGCGCTTCGCTCCAGATGTCGAGGTTGTCGGTGATGACACCCATGCGTGGTCCCTGTCTTGGTCGGGGTGGCGGGGGCGGTGCGTCCGTGCAGACGCACCGCCCCCGCGCGGATCACTCGTCGGCGGTGGGCTGCTTGCCCTCGATACCGGCCGGAGCGAGGTTCTTCTCGAACAGTGCCGTCCAGACCTCGCCACCGTCGTTGAAGAGGGTGTTGATGTGGTCCTTCAGCACGGTGTCACCCTTGGGCAGACCGACGCCGTAGCGCTCCTCGCTGAAGGTGTCGCCCGCGATCTTGAAAGCGTCGGGCTCCTGCGCGACATAGCCGGCGAGGATCGCCTGGTCGGTGGTCACGGCGTCGACCGAACCGGCGCGCAGCTGCTCGAGGCACTGCGTGTAGGTGTCGTACTCGACCGTGTCGCCGGGCGAGTACTCGTCGCGGATGCGCTGCAGCGGCGTCGAACCGGTCACCGAGCAGACGATCTTGCCCGAGAGGTCGTCGGGGCCGTTGATCGTGTCGTTGTCGGCGGCGACCAGCAGGCCCTGGCCCGTGATGAGGTAGGGGCCGGCGAAGTCGATCTGCTGCTTGCGCTTGTCGGTGATCGAGTAGGTGCCGACGTAGTAATCGATGTTGCCGTTGACGAGCTCCTGCTCACGGTTGGCCGAGGGGATCGTCTTGTACTCGATCTTGTCGGCGTCGAAACCGAGCGAAGCTGCGATCCACTGCGCGATCTCGACGTCGAAGCCGCCGCGCTCACCGCTGATCGGGTCCTTGAAGCCGAGGCCGGGCTGGTCCTCCTTCACGCCGACGACGACCTTGCCGGCCGCGACCATGCGCTCGTAGGTGGGGCTGCCGTCGAGCGAGACGTCGGAGGCGACCTCCCACAGCTGGGTGCTGGAGGCGCCGCCGTCGGCGCCAGGGGCCGCGCCGGGGGTGCCGCTGTTGCAAGCCGTCAGGGCCAGCAGGCCGGCGGCGAGAATGCTCGCGCCGGCGAGAAAACGTGTCTTACGCATGTGATGTCTCCTTGGTTACGTGTGCTGTGCGGATATGGGTCGTCGGTGACGGCGCGCAAGATCTCCGGGGGGAACGGTGACGTTGCTGTACGGCCGGTGAACCTCCTCGTTCGTCGCCGTCACGGTGTGTCTCAGTGCGTGATGAGCTTCGAGAGGAAGTCCTTGGCCCGATCGGACTCAGGAGCCGTGAAGAACTGCTCGGGCGCCGCCTGCTCCACGATCTGACCGTCGGCCATGAAGACCACCCGGTTCGCGGCTTTGCGGGCGAAGCCCATCTCATGGGTCACGACGATCATCGTCATGCCGTCGGCGGCGAGGCCCACCATCACGTCGAGGACCTCGTTGATCATCTCGGGGTCGAGCGCCGAGGTGGGCTCGTCGAAGAGCATGACCTTCGGCTTCATCGCGAGGGCCCGGGCGATGGCGACGCGCTGCTGCTGACCGCCCGAGAGCTGCGCGGGCAGCTTGTCGGCCTGGTGCCCGACGCCCACGCGGTCCAGGAGCGCACGAGCCTCTTTCTCGGCATCCGCCTTCTTCATCTTGCGGACCTTGATGGGTCCGAGCGTGACGTTCTCGAGGATCGTGAGGTGGGCGAAGAGATTGAAGGACTGGAAGACCATGCCCACGTCGGCGCGCAGCTCGGCCAGGCCCCTCCCCTCCTTGGGGAGCTCCTTGCCATCGATCGTGATCGAGCCGCTGGTGATTGTCTCGAGCCGGTTGATCGTGCGGCACAGCGTCGACTTCCCCGACCCCGAGGGTCCGATGACGACGACGACCTCGCCACGGTCGACGGTGAGGTCGATGTCCTTCAGGGCCTGGAACTGCCCGTAGTGCTTCTGCACATCGGAAACGACGACAAGGGGCTCGGAGCCCGCCGGGGGAACGGATGCCATGTCCTCACCCTATGAGGATGATGTGGGCGTGACCACTCCGCGGCGCGCGCCTTAACCGTTCTGTAACAGCAAGCTCACCCCGCGCGCTGCGCGAAAGCGGTCTCGTAGAGGCATACGCTCGCGGCCGTCGCGAGGTTCAGCGACTCGGCGCGGCCGTAGATGGGCAGCCGCAGGGCGATGTCCGCCAGCCCCAGCGCCGCCTCCTCGAGCCCCCGCGCCTCGTTGCCGAACAACCAGGCCGTCGGCTCGCTGAGCACGTCCCGGGATGCCAGGAAGTCGCCGCCGTCGACATCGGCGGCGACGACGCGCATCCCCGCCTCGTGCACGCGTTCGACGACGTCGGGCAGCTCCAGGTCGACCGCCACGGGCAGGTGGAAGAGCGAGCCTGTCGTCGAGCGCACGACCTTCGGGTTGTACGGGTCGACCGTACGGCCGGTGAGGATCACGGCGTCGGCGCCGGCGGCATCCGCGGCTCGGATGATGGTGCCGAGATTGCCCGGGTCACGCACCTCCTCGCAGATCGCGATGAGCCGCGGGCTCGCGGCCAGCACGTCTCGCAGCGAGGTCGGCGACTGGCGGGCCACAGCGACGATCCCCTGGGGGGTGACGGTGTCGGCCATGGCACCCAGGACCGCTTCCGTCGTGTACTGCAGGTCGATGCCCGCCTGCTCCGCGGCGTCGCGCACGTCGGCGTGCTTCTCGAGCGCGGTCGGGGTCGCGTACAGCTCGATCACCGTCTCGGGTGCCCAGGCCAGCGCTTCGCGCGCGGCCTGGGGTCCTTCCAGGAGGAACAGACCGGTCTCTTGACGGGCGGCGCGCTTGCTGAGCTTCGCCACAGCGCGCACCCGGGGCGAACGGGGGTTCTCGAGCACGGACTCAGTGTATGGCGTACGCGGCATAGACCCCGGAAAGCCGCGCAGGAACGACGAACGGGCGCCCTCCGGAGAGGACGCCCGTTCGGAAGAGAGCGTGTCTTACGCCTTGGGGGCGTTGACGTCGCTGGGCAGTGCCGCCTTGGCGGTGGCCACGAGCGAGGCGAACACGGCGGGCTCGTTCACGGCGAGCTCGGCGAGCATGCGACGGTCGACCTGCACACCCGCGAGGCCGAGGCCCTGGATGAAGCGGTTGTACGTGAGGCCGTTCTGGCGGGACGCGGCGTTGATGCGCTGGATCCACAGACGACGGAAGTCGCCCTTGCGCTTGCGACGGTCACGGTACGCGTAGACGAGGGAGTGGGTGACCTGCTCCTTGGCCTTGCGGTACAGGCGCGAACGCTGACCGCGGTAACCGGAGGCGCGCTCGAGGATGACGCGACGCTTCTTGTGGGCGTTTACTGCCCGCTTGACTCTAGCCATTTCTGTTTCTTCCTAACGTGCGTCGGCGCTCAGAGACCGAGGAGCTTCTTGGCGACCTTCGAGTCGCCCTTGGCCAGGACCTGCTCCTGGTTCAGGCGGCGGGTGCGCTTCGAGGCCTTGCCTTCGAGGTTGTGGCGCATGCCGGCCTGCTGCTTCATGAGCTTGCCGCTACCGGTGAGCTTGAAGCGCTTCTTGGCGCCCGAGTGGGTCTTCTGCTTCGGCATCTGTCTTCCTTCGTTGGGTATCCCGGCGAAGCGGGAGTCGGGGAGCTTACTCGGCGGGGGCCGAGGTGGGCTTGTCTTCCGAGGCCGAGTCGCCACGGGCAGCGCTGCGCGCCGCCTCGCGGTTCGCCGCGCGCTGCGCGTTCTGCTCGGTCTTGACCTCGGACTTGTTCTTGTGAGGGGCGACCACCATCACCATGTTGCGGCCGTCGATCGTGGGGTTCGACTCGACGGTGCCGAACTCGGCCACGTCTTCGGCGAACTTGCGGAGCAGGCGCACACCCTGCTCGGGACGCGACTGCTCACGACCGCGGAACAGGATCATGGCCTTCACCTTGTCGCCCGCCTGGAGGAAGCCCTCGGCGCGCTTGAGCTTGGTGATGTAGTCGTGAGCCTCGATCTTCAGACGGAAACGGACCTCCTTGAGGACCGTGTTGGCCTGGTTACGACGCGTCTCCTTGGCCTTCTGAGCAGCCTCGTACTTGAACTTGCCGTAATCCATGATCTTGACCACGGGCGGCTTCGAGCTCGGCGCAACCTCGACCAGGTCGAGGTCCGCTTCCTGTGCCAGACGCAGCGCAGCTTCGATGCGGACGATGCCGACCTGCTCGCCGTTGGGTCCGACGAGACGGACCTCCGGGACTCGGATGCGCTCGTTGGTGCGGGGATCGCTGATGCGGAACTCCTCTTGTGTGCGGGTGGTGGCCACCGCGATTCAGGGAAATCGCGGGCGAAGAGGAGAAACACGCCACCCGGCACGGTGCTGTCAGCACCGGCTTCTGCACCCAGACAACTCCGTGCAAAACGGAGTGGAGTGCGGGAACCCGGTAGCCTGGAACGGCAAGCGCGGGTGGGATGTGATCCTCTTTCGTACGGAGTGAGACACTCCGAAGCCCGCCATAGTCTAGCAGAGAGATACACGTGGACACGATCCCCTCCGACCAGCCCGCCGACGACCACTCCGCGCACCGTCACGGGAGCGAGGACGAACGTCTCGCCCGCTGGGAAGAGCAGGAACGCGCCGCCTCTTCGGCCACCCGTGACATCGCCGATGTCCCCGCCGTCGAGGTCATCACGACGGCGGCCGTCCACCTCATGAGCGCCGCCGCCGTCAAGACCGGCCTGGCCGACGACCCCGCCCAGCAGCTCGACCTCGATGAGGCCCGCAAACTCATCAACGCCCTCGCCGGTCTCATCACCGCCGGGGCGCCCGAGATCAGCGACATGCACGCCCGCTCGTTGCGCGACGGCTTGCGGTCGCTGCAGCTCGCGTTCCGCGAGGCGTCGTCGATCCCGGATCCGATTGGTAAGGGGCCTGGTGAAAAGTGGACGGGTCCCGTCACGTAGGTCGCTCGTTCTGGGTACCGGCTACGGGGTGCCCCTCTTCGGAGGCAAGAACGGGGACCCCTGCCCCGATTGCCTCCGAAGAGGGGCACCCCTTCGCCTGTGCCGCAGGACGGCTCCTCCGGTACACCCGTGGGGGTATGGGGAGGGGCACCCCTTCGCCTGTGCCGCAGGCGGCCGCTCCGGGACGCCCGCGGGGGTGTGAGGAAGATGCCTTGGGCCGCGGGGACGACTCCGCCGCGGCACGGGGGTCGACGGTTGCGAGAACAGGGGATGCCACGAGAACAGGCCGATCTCTAGCGAAACGGCCTGTTGCCGTGGCATCCCCTGTTCCGGTGACGTCGAACGAGGAGCTGCTCAGGCGTCGGTGCTGCGGTGCAGCTTCACCGTCAGGGAGTCGACGAGGACGGCGACGCGGTCGTCGGCCGCCCAGCGGCGGGCGATGCGAGCGAGGACGGCATCCAGCTCCTCCTGCTCGAGGCCCGACATGAGTTGAAGGTGCACCACCAGCTCGGGACCCCGGAGACGGCCGGTGGGATCCCCCGGCTCGACGGCGAGGTCAAGGACCGCCAGCTCACCGGCGATGCTCTCCTGCAGCCCGGTGAAGACCGCGGGCGAGGTGTGCGCCGGCTCCCACGCCTCCCCCTGCGCGATCGCCCAGACGGCCGGGCGCCGCAGGACGAACTCCGTCTGCGAGGCCGGATCGATCACGATCAGCTCGGTGTCCTCGGATGCCGCGGCCAGCGCCGTGCGACGCCCGTCCGCGGGAACCGGGCGTGCCGTGGCATCCCAGGCCTGCATGGCCGTGACGGACGTGAACACCGGCAACACCTTGCGGCCGTCGGGAGCTGCGACCGTGACGATCGAAAGCTCCTGGGTCTTGTCGACCTCCAGGCCGTGCGCACCGATCCCGTGGTCGCCTTTCTCGGCGACGAGGGGGATCAGCAGCCGGGCGTCGCGGTACGCGTCGACGACGTCGCCCGCGCCGCCCTCCCCGGCGCCGAACGCCAGCAGCGCCGAGAGAAGAGCGGGATCCGCCGAGCCGTCGTCACCGGAATGCCGATTGGGCTCGAAGCTGCGCCCCTCCCAGGGGACACCCGCCGAGTCGGCGCGCTCCGGGTGGCCGTGCGAATCGTCAGTGTCCGGCGACATCCAGCGCCTCGGCCAGCGTGAACTGGCCCGCGTAGAGCGCCTTGCCGACGATCGCGCCCTCGACGCCCAGGGGCACGAGCTCGCGCAGCGCCGCGATGTCATCGAGGCTCGACACGCCGCCCGACGCGACGATCGGCTTGGGGGTGCGCTGCGTCATCTCGCGCAGCAGCTCGATGTTCGGGCCGCGCAACGTGCCGTCCTTGGTCACGTCGGTGACGACGTAACGGCTGCAGCCGGCATCCTCGAGACGGTCGAGCACGGTCCAGAGGTCGCCGCCGTCGCGGGTCCAGCCCCGGGCAGCGAGCGTCGTTCCGCGCACGTCGAGACCCACGGCGATGGCCTCGCCGTAGCGGTTGATCACGTCGGCCGCCCACTCGGGGTTCTCCAGAGCCGCGGTGCCGAGGTTGATGCGGCTCGCGCCGCTCTCCAGCGCCGCCTCCAAGGAACGGTCGTCGCGGATGCCGCCGGACAGCTCGACCTGCACGCCCTTGACCTGCTTGATGACCTTGCGCATGACGTTCGCGTTGCTGCCGCGACCGAAGGCCGCATCGAGGTCGACGAGATGGATCCACTGCGCACCCTGACGGGCGAAGTCCGCGGCGGCGTCGACGGGGTCGCCGTAGCTGGTCTCGGTGCCGGCCTCTCCCTGGGTCAGGCGGACGGCCTTGCCGTCGGCCACATCGACCGCCGGAAGCAGCACAAGTTCGGGCGTGGACGCGAAATCGTTCATGGCTCCTCGCACCCGTCGGCGCATCTCGCCGAGCGTGGGCACGAGGTCACACAGTAGTCGTGCGCAGCCCGTCGATCCAATTGGCCAGGAGTCGGATGCCGGCTTCGCCCGACTTCTCGGGGTGGAACTGCGTCGCCGACAGCGGACCGTTCTCGACCGCCGCGATGAACGGTGCCCCGTAGGTGCACCACGTCACCGACGGCTGCGGGAAGGGAGGGGTCACCTCGAGCGACCAGTCCTGCGCGCCGTAGGAGTGCACGAAGTAGAAGCGCTCGTCCTCGATGCCGTCGAACAGGCGGGAGCCCTCGCCGACGGTCACGGTGTTCCAGCCCATGTGCGGCAGCACCGGAGCCTGCAGCTCGGCGACCGTTCCCGGCCACTCCCCCAGCCCCTCGGTGTCGGTCCCGCGCTCGACGCCACGCTCGAACATGACCTGCATGCCCACGCAGATGCCGAGTACGGGGCGCCCGCCGGCCAGGCGACGGTCGATGATCTCGCCGCCGCGGCTGCCGTTCAAGGCATCCATGACCGCGCTGTACGCACCGACACCGGGAACGAGGAGTCCGTCGGCCTCGAGCAGCAGGGAGCGATCGGCCGTCAGCCGCGCGTCGGCTCCGGCCTCGATGAGCGCTTTGACCGCGGAGTGGACGTTGCCCGACCCGTAGTCCATGACGGCGACGAGCGGCTTGGCGGTCACAGGGCCCCCTTGGTGCTCGGGATGCCGTCGACGAGCGGGTCGAGCGCCTTCGCCTGGCGGAACGCGCGGGCGAGCGCCTTGTACTCCGCCTCGGCGATGTGGTGCGGGTCGCGACCGCCGAGCACGCGGACGTGCACCGTGAGACCGGCGTGGATCGAGATGGCCTCGAACGAGTGGCGCACGAGGGAGCCCGTGAAGTGCCCGCCGATCAGGTGGTGCTCGAAGCCGGCCGGCTCACCGGTGTGGACGAGGTACGGGCGGCCGCTGATGTCGACCACCGCCTGCGCGAGCGCCTCGTCGAGCGGCACGAGGGCGTCACCGTACCGGGCGATGCCGGACTTGTCGCCCAACGCCTGACGGATCGCCTGACCGAGGACGATCGAGGTGTCCTCCACCGTGTGGTGGGCGTCGATGTGGGTGTCGCCGGTGGCCCGGACCCGCAGATCGGTCAGCGAGTGCTTGGCGAACGCGGTGAGCATGTGGTCGAAGAACGGCACCGTCGTCTGGATGTCGCTCGCGCCGCGGCCGTCGAGGTCGAGCTCGAGCTCGATGTGCGACTCGCTCGTCTCGCGGGTGAGGGAGGCGGCGCGGGGCGTGGCGGGGCCGGTCATGATCGCGATCCTACCGAGGCCAGCGCGTCGAGGAACGCGGTGGTCTCGTCGGCGGTACCGGCCGTCACCCGGAGGTGGTGGGGGATGCCGACATCGCGGATGAGCACGCCCCGGTCGTACAGCGCCTTCCACGTCGCGGCGGGGTCGTCGACGCCCCCGAAGAGCACGAAGTTGGTCCACGACTCGTGCGCGGTGTACCCCAGCGCCGAGACCGTGGCGGAGATGCGGTCGCGCTGGGCGACGATCTCGTCGACCATCGACAGCATCGTCTCGGCGTGACCGAGCGCGGCCGTGGCCGCGGCCTGGGTCAGCGCGCTGAGGTGGTAGGGCAGTCGCACGAGTCGGAGGGCGTCGACGACGGCGGGATCGGCCGCGAGGTAGCCGACGCGCGCGCCGGCGAACGCGAACGCCTTGCTCATGGTGCGCGAGACGACCAGCCGCGGACGATCGGGGAGCAGCGACACCGCCGACGGCTCGTCGCGCGGCGCGAACTCCTCGTACGCCTCGTCGACGATCACGATGCCGTCGGTCGCGTCATAGACCGCCTCGATCACGTCGAGACGCAGCGGCGTGCCCGTCGGGTTGTTGGGCGCGCAGAGGAACACGATGTCGGGACGCTGCTCGCGGACCTGCGCGGCGGCCGACTCGGCGCTGAGGGTGAAGTCGTGCTCGCGGGCGCCCGCCAGCCATCGCGCGCCCGTGGCGCGCGTGAGGATGGGGTACATCGAATACGTGGGCGCGAAGCCCATCGCCGTGCGGCCGGGCCCGCCGAACGCCTGCAGGATGTGCTGCAAGACCTCGTTCGATCCGTTGGCCGCCCAGATCTGGTCGGCGCCCAGACCGTGACCGAGATACCCGGCGAACGCCTCGCGCAGCCCGGTGAACTCGCGGTCCGGGTAGCGGTTCACGTCGCGCAGCGCGCGGGCGATGGCATCCAGGATGTCGTCCGCCACCTCGGAGGGGACGGGGTGCGTGTTCTCGTTGACGTTGAGGGCGACGGGAAGAGCCGCCTGCGGGGCGCCGTAGGGCGTCATCCCCCGGAGATCGTCGCGAAGGGGAAGGTCGTCGAGGCGCACAGTCACCTCACCCATTTTAGGCGGCTGGTGCGTCGCCGCGTCCCCCGCGCTGCCGCGGAGGGACACACGCAGAAGAGTCGACCACGCTTACGAGAGCCGGGAACAGGTCAGGGGGCCGCGAGGTACTCGGTCGGGATGGCGATGCGCTCGCCGGCCGAGACCGAACCGCCCTCGAGTGCGTTGAGCCGTGCGATCTGGGCCACGACGTCGCGCGGGTCCGCCTCGGGAGCGATGTCTTCGGCGATCGACCACAGCGTCTCGCCGTTCATGACGGTGATCTCGGCGAACGTGCGCCCGGGGGCACTGGCGTCACCCGAGGCGAGTGCCGCGCCGCCGCCGATGACGGCGATGCTGAGCGCCACGATGACGGGCAGCGCGACGAGGAACGCGACGACGCGACGACCGCGCGCCGTCAGGCGCAGGCGGGTGGCGGGTGCGGTGAGGGTGATGCTGCTCATGGTCTGCTCCTTGGTGGGGAGAGATTCGCACCCCACCCTCGGCCGGGAGGGCGGTGGTGCGAACCTGTCTTCCGAATCTATCTTCGATAGTGTGCGGGTGTCAACAGTCCGTGAATCGGATACCGATCGAACGCGACACGCGTGGAGCTCTGTGTCATTCGAGCGGTCGACCGGATACGGTTTCGACACGGAGACCTCATCACCAACCTCCGACATTCGAATTTCCGCCGCAGAGAACGCGGCGCGAGGGGAGCTCAGATGACCGACGCGACGACCGCCGCGGGGCGCGAACGACCGCAGACGCGACGACGCAAGAACCTCAGCGACAAGCAGCTCGCCATCCTCGAGGTCATCCAGCGCTCGATCGCGCGGCACGGCTATCCGCCGAGCATGCGCGAGATCGGCGACGCCGTCGGGCTGAAGTCGCTCTCCAGCGTCACCCACCAGCTGAACCAGCTCGAGCTGAGCGGGTACCTGCGACGCGACCCCGGCAAGACGCGCGCGATGGAGGTGCTGATCGACCTTCCCGGCGCCGCCGCCGAGAACCCCGCCGACACGGCCCCCGCCGTGGGCGATGCCGCCCTCGTGCCGCTGGTCGGCCGCATCGCCGCCGGCGTGCCCATCACCGCCGACCAGCAGGTTGAGGAGATCTTCCCCCTCCCCCGCCAGCTCGTCGGCAAGGGCGAGCTGTTCATGCTCAAGGTCTCCGGCGACTCGATGATCGATGCCGCCATCTGCGACGGAGACTGGGTCGTCGTGCGCTCGCAGGCCGACGCCGAGAACGGTGAGATCGTCGCGGCCATGCTCGACGGCGAGGCCACGGTGAAGACTTTCCGTCGTCGCGACGGACACACCTGGCTGCTCCCCCGCAACAGTGCGTTCGAGCCGATCCTCGGCGACGAGGCCGTGGTCCTCGGACGCGTCGTCGCGGTGCTGCGCGCGGTCTGACCCGTTCGGCGCGGTGGGCCCGCGGCAGACCGTGCGACCGCAGGCCCGCCGCGCCACGATTTCCCGCGGGGCACGGCTCGATCCGCGGCGATCTCTCCCGTGACGACCCCGACCCGCCACAATGGCGCCATGCCTGACCGACAGCCTCCCTTCGCGCCGGCACCGCGCAGCGCGGCATCGAAGATCCCGCTGACGGTGCGTGCGGCGGCATCCGTCGTCCTCCTGGGACTCGCGGTCCTCGCGGTGCCGATGGCCCTGGTGGCGGCGTGGGCGCGGCTCCACCTGGTCGACGAGGATGCCTTCGCCGCCACGCTCGCGCCCCTCTCGGCCGATCCGCAGGTGCAGACTCTGGTGATCGACGAAGCGACGAGTGCGATCGCCGCGTCGCTGGATGCGTCCGTGTCCGACGCCGCGGTACCGCCGGCGGCGGCGCGGTCCCTCGAACTCCTCGGCCGCCCGACCGCGGCGGCGGTGCGCTCGCTGACGGAGCGCGCCGTCACGGAGGTGGTGCGCTCGGACGACTTCTCCCGCGTCTGGGCCACGGTGGTGCGCGCCTCTCACCGGGCCCTCGTGTTCGGGGCCACCTCCGACGGGGGCGGCATCCTCGTCCTGACACCGGAGGGCCTCGGGGTGCAGGTCGGGGGCGTGGTGTCGGCGATCACCGACGAGCTCAACGTGCAGGGTTCCCCCGTCGCGGCCCTCATCCCCCGGATCGATCACGTGGTGCTCATCGGCGACGGCACCGCTGTGCGCCTGCTGCGCGCCGGTTACGCCCTCGCCACCGCAGCCGGTGTGCTGGTCCCCGCCGTGGCGGTCGCCCTCCTCGTCGGCGGCGTCCTCGTCGCGCGGCGGAGGGGACGTGCGCTCGTCGGCGCCGGACTGGCGACCGTCGTCGGTTCCGGCATCCTGCTGATCGGCGCAGCCACGGCGCCTGCCGTCGTCTCCGGGACGGCCGCGGCGGGCGGCTTCGATCCGGCCGGGGTCGCCGCCATCGTCCGCCAGCTGCTGGCGTCGCTCGTCGGGCCGTCCGGCCTGGTCTTCGGCGCGGGGGTTCTCCTCGTCGTGGTGGGCATCCTCGTCGTCCGGCGCACACGCCGGGCGGGCGCTGCGCTCGACCCGGCCGGTCCGGCCACCTGAGAACCGCCGCGGACGCGCGGGACGGCCGTGCACGCACCCTGCGGCCGGAGGGCCGGGGGCGGGTCGGGCTCGCCGTGCTGTCGGAGCGTGTCAGACCGGCGCGGCGGAGCACGGGCCCTCGGGCCTCTCCTTCGGGGCGTTCGACGCCGACGCCGAGGGGTCTTGCGGCGTCCCCGCATGGCCACGGGCGGCGGTTACCATGACCGCAAGCGCAATCGGAAGCGAGCCCCGTGTCCACGAACTCCGCCCCCGGCGAGCCCTCTCCCGCCGAGGGTGACGCCCCGCACCCGCCGACCCCGGCACCACCCACCCGGCATCCGCCTCGCCTGGCCACCCGGCACCCGCCGACCCCGGCACCACCCACCCGGCATCCGCCACGCCTGGCCACCCGGCACCCGCCGACCCCGGCACCACCGGCCCCGCCGCGCCCGGTCTCAGCGGCCCCGGCTCCATCGACCCCGGCCCCACGGAGCCGGCGCCCGCCGAGACGCGCGCGCCCGGCGACGAGCCCGCGCCCACCCCGCGGCCGCGGCCGCGCCGCAGCACCGTCATCCTCGGCGCGGGCCTCGCGGTGGTCGTCGTCGCCGCGAGTGCCGGGTTCTTCTGGCTCAGCGCTCAGCTCGCGGCATCCCAGGAACAGATCTCGGACCAACAGCGGCAGATCATCGATCAGCAGCGCGAACTCGAGGAGCAGCGGGCGCAGCTCGACCGCAAAGAGCAGTTCGGCGCCGCCATGCAGGAGCTCTACGCGACGATCGATCCGCTCGTGGGCCTGCCCTACGCGTCACTCGTGCCGTGGAGCGAGGTCGAGGCGTTCGCGCGCAGCGCGTGGGCCCACCGCGAGAGCGTCGTGACGATGGAACGCGACATCGCCGACGTCGAGAGGTTCACGACGAAGCTGGCAGGCCGCGTGGAGGCCGCGCGCTCCGCCGCCGCGACGAACGCGACGGGGAGCCCGTGGGAGGCCACGCTCGACACGCTCGGTCGCGGGTGGGTGAGCATGGCGTACGACGACAGCAACCGCCCGTGCGGCCTCGAGGCCATGGCGTGCGTCTCGAGCGCGGACCCCTTCGTCGTGCACGTCAGCAGCGACACCCGGGACGACTCCACGCTGACCGACTGGATACGCACCGGCGTCGCCTACCACGAGTACGCGCACGTGCTGCAGTTCACCAACCCCGAGGCCACGGCATCCGCGCTCACCGCCTTCGCCGGGGACGTGGAGACGATGGCGGATTGCTACGCGCTGACCGTCCTCGACGGGTGGACGCTGGATCACGAGGTCCCGATCGACAGCTCCTCCTTCTGGCGGGTGAGCGTGGGATACGGCTACACGTGCGACGACGCGCAGCGCCAGGTCATCCGCGACTGGGTGGGGAGCCTGGGCCTGCAGAAGCGCACCGTCTCGCAGTGAGCGCGGGGGCGTCCGATGTCGGAACCCCTCCGTAGGGTGGACGCATGGCAGACACCCTCCCCTACGGTTCCTGGCCCTCACCGATCACGCCCGAGTCGGTGGCGCAGTCCTCACCGCGTATCGACGGCGCACGACTGGTGGGCGACGAGGTGTGGTGGGGCGAGTCGGTGCCGGCCGAGGCCGGACGCGTCGCGGTCAAGCGCCGCCGCGCCGACGGCAGCGTCGAGACCGTCCTGCCCGCGCCCGCGAACGCCCGCTCCGCGGTGCACGAGTACGGCGGCGGCGCGTGGACCGCGTCCGACGACGGCGAGCTGTTCTACGTCGAGAAGACCGACCAGCGCGTCTACGCGCTGCGACCGGGCGGCACCGCCCGCGCCTTGACGCCGCCCGACGAGTCGACGCGGCACGGCGGGCTGCGGTTCGAGCACGGCACGCTGCTCGCCGTCCGCGAGACCCACGGTTCGGCGAGGGTTCCGACCCGCGCGATCGTCCGGATCGCCACCGACGACAGCGGTGCCGTCGACGTGCTCGCCGCCGGCAGCGACTTCCTCGCCCAGCCCGCGCTCTCGCCGGACGGGCGGCGCCTCGCGTGGGTCGCCTGGGATCACCCTGACATGCCCTGGGACGCCACCCGCATCCGCGTCGCCGAGCTGGCAACGGGCGCGGTGCGCGACCTCGCCGCGGGCGAGAACCGTGCGCCGCTCCAGCCGGTGTGGCTCGGCGACGACGAACTGCTCTACGCCGACGATCCCGACGGCCGGTGGAACCTCTTCCGCCATCCCCTCGACGGCGACGCCCAACCCGTCGCGCCCGCCGACGCCGACACCGGCGGAGGCCTGTGGGTTCTCGGCACGCGATGGTTCGGGGCGACGGCCGACGGTCGCATCGTCGCGGTGCGCACGGACGGTGCCGACGAGATCGTCGAGATCGCCCCGTCCGGTGTGCGGCTGCTCGACGTCCCCGCCGTCGCGGGCGCCGCGATCGACGATGCACGTGACACGCGCGTCCTGGTCTCGGGCGCGGACGCCGACGGACGGTCGGGGCTCTGGCTGGTCGACCTGGACTCCGGTGACGTCGACCTCGTGACCGGCGGTTCCGGGTCGTGGGGCGACGAATGGATGCCGACGGCCCGCGCCCTCGAGACCGAGGGTCCGCACGGCCCCGTGCACGCCTTCGCCTACGCGCCGACCAACCCCCAGGTCACCGCCCCCGAGGACGAGCGCCCGCCCTACGTCGTTCTCGTGCACGGCGGACCCACCTCGCACGTGGGCCCGGCCCCTTCCGCGAAGACCGCGTTCTTCACGAGCCGCGGGATCGGCGTACTGGACGTCAACTACGGCGGGTCCACCGGCTACGGGCGCGCGTACCGCGACCGTCTCAAAGGCGAGTGGGGCGTGGTCGATGTCGACGACGTCGCCGCCGCGGCATCCGCCCTCGCCGAAGCGGGACTCGCCGATCCGGAACGACTGGCGATCACGGGCGGCTCCGCGGGAGGGTGGACGGTGCTCGCGGCGGTCACGAACACCGACGTGTTCTCCGCCGGGATCTCGCGGTACGGCGTGGGCGACGCGCGCGCACTGGCCGAAGACACCCACGACTTCGAGGCGCGCTACCTCGACGGTCTGATCGGCCCGCTCCCGGATGCCGAGACGGTCTATGTCGAACGATCGCCGCTCAGCCACCCCGAGCGCTTCCGCGTCCCGTTGCTCATCCTCCAGGGCAGCGAGGACCGCGTCGTCCCGCCCTCGCAGGCCGAGGCCATCCGTGACGCTCTCGCCGCCCACGGGGTGCCGCACGCCTACGTGCTGTACGAGGGCGAAGGCCATGGTTTCCGGCGCGCCGAGACGGTCATCGACTCCCTGCGCCGTGAGCTGGGCTTCCTCGGCGCCGTCTTCGGATTCGAGACGCCGGGCATCACCCCCGTGCCGCTCGCGTGACAGCAGAAGACCCCGCCGGCGCGGTGCCGACGGGGTCTTCTCACGCGGGTCAGGCCGCGTACGGCTCGAGCTCGGCCGCGAGGCGTGCGCCGACGTGCGCGTGCAGGAACGTGCCGTCCTCGCGGTGCTCCTGCGCCACGATCAGTCCGCTCTCGTGGACAGCCGAGACGAGATCGCCCCGGTCGTAGGGCACGACCGCCTGCACCTCGACCGCGGGAAGCGGCAAGGCCTCCTCGATCGCGGCACGCAGCTCGTCGATGCCCTCTCCCGTGCGCGACGAGACGAAGTGCGCGCGCGGTGCGAGGCCGCGCAGCACGAGACGGTCATCGTCGGAGACGAGGTCGGCCTTGTTGAAGACGACGATCTCGTGGCCGAAGTCCGCGTCCACGTCGCCCATGACATCGCGCACCGTCGCCAGCTGCGCCGCGGGATCGGGGTGCGAGGCGTCCACGACGTGCAGGATGACGTCGGCGTCGCCGACCTCCTCCAACGTCGAGCGGAACGCCTCGACGAGCTGGTGCGGGAGGTTCCGCACGAAACCGACCGTGTCGGTCAGCGTGTAGACGCGGCCGTCGGTGGTCTCGGAACGGCGGACGGTGGCATCCAGCGTCGCGAACAGGGCGTTCTCGACGAGCACGCCCGCGCTGGTCAGGCGGTTCAGCAGGCTCGACTTGCCGGCGTTGGTGTACCCCGCGATGGCGACCGAGGGGATCGTGTGCCGCTTGCGCTCGGCGCGCTTGGCCGCCCGGGCGGGAGCGAAGTCGCGCAGCTGCTTGCGCAGGAGAGCCATCTTCGTGCGGATCCGACGGCGGTCGAGCTCGATCTTCGTCTCACCCGGTCCGCGCGATCCCATACCGGCACCGCCAGCGCCGACCTGTCCACCGGCCTGACGCGACATCGACTCACCCCATCCGCGCAGGCGCGGGAGAAGGTACTCGAGCTGCGCGAGCTCGACCTGCGCCTTGCCCTCGCGGCTCTTGGCGTGCTGGCTGAAGATGTCGAGGATGACGGTCGTGCGGTCGATCACCTTGACCTTGACGACGTCCTCGAGCGCACGCCGCTGGCTGGGGGCGAGCTCGGTGTCGGCGATCACGGTGTCGGCACCGACGGCGGCCACGATGTCGCGCAGCTCCTCGGCCTTGCCGCGGCCCACATAGGTCGCGGGGTCGGGGTGGGGGCGGCGCTGGAGGACGCCGTCGAGCACGACGGCACCGGCGGTCTCGGCGAGGGCGGCGAGCTCGCGGAGGGAGTTCTCGGCGTCGGCCTGATACCCCTGCGGGTGCACGCCGACGAGCACGACGTTCTCCAGCCTCAGCTGGCGGTACTCGACCTCGGTGACGTCTTCCAGTTCGGTCGACAGCCCGGGCACGCGGCGCAACGCCGCGCGTTCTTCGCGATCCCACTGATCGCCGTCCGTGCTGCCGCCGTACGCGGTCGCGGCATCCTGCAAGGCCTGTGCCGCACCGAAGACCCGGACCCCGCGGTGCGCGTCGGCGCGCGACAGCACGCGGTCCACCGGATCCACCGGCGCCGCGTCCGTGTTCGGGGGTGTGGTCTGTTCGGTCATGTGTTCCTTTCGTCGCGGGCTCTCCCGCGGGTTCTGCGTCTGCTCTCGCACTTTAGCCGCCCCCGACGGCGGAGGCGCCGGTCCGTTACTCTGTCGGAATGGGGAGCGAGCACTACTTCAGCGCGTCGCCGTCGAGTCCCGAACAGCTCCGCCGCATCCGTGTCACCCTCGCCGGCCGCGACCTCGAGCTCGTCACGGCGGGCGGCGTCTTCAGTCCGGACCACGTGGATGCCGGGACCTCGGTCCTGTTGGCCAACACGCCGCCCCCTCCCGCCGGCGGGCACTTCCTCGACCTGGGGTGCGGGTGGGGTCCGATCTCGCTGTCTCTCGCGCTGGCATCACCGCATGCCACCGTCTGGGCGATCGACGTGAACGAGCGAGCCCTGGATCTCGTGCGTCGTAACGCCGCGTCCCTGGGCCTCACCAATGTCAACGCCGTGCGGCCGGAGGATGTTCCCGAGGACATCTCCTTCCGCACCATCCGCTCGAACCCGCCCATCCGCGTCGGCAAGAGCGAGCTGCACGACATGCTGCAGCGCTGGATCCCGCGGCTGTCCGAGCGCTCCGACGGGTGGTTCGTCGTGCAGCGCAACCTCGGCTCGGACTCCCTGCAGCGCTGGTTGGCCGCGACGTTCACGCCGGGCTACGACGTCCAGCGGTCGGCCACGGGCCGCGGCTTCCGCGTCCTGCGGGTGCGTCGGCACGGCTCCCCGCCGAGCGAGCCCCTCACCGTCGTCGGCTGAGCCGGCCGCGGCCCGGCGCGCGCGGCGCGCGCGGGCGGGCGGGCGGGATACCGAAATCACAGGATCCGCGCGAGAGCACAGGAACGGGTAGGCCAGTTTCGTATGCGCTCGCGCCGATCGTGTGACTTCGCGCCGCGCGAGCGGCGCGGGGGGCGAAGCGCCGCGCGAGCGGCGCGGGGGGCGAAGCGCCGCGCGAGCGGCGGGGCGCGAAGCGCCGCGCGGGCGGGCCGGGCGCCGCGGGCGGGCCGGGCGCCGCGCGGGCGGCGGGGGCAGGAGAGCGCGCCGGGGCGCGGCGTCAGGCCAGCGCGACCTCGCCGGTGAACACGAAAGACGCCGGGCCCGAAAGGAACACATGTCCGTCGGCGACGCGGACGCCGAGGGTACCGCCGGGCGTGTCCACGGTCCAGACGTCCGGCGCGGCGGCGCCGGCCCAGTGACGCACGGCCAGAGCCGCCGCCGCCACACCGGTACCGCAGCTCAGGGTCTCGCCGACCCCCCGCTCGAACACACGGAGCCGAATTGCGCCGACACCCTCGTGCACGAGGGGATCGGACGGCACGACGAACTCGACGTTCGCCCCGTGCCGCGGGGCGGGGTCGAGCACCGGTTGGTACGTCAGGTCGAGCGCCTCGAGCTCGGCATCCGACGACAGCGCCACCACGACGTGCGGGTTGCCGACGTCGATGCCGACGCCGGGCCGCGCGACGGGCAGGCCCTTGGCGCGGACGAGGGTGTCCGACGCCTCGATCTCGAAAGGACCGAGATCGACCTCGTAGCCGCGGTCGCTGCGCGTGAGCGTCTTCACACCGGCGCGCGTGCCGATGCGCAGGCCCCCGTCGAGGCTCGCGAGGCCGGTGTCGCTGAGGTAACGCGCGAACACGCGCGTGCCGTTGCCGCACATCTCGGCCTTCGAGCCGTCGGCGTTGCGGTAGTCCATGAACCACTCGACGCCGGATGCCGCGGCCTCCGCGCCCTCGTCGATCGCGGCCGCGCGCACGACACGCAGGAGGCCGTCGGCGCCGATGCCGAAGTGGCGATCGCACAGCACGGCGATCTGATCGTCGCGTAGGTCGAGGTCGCCTTCGGGGTCGGCGATGATCACGAAGTCGTTACCGGTGCCGTGGCCCTTGGTGAACGCGATGGTCGACATGCCCCCAGTCTAGGGAGCGCCGCGCGACTCCCCCGCAGAGCACTGCCGGTGGAGTGGGTTACGCGGGTGGGGCGGCCGGACCGCCGCGCGACTCCCCCGCAGAGCACTGCCGGTGGAGTGGGTTACGCGGGTGGGGCGGCCGGACCGCCGGGACCGTCGACGATCAGACGTCGGCCCGTGGCCCAGGTGTCGAACGGCTCGTACCCGAGCGCGTCGTAGAACCCGCGGGCGCCGGTGTTGTCCGGCCGGACCATCAGCTGCACCTTCGGGCAGCCCATCTCCTCGAGGAGACGTTCGGCCTCGGCGACCAGCGCGCGGCCAATGCCCCGGGACCGGTGGGAGGCCGCAGCGGCGAGGTAGTAGAGCCACCCGCGATGTCCGTCATAGCCGGCCATGACGGTTCCGACCACGCGATCCTCCTCCTCGGCGACGAGGAAGAGCTCGGGCTGCACGGTGAGCTTGCGGCGGATGTCGGCGCGCGGATCGTTCCACGGCCGCGTCAGCCCGGCCTCCTCCCACAGCGCGACGACGGCATCCTCGTCGGCGAGTGTGAACGCGCGGATGGCGATGGTCATGCGTCTCCTTCTTCCGCGGACACCAGGGTCTCGGCATCCGTCGTCCGCGCATCGACCCACCGCGCCCCGGCGTAGCGCCGGAACCATGACACCTGCCGGCGAGCGTAGCGCCGGGTGAGCGCCTGCGTCTCGGCGACGGCCTCGTCGCGCGTGAGACGGCCGGTGAGCTGAGCGAGGGCCTGGGCGTACCCGATCGCCCGTGATGCGGTGACGCCGCGCTCGAGGCCGTCGGCGCGCAGCGCCTCGACCTCGTCGACGAGGCCCGCCGCCCACATGCCTTCCACCCGGGCGTCGAGGAGCGGGACGAGCTCCTCCCGGTCGATCGCCGTCGCGACGATGCGGGTGCGCGGATGCCAGAACTCCGGCGTCTCGGGAAGGGCGCCGCCGTGCGTCCGCTCGCCCTGCGCGAGCACCTCCAGGGCGCGGACCAGACGGCGGCCGTTGCGCGGGTCGATACGTTCCGCCGCGGCGGGGTCGGCGTCGCGCAACCGCGCGTACAGCGGCCCGGGACCCGTCCGCTCGAGTTCCTCCTCGAGCCGGGCCCGGAGCGCCTGGTCTCGCGGCGGGAAGCGGAAGTCCCACAGCACGCCTGATACGTACAGCCCCGACCCGCCGACGAGGATCGCCTCGGCGCCGCGGCCGTGGATGTCGGCGATCGTCCGGCGGGCGGCATCCTGGTACCAGGCGACTGCGGCCTCTTCCGTGACCGACAGCGCGTCGAACAGATGGTGCGGGATGCCACGACGCTCGGCGGGCGGGAGCTTGGCCGTGCCGATGTCCATGCCGCGATACAGCTGCATGGCGTCGGCGTTGACGATCTCCGCGGGGCGTCCCCGGGCGGCGAGGGTCTCAGCCAGGTCGAGCGAGAGAGCGGTCTTCCCGGTACCCGTGGCACCGACAACGGCCCAGAGGCCGGGCGCGGTCACACGCCGACGCGAAGGGTGGGAAGGCCCAGCGAGACGGCGCGGGGAGCACCGGTCTCCCCCGCCGGGGCGGGCACCCCGCACGACTCCGCCTGCGAACGGTCCCACGCGTCGCCCGCGCGGGTGCGGCGGATGCGCAGCGGCGCCCCGTCCGGCGCGTCGGCGAGCAGGTGGAACGGAGCCGCGTGCGTGACGGTGACCGAGACGACATCGCCCGGCCGCGGCACGGGCGAGCCTGGGGGCAGCTCGAAATGCACGAGGCGGTTGTCCTCCGCGCGCCCGGTGAGCCGGTGGGTCTCGGCATCCTTCTTGCCCTCGCCGGTGGAGACGAGGACCTCGAGCGTGCGGCCCAGCTGCTTCTGGTTCTCCTCGGCGGCGATGCGGTCCTGCAGCGCGACGAGCCGCTCGTAGCGCTCCTGCACGACGGCCTTCGGGATCTGATCGGCCATCGTGGCAGCCGGTGTGCCCTCGCGGATCGAGTACTGGAAGGTGAAGGCGCTCGAGAAACGCGCGGCCTCGACCACGCGCAGCGTCTCCTGAAAGTCCTCCTCGGTCTCGCCGGGGAAGCCGACGATGATATCGGTCGTGATCGCTGCGTGCGGGATGCGCTCGCGGACGCGGTCCAGGATGCCGAGGAACCTGTCGCTGCGATAGGACCGGCGCATCGCCTTCAGGATGCGGTCCGAGCCCGATTGCAGCGGCATGTGCAGCTGGGGCATGACCGCGGGAGTCTCCGCCATCGCGGCGATGACGTCGTCGGTGAACGCGGCCGGGTGCGGGCTGGTGAAGCGGATGCGCTCCAGGCCCTCGATCTCGCCGGCCGCGCGCAGGAGCTTGCCGAAGGCGAGACGGTCGCCGAACTCGACGCCGTAGGAGTTGACGTTCTGGCCCAGCAGCGTGACCTCGATCGCACCGTCGTCGACGAGGAGGCGGATCTCGTTCAGGATGTCGCCGGGGCGACGGTCCTTCTCTTTGCCACGCAGGCTCGGGACGATGCAGAACGTGCAGGTGTTGTTGCAGCCGACCGAGATCGAGACCCAGCCACTGTGAACGGAGTCGCGCTTGGTGGGCAGGGTGGAGGGGAAGATCTCCAGCGACTCGAGGATCTCGAGCTCCGCCTCGCCGTTGTGACGCGCGCGCTCGAGCATGCCCGGGAGGGAACCCATGTTGTGGGTGCCGAAGATCACGTCGACCCACGGGGCCTTGCGCTGCACGGCATCCTTGTCCATCTGCGCCAGGCAACCGCCGACGGCGATCTGCATGCCGGCGTGCGCGTCCTTGCGCGATTTCAGGTGCCCGAGGGTGCCGTACAGCTTGCCGGCGGCGTTGTCGCGCACGGCGCAGGTGTTGATGACGACGACGTCGGCCTCGGTGCCGGCATCGGCGCGGACGTACCCGGCGCTCTCGAGCGAGCCGGAGAGGCGCTCCGAGTCGTGCACGTTCATCTGACAGCCGAAGGTGCGGACCTCATAGGTGCGTGCGCGGCCGTCCACCGCGACGGCCGCGGGAGACGGCGCGATCAGCGTCGGCGAAGAAACGGGGGTCGTCATGATGGGAGCCAGTCTAAACGCCGTCGCTCATGGCATCCGAGGTTCTCACCCCGCGGACGGACTCCCGGGCCTTCTCGCGAAGTGTGCGCAAGTGTGCGTTCGCGGGCCGGACGCGATTCGCGGCGGTCGGTAGCGTAGCCACGACGCGACACCCTCGCGTCCGGACCCGTGCGCGGACGCACCGCGAAGGAGAGCTCGTGAGGGAAGGCCTGTCGTGGGCGTGGCCCGAGCCCCTGATCGGGGCCGACCGGGACGCGGGGGCTCTGGCGGTCTCCGTCCTGGCGGGGACGACGGTCCTCGTGGCGGGTGCGCGCGGCAGCGGCCGCAGTCACCTGCTGCGCACCGTCGTGAAAGAGATCGCGTCCCGCGGCGTCGCCCCCGTTGTCGTGCGTCCCTCGTCGGTGCTCTCGGAGATCCCCTTCGGCGCGTTGGACGCGGTCGGCGATTCCCGGCTGATGGACCTGCGCCGCGGTCATCCGAGAGAAGAGGGAACGGTCGTCGTGGTCGACGACGTGCAGACTCTCGATGAGGAGTCGGCGCACTTCCTCGCCCGCTGCGTGGCCGACGGCCGTCTCGTCCTCCTCGGCTCCCTCCTGATTCCGCGCGCACGTGCGCGTCGCGTGGACCTGGACGGTTCCGGTGTGAGCAGGACGATGCTCAGCCTGTGGCTCGACGGCCTCGCCGAACGCCTCGACCTGTCGGAGATGACGGCGACCGACGCCGAGAAGTTGCTCACCGTCCTCCCGGGAGCCTCGACCCTGGACGCCGCCATCTCCGGCGCCGTCCTCTGGCGCGCCGACGGCTCCCGCACACTCCTGCGCGAACTCGTGGCGGAAGCGGTCACCGCCGTCGCCGCCGGCCAGGACCCTTTCGCCGCCCTGCGCGACACGTCCCCGCACAGCCGCCTATCGGTCGCGCTGAGACTGCACACGGCGGATCTGGCCGAGGGCGATCAGGAGTGCCTGGCGTTCCTCGATCGCGTCCCCCACGTCGCCTTCTCGGTCGCGACCCGCTTCCTGTCGCCGTCGCGGCTGGAAGCCATGATCACCGCGGGGCTGGTGCACTCCGACGAGACGCCGGCGCGCCGGCTGACGGCCAACGAAGCACTCGCCCGGGAGTCGGAGAGACAGCTCGGGAGCGCTCGTATCGACGCACTCGTCACCGCCGCCGGCACACGGATGCTCGCCGACGACGGGGAGTGGTGGTCCGCTCCCCTGGCCGTGACGATCGCGCAACGCTGGCACCGCGGCGACGACGTGGCCCCGGTCGGCGTGTCCGTGTCTCCGGGCCTCCGGGCCCGCGTCGCCCTCGACGCCGCACGGCTCGCGAACGACCGCGGCGACGCCGCACATGCCGCCGCGCACGCGGCACGGGGTCTGCGATGGCAGGAGTCGCCGGACCTGCGGGTGGAGGCGGCCTTCGCGCTGACGCTGCTCGGCGGCGACGGCGAGGGAACGGGGCTCGAGAGCGTCGACCCCGGCGATCTCGACGACGAGGCACGCGGTCGGCTCGTCCGGATGCGGGCCGTGATCGAGGATCGGGTCCTCACGACCGTCCTCTTCGCCGCGACGCGCGGCGACGCGGATGCCGAGATCGAGGGACACCTCGACGAGGCCTCCCGGGCCGGCTCCGCTTTCGCGTGGTCGTCCGCGGTCGACGCAGCCGAGCGCGCGCTGGCCTTGTCCGGCGAGCGGACCGCCACGCACCTGCGCGCGCGGCTCAGCGCGGGCTTGGCCGAGACGTTCCTGGGGAGGTGGGCAGCGGCGCGCGAGCACTTCCAGGACGTGGAGCGGCTGCTGGACACGCGTCAGCGACCCATGGACATCGGGGCGACGCAGCGGTTGGGCGCGATCCTCGTCCTGGTCGCGGGTCACCACCTCGCAGGCGCGGACGGCGGCCCCCTCCTCTCACGCCTGGCCGGCGAGCGGACGACGGCTGCGCGCGAGCAGGATCCGATCGCGCTCCTGCTCGCGGGGGCGGCGGCAGCGCTGTCCGACCTCCACCTCGGCGCCGCGTCACACGCCCTCCTCGAGTGGGAAGCAGTGCGTGCCAGGTCCACACGGGCACTCTCGGGGCCGGATGCCGCCCTTATCGAGCTGGCCCTCGCCGAGGCCCTCGCCGCGAGCGGTGATCCCGTGCAGGGACGGGCCGTGATGTCGCGCGTCGAGACGGGCGACGATGTGCTCAGCAGGCACACCCGGGCATCGGCGGAGGCGACGCTGCTGATGGCGGAAGGGCGGGCCGACGAGGCCCGCGCGCTCGCGAGAACGGCAGCGGACCTCACCATCGCCCGCGAGGTCCCGCCTGTCCGGATGCGCAACCTGTTCCGTCTTCTCGTTCTCGGCATCCTCACGCCGGAGGAGGACACGGAACTGCGAGCCCTTCTCGCCGAGACCGACCTCCCCCTCGCCGCGGACCTCGCGCGACGGCTGCACGCGTGGGACGCGGGAGACGTTCATCAGATCACCGAGAACCTGCGACTGCACGCGCCCTGGACATCGGACGCCGCCGCCGACGGTACCCGCGTCGGCCGACTCTCTCCCTTCCCCGCGCCGTCGACGCCGGTCGCCGACTCTTCGTTCCGGGAGCTCACTCGACGGGAGCGCGAGATCGCTCGCCTGGTCGAACAGGGACACACGAACCGCGACATCGCGGAGCTCCTGTTCCTGTCCGTGCGGACGGTCGAGTCACACGTCTATCAGGCTCGCGCCAAGGTCGGAGCCGCGTCCCGCGCCGAGCTGGGCCGCATGGTGACCCACTGGGAGCAGCGCGAATCCCGGGCGTGAAACATTGGATGCCGACGGTGCGGGGAGCTCGCGCGCGCCGGGGCCCTTCTCAACGGCAGTTCTCCGTCGTGCGACCGGCATGCGGCTCAGGCGCTCGGCGGTGGGAAGCCCGCATGATCGGTGCCCTTCTCAACCGCGGTTCTCCGTCGCGCAACGGGCGAGCGACTCACTCGTCCGGCGTAAATCGCACACCCGAGGCGGGACGAGGAGAACGCGACGGACCGCCGCCCACCTCTCGCAGCGCTTGACGCGCCGCGGACAGGGCGATGGAGGACGGGTAGCCGCGGCGGGCCAACTGACCTGCGAGGCGGCGCAGCGCGGCGTCGTCGTCCTTGCCCCCGACGCTGCGTGCCTTGCTGCGGGCGTACTCGAGCGCGCGTTCGGTGTCGTCGTCGGGCATCTCCGCGATGGCGGCGTCGGCGATGTCGCGCGGGATGCCCCGCTTGGCCAGCGTCTGTGCGACGGCGCGACGGCCCTCGCCGCGGCGCTCGATCGCGGAGAGCACGAGCTGTTCCGCGAACACGGCGTCGTCGAGATACCCCACGTCGACGAACCGATCGATGAGCTCGGTGATGATCACGTCATCGATACCCTGCACTTCGCGCAGTGTCGACCGCGCCTCGGAGATCGAGAGCGAACGCGAACGGAGCTTGCGCAGCAGCAGGGCTTCTGCCCGCTCCCGTGCATCGTCTCGGGCATCGGCGTCTTCCGCCTGCCCGGGGGCGAGATCTCGGACCTCGCGACGGTCTCCGGCACCGAACCCACGACCACCGGTCCCCCGGTTGCCGAAGCGGCGCCCCGCAGCGGGATGCCCCGCGGTGAGGGCGACATCGCGCCCGGAGACCTGGGCGGGATCGATCCCGCGGATGGGCGCGGGTTCGCTTGTTGCGGTGCGGGCCGTGCTGCGAGGCGATCCCCACGGCGAGGATGGTCGTGCGGAGAACCGTCCATGGCTCGTGGACTCGTCCTCGCCCTCGACCGGCGTGAGCGTCGCGTCACCGCCGGTGGGGGACGTCGCCGAGCGACCACGTCCCCCACCGAACAGGGGAATGACCGGAGCCAGGGAGCCTTCTCCGCTGCCGCCCGCACCCGAGGCGCCGGTCACGGACGAGAGTCCGCGAGGGCGCCCCGGACGCTCTTCGTCTGACATCAGGCCGGGCGACGGGCTGCGAGCTCGTCGGCGGCGGGCTCCGCCCCGGCGACCGGAGCACCGATACCCAGCTTGCCCTTGATCTTCGCCTCGATCTCGGCGGCCACATCGGCGTTCTTGATGAGGAAGTTGCGAGCGTTCTCCTTGCCCTGACCGAGCTGCTCGCCCTCGTAGGTGTACCACGCACCCGACTTCTTCACGATGCCGTGTTCGACACCGAAGTCGATGAGGCTTCCCTCTCGCGAGATACCGACGCCGTACAGGATGTCGAACTCCGCCTGCTTGAAGGGCGGCGCCATCTTGTTCTTGACGACCTTGACGCGGGTGCGGTTTCCGACGGCCTCGGTCCCGTCCTTCAGCGTCTCGATACGACGGATGTCGAGACGGACAGACGCGTAGAACTTCAGCGCCTTACCACCGGCGGTCGTCTCCGGCGAGCCGAAGAACACACCGATCTTCTCGCGAAGCTGGTTGATGAAGATCGCGGTGGTCTTGGTCGTGTTCAGTCCACCGGTGAGCTTTCGCAGCGCCTGCGACATGAGTCGTGCCTGCAGACCGACGTGCGAGTCGCCCATCTCACCCTTGATCTCGGCCTCGGGGACGAGGGCGGCGACCGAGTCGATGACGACGAGGTCGATCGCACCGGAGCGAATCAGCATGTCGGCGATCTCGAGGGCCTGCTCACCCGTGTCGGGCTGCGACACGAGCAGAGCGTCGATGTCGACACCGAGCTTCTTGGCGTACTCGGGGTCGAGCGCGTGCTCGGCGTCGATGAAGGCGGCGATACCGCCGGCACGCTGCGCGTTGGCGATGGCGTGGAGGGTCAGCGTCGTCTTTCCCGACGACTCGGGCCCGTAGATCTCGATGATGCGACCGCGAGGAAGGCCGCCGATACCGAGGGCCACGTCGAGGGCGACGGATCCGGTGGGGATGGTCTCGATCGGGGCGCGGTCGTCGCTGCCCAGTCGCATGACCGAGCCCTTTCCGAACTGCCGGTCGATCTGCGCAAGGGCCGACTCGAGGGCCTTTTCGCGCTCTGCGGGTGAGGGCATGACGTCTTCTTTCTGCTCGCGTTCCGTCGCCTCTAGGCTGTCGCGGTCCTCACCGACGATGAGGGTTCCCGACAAGGCGTTCAGAGTGTCGTTCGACGTCGTCCACGTTAGAGAGGGCCTCCGACATTGGTCTCGGGATACCCCTCCGTTGGGGACGACTCCGCCAACAACTCCGATGTGCAGGAGCCTACGCTCTCATCGAACGAAGATTCGAGTGACACGCCGGTCGCGTCACGGCGAGACCCGAAACCCGGCGTGCGCGAGCGCAACCACGGGCGCCGTCACCGACGACGTGGATCGAGCCGTCCCACTCCGTAGCGACGCTCCCGCGGGACGTCCGTCTCCTCGCACAGGGCCAGCCACACATCGCGGGGGTCGACGCCCGCGGACAGCGCGTCCACGGGCGTACGACCGCCCACCGCGGAGAGCACGAGATCAGTCATGAGCGTGCCGCCGCGCGCGCCGAACTCATCGGCGACGGCGCGATCGAATTCGCTACGACGCATGCGTCACGACCGGACGTCTCAGCGCAGCGTCAGTTCGGGCTCGACCTCGGCGACCAGATCGTCGGGAACGACGTCGGGGAAGGTCTGCAGCCCCTCGAGCACCGACAGGCGATCGCCGACCTCGCGCATGATCAGCGAGATGGGGACTTCCAGTGCTTCGGCGACGGAGGCGAGGATCTCGCTCGACGCCTCCTTCTGGCCGCGCTCCACCTCGCTGAGGTAGCCGAGGGCCACGCTCGCGCGGCTGGCGACCTGGCGGAGGGTGCGTCCCTTCTGCTGGCGGAGGTCACGCAGGACTTCGCCGATCTCTTGACGAACCAGGATCATTTTGGGCCCCTCCTCACTGCTGATTCCGTCGCTGTCCGAGTGGACAACGGTACAACACCATGTGGTCACCCTAATGCCGCGCGCTGGGCAAGGGATGGGAATCGCTCTACGTAACTCCTGTGTGTCATGATTTCTTCCCGCATTCGCCGGTCGCGGCGGGATTCGTCCGTCAGAGCGCGGCGAGCGTACGGCGCACGGCGATCCGCGCGGCCTCCCGGCGGATCCTGTCCCGGTCGCCGGCGATGACCAGCGAGTCGACGCTGGTTCCGAGTGGCGTCGAGACACCGATGTGGACCGTGCCCACCAGATGACCGTCCTGCGTCTGCGGACCGGCGACGCCCGTGGTCGCGACCCCGACGTCCGCGGGCACACCGTCACGTCCCAGGACGTCGCGGACGCCCCGAGCCATCTGGCGCGCCACCCGCGGGTGCACCGCGCCGTGCGCCTCGAGGAGCGCCGCGTCGACGCCGAGCACGTTGTGCTTCACGTCGGTCGCGTAGGCCACCACTCCCCCGCGCACGACCCGTGAGGCGCCGGGCACGTCGACGAGCGACGAGACGACGAGCCCGCCGGTGAGCGACTCCGCCACGGCAATGCTCCACCCGAGCTCGGCCAGACGATCCAGCAGCAGCGCGGCGCTCTCCCGCGGATCGGTGGCGAGGGTCTCGTCGAAGTCGTCCGGGATGCCGTGGGTCATCGCGCCCTCCGTGCGCGCCGCGCCGCGCGCACCTCCGTCACGACGTAATCGATGCCGGAGGCGATGGTCAGGACGACCGCGATCGTCATCGTCACGACACCTGCCCACCACACCGTGGTGTGCCAGGCCTCGGCATCCGACAGGCTCGCCAGGGGCAGCAGCGCGATGGAGAGCGCCACGGCCTGGGCGACGGTCTTGAGCTTGCCCATCCACGCGGCCGCCAGCACGTGGTCGCTGACGACCATGAAGCGGTACACCGTGATCCCCACCTCGCGCACGAGCACGACGACGGTGACCCACCACGGCAGTTCACCGAGGATCGACAGCCCGACGAATGCGACGCCCGTCAGCGCCTTGTCGGCGATGGGATCGAGGAGCTTGCCCAGATCGCTCACGATGTCGTACCGGCGGGCGATGTAGCCGTCGATGCCGTCGGTCGCGATGGCCACGATGAAGACGATCCCCGCGGCCCAGCGCAGCGCGCCCCCGGCTCCGCCGTCGGCCAGCAGCATCCACAGGAAGACCGGCGCGCAGAGGATGCGCGCGATCGTGATGGCGTTGGGCAGCTGCGGGTGCACGGCCATCAGTCACGCCCCGTCAGTTGCCACGCGTCCTCGGATCCCTCGTCATCGTCGTCGGTGACGGGGATGCCCTCGAACTGCGCCTCGACGGGATCGGCGCCGTAACGGTCGTCGACCGGCGCGGCAGCCGGCGCCTCGTCTCCGCGGAGGCGGGCGAGCACGGCGGGCAGCTGCTCGTTCGTGACGAGCACGTCTCGGGCTTTCGACCCCTCGGACGGGCCGACGATCTCGCGCGACTCGAGCAGGTCCATGAGGCGACCGGCCTTGGCGAACCCGACCCGGAGCTTGCGCTGCAGCATGGACGTCGAGCCGAACTGCGTCGAGACGACGAGTTCGGCCGCGGCGAGGAGCAGCTCGAGATCGTCCCCGATGTCGGCGTCGATCTCCTTCTTCTCGGCTGCCGCCTGAACGTCGGACCGATATTCGGGGCGCGCCTGCTGCGTGACGTGCGCGACGACCTTCTCGATCTCCTGCTCGCTGACCCAGGCGCCCTGCACGCGGAGGGCCTTCGACGCCCCCATGGGCAGGAACAGACCGTCACCCTGACCGATCAGGCGGTCGGCGCCGGGCTGGTCGAGGATGACGCGCGAGTCGGTCACGCTCGTCACGGCGAAGGCCAGACGCGACGGGACGTTCGCCTTGATGAGACCGGTGACGACGTCGACCGAGGGACGCTGCGTGGCCAGCACGAGGTGGATGCCGCTGGCACGGGCCAGCTGCGTGATGCGCACGATCGAGTCCTCGACGTCGCGCGGGGCGACCATCATGAGGTCCGCGAGCTCGTCGACGACGACCAGGAGGTACGGATAGGGCTTGAGCACCCGCTCGCTGCCGGCGGGGAGCGTGATCTCGTCGTTCACGACGGCGCGGTTGAAGTCGTCGATGTGACGGAATCCGAAGGACGCGAGGTCGTCGTACCTCATGTCCATCTCCTTCACGACCCACTGCAGCGCCTCGGCTGCCTTCTTGGGGTTCGTGATGATGGGCGTGATGAGGTGCGGGACCCCGGCGTAGGACGTCAGTTCCACGCGCTTGGGGTCGATGAGCACCATGCGCACGTCGGAGGGCTTGGCCCGCATCAGGAGGCTGGTGATCATCGAGTTCACGAAGCTCGACTTACCGGACCCGGTGGACCCGGCCACGAGGAGGTGGGGCATCTTCGCGAGGTTCGCGACCACGAACCCGCCGCCGACGTCCTTGCCGACGCCGATCGTCATCGGGTGCGTCGACGTTGTCGCGGCATCCGAACGGAGGATGTCACCGAGGGTCACGATCTCGCGGTCGGCATTGGGGATCTCGACGCCGATCGCGCTCTTGCCCGGGATGGGCGCGAGGATGCGCACCTCGTTCGAGGCGACGGCGTAGGCGATGTTGTTGGTCAGCGCGGTGATGCGCTCGACCTTGACGCCCGGACCGACCTCGATCTCGTACTGCGTCACTGTCGGACCGCGCGAGAACCCGGTCACCCGCGCGTCGACCTTGAACTGCTCCATGACGCTCTCGATGGCCTTGACCACCGCGTCGTTCGCCGCCGAGCGCGCCTTCGGGGGCGTGCCCGCGGCCAGCGCGGTGACGGAGGGCAGGCGATAGTTCGCGCTCGGCGGAGCACCGGCGTGGTCACCGCCCAGTCCCGAGATGCCGGGCAGATCGTCGTCGGGGACGTCGTCGACGGGCGAGTCGTCGTGCAGCCCCCGCCCCGTGGCGGCGCCGGCGAGAGCGGCGGCGTCGAACACCTCGGTGAGGGCATCGGGTGCGGGCGTGGACGGGACGGGGGGCCGCATCGGCGCCGTGACGGGCTCGGGCGCGACCACCGGGGACTCGAAGCCCCCTTGCGTGGTGCCCGGCTCCAGCAGGGCGGTGAGATCGTCCGATCCCAGGGCCCCGTCGGCGTCTTCTTCTCGACCCGACTTGTTGCGGCGCCACCACGGCAGCGACTTCTCGGCGGGCTCGTCGTCGCCGTCGGCGTCCACGGGCAGCGCCTTGGTCGCCGGGTCGGGGCGTTCCGTATGCTCGGCTCCGAACATCCACGCGTAGAGGTCGCCGAGGCGGCGCCCGATGCGGTTCGGCGGGGTCTTGGTGAGGATGAGGACGCTCAGCGCCGCGAGCACGGAGAGGGCGATGTACGCCCCGACGTTCGTGAGGACCAGGGCGAGCGGCTCGCCGATGATCCATCCGGCGATGCCGCCGGCGGGGCTCAGGACCGGCGGACCGCCGGCGCTCGGAGCGGGGCGATCGCCCGCCACGTGCAGGAAACCGGAGAGCACGACGACCAACAGCCCGAAGCCGATCCCGACACGTCCGTTGTCGTGCACCGAGGCGGGGTGACGGAAGAGCCAACCCGCCAGCAGCAGCAGGAGCACGGGCAGGAAGAACGCCACCCGTCCGAAGAGCATGCCGAAGCTGTAGGCGCTGATGAGGGTCGCGGCATCCGTTCCGATGAAGAACCACTCCACGACGGCGCCGATGACGGCCAGGACGACGAGGAAGAACGGGAAGCCGTCGCGGCGCTGATCGCGCTCGAGGTTCTCCGGGCCGAAAGCGCGGAACATGCCACCGACGCCGTGGGCGACGGCCATCCACGCGCGGACGGCGGCGGCGGGCTTGTCGGGCTCGTCGACGTAGCGCTTGGGCGCCGGGGCGGCGCGCTTGGACGCGGGCGTCGCGGCCTTCGCGGACGACGACCCCTTGGCGGGGGCGCGGCCGCCGGACGGTGACGAGGTACGAGGCATTCCTCCACGGTAGGCGCGACCTCCGACATTCGCTCGTACCGACGCGGACTTCAGCGCAGGCGCTTCACCATGATGTCTCGCCCCATTCCGGGTTGTGTCACGGCGAACCCCTCGGACCGGTACAGCGTTGCGGCGTAGTTGTCGCGCTCCACGCTCAGGCTGATGCGGGCGAACCCCTGGTCACGCGCGTGGTCGACCAGACGCTGGAGCAAGGCCCGCCCGATCCCGTGCGCGCGCCAGATCGGGCGGACGCCGATGACGAGTTCGGGCACGCCCGCTCCGACCCATCCGAACCCCGCCTCGTCGCGCGCGAGCGTTCGGTACCAGGCCGCACCGATCGCCTCTCCCCTCGCCGACTCGGCGACGAAACCGGCATCGCCGGGGCGCATCCACCCCGCGATGTAGCGCCGGTATTCCGGGCTGGTGACCACCTCGTAGCGCGGACGCGCGGCACCGGCACGCCAGTTGGCAGCCTCGACCGTCATGTCGGCGAGGAAGGCACCGTCGGAGCCTCGCGCCACGCGGATCGGGAGAGCGGGCATGCACGCATCGTAGCGAGAGCGCTCGAACCGGGGCATTGCTTCACCCCGGGGGTGCACCGCGCACGGATCGTTCCCGTGCGCGGTGCCGGATGAGACTCAGGCCTCGATGATGAGCGGCACGATCATGGGCCGACGGCGCAACGACTGGTTGACCCAGCGGCCGATCGTCCGGCGCACGACCTGGGAGAGCGCGTGGTTGTCGCGGACCCCCGACTGCGCGGCCTCGGCGAGCGCCGCCGCGATCTTGGGCTTCACGCTCTCGAACACCGAGTCGTTCTCGGCGACACCACGCGCGTGGATGTCGGGCCCGGACACGATCTTGCCCGTCGCGGCGTCGACGACGACGATCACGGAGATGAAGCCCTCCTCGCCGAGGATGCGACGATCCTTGAGATCGGCATCCGTGATCGCGCCGACCGAGGAACCGTCCACGTAGACGAAGCCGATGTCCAGCTGGCCGACGACGCGGGCGACACCGTCGCGCAGGTCGACGACGGTCCCGTTCTCGCCGAGGATCGTGTTCTGCTCCGGGATTCCCGTCTGCTGCGCCAGCTTCGCGTTGGCCATGAGGTGGCGGTACTCGCCGTGCACGGGCAGCACGTTCTTGGGCTTGAGGATGTTGTAGCAGTACAGCAGCTCGCCGGCGGCGGCGTGACCCGAGACGTGCACCTTGGCGTTGCCCTTGTGCACGACCGTGGCGCCGAGCTTCGTCAGCCCGTCGATCACGCGGTAGATCGCGTTCTCGTTCCCCGGGATCTGGCTGGATGCCAGGATGATCGTGTCGCCCTCGCCCGGCTCGATCGCGTGGTCGAGGTTCGCCATGCGACTGAGCACGGCCATCGGCTCGCCCTGCGACCCGGTCGACATGTAGACGATCTTGTCGTCGGGCAGGTCGCGCGCCTTCTTGTAATCGACCAGCACGCCGTCCGGGACGTTGAGGTACCCGAGGTCGGCGGCGATGCCCATGTTGCGCACCATGCTGCGGCCGAGCAGCGCCACGCGGCGCCCGTTGGCGTGGGCGGCATCGAGCACCTGCTGCACGCGGTGCACGTGGCTGGAGAAGCTCGCGACGACGACGCGCCGCGGCGCGCGGGCGATGACCTGGTCGAGAACGGGGCCGATGGCGCGCTCGGTCGGCGTGAAACCGGGGACGTCGGCGTTCGTGGAGTCCACGAGGAAGAGGTCGACGCCCTCTTCGCCGAGGCGGGCGAACGCGCGCAGGTCGGTGATGCGGCCGTCGAGCGGCAGCTGATCCATCTTGAAGTCGCCGGTGGCGAGCACGAGACCCGCAGGCGTGCGGATCGCGACGGCCAAGGCATCCGGGATCGAGTGGTTCACCGCGACGAACTCGAGGTCGAAGGGACCCACCTGCTCGCGCTGGCCCTCCTGCACCGTCAGCGTGAACGGACGGATGCGGTGCTCCTTGAGCTTCGCCTCGATGAGGGCGAGCGTCAGCCCGGAGCCGATGAGAGGGATATCGCCCTTGAGCTTGAGCAGGTAGGGCACCGCACCGATGTGGTCTTCGTGTCCGTGGGTCAGAACGACGCCGACGATGTCGTCGAGACGGTGCTTGATGGGCTCGAAGTCGGGCAGGATCAGATCGACGCCGGGCTGATGCTCCTCCGGGAACAGCACGCCGCAGTCGACGACGAGGAGCTTGCCCTCGTACTCGAACACGGTCATGTTGCGTCCGACCTCGCCGAGGCCGCCGAGAGGGAAGACGCGCAGGGTGCCGGGTTCGAGCTCCGGCGGATCGAAGACGGTCGTGGGCATATGTGCCTCCTCGGATGCCACCTCGTGGCATCCCTTCCTTTGGATGCCACCTGGCGGCATCCCTCTGTGTTGCGTCCCTCGCCGCGGATCGGCGGACGCCGATGCTTATCTCGTGGTGCCGTGCACCTTCGGCAGCGCGCCGCCGGCGGCCGCGTTGCGGTCGGGGCGGAAGTTGGAGAAGTCGGCGCCGGCCACGTCCTTGACGAGGGCGAGCTCATCTTCGATCACCGCAGCCTCCCACTCTTCGGGACCGACGAGGGGCAGGCGCACGCGCGGGCTGCCGATGCGGCCCAGGCCGTGCAGGATGTACTTCGCCGCGACCGTGCCGGGCACGTGCGTCATGACGGCGCGGACGAGAGGCTCGAGGCCCCTGTGCGCGGCGGTGGCCGAGGCGAGATCGCCCGCGTTCACGGCATCCACGATGGTCCGGTACGGAGCAGCCGCGATGTTCGCCGTCACGCCGATGAGACCCGAGGCGCCGATCGACAGGTGCGGCAGCACGTTGGCGTCATCACCGGAGAAGTACATGAGGTCGGTCTGGTTGAGCACGCGGCTGACCTCGCTGAAGTCGCCCTTGGCGTCTTTGATCGCGAGGATGTTGGGGTGCTTGGCCAGGCGCAGGATCGTCTCGTACTTGATCGGCACACCGGTGCGGCCGGGGATGTCGTAGAGGATCAACGGCAGGTCGGTCGCGTCGGCGACGAGCCGGAAGTGCGTCAGGATGCCGGCCTGTGTGGGCTTGTTGTAGTACGGCGTGACGATCATGATGCCGTCGGCGCCGGCCTTCTCGCTGGCCTTGTAGAGCTCGATCGCGTGCGCGGTCTCGTTGGAGCCACCGCCCGTGATGATCTTCGCGCGACCGGCCGAGACGCTCTTGCCGACCTCGACCAGGCGCAGCTTCTCGGGGTCGGTCAGGGTCGAGGTCTCACCCGTGGTGCCGGTGACGACGATGCCGTCGGCGCCCGCGGTGATGACGTCGTCGATGTGCTTCTCGACGGCGGGCCAGTCGACTTCGCCGTCGGCGGTCATCGGGGTGATGAGCGCGACGAGCACCTGACCGAAAGGATTGCCGGAGTGCGTCATGCTTCCAGGCTATCGGTTCGCGGGAGTCTCTTCCCGGTACGGGCGGCGCGGGCGGCGAACAATCCGTACCCCGTCCCGACGAGCCCTAGGGTGGCGGGATGACCTGGAGCACGCGCGCCTCGCGAACCGTGTACGAGAACCGCTGGATCCGCGTCCGCGAGGACGAGGTGACCGGTCCCCACGGGGACGGGATCTACGGTGTCGTGACGATGCAGCACCCCGCGGTGTTCGTCGTCGCGCTGGACGATCACGACCGTGTGTGCCTGGTCGAGCTCGAGCGGTACACCACGGGGCGTTCCGTGGAGGTGCCGGCCGGGGGTTCCGACGGCGAGGACCCGCTCGTGGCGGCGCAGCGCGAGCTGCTCGAAGAGACCGGCGTGACGGCATCCGAGTGGCAGTACCTCGGGCGGATGAACGCGCTGAACGGCATCGCCGACGCCCCCGAGCACGTGTATCTCGCGCGCGGCCTGCAGACGACGGATGCCACGGCCTCGCAGCACGAGGAGGGCATCGACGCCGTGCGATGGGTGCCGTTCGCGGACGCTCTGCAGCTCGTGGTCGACGGGGAGATCAGCGACGGCGAGACGATCGCGGCGCTCGCGTTCGCCGGCATCCGACTCGGTCGGTTCCGGTAGGACATCCGCCGAGGGCCGCGCGACCTCGGCGAGGCGCACCACCCTGACGAGTGCGGGGCACCCGTCGCGCTATCGCCCCCGGGAGGCGGCGCGGACGTTCACGCCGTCGGGCAGGGTGCGCGATACCGCCACGAGCGCCTTGTAACGCCACGAGGGCACCGACACCGCGCGGCCGCGTGCCGCGTCGCGCAGCCCCTCACGCACGACCGTCGACGCGTCCAGCCACAGGCCAGGGGCGACGCCTTCCTGTCCGGGTGGCAGTCCCAGACGCTCGTGGAAGTTCGTGTGCACGAACCCTGGGCAGACGGCGGTGACGGTGACCCCGCGGGGGCGGTAGACGACGTTCGCCCACCGACTGAACGAGATGAGCCAGCCTTTCGCCGCGCCGTAGGTGCCCCGTGGGACGTATCCGGCGACCGAGGCGACGTTGACGATGCGGCCGCTGCCGCGCTCGAGCATCGTGGGCAGCGCGGCGTGCGTGAGGCGCAACGCCGCCTCGACGTGCAGGCGAAGGTGACGGACCTCGTCGTCGACGGGGTTGGTCTCGAAGGCGAGATCGAGGCCGAATCCGGCGTTGTTCACGAGGACATCGACGCCCTGGGCGAGACGCCGTTCGACCGCGGCGAGCGCGTCGGCGTCAAGCAGGTCGGCGACGAGCACCTCGACATTCACGCCGAAGCGGTGGCGGAGGTCGGCGGCGAGCGCCTCCAGAGCGTCGCGGTCGCGGGCGACGATCGCGAGGTCCGCCCCGCGGGCGGCGAGCTGGCGGGCGAACTCCGCTCCGAGTCCCGAACTGGCACCGGTGATCAGGGCGGAGGGCATGTCAGTGCTCCGCGCGACGGTAGGTCTCGAAGCGGTACCGGATGCCGCTGCGCGACGCGTGCCAGCCGTCCTCGGGGTCGGCGGCGGCGCGCTCCCACCCGTCGAGACCGGGCGCCCGCGTGTCGCCGTCGACGGTGACGTCGAGCCGGGTGACCTCGAGGAGGTCGGCGGCGTCGATGGCCGCCGCGTAGAGCTGTCCTCCTCCGATCACCCAGGCCCGCTCCCCCGTTGCGAGGGCGCGAGCCTCAGCGAGGGAGGCCGCGCGCGTGGCGCCGTCGGCCGCCCACGCGTCGGAGCGCGTCACGACGATGTTGCGGCGCCCCGGGAGCGGGCGGAATCGCGGGGGCAGCGACTCCCAGGTGCGGCGGCCCATGATGACGTCGGACGACCCCGTGACCGCGCGGAAGTGCGCGAGATCTTCGGGGACGTGCCACGGCATCCCCCCGTCGGCGCCGATGACGCCGCCGTGGGCTTCGGCCCAGATGAGCCCGATCGCTGTCATACCGCGACGGCCCCGCGAATGGCCGGGTGGTGCTGGTAGTCCTCGACGACGATGTCGTCGAAGGTGTAGTCGAGGATCGACTCGGGCGTGCGGGCGAAGCGCAGCGTCGGGTACGGGTAGGGCTCGCGGGTCAGCTGCTCCTGCACCTGCTCGCGGTGGTTGTCGTAGATGTGGCAGTCCCCGCCCGTCCAGACGAACTCCCCGGGCTCAAGCCCCGTCTGCTGGGCGACCATGAGCGTGAGCAGCGCGTACGAGGCGATGTTGAACGGGACGCCGAGGAACATGTCGGCGCTGCGCTGGTAGAGCTGGCACGAGAGCTTGCCGTCGGCGACGTAGAACTGGAACAGCGCGTGGCATGGAGCGAGCGCCATGTCGGGGATGTCGGCGGGGTTCCACGCCGACACGATGAGGCGCCGGGAGTCGGGGTCTCGACGGATCTGCTCGATCACCTGGGCGATCTGGTCGATCGTGCCGCCGTCGGCGGTCGGCCAGGAGCGCCACTGCACGCCGTACACGGGCCCGAGCTCGCCGTCGGCGTCGGCCCACTCGTCCCAGATGGTCACGCCGTTGTCTTTCAGCCAGCCGACGTTCGACTCTCCGCGGAGGAACCAGAGCAGTTCGTAGACGATCGACTTCAGGTGCACGCGTTTCGTCGTGATGAGGGGGAAGCCCTCGGCCAGATCGAAACGGATCTGGCGGCCGAAGACGCTCGTGGTGCCCGTTCCGGTGCGGTCGGACTTGTGCGTGCCCGTCTCGAGCACGTCGCGCAGCAGGTTCTCGTACGGGGTGGGGATGTCGGCGGTCACGGCCCTCACGATACCCGCGTTGGAGGCCACCAAGCGGTCCGCGGCACGCCCCGGTGGACGGTTGTCGACCGGCGTCGGCTGGGGAGGAGAGACCGTCTCGTCACGCGACGACTCAGAGCCCCCGATGTCGGAGCCGACGGCTACCGTTGACCTCCATGGACCTGACCATCGCCCTCGTGATCGTGGCCGCGCTGCTCGCGGGCACCATCGCGCTGGGCGTGGTGTGGAAGCGCGGGCAGGGCCGTGCCCGCACGGTCGACTCGGGCGAGTCGGTCGATCCCCGCGTGCTCGGCTCCGGCCCTCTCGGCGACACCGCCACGCTCCTGCAATTCAGCACCGAAATGTGCTCGCGGTGCCCCAGCGTGCACCGGATGCTCTCCACGGTCGCCGATGCGCGCCCTGGCGTACGTCATATCGACGTCGATCTCACGCACCGCCCCGATCTCGCGAAGCGGTTCCGGGTCCTGCAGACCCCGACGACCCTCCTGGTCGACGCGAGCGGCGCCGTCCGCGGACGCTTCGGCGGTCCACCGGCCCGCGCCGACATCGACCGCGAACTCGACCACCTCGAGAAAGAGGCCGCCCATGGCTGAGCCCACCCGCATCGACGCCCGCGGACCGCGGTTCGCGGCATCCCTCACCGCCATTCTTCTTCTGGTCGCGACGCTGCTGAGCCTCCTCGGGGTCTCGACGGCGCGCGCCCCGGGTTTCGGGTGGTTCGCCTATCAGCCGCTGGCCGACGAGACCTTTGCGCCCGGGGTCAGTTGGGCATTGCCGCGGGCGTCGCTGGCCGCGCGCGTGAGCGACCCCGGCTTCCTCGTGCTGCTGGTCGTCGCCCTGCTCTTCGTCTGGGGTGTCACCTCCCCGCGGACGGCGCCGTGGGCCGTTCTGTATCGACGCGTGATCCAGCCGCGCCTGGGTCCGGCGACCGAGTTCGAAGACCCGCGCCCCCCGCGTTTCGCCCAGGGCGTCGGGCTGTTCGTGACGGGTGTCGGTCTTCTGCTGCATCTGGCCGGCGTGCCGTGGGCGCTGCCCGTCGCCGCCGCGATGGCCTTCGTCGCGGCCTTCCTCAACGCCGTCTTCGGCCTGTGCCTCGGATGCCAGCTCTACCTCCTTCTGCAGCGGGCCGGCATCGTGGGGCGACGGGGTCCGGCATCCGCCTGACGGGTCTCTCAGAACGGGCTGTCAAGTCCTGAACGGTGTCGGCGGCCCTCGTTAGGCTGGCCGCGTCGCGGTCACCCGGACCGCAGTCATCACGTCGCGGTCCGCGGACCGCGCAGACACCACGGAGGTTCCCATGGCCGTCACGAGTGAAGCCGCCACCGCCTGGAAGGGCAGTCTGTTCGAGGGATCGGGTGAGGTCACGTTCACCTCGTCCGGCATCGGCACGTTCGACGTCAACTGGAAGGCCCGCAGCGAGGGCTCGAGCTCGGTCACCACGCCGGAGGAACTCCTCGCCGGCGCCCACTCCGCCTGCTTCAGCATGGCGTTGTCCCACGCCCTCGCCGAGAACGGCACCCCGCCCGAGTCGGTCGACGCCACGGCGTCGGTCACCTTCAAGCCGGGCACGGGCATCACCGGCAGCCACCTGAACGTCAACGCCGTCGTGCCCGGGCTGGATGCCGCGACGTTCGAGAAGATCGCCAACGACGCCAAGGCCAACTGCCCCGTCTCGCAGGCGCTCGCGGGCATCGACATCACCCTCGAGGCGACGCTTGCCTGAGACCCCGGCCCGACGCGTCGTCCTCACCGGCGCGTCGGGCCTCATCGGCTCGGCCCTGGCCGAGTCGTTGCGTGGCGACGGCGTCGAGGTGACGTCGCTGGTCCGGCACCAGCCGACCGGGGTCCACGAGGTGCAGTGGCTCCAGGATGCCGCCCCGCTCGACCCCGACGTCCTCGCCGGTGCCGACGCGGTCGTCTGTTTGAACGGTGCCTCGATCGGCCACTTCCCCTGGACGCCGTCGTACAAGAGCACCCTGCTCTGGTCGCGCCTCACGCCGACGCGCACGCTGGCCACCGCGATCCGCGCCCTCGGCGACGACGCACCCGCGCTCGTGAACGCCAGCGCGACCGGATACTACGGATCGCAGCCGGGTCAGGTCCTGACCGAGGAGTCGCGACCCGGGCGCGGTCTCCTGGTCGATATCTGCGTCGAATGGGAGGCTGCGGCGCGGAGCGCGGGCGATCGCGCGCGCGTCGCCCTGCTCCGCACCGCGCCGGTCGTGCACGAGCAGGGGGTCCTCAAGCCCCTCCTGCTGCTGACGAAGCTCGGCGTCTCGGGCCCCATCGGTCGCGGCACCCAGGTGTGGCCGTGGATCACGCTCGACGATGAGGTGCGCGCCATCCGGCACGTCATCGACTCCGAGATCGAGGGTCCCGTGAACCTCTCGGGCCCGACGCGTGCGACCGCCAACGATCTCGGCTTCGCACTCGCGCGACGCATGAACCGTCCCTACGTCCTGCGCGCGCCGGCGTGGGGCATGAAGCTTGCGCTCGGCTCCGACGCGACCGAGGCGATCCTCCTCTCCGACGCCGATGTCCGTCCCCGGGTCCTCGAGAAGAGCGGTTTCACGTTCACGCATCGCACCGTCGAGGAGGCCGTCGCCTCCGCCGTCCCGGCGCACGACGCCGGCTGAGAGTCGCGAGGTCGACGCGGGGCCCCGTCCGTCGCAACGCACCGCCCGGCCGCTGCCTCAGCCGGCGCGGCGCTCGGCGCTCTCGAGCCGGATCGCCGTCCGCACGGCCTCGCGGGCGCGACGCCGGTCGCCCGCCGCGTCGTACGCGAGCCCGAGGCGGTAGCGGGCGCGCCAGTCGTCGGGGTGCGCTTCGACATCCGCGCGGTAACGCGGGAACACCGCGTCGCCGTCGGACCGTTCGATCCGGCCGCTGGGGCGCACGGGCAAATCGTCGTCGGGCAGACCGCCCTCGGCATCCAGTCGCTCCCCCAGCCGCTGCGCGCGCACGCCGAACCACAACTCGCGACCGATCGCCCACAGCGCGAGGAGCGGGAGCACGATCAGCGCGACGCCCATGACGACCCCGACCGTCTCTCCGCTGGTGAGCAGGACGACGGCCCGCTGACCCGCGAGGAACACGTACAGCAGGAGCAGCACCGTCATGATGGCGACGGCGATACGGACTCTCATGCGCTGGTCGCGCCCGCCACCTGTCCCGAGACGTCTCCGTCGGCGATGGGCGCCTCGGCGGCGACGGGACGCGTGCGCACGCCGATGTCGATGAAGCTGTCGAGGCCGACCACGACGCCCTTTGCCTCGCGCGCCGCAGCGAGAGCGATGCGGATGCCGGGAGCGTAGGCGGTGGCCGGGTCGATGGTGTCGTGCACGATCGTCAACGACTCGCCGGCGCCCGACAGGATGGTCTCCTGTCGCGCGACGACACCGGGACGCCGCAGCGAATGGATGGGGACGGATGCCACGCGTTGACCGCGCGCACGCTGGTCGACGTGCGGGGACTCGACGGGTCCGACCTCCGCGCGCGCCGCCGCGATGAGCTCGGCCGTGCGCACCGCGGTGCCACTGGGCGAGTCGATCTTGCTCTCGTGGTGCGCTTCGATGATCTCGATCGAGGGGAAGAACGGCGAGGCCGCGGCCGCGAGGGCGCTGCCGATCACGGACCCGAGCGAGAAGTTGGGGATGAACACGACGCCCGTGCCGCTGGCATCCACGAGGGGACGCACGAGAGCGATGCGCTCGTTGGACCACCCCGAGGTGCCGACGAGGACGTTGATCCCGCGCTCGATGGCGGCCCGCACGATGTCGATGGAGACCGCAGGCGTGGACGCGTCGATGACGAGGTCGGCACCGTCGATCTCGCTCACGTCGGAGCTGGAGCCGAGCACGGCCGAGACCTCGTACCCGTCTTCGGCCGCGACGACCTCGCGGATCACCCTGCCGAGCTTGCCGTTACCGCCCACGATGGCCACACGCGTCGTCATGACTCCAGCCTAGGCGGCGCGACGGATCGGATTGCGGCGGTGTTCGCAGACGCGCCGAACGATGTCCCCCCTCGCGGGCGTGGACCTTTCTGCTGGCACGACGCCCCTGACGGGCAGCGTCAGACCGGCAGCGGGTCGATCAGCCCCGTGCGCAGCTCCACCGGCAGGTGCGCCAGGTCGTTGTGCGACAGCAGGGTCCAGGGCCGGCCCTTCTTCTGCGCGATGACCGTGAGACCGCAATAGGCCTGGTTGATCGTCATCCAGCGCCACTCGGGCGCCTGCAGCACCTCGCGCACGAGCCATGAGATGACGAAGTTGTGGGTGATGAGCAGCTCATGCACTTCGCCGGTCTTGCGCGCGAGGAACTCCGCGGTGGCATCCGCCATCTGCGCCCGACCGGCATCGATCTCGGCCTCGGTGACCGCACCGAAGAACGGCTCGTACGCGGCGGGCGTCTCCGGCGTCATCCCCGTGGGAACGCAGTCGAACAGCAGGGCGGACGGCTCGGGTGACACCGACGGCAGACGCTCCGCGACGGCGCGCGCGGTCTGGGCGGCGCGCTCCAGCGGAGAGTGCCAGACCGCGTCCAGGGGCAGGCCCGACAACCGGTCGGCCAGCAGCGCCGCCTGGCGGTGGCCACGGGGAGACAGGGGTCCGTCGGTCAGCCCGTGCTCGGCATCCTGATGCTCGCCATGGCGCACCAGGTAGATGTAGTGCGTCACGTCAGCTCACCTCGTCGTCAGTCCTACGGCCCCCCGCCGCACACGTTCCAGCCTACGTCACACCCCCGCGGGGCGGGCGATCACTCGGCGGCGCGTGCGATGTCGGAGAGCTGGGCGCGGCTGAGGCGCACGCCGACGGCGCGCATGCACTCGACCACGTGACGGGGGGCGAAGGCATTGACGATGGGGGCGACCACGATCTTCTGCGCGAGCAACCAGGCGACGGCGACCGCGGCGTCGGGGATGCCGTGCTCTCCCCCTACGGCATCCAGTGCGCGAAGGACCCGGGAACCGCGACGGTTCAGGTGAGCGGCCAGTTGCGAACCGCGCACCGACCGCGACTGCTGATCGCGCGTGCGCGTCTCCCCCGCGAGGAAACCGTGGGCGAGGGGATGCGAGGGGGTGACGGCGATGCCCTGAGCCGCAGCGATCAGACGAAGGTCGCCGTCGAACTCGTCGCGGCGCAGCACGTTGTACGGCACGTCGAGCACCGTGATGCGGGGGTAGCCTGCCGAGGAGAGGATGCGCGCCTCCACCAGCTGGGCGGCGGTGTATCCGTGCGCCCCGACCGCCCTGACCTTGCCGGTCTCGACGAGCCATTCGCTGGTGGCGAGGGTGTCTTCGAGCATCGCCGCGTCGCCACGGACGGCGTCGAGGGAGAGGACGTCGATGCGGTCGGTCCCGAGACGCTGGAGTGAGGCCTCCACCGCGCGCACGAGGTTGACCGAGTCGAGCCCGGGGTTGTCGGGATGCCGACCGACACGGACGTTCAACACCATCTCGTCGCGGGCCCGGCGCGTGCGCATCCACTCGCCGATGATGTACTCGCTGCGGCCGGCGGCGTAGCTGTCGGCGGTGTGGAGCGCGTTGCCACCGAGTTCGGCGTACGCGTCGAGGATCTCGTGGCTGGCCTTGGCATCCACGTTCCATCCGAACTCCCCGCCGCCGAGGAAGAGCGGGAAGACACGGAACCCGGTCTCGCCGAGCGGGACCCGCACGTGCGAGCCGAGACCCGGACCCTGCAGGGTCACCGGGGCGGACGGGTGCGGCGGACGGTCGCGGCGGAGGCGCGACGACGCGTCATGTTCGACGCCCGAGCCGCTCATGATGGGTTCCCCCCTCGATGCGTCGGAGGATCGCCCGGTGTTTCCGACGCCCACGCCCCCCGACGCGTATAACGAGAGTAGAGCCTGTGGGCGGCGACTCCGCTGGTTCACCCGCCGTGCCGGTAAATATTGGATAACGCTTCTCCCGGACGCACGGATGCCCGCCCCGCACGCGGCGGGACGGGCATCCGAGAGGAGAGGATCAGCCTTCGGCGGGAGCCTCGGGGCCCTCGCTCGCGGCGGCCGAGCTCTGCGTGTCGGCCGGCTCGGGGGTCGTGACCTCTTCGTCGATCACGGGCTCGAGCGACAGCTTGCCGCGGTCGTCGATCTTCGTGATGCGCACAAGGATCTTCTTGCCGACCGAGAGCACGTCTTCGACGTTCTCGACGCGCTTGCCACCGGCGAGCTTGCGGACCTCGCTGACGTGCAGCAGGCCGTCCTTGCCGGGAAGCAGTGAGACGAATGCGCCGAAGGTCGCGATCTTGACGACGGTTCCGAGGAACTGCTCGCCCACCTCGGGGTTGGTCGGGTTGGCGATCGCGTTCACCTGGGCGCGGGCGGCCTCGGCCGAGGGGCCGTCGGTCGCGCCGATGTAGACGGTGCCGTCCTCCTCGATGGAGATCTGCGCGCCGGTCTCGTCCTGGATGGCGTTGATCGTCTTGCCCTTGGGGCCGATGAGCTCACCGATCTTGTCGACCGGGATCTGCACGCTGATGACGCGGGGCGCGGTGGGCGCCATCTCGTCGGGAGCGTCGATCGCGGCGTTCAGAACGTTGAGGATCGTGAGGCGAGCCTCCTTGGCCTGGGTGAGGGCTGCGGCCAGCACCGACGACGGGATGCCGTCGAGCTTGGTGTCGAGCTGGATCGCGGTGATGAACTCGCTGGTGCCTGCGACCTTGAAGTCCATGTCGCCGAGGGCGTCTTCGGCACCGAGGATGTCGGTCAGCGCGGCGTAGCGCGTCTGTCCGTCGACCTCGTCGGTGACCAGGCCCATGGCGATACCGGCGACGGGGGCGCGCAGCGGCACACCCGCGTTCAGCAGCGACAGGGTCGAGGCGCAGACCGAGCCCATCGAGGTGGAGCCGTTGGAGCCGAGGGCCTCGGACACCTGACGGATCGCGTAGGGGAACTCCTCGCGGCTGGGGAGCACCGGAACGAGCGCGCGCTCGGCGAGGAAGCCGTGGCCGATCTCGCGACGCTTCGGGCTGCCCACGCGACCGGTCTCACCGGTCGAGTACGGCGGGAAGTTGTAGTGGTGCAGGTAGCGCTTGCTCGTGATGGGCGAGAGCGAGTCGATCTGCTGCTCCATCTTGAGCATGTTCAGCGTGGTGACGCCCAGGATCTGGGTCTCGCCGCGCTGGAAGATCGCCGAGCCGTGGACGCGCGGGATGACCTGCACCTCGGCGTCGAGCGGACGGATGTCGGCGAGGCCGCGGCCGTCGATGCGGACGCCCTCGCTGAGGATGCGACCGCGCACGATCTTCTTGGTGACCGACTTGTACGCGGCCGAGAACTCCAGCGGCGCACCGGCGGGGAGCTCGCCCGCCTCGACGGCGGCGATGAGCTCGCCACGGACGCGGTCCTTGACGGCGTCGTCGGCGTTCTGACGCTCCTGCTTGTCGGCGATCTGGTAGACGCCGACGAGGTCGTCGTACGAGCGACCGGCGACGAAGTCGTAGACCTCGGAGCTGTAGGCGGGGAAGACCGGGTAGGGCTGGATCTCCTTGGCCGCGGTGCGCGCGACCTCGTTCTGCGCGTCGACGAGCTGACGCAGGAACGGCTTCGCGGCCTCGAGGCCCTCGGCGACGACCTGCTCGTTGGGCTTGGTCGCGCCGCCCTTGATCATGTTCCAGCTGCCCTCGGTGGCCTCGGCCTCCACCATCATGATGGCGACGTCGCCGTCGTCGAGCACGCGGCCCGCGACGATGAGGTCGAAGACGGCGTCCTCGAGCTGCGTGACGGTCGGGAA
>Ga0308171_1000492_pt1 | contig 83510 bp, 72 predicted proteins | sample PhyGR1_FD_202135 | JGI IMG/M metagenome (GOLD analysis project Ga0308171, IMG submission 202135) | Phyllosphere microbial communities from UC Gill Tract Community Farm, Albany, California, United States - DLSLSG.R1 | ecosystem: Host-associated > Plants > Phyllosphere > Unclassified | place: USA...
CGGGTGGCGCGCCGGCCGCCCGGTTTACGCCTTTTGCCGCACGTAGCGGCCGGGCGCGGGTTCGATCGCCTTGAAACGCGTGCCCCGCCCGTAGGCCTTGGGGGCCGCCACCTGCCGGCCAGCGTGGCCTGCCAGCCAGCGGGACCAGTCGGTCCACCAGCTGCCGGGGTGTTCGGTAGCGCCGGCCAGCCAGGCGTCGAGGGTGGCCGGCAGCGCGCCGTCATCGCGCGTCCAGTGGCTGCGTTTTTTCTTGGCGGGCGGGTTAATGACGCCCGCGATGTGGCCCGACGCCCCCATGACGAAGCGCTTGGGGCCGGGCAGCACCTGGGTGGAGGCATACGCGGCGTTGATCGGCACGATGTGGTCCTCGCGCGAGCCGTAGATGTAGACGGGCAGGTCGAGCCGGTTCAGGTCGATGGATTCGCCGCACACGGTGAGCTTGCCCGGCTCCACCAGGTTGTTTTCGAGGTAGAAGTTGCGCAGGTACCAGGCGTAATAGGGGCCGGGCAGGTTGGTGGCGTCGCTGTTCCAGTAGAGCAGGTCGAAGGGCGGCGGGGTCTCGCCTTTCAGGTAGTTGCCCACCACGTAGTTCCAGACCAGGTCGTTCGGCCGCAGGAAGCTGAAGGTGGAGGCCAGATCCTGCCCCTTCATCAGCCCGCCCTGCCCCATCTGCAGCTCGCGGAAGGCCACGAACGCCTCGTCGATGAACACATCGAGGATGCCCGTGTCGGTGAAGTCGATGAGGGTGGTCAGGAAGGTGGCGCTGGCCACCGCGTCCTCGCCCCGCGCCGCCAGCACGGCCAGCGCGTTCGACAGCATGGTGCCGCCCACGCAGAAACCCAGGGCGTTGATCTGCTCGGCGCCGCTGATGTCCTGTACCGTGTGGATGGCCGCGATGACGGCCTGCTCGATGTAGTCGTCCCAGGTGGACTGCGCGAGGGAGGCGTCGGGATTGCGCCAGCTCACGACGAAGGTACGGTGGCCCTCGGCGACGGCATGGCGGATGAGCGAGTTCTCGGGCTGCAGGTCGAGGATGTAGTACTTGTTGATGCAGGGCGGCACCATCAGGAACGGGCGCTCGTACACCTTGGCCGTGAGCGGCTTGTACTCGATGAGCTGGAAGTAGTCGTTCTCGAACACGACCGCGCCCTCGGTGGTCGCCACATTGCGGCCGACCTCGAAAAGGCTTTCGTCGGTCATGGAGACGTGGCCCTGCCGCATGTCGTGCAGCAGGTTGGCAACGCCCTTGGCGATGCTCTCGCCCTGGGTCTCGATGGCCTTTTGCTGCGCCTCGGCATTGAAGGCGAGGAAGTTGCTGGGCGACACGGCGGCCATCCACTGCTCCACGGCGAAGCGGATGCGCGCCCTGGCTTTCTCGTCGCCTTCCACCGCGTCGGCCAGGCCCATGAGCGTGCGGGCGTTCAGCAGGTACTGGGCGGCGGCGAAGCGGGCCATCGGGCTCTTGGACCACGCCTCGCTGGTGAAGCGCCGGTCGGCCACCGCGGGCGGGTTGTGCAGGCCCTCGCTCCAGAGCGCCTTGGCTTCTTCCAGGTACTGCTGCTGCAGTGCCGCGAGCTTGTCGGGGGCGAAGCGCACGGGTGCGGGCGGCACCGCCTTGGCGGCGGCGGGCGACGGGCCCGCAGCGCCAGCCGGCAAGCCATTGAGCACCTGGGCCCAGCCCTCGCCGAAAATGCGCTGGAATTGCCGGGCACCCTCAACCCATTGCGAGTTGGTCTCCATCGTCTTGCCTCCTTGAATGGCCGCAGGCTCTTGCGGCCTTGCGTGTATTGTCCAGCCATTGTTGACGACGCCCGGGGCTCCGGGCAATCGAAGTCAGCTTTTTTTACCAAATCATCCGCGCGGCCCATGCCGCGCCCACCCCACCATGTATCTGGTCATCATCGGCTGGCTGTATGTCACGGTGCTGATGGCCGTGGCGGAAGCGCAGGCGCCCAACGGCACGGTGCTCGGCGCCATCGTCACCTTCGTCTTCTACGGCCTGCTGCCCATGGGCATCCTGGGCTACATCCTGGGCACGCCCGGACGAAAGCGGGCGCTGCGGGCGCGCCAGGCGCAGGCCGCGGAGCAGGCGGCTCTGGCGCAAGCCGCAGCGCCGACACCGGCCGGCGCCACCAAGCCCGGCTCACCCGCCGGCGTGGCCGTCGATCCAGACGCAGGCGGCGAACCGACCGCTGCCGCCCCGGACGGCGGTGTCGCGCCGGTGCGAAAAGAACCGTGACGCCTGGGTCACGGTGCACCACGCCGCCGTGCCGTCGTTGCCGAAGACGCTCGCCACGCCCAGGCGGTGCAGCCGCTGGCGGGCCAGGCCCGCCAGGTCGGCCAGGTATTTGCCTGCCGCGGGCTGTGGCGTGAAATGCCGTGCGGCCAGCGGGTCGGCATCGCAGAACGCCTCGCGCACCTCCGGGCCGACCTCGAACGCGGCCGGGCCGATGCAGGGGCCCAGCCACGCCAGCAGGGCTCGGGATGCCGGCCCATCCGCTACGCTTTTCATAGCTGAATGCGCTGGATCCACGGGCGCTGGCGCCCGAAATGACTCGACAACCGCTTCGAGCACCCCCCGCCCGCCCTCGCCCGCCAGCCCCCGCCAGCCGGCATGGGCGGCCGCCACCGAGGTGCCTTGCCGGTCGGTGAACAGCACCGGCAGGCAGTCCGCCACCATGATGGTGCAGGCCACGCCGGACGCGGTGGTGCTGCAGGCATCGGCCACGGTGCCGTCCGGCGATCCGGGCGACAGGCTCAAGACGTCGGCGCCATGCACCTGCTTCAGGAACACCGGCCGCGCGCCGAGGGCGGCCTGCAGGCGTGCGCGGTTGTGCGCCACGTCGGCGGGCCGGTCGCCGACGTGGTCGCCCAAATTCAGCGTGTCGAAGGGCGTGGCGCTCACGCCGCCGGCGCGGGTGGTGCACACGGCGCGCACCCGGGCCGGTGCCGGCCAGTCGGGCACGAGCCAGTCGTGGGGGGGCGCCGCCGTCATGCCTCGTGGTCCGGGCAGGCGCCGGGATGGGCGCGCTGGAAGGCGGGCAGCGCGCTCGCCGCCTCGCACGCGGCCACCGTCAGCGGCAGGCCTTCCAGCGGCACGGCGAACCGCCGGGCATTGAAGATCTGCGGCACCAGGCAGCAGTCGGCCAGCGTAGGCGTGTCGCCCCAGCAGAACCGCGACGGGCTCAGGCCGGCGTCGGCCCGGCTCGCCGCCAGCAGCGCGAGCTGGCGCTCGAAGGCTTCGAGGCCGCTGCGCGTCCAGTGGTGGTACCAGCCGGTCTTGGCGTCTTCACTCAGCCCCAGGGTCTGGGTGAGGTGGCGCAGCACGCGCAGGTTGTTCACCGGGTGGATCTCGCAGGCAATCATCTGCGCCAGCGCGCGCACCCGAGCCCGGCCCAGCGCGTCGGCGGGCAGCAGCGCAGGCTCGGGGTGCGTCTCGTCCAAATATTCGATGATGGCCATCGACTGCACCAGCATCTGCCCCTCCTGCGTCTCCAGTGCCGGCACCAGGGCGTCGCCGCTGCGCGCCGCGTGCTCGGGGGTACGGTGCTCGGCGCGCACCAGGTGCACCGGCACGTAGTCGTAGGCCAGGCCCTTGAGCTCCAGCGCGATGCGCACGCGGTACGAGGCCGAGGACCGGAAATAATTGAAGAGTTTCATGGTGCGGCAAGCATAACGGGGGCCTGCCCACGCCCCGTGCCGGCCCGTGGCACACTGCGGCGCTGGCTGGCCACCCGCCGCGCAGAGCGCCGCACGGCCCACCGCATCCGACCCCAGAAAGGCAGACATGAGCTACGTGATCCCTCCAGCGCCCCAGGCCAGCGTGCCGGTCGTGGGCACTTCAGACCGCTTTCCCGTGCACCGCATCTACTGCGTGGGCCGCAACTACGAAGAGCACGCCAAGGAAATGGGCTTCACCGGCCGCGAGCCGCCCTTTTTCTTCATGAAGCCGGCCGATGCCGTGCTGCCCGTGGCGGCCGGCGTTACGGGCACCCTGCCCTACCCGAGCCTTACCGCCAACCTGCATCACGAGATCGAGCTGGTGGTGGCCATCGGCCAGGGTGGCAAGAACATCCGCGCCGCCGACGCGCTCCAGCACATCTGGGGCTATGCCGTGGGCCTGGACATGACGCGCCGCGACCTGCAGGGCGAGATGAAGAAGCAGGGCCGCCCCTGGTCGATCGGCAAGGGTTTCGACGCCAGCGCCCCCATCGGCCCGATCACCCCGACCGCGCAGGCGGGCGACGTGGCCAACGCCGCCATCTGGCTGCAGGTGAATGGCACCGATCGCCAGCGCAGCACCGTCACGCAGCTGATCTGGAACATCGCCGAGACCATCGAACACCTGTCCGCCGCGTGGGAACTGCAGCCCGGCGACCTGATCTTCACCGGCACGCCCGAAGGCGTGGCCGCGGTGGTGCGGGGCGATGTGCTGGAAGGCGGCATCGATGGGTTGGGCACGCTGCGCCTGACGGTGGCCTGAAGCCCGGCCGCGCCGATCGCTATAAAAACAATAGCTGAACGCGCCGGCGCAACAAGCGCTGGCGCCGTATTCCATCCATATCTCGCCCCCGCATGACCCTCCGCAGCCCCATCAAGCATTGCCGTGAATGCGGTACCGCCGTGGTCTACCGCGTGCCCGACGACGGCGACACCAAGCTGAGGGCGGTGTGCCCGGCCTGCGGGACGGTGCACTACGAGAACCCGCTCAACGTGGTGGGCACGGTGCCGGTGCTGGGCGACCGGGTGCTGCTGTGCCTGCGCAACATCGAGCCACGCCGCGGCAAATGGACGCTGCCCGCCGGCTTCATGGAGCTGAACGAGACCAGTGCGCAAGGCGCCGCCCGCGAGACCGACGAGGAAGCCGGCGCGCAGATCGAGATGGGGCCGCTCTTTTCCGTGGTGAACGTGCCGCGTGTCGGGCAGGTCCACTTCTTCTACTTGGCCACGCTGCAGAGCGACGTCTTCGCGCCGGGCTTCGAGACGATCGAGGCGCGGCTCTTCGCCGAGGACGAGATTCCCTGGGAAGAGATTGCGTTTCGCACGGTGAAGGTCACGCTGGAGCGTTACTTCGCCGACCGGCGCGGCGGCGCGCTCGGGTCGGGCCGGGTGCACAGCCTCGACGTGGTCTGAGCGGCCCCGCCGGCCCAGCCAGCCCAGCCGGCATGTAACTTGATGTAATTCAGGCATGGCGGTTGCTTGGTGTCCGTATGCGCCCCACATCGGGGCGGATCGGAGGACTTCATGCCCACCCAGGCGCCATTCCAGACGGAAAAGTTCATTCCTTTCATGCGCGAGGTCACGCGCTGCGAGAGCGCGCTGCGCGAGCTGAACCTCATGTGGCGGCTCATCGAGTCGTCGGCCAAGATGAATTGCCCGGAGGAGGCGCACAGCCTCCTGCCCATGATGCGGGCCACGCGCGAGGGCTTCCAGCAACTGGAGACGGAGCTGGTGCGCTCGCTGGTGGGCGAATCCATCGGCCAGGTCATGGACGAGCTGGCCACCAGCGCCCGCCAGGTGATCGACATCGTGGTGCGCAACCTCTACGAACGCACCGCGGATGTGGGCTTTCTCGCCACCGACCAGGACCTGTGCCGCTTCGTCGCCGGCCTGGAGAACGACCAGGGCGCGGTGCTGACCCGCCTGCGCGAATACCGCAACAAATACACCGTGTACGACGAGATCCTGCTGCTGGACTGCCAGGGCGCGGTGGTGGCGCAGATCGACGAAGCCAGCCCGGTCGAGGGCACGCAGGACCCGCTGCTGGCCCGCACGCTCCAGAGCGCCGGCTACGTGGAAACCTTCGGCCCCACCGATCTGCGGCCCGGCAAGCGCCACGCGCTGCTCTATTCGCAGCGCATGCTGCACCCGCAGACGGGCGAGGCCGTGGGCGTGCTCTGCCTGAGCTTCGCCTTCGCGGACGAGATGGAGGGCATCTTCCGCGCGCGCAACCAGCACGGCCAGCAGCGCCACATCCCGCTGCTGCTGGACAGCAGCCACCAGGTCATCGCCAGCGGCGATCCGCTCTGGGTGCCGGTGGGCGCCCGCGTGCCGGTGAACGAAGCCGGCGACCTCTCCCTGCAGGTGCATGCCGGACGCGCGTATCTGGTGCAGACGGTGGCCACGGCGGGCTACCAGGGCTATCCGGGCCCCTCGGGCTGGCGCGGGCAGGTCATGGCGCCGGTGGATCTGGCCTTCTCCGGCGAATCCAGCCAGGTGCTGGACGCCCTGGAGCCCGGCGTGGCGCATGGCCTGCTGAGCCACGCGCAGGACTTCTGCCCGCCGCTGCACGCGATCGTCGATGCGGCCGACACCATCCGGCGGGTGGTGTGGAACGGCCAGGTCATGACCGGGCGCCAGCACCAGGACGTCGCCCGCCTGAAGGCGGTGCTCGAGCAGATCGGCGACACCGGCGCGCTCACCAACGAGGTGTTCAGCCAGTCGATCCGCGACCTCTACGGCACGGTGCTCATGTCGAGCATGCGCGACGGAGAGCTGCTGACCCAGCTGCTGGTGGACCTGCTCGACCGCAACCTCTACGAGCGCGCCAACGACTGCCGCTGGTGGGCACTGACGCCCGAGCTGCGCGCACTGCTGGACCCGCGCGAACCCGGCGCCCGGGCGCCCGACCGCCTGGCCGAGGCGCATCGCATCCTCGAGCACATCAACAGCCTCTACACGGTGTACGCCCGGCTCATGGTGTACGACCGCGAGGGCCGGGTGCTGGCCTCCAGCCGGCCGCTGCTGGAGGACGGCCGATCGGCGGTGGGCATGGCCATCGAGCCCGACACCCTGGCGGCCGTGCTGGGGATGCGCGGCACCCAGTCCTACCACGTCACGCCCTGGCGGCCCAGCGGCTTCTACGGCGGGCGCGCCACCTACGTCTACCACGCGGCGATCCAGGCGCCGGGCGAGGTGGTGGGCGGCATCGGCATCGTGTTCAACGCCGCCGAGGAATTCGAAGCCATGCTGCGGGGCGCGCTGGAAAAGAAGTCCCGCACCCAGGGCTTCTTCGTCAGCCGCGCCGGCACGGTGCTCTCCAGCGCCGACCCTTCGATGCCGGTGGGCTCGACGCTGCAGGTGCCCGAAGAGATGCTCGCCGTCGCCAACGGCCAGAGCCTGTCGCGGGCCATGGTGTATGGCGACGCCTACTGCATCGTCTCGTGCGCGGCGTCGCACGGCTACCGTGAGTTCAAGGTGTGCGACGGGTACAGCGAAGACGTGCTGGCGATCTCGGTGCATTCGTTCGGCGCCCAGGTGGCCGGGGCCCAGGAGGCCGCCCGCCGGCGCCGCACCACCCTGCTGAGCGAGGCGGGCGCGAGCGGCGGGCGCGAGATGGCCACCTTCTTCGTGGGCGACGGCCTCTTCGCGCTGCCCACGGCGCAGGTGGTCGAGGCGCTCCCCGCGCACAGCATCGCCGCCGTGTCCGCCGCCGGGCTGGCCGGCTGCGTGGGCACGGTGCCGCTGCGCTCGCACGGCAAGGTGCTGGAATACGTCTGGGTGTTCGACCTGCACGAAGTGCTGACCGGCCGGCGCATGCCGCCCTCGGCCCAGGGCCAGGTGGTGGTGGCGCAGGACGGCCAGGCGGTGGTCGGCCTGTTGGTGGGCGAGCTGCACAGCGTGCTGCACTTCGCCGAGGCCAGCATCTTCCCGGCCCCCGGACTGCCGGGCGCGGTGGTGAGCGAACTCATCAAGGCCAACGGCGGCCGCACGCTGATCCAGTGCCTGAATCTGCCGCAACTGGTGCGCCGCCTGCGCGCCGGCCGGGAGCCCCAGGCGCCGATGCAGGTCGCTGCCTGACCGCACCGCCCGCGCGCAAGCAGGGTCGCCACCCGCACCTCCCCACGCCTCCCCGCGCCTCCACCCGTGCCGCCGGCGGGCGGTGCCGCGCCGCCCGCAGCGGGTTCGTACACTGGCGGCATGACCGATGAACTGCAACGCCTGCGTGCCGGCGCACTGGCCGGCGCGCGCACGCTGCGCATCGCCGCAAACTTGGCCGACTTTCCGCGCGAGATCTTCGACCTGGCGGACACCCTGGAGGTGCTGGACCTCTCCGGCAACCGCCTCTGCGCCCTGCCCGCCGATCTGCACCGGCTGCACCGGCTGAAGGTGTTCTTCGCCTCGGACAACGACTTCACCGAACTGCCGGCCGCCCTCGGCGCCTGCCCGCGGCTGGAGATGGTGGGCTTGAAGGCCAACCGCATCGCGCATGTGCCGGCGGCCGCGCTGCCGGCGCGGCTGCGCTGGCTGATCCTGACCGACAACGCCATCGCCGAGCTGCCCGCGGCCCTGGGCGAGCGCCCCCGGCTGCAAAAGCTGATGCTCGCCGGCAACCGCCTGCAAGCGCTGCCGGACACCCTGCGGCATTGCGGCCGGCTGGAACTGCTGCGCATCGCCGCCAACCGGCTGCCCGCCCTCCCCGGCTGGCTGGCCGAGCTACCCCGGCTGACCTGGCTGGCCATCGGTGGCAATGCGTTCAACCAACGGCTGGAAGCAGAGGCGCGCGCCGGCACGGCCAACCAGGCCATCGCTTGGCACCGCCTGCAATGCGGCGAACTGCTGGGCGAAGGCGCGTCCGGCCGTATCCATGCCGCCGTGCTGGACGGCGGGGACGGCGCGCGGGACGTGGCCGTCAAGCGCTTCAAGGGCGAGGTCACCAGCGACGGCTGGCCGCTGACCGAGATGGCGGCCAGCCTCGCCGCCGGGCGCCACCCCCGGCTGATTCCCGTGCTGGGCCGGCTCGAAGGCCACCCGGCCGGCGCCCATGGCCTGGTCATGGAACGCATTGCCCCGGCCTACCGCACCCTTGCCGGCCCGCCCAGCTTCGAGAGCTGCACCCGCGACGTGTATCCCGCAGGGCTGTGCCTGCCAGCTCGCGTGGCCCTGTCCATCGCGGCCGACGTGGCTTCGGCGCTCGCGCACCTGCACGCCTCTGGCCTGGTGCATGGCGACCTATACGCCCACAACCTGCTGTGGCGCCCGGACGCCGCACCCGGCCAGGCCTGCGGCCTGCTGGGCGACTTCGGCGCCGCCGCCTTCGCGCCGGCCGGCCCGCTGGGCGACGCGTTGCGCCGCATGGACGTGCGCGCCTTCGGCGTGCTGCTGGCCGAGCTGTGCGAGCACGCCGATGGACCGCTGCCAGGCGCCGACGCGCCCACACTGGCCCAGGCCTGCCTGAGCGAAGCGCCAGCCACCCGGCCGGATGCCGCAGCGCTGGCGGCCCGCACGGCGCAGTGGATCGCCGCCGGCTGAAGGCCCGGTCAGTAAAGATCGCTGCGCACGGCGTGGCTGTAGCGCGCGTCCGCCTCGGCCACCTGCGAGGCATCCAGACCCAGCACGGCGGCCTTCATGCGGCCGGGCGTGGGCAATGCCTCGCGGTCCAGCTGCGACTGCGGCGCCCAGAGCTGTGCACGGTGGATGGCCTTGCCGCAATGGAACAGCGTTTCGTCGATGGCGACGACCACGGCGAGCTTGGGCCGTTTACCGCCTTCGGCCAGCTGTTCCAGCAGCTCCGCCGCCTGCGAGAGCCTGGCGCGGCCGTTGATGCGCATGAAGATGTCCAGGCCCGGGAACAGGAAGAGCATGGCCACGCGGTCATCCTCGCCCAGATTGCGCAGGGAGGCGATGCGGTTGTTGCCTGGCCAGTCGGCAAAGGCGACGGTGCGCTCGTCCAGCACATGCACGAAGCCGGGCGGCCCCCCGCGAGGAGAAGCGTCGAGCCCGCCGTCGCCGGCCGTCGCCAGGCAGAAGAAAGTGGCAGCGTGCAGGTATTCGATATGGAACGCCGTGAGCGCCGGCAGCACGCCCCGGGTGATGGACTCGGACGGCGGGGCGTAGAGTTGCTCCAGGTCGATGGAGCTCCTGGCGCGATCGGGAGCTGGAGCGGAGGGAGGATCGATGTGTTGCGTCATGGCTCGATGCTAGAGAGCCCCGCCGAGGGCTGCTAATCTGCCCGAGCCATTCCGTATCGCGATCACGCCATGTACTCCACCGCCCCCGGGCTTGACCTGCACGACGATGACAGCGGCCCGCCGGTAGTCGGCCGGGCGGGCACGCGGGTCAACCACGACACCGCCCCGCACAGCCACGCCCGCGGCCAGCTGATCGGCTGCGGCAGCGGCGTGCTGAGCGTGGGGTCCGATGCAGGCCATTGGGTCGTGCCGGCGCGGCATGCGGTGTGGATCCCGCCGCGTCACACGCATTCGGCACGCATGCATGGCGCCTTCACCGGCTGGTCGCTCTACGTAGCCCGCCCTGCCTGCGCCGGCCTGCCGGTGGCGCCCTGCACCATGGCCGTCACGCCGCTGCTGTGGGAGGCGGCCCTGCGATGCGCCCAGCGCGCCAGCCCCGTGCCCGATGCGGTGCAAGACCGGCTGGCCGAGGTCATCCTCGATGAAATCCGGGGCCTGGCGCCGCAGCCGCTGGGTCTGCCTCTGCCGCGCGATGCGCGCCTGCTGCGCATCGCCAACGCCTTGCTGGCCGAGCCCGCGCAGCACCGGAGCCTGCCCGACTGGGCCGGGTGGGCAGGCCTCTCGGCCCGCACGCTGAGCCGCCGCTTTGTCGCCGAAACCAGTCTCAGCTTCACGGCTTGGACGCAGCGCATGCGGCTGCTGCGCTCGCTCGAATTGCTGGCCGGCGGGCAGCCCGTGACGCAGGTGGCGCTGGAGCTGGGCTACGACAGCGTCAGCGCCTTCATCGCCCTCTTCAAGCGCGAGCTGGGCTGCACGCCTGCGGCCTACTTCGGCCGGCAGGCGCCAGCGGCCGTCACTTGAGCCACTTGTCAGCCGCCTGCTTCACGCCGCCGCGGCTGTCCATCAGGCCCCAGACGAACTCCATCACGCGGGAATAGTCCGCGTCGTCCTTGGGCAGCATGAAGCCCAGGGTGTTGGTGGGCGTGAGGGGCTGGGCGATGAAGGCCGCCGTCAGGCGGGGGTCGGCGCGGGCGTAGTGCAGCGCTTCGTAGGTCTCGGTGATCATCACGTCGCCCTTGCCTTCGGCGATCAGGGCGGGGATCTCCGCGTTCTTGTCATGCGTGCCGACCTGCGCGGCCGTCAGGTTCTGCAGCACGAAGGTCTCGTTGGTGCCGCCGGGGTTCTTGATGACGCGCACGCCGGGCTGGTTGAGGTCGGCCAGGGTGTTGTAGCGGGCCTTGTCGGCCGTGCGCACCAGGGCCACCTTGCCGAAGGGCGCATAGCCCGGGAGCATCTCGACCTGGCGGATGCGCGTGACGTTGCGGGTGATGCCGCCCACGGCCACGTCGAACCTGTCGCCCTGCAGGTCCTTCATCAGGTTCGGCCAGCTGGTCGCCACGTACTCGACCTTCACGCCGAGTTCCTTGGCCATCTGCTCGATCAGGTCGATGTCGTGGCCCGCATAGCCCGTGTCGGTCTTGATGGCGAAGGGCCGGTAATCGCCAGGGGTGCCGACGCGCAGCACCTTGGTGTCCATGATGCGGTCCAGCCGCGGGCCGGCGTGGGCGGCGGCGGGCACGAGGGTGGCGCAGGCCAGCACGGCGGCGGCGCAGAGGGAGGCGATATGGAAGCGGCGTGAAGACATCATGTGAGCGGTCCGGCGAGGAAAGGTGTGGATGAAAAAGCGGCGAGTGCGCGCCTGCGCATCTTCAAGCGGCGATGCGGGCAGGTGCGGCAGCATAGCCCGCGGCGGGTGCGCGGGCCAGCACCCGGGAGCCAGGCCGCGGCGCCGCACCGAGGGACGCGGCGGCGGCGCCGGGCCCGGCTCAGCGCGCAGTCGGCTCGCCGAAAGTCGGCGCGCCGCGGTTGTCGCTGGGCACGACCACGCCGCGCTGCACGGGGGTGGTCACCACCACGCCGGGCACGGGCTGGCCCGAAGTCCCGTTGCCGTTGCCGCCGCTGCTGCCGCCGAACGCCGGCGCCGCGCCTGCGGGGTCGCGGCCCGGGTCGCGCGCCGGGGCGGTGGCCCAGGAGGGCACGACCTCGCCCTGCTGCACGCCGCCGGCACCCTGCGGCGGTGCGCCGCCGGGCTGCACCGGCACCGGCATCGGATCGGACGGCACGACCACGCCCGGCTGCGGCACGGCCGAGGGCGTGGCGTTCTGCAGCGGCGTCAGCGGCGCCTCGGTGATCTCCGGCGCCTCCGTGTCGGACGCAGCCGGCGGGCTGGGCAGCGCGGGCGCGCCCGGCATGGGCGTGGCGACCGCGCCGGCCTCGCTGCGCGGCGTGGCCGACTCGCCGGTGCGGCGGCCGAAGAGGTCGTACACCCAGTCGCGCACACCGCTCACGGCGCTTTGCGTCCAGCTGGTCTCCTGCTCGTCCACGAAGCGTTCGCGGGCATCAATCACCTTGGCGCGCAGGGCCTGCTGGAAGACCTCGCCCACCATGGGCAGTGCGCTGTGCGCGCCCTGGCCCCAGTAGTCGCTGCGCAGCGTGATGCGCCCGTCGTTGAAGCCGGCCCAAGCGCCCGCCACCAGTTGCGGGTGCATCAGGATGAACCAGCCGTCGGTGTTGTCCTGCGTGGTGCCGGTCTTGCCCGCCACGTCGGCGGTGACGCCCCAGCGGCTGCGGATGGCGACGCCCGTGCCCTTGTCGATCACCCCGCGCATGGCGTTGCGCAGCGCCTGGACGGGGGCCAGGGCAATGACCTTCTCGGGCGCTGCCGGCGTGAAGTCTTCCAGCACCTTGCCGTTCTTGTCTTCGATGCGGGTAATGACGATGGGCGCGCGGTAGCGCCCGCCGGCCGCGATGGTGCCGTAGGCCGCCACCATTTCCTTGAGCGTGACCGGGCTGGTGCCCAGCGCCAGGGCCGGCACTTCGTCGAGCTTCGACTCGCGCACGCCCATGTCGCGCGCCAGCTGCGCCACGCGGGCCGGGCCGACCTGCTGCATCACCTGCGCGGTGATGGTGTTCTTGGAGAACGCCAGGCCGTCGGCCAGCGTCATGGGCGAATCGCTCGGCGCGCCGCCGTCGGTGGGCCGCCAGAACTTGCCGCCACCCAGGGGGATTTCCACCGCCTGGTCCATCAGCGTGGTCTCGGGCGACACACCGGCCGCGAACGCCGCGCCGTAGACGAAGGGCTTGAAGGTGGAGCCGGGCTGGCGCCGCGCCGCCTGCACGTGGTCGAACGGGTCCTGCGCGAAGTCGCGGCTGCCCACCCAGGCGCGCACTTCCCCGGTGCGCGGGTCCAGCGCCAGGAAGCCGGCCTGCACGCGGGTCTTCTGCTGGCGCAGGGCGCGCAGGAAGTCGGCATCGTCCAGCAGCGCCTTTTCCGCGTCGGCCGGCGCCGTGCCCTTGGCAATGGCCGCCTGGTACTGCGCGGACTCCCGCGCCAGGTCGCGCACGAGCGGGTTCTTGGCATTCCACACCCGGGGCGACCAGGCGGAATCGGCCACGCCCTGCAAGGCCTTGCCCTGGCGCTGCACGGCGGCGTTGGCGAGGGTCTGCAGCCGGCCGTCGATGGTGGTGCGCACCACCAGACCGTCGGCATACAGGCTGTAGCCGTTGCGGTCGGCCCAGTCGATGAGCTGCTTGCGCAGCTGCTGGGCCAGGTGCGGCGCCAGGCCATCGACCTCGGGCTGGCGCTCGAAGCGGATGCGCAGCGGCCGGCGCGAGAGCGTGTCGAACTCCGTCTGCGTCAGCTTGCCGTGCTTGAGCATCTGGCCCAGCACCGTATTGCGGCGGGCCTGGGCGCGCTGGGGGTTCAGCACCGGGTTGTAGTAGGCCGTGCCCTTGAGCATGCCGATCAGGGTGGCGCTTTCCAGCACGCTGAGCTTGTCGGCCGACTTGTCGAAATACGTGCGCGCGGCCATCTCGATGCCGTAGGCGTTGTAGAGGAACGGCACGGTGTTGAGATACGTCTCCAGGATCTCTTCCTTGGAGTAGAGCGCCTCGATCTTCAGCGCCGTGATGGCTTCCTTCAGCTTGCGGGTGAGCGTGGGCGCGCGGCCGATGTCTTCCGGGTAGAGGTTGCGCGCCAGCTGCTGGGTGATGGTGGAGCCGCCCTGCTTGTCGCCGCCCAGCGTCAGCACGACGGCCGACAAGAGCCGCCGCCAGTCGATGCCGAAGTGGTCGTAGAAGCGGTGGTCCTCGGTGGCGATGAGCGCGTCCGTCACCGGCTTGGCGATGCCCGCGAGCGGCACCCATTCCCGGTTGACCCATTTGTATTCGGCCAGCAGCCGGCCATCGGCCGACACCAGCTGCGCCGGCTGGTCCGCCTTGGCCTTGCGGATGTCGCGAATGCCCGGGGTGAAGGGCACCAGGGCCAGCACATAGAGCCAGAACGCCAGCACCAGCCCGGCCAGCAGCCACACCAGGCTGTGCAGCGACCACAGCCGCTCGGGGCGGCGCACCAGGCGCGCCAGCGCGGTCCGCAGCGCGCCGGCGCGGGCACGCAAAACATCGGTCATCGACATGGATCAGTAGGGAAATGGGGTTGCAGCGCTCGTTGTACCAGCGCCGGTAGCTATCGAATCAGGAGCAATCTGTATCAGATGCGTCGAAATGGGCACGCGGTCGGCTCGTGCGGCTTCCTTGGGCGTCGGAACGCGGGCCGAAGGCCAAAGGGCGCAGTTATACCGCCATTGGCTTAGGCGGAGATGAGGCGGACCCGCCCGGCTTCACCACGGCAACGGCTCGCCCCGGTACGAATGGAAGCCGCCCGACTGCTCGGACCCGAGCGCGTCCAGCACGCGCAGCAGGTCGGCGGCCGCGTCGGCCGGCGGGCGGCCGATGCCCGCGCCGCCGAAGGGCCGGGACAGCGCCGAATCCACCGTGCCGGGGTGCAACGCCGCCAGCACCGCGTGCGGGTGCGTGCGGGCGACCTCGATGGCGGCGGTCTTCAGCAGCATGTTCAGCGCGGCCTTGGATGCGCGGTAGCCGTACCAGCCGCCCAGCCGGTTGTCGCCAATGCTGCCCACCTTGGCGGACAGCACGGCCAGCAGGCCGCGCTCCTTGCGCGGCAGGAGCGGCGCGAAATGCGCCAGCACCAGGGCCGGGCCGAAGGTGTTGATGCGGAAGGTGGCCTCCAGCTGGCCGTAGTTCAGCTGGCCGAGCCGCTTTTCCGGGGCCATGCCCGGGCCATGCAGCACGCCGGCCGCGTGCACGATGCAGTGCCAGGGCCCCTGCGCCGCCAGTTCCCGGGCGGCGCGGGCGATGGAGGCTTCTTCGTCCAGGTCCAGCGCTGGCTCGGTGCGCCGGCCCAGGCCCACCGCCAGGGCGCAGCGCGCATCGGCCCGCAGGTGGTCCAGCAAGGCAGCGCCGATGGCACCGCTCGCGCCGATGACGATGGCGCGGTAGCCGGTGGGAAGTGACTGCAGGGAAGGCGCATGCATGGGCGGACCTTTTCAAAACGCGGCGGGTTCAGAGCGCGTCGAGATCCGAGCGCACCGCCTCGGCGCGCTCGCGCAGCGCCTTCCGTTGCGCCGCGGGCATCTTCTGCAGCTGGCGGTAGACCATGGTCAGGCGCGTGTTGCGTCCCAGGGTGGATTCGTGGCGCGCGAAGAAGTCCCAGTAGAGCGCGTTGTACGGGCAGGCGCGCTCGCCCACCTTCAGTTTCTTGTCGTAGTGGCAGCCGCCGCAGTAGTCGCTCATGCGGTCGATGTAGGCCGCGCTGCTCACGTACGGCTTGGTGCCCAGCAGTCCACCGTCGGCGAACTGGCTCATGCCCACCGTGTTGGGCACCTCCACCCACTCGAAGGCGTCGATGTAGATGCCCAGGTACCACTGGTGCAGGGCGGCCGGGTCCAGCCCCGCCAGCAGCGAGAAGTTGCCGATCACCATCAGCCGCTGGATGTGGTGGGCATGCGCATGCTCCAGCGACTGGCCGATGGAATGCCGCAGGCAGCGCATGCGCGTCTCGCCCGACCAGAACCATTCGGGCAGCGGCGCTGCGTGCCCCAGCGCATTGCGCTCTTCGTAGCCCGGCATGTGCGCCCAGTACACCCCGCGCACGTATTCGCGCCAGCCCAGGATCTGCCGGATGAACCCTTCCACCGCCGGCAGGGGCGCCCGGCCGGACCGGTACGCGGCCTCGGCATGCAGCACCAGCTCGTGCGGGCGCAGCATCTTGGTGTTGAGCGCGAACGACAGCAGCGAATGGAAGAGCCGCGTGCTCTGCGTGCTCATGGCGTCTTCATACGCGCCGAAATCGGGCAGCGTGGTGGCGATGAAGTGGTTCAGGCAGGCCAGTGCCTCGGCCCGGTTCAGCGGCCAGCGGAACGCGCCGGCCTGGGGGTTGCCGAAGCTCTTCACGCCCGCCGCCTCGATGGTGGCCCAGAGCGCGCGGTGGTCGTGCGTGGGCCGGCCGTCGGGCGGCACCTCGGGCGTGCCGCGCCAGGGCTTGCGGTTGTCGTGGTCATAGTTCCACGCACCGCCCTCGGGCTCGCCCGCCTCGTCCAGCAGCACCTGGTGGCGCTGGCGCATGCGGCGGTAGAAATACTCCATCAGCCACTGGCTGCGGCCCTGGAAGGTTCCCGCCACCTCGCAGCGGGAGGTGTAGAAATGCTCGCTGTCCACCGCATGCACGCCGAAGGCCTGCGCCTCGCCCCAGGTACGCAGCTGCTCATCGAGCCGCCATTCGTCAGGCTGTTGATATTCCAGCCTGTCCGCGCCGTAATGGGCCACGAGCGCGGACAGGTTGCCCGGCAGCGATTGACGGTTGCTGGCGTCGTCGATGGCGATATAGCGCACGCGGTGGCCGGCGGCCTTGAGCTGCGCGGCCAGGTCCCGCATGGCGGCGAAGATCGCCAGGATCTTCTGCGCATGGTGCAGCACGTAGTCGGTCTCCTGCCGCACCTCCATCAGCACGTAGACGACGCCCGCATCCTGCGCGTCGAACCACGAATGCGCGGGGTTGAGCTGGTCGCCCAGCAGCAGGCGCAGCGTGTGGGCGCGGGGCCGGTGCGCCGCCTCGCTCATGCCGCGCCCCACGTAGGCCGGCGGGGGCGATCACGGCGGCAACGGCCGCCGCCGGACGGGGCGGTCCGGCAGTGGGTGGCGGGGCAGTCGGTGCAACGCATGCGGGCGGGGAGAACGCAGGTGGGCGAGGCTTGCCATCCTACGCACCGCCGCCCCGCCCGGGCACCCGATCGCGGCGGACAAAGCCGGTGCCGCCTGTCAGCGGTGGCCCACGCCGCAGGCGCGTCCAGCGCGTGTCAGCCGCCCACGCCCGCGGCGCCGTGCTTCAGCAGCGCCTGCAACCCGTCTTCGTCCAGCACCGGAACGCCCAGCTCCTGCGCCTTCGCCAGCTTGCTGCCGGCCTCCGCGCCGGCCACCACGTAGTGCGTTTTCTTGCTGACCGAGCCGGCCACCTTGGCGCCGGCGGCTTCCAGCAGGTCCTTGGCATCGTCCCGGCTCAGGGTGGGCAGCGTGCCGGTGATGACCACCGTCAGGCCCGCCAGCGGCAGGGTGGCGCGCTCGGCGGGCGCCCCCTCTTCCCAGGTCACGCCGCAGGCCCGCAGCTGTTCGACCACCTCGCGGTTGTGCGGCTGCGCGAAGAAGGTGTGAATCGCCTCGGCCACCACGGGGCCGACGTCGTTGACTTCCAGCAGCTGCTCCACGCTCGCAGCCATGATGGCGTCCAGGCTGCCGAAGTGCCGCGCCAGGTCCTTGGCCGTGGCCTCGCCCACATGGCGAATGCCCAGCCCGAACAGGAAGCGCGGCAGCGTGGTCTGCTTGGACTTGTCCAGTGCGGCGACCACGTTCTGCGCCGACTTCTCGGCCATGCGGTCGAGCGCCGCCAGCGCCGTGAGGCCCAGGCGGTACAGGTCGGGCAGCGTGCGGATGACGTTGCCCTCGACCAGCTGGTCGACCAGCTTGTCGCCCAGACCCTCGATGTCCATGGCGCGGCGCGCGGCGAAGTGCAGGATGGCCTCCTTGCGCTGCGCCGGGCAGAAAAGGCCGCCCGTGCAGCGGTGGTTGGCCTCGCCCTTCTCGCGCACCACGGCGCTGCCGCAGATGGGGCACTGGCGGGGCATGCGGAAGTTCGGCACATACGGACTGCGCGGCACATGGCGGGCCGCATCGGCTGCCGCGGCATCCGCCAGCACGTCCGAGCCTTGCAGCGCGTCGGCCACCGGGGCCAGCGCGGCCGGCACCGTGCCGACGACCTCCGGAATCACGTCGCCCGCCCGCCGCACGATGACCTGGTCGCCCACGCGCACGCCCTTCTTGCGGATCTCGAACAGGTTGTGCAGCGTGGCGTTGGTGACGGTGACCCCGCCCACGAAAACCGGCGCCAGCCGCGCCACCGGCGTGAGCTTGCCGGTGCGGCCGACCTGCACGTCGATGCCCTCCGCGCGGGTGACCATCTCCTGCGCCGGGTACTTGTGCGCCACGGCCCAGCGCGGCTCGCGGGTGACGAAGCCCAGCTGCCGCTGCAGCGCCAGGCTGTTGACCTTGTAGACCACGCCGTCGATGTCGTAGGGCAGCTGGTCGCGGCTGGCGCCGATCTCCTCGTGGAATGCTACCAATTCCGTAGCACCCTGCGCCGTGCGCACCTGCGCTGCGACCGGAAAACGCCAGGATTTCAGCGTCTGCAGCATGTCGAAATGCGTGGCGAAGTCCGGCCCGCCCTCGGCGGCGGGCGTGACGTCGCCCAGGCCATAGGCGAAGAACGACAGCGGCCGCTGCAGCGTGATGCCCGAGTCGAGCTGCCGCACGGCGCCGGCGGCCGCGTTGCGCGGGTTGACGAAGGTCTTGCCGCCGGCCTCGCGCTGCCGTTCGTTGAGCTGGTCGAAGTCGGCCCGGCGCATGTAGACCTCGCCGCGCACTTCCAGCACCGGCGGCACGGGCGTGGCCGCGTCGGTGGGCAGCGTCTTCGGTATCTGCCGGATGGTGCGGATGTTGTGGGTGACGTCCTCGCCCACCTCGCCGTCGCCCCGCGTGGCGGCCTGCACCAGCCGGCCGTTTTCATAGCGCAGGCTCATGGCCAGGCCGTCGAACTTGGGTTCGGCCACGTACTCGACCGGCGGCGCATCGTCCGGCAGCTTCAGCTCGCGGCGCACCCGCGCGTCGAAGGTGGCGGCGCCGCTCGCCTCGGTGTCGGTTTCGGTGCGGATGCTGAGCATGGGCACACGGTGGCGCACCGGCGTCAGGCCCTCCATCACCGCACCGATCACCCGCTGCGTGGGCGAGTCGGGCGTGACGAGATCGGGGTGCGCCGCCTCCAACGCCTCCAGGGCCTGGAAGGCGCGGTCGTACTCGGCGTCGGGCACCGTGGGTTCGTCTAGCACGTAGTACTGGTGCGCCCAGGTGGTCAGCTGCTGGCGCAGCTTCTCTATCTTTTTGATAGCAGACTGCGTCGATTTGTCGGGCGCTGGAGCGGAAAAAAGGTCTTGATTCTGGGCCATCGGCTGGCACTCCTGAGTGCTGCGTGGCGCCCGATGGGTCGACGGGCGCCAGGAGGAAAAACGGATACGGGGCGTGGTGGCCGGGTGCTCGCCCGGCAGCCTAGCGGTCCGCCGTCAAGGTCTGAATGCTGACCGGCAAGCGCGCTGGCAGATTCCGCTGCAGGAAATCGATCACCCGCGCATCGTGCCGGCCCCAGCTGACCTCGACGCGCACCGGCTCGCCATGGCGGCGCTCGAAGACCAGCGTGCGGCGCAGCCCATCGCCCAGCACCTTGAGCGCCTTCACCTCCCGCAACGGAACCTCCACGCACTTGTGCACCAGGCGCGAGGGCAGCGCGAAAAAGGCGGTGGCTTCGTCGATGCGCACCAGCGGCCGGCCGGCGGCGCCGAAACGGCGCCAGTCGGACCATTCGCGCCAGCCCAGCCAGCCGGCCAGCGCGAGGTACACGCAGCCCATGCCGTAGAGCTGCCCGAAGGCGATGACGCCCACGCCCGCCACGGCCAGCAGCGCGGCCTTGACCACGTTCACTCGCCGCTGCCCCGGCCTATAGAGGCCACCCGGCTGCTCCACCAGCGGCGGCAGGACCACGTCGTACCAGGCCATCGATGGCGATCAGCTGAACAGGCGCCGCGCCAGCACCGAGCCGGCGGAGAGTTCGCGGCTGTCGAGCTTGTCGTAGAGCAGTTCCAGGTCGGCGGCGATGGGGTCCATGGTCATGGCGGGCAGCGGCGTGCCGTTCTGGTCGCAGAGCACGCCATCCATGGCCTGCCCCAGCGCGGCGGCCACGTCGCGCAGCCGCTGGAAGGGCTGCTCGGCGCGGTGCACCTGCGCCACGTCCAGGCTCAGGGTGATCTCGCGGATGGCGGACTGCTCCGGGTCATCCGACAGCGCGGCCTGGGTGTCATAGGCCAGCGTCAGCGCGGGCGGCAGGCCCGGTCCGCTGCTGGCGGGCAGCACCAGCCGGCCCGGAATGGCGCCGGGCGTGAAGCCCTGGCGCAGCGCGTTCTGCTGCACGTAGCCCGGGCTCCACGCCGCCTGGCGGGCCCGCAGGGCGAAGGTGAGCTGCGCGTCGTGGTCGCTGGCGAACTGGTCGAGCTCGCGGGCGCGGGCCACCTCGTGCAGCATGTCGGGGAAGTCCGGCGCCGCGTTGATCGCGTCCGCGAAGCCCTGCGCCTTGACGACGAACTCCGAGAACTCGATCTCGTTGAGCGCGCCCAGCCGGTTGGCCAGCTGCACCCCGGCCTGGAAGTGGGTGTAGCGCTGGCCCGCGCCCGGCGTTTCCCATTGCTGCGCGGCGTCGTTGAAGCCCTCGATGGCGAAGGGCTTGCTGCCGGCGCGGCGGGTGGGTGGCAGCGCGGCCAGCGCGGCATCGCCCGAGACCACCTGCTCGGCCACCATGGGGGCGATGGCATCGATCAGCGGGTCGAGCCCGCCCCGTCGCTCGGCCGGCGGCACGGGCATGGCGATGGCGTCCTGCAGATCGACCGCGTGGCTGTCGAGCGAGGGCTCGGTGCCCGCCGGCCCCCCGTCGCCGCCCGGAACGACGGCGCCCAGTCCGTCGAAGGCCGGCTCCTGGCGCAACGCGGGTTCGTCCGCCGGGCTGTCCTCCTGGGGCCGGGGCCGCTTGGGCGCGTTGCGCTGCGTGACCCAGGCGTTGTAGGCGACGATGACCGCCAGCACGACGCCGCCGGCGATGATGAGACCGAGTTGGAAAGTGCTCATGGTGGAAGGACGGTCTTCGGAAAGGGTATGGGGACGAAAGGATCAGGCGTCGGCCATCGACAGCGCGGACTCCATGTCCACCGCCACGATGCGCGAGACGCCCTGCTCCTGCATGGTCACGCCGATGAGTTGCTCGGCCATTTCCATCGCGATCTTGTTGTGGCTGATGAAAAGGAACTGCGTGCCTTTGGCCATGCTGGAGACCAGCTTGGCATACCGCTCGGTGTTGGCGTCGTCCAGCGGCGCATCGACTTCGTCCAGCAGGCAGAACGGCGCCGGGTTCAGCTGGAAGATGGCGAACACCAGGGCGATGGCTGTCAGCGCCTTCTCGCCACCCGACAGCAGGTGGATGGTCTGGTTCTTCTTGCCGGGCGGCTGGGCCATCACCTGCACGCCCGAATCCAGGATCTCGTCGCCGGTGATGATGAGCCGCGCCTGCCCGCCGCCGAAGAGCTCGGGGAACATGCGGCCGAAATGCCCGTTCACCGTGTCGAAGGTGCCCGAGAGCAGCTGGCGCGTCTCGCCGTCGATCTTGCGGATGGCGTCCTCCAGCGTCTGCATGGCCTCGGTGAGGTCGGCCATCTGCGCGTCGAGGAAGGTCTTGCGCTCGCGGGCGAGGTTCAGCTCGTCCAGAGCGGCGAGGTTGACGGCGCCCAGCGCGGCGATCTCGCGGTGCAGCCGGTCGATCTCGCCCTGCAGGCCGGTGGCGCGCACATTGCCTTCGGCGATGGACTGCGCCACCGCCGCCAGGTCGGCCTGCGCGTCGGCCAGCAGCGTGGTGTATTGCTCCAGGCCCAGGCGCGCCGCCTGCTCCTTGAGCTGGAAGTCGGTGATGCGCTGGCGCAGCGGGTCGAGGGCGCGCTCCAGCTGCATGCGACGCTCGTCGCTGGCGCGCAGCCGGGCCGTGAGGTCGTCGTATTCGCTGCGCTGGGCGCCCAGGGCCTTTTCCCGCTCCATCTTCAGGTCGAGCGCCTGCTGCAGCCCGCCCTGCGCGGCGGCGGCCGAGAGGCGGCCCATTTCGTCGCGGGCGCGCTGGTCTTCGTCCGCCAGGGCCGTGGCCTGCTGGCGCGCCGTGTCGATGGTGCGGGCCAGTTCGGCGCGGCGCGCCTCCAGGCTGCGCTGGGAGAACGTGGCCTCCTGCGCCTGGCGCTCCAGCGTGCGCTGCTGCTCGCGGCATTCGGCCAGCTTGCGCTCGGCGTCGATCACGCGCTCATCGAGCTGGGCGTGGCGCTCCTGGCTGTCTGCCAGCTGCAGGTCGAGTTCCTCGAACCGGGCCTCGGCGGTGACACGGCGCTCCTGCAGGTCGGCCAGCTGCGCCTGCACCTCGGCCAGGTCGGCGCCGATCTGCTGGCTGCGGGCGCGGGTCTGCTCGGCCAGCTGCGAGAGGCGCAGGGTCTCGACCTGCAGCGTGTGGGCGCGGGTCTGCGTCTCGGCCGCCTCGCGGCGGGCGGCCACCAGGCGCTGCGAGGCATCGGCATAGGCCGATTCGGCGCGCACCAGCGCCGTCCGGGACTCTTCGGCGATGAGCTGCTGGGCCCGCACTTCCTTTTCGAGGTGCTCGATCTCCTGCGCCCGGGCCAGCAGGCCGGACTGTTCGGAGTCGGGCGCATAGAAGGTGACGCCATGCGCGCTGACGGCGTGGCCGCTGGGCACGTAGACCACTTCGCCCGGCTGCAGCTGCGCCTGGGCGCGGCGCGCGAGGGCGTCTTCCAGCGAGGGCGCGGTGCTGCAGCCCTGCAGCCAGTCCACCAGCACGGCGCGCAGGCCGCCGTCGCTCACCCGCAGCAGGGCCGACAGCGGCGCTGGCAGTGCGCTGCCGGCCTCTGCCGCTTCGGCGCCCGCCGGGCTGTAGAAGGCCAGGCGGGCGGGCGGCGCGTCGGTGCCGCCGGCGCCGAGAAAGCCGCGCACCATCTCCAGCCGGCCGACTTCGAGCGCGCCCAGGCGCTCGCGCAGCGCGGCTTCCAGCGCATTCTCCCAGCCGGGTTCGATGTGGATGCGGCTCCAGAGGCCCTGCAGCCCGTCCAGGCCGTGGCGGGCGAGCCAGGGCTGCAGTTTGCCGTCGGTCTTGACCTTCTCCTGCAGAGCCTTGAGCGCCTCCAGCCGGGCGGACAGATCGGCCTGGCGCGCGCTCTCGGTGTTGACGGCCTGCTGCCGCGTGCGGCGGTCTTCGTCCAGCTGGGGCACGGCGTCCTGCAGTTCGGCATGGCGGGCCTCGGCCATTTCGGCGGCTTCCTGCGCGGCCTGCAGCTCTTCGCGCAGTTGTTCCAGGCGGGTTTCGTCCGGCGCGGCCAGCGCGTTGCGGTCGGTCAGCAGGCGCTCCTCGCGCACGTCCAGCTGGCGGCTCTGCTCGTCGATGCTGCGCTGCTCGGCCGCCAGCACGCCGATCTGCTGCTGCACCTGCACCACGGCGGCGCGCTGCTCGGTGGCGGCCTGCTGGGCGCGGCGCAGGGCGTCTTCCAGGTCGGGCATCAGCTGGGCCTGCTCTTCGACCTGCGCGGCCAGCAGCTCGGCGCGCTCCTCGGCGTCCACCCCGCCCGCGGCCAGGTTCTCCATCTCGGCCTCGGCGTCGTCCTTGCGTGCCGACCACTGCGCGATCTGCTCGGCGAGCTGGACGAGGCGCGCTTCCACCCGCTGGCGGCCTTCGACCACGTAGCGGATCTCGGCCTCGAGCTTGCCGACCTCGGCGGTGGCTTCGTAGAGCCGCCCCTGCGCCTGGTTGACGAGGTCGCCCGCCGTGTAGTGCGCCTGGCGGATGGTCTCCAGGTCGGCTTCCACCGCGCGCAGGTCGGCCATGCGCGATTCCAGGTCGTTCACCGCCTGCAGGCCCTCGGTGCGCACCCGGTTCTGCTCGGCCTCCGCGTCGGCGCGCTTCAAAAACCACAGCTGGTGCTGCTTGAGCGTCACATCCGCCTGGAGCGCGTTGTACCGGGCCGCCACCTCGGCCTGCTTTTCCAGCCGCTCGAGGTTGGCGTTCAGCTCGCGCAGGATGTCTTCCACCCGCGTGAGGTTCTCAGCCGTGCCCGAGAGGCGGTTCTCGGTCTCGCGGCGGCGCTCCTTGTACTTGGAGACGCCCGCGGCCTCTTCGAGGAAAAGGCGCAGCTCTTCCGGGCGCGACTCGATGATCCGGCTGATGGTGCCCTGGCCGATGATGGCGTAGGCCCGGGGCCCCAGGCCCGTGCCGAGGAACACGTCCTGCACGTCGCGGCGGCGCACGGCCTGGTTGTTGATGTAGTAGCTGCTGTTGCCGTCGCGGGTGAGCACCCGCTTGACGGCGATCTCGCCGTACTGGCTCCACTGGCCGCCGGCGCGGTGGTCGGCGTTGTCGAACACCAGCTCCACGCTAGCGCGGCTCGCCTGCTTGCGGCTGGTGGTGCCGCTGAAGATGACGTCCTGCATCGATTCGCCACGCAGCTCGCTCGCCTTGCTCTCGCCCAGCACCCAGCGCACCGCGTCCATGATGTTGGACTTGCCGCATCCGTTCGGCCCAACCACGCCCACCAGCTGCCCGGGCAGCATGAAGTTGGTGGGCTCGGCGAACGACTTGAAGCCGGCGAGTTTGATGGAGTTGAGGCGCACAGGTAGTCGGAGGTGGCGGTGGATCGGCCCGGGCGGGCAGGCGTGCAGCGGCGCGCCACGGGCAAGCCGCCGATGATACCGTGGCGCCGCAGGCGGTCCCGCATTCCCCTTCCAGGCCCAAAACGGGCTGCAGCGCTTGTCCATCAAGCGCGGGCAGCTATGAAAACAATAGTCAGACGGCGCACCGGGTCAGGGCCTGCCGGCTGCCCCGCCCCGCCCCGCCCCGCATCCGCTCAGCCCGGGCGGGGCGCGAAGGCGATGATGGCCATGCCCGCCAGCGTGACGGCCACGCCCAGCCAGTCCCAGGGGCCGGGCCGCACGCCGTCCACGGCCCACAGCCAGGCCAGCGCCACCGCGACGTACACGCCGCCGTAGGCCGCGTATACCCGCCCCGCCGCCGCCGGGTGCAGGGTGAGCAGCCAGGCGAACAGCGCCAGGCTGAGCGCCGCCGGCACCAGCAGCCAGGCGCTGCGGCCCTGGCGCAGCCAGAGCCACGGCAGGTAGCAACCGACGATCTCGGCCAGCGCGGTGACGACGAAGAGCGCAAGGGTGCGCAGTTCAGGCAGCAGCGACATGGCGGTTGGAGCCCAGCGGTACCGTCACACCGGTGTCTGGCCGCGCGACAGCACCAGGTCTTCGAACGCGGCCCCGACCAAGGGGGCGCTGAGCAGATAGCCTTGCCAGGCGTGGCAGTGCACGCGCTCGAGAAAAGCGCGCTGGTCGGGGGTCTCGACCCCCTCGGCGATCACCCGCAGACCGAGGCTGGTGCCCAGCGCCACGATGGTGCGGGCGATGGCGGCGTCGTTCGGGTCGGTCAGCACGTCGCGCACGAAGCTCTGGTCGATCTTGAGTTCGTCGAGCGGCAGGCGCTTGAGGTAGGCCAGCGACGAGTACCCGGTGCCGAAGTCGTCCAGCGAAAAGCCCACGCCATAGGCCCGCAACTGGGCCATCTTGTCGATGGTGTCCTGCACGTCCTGCAGCAACAGGCTCTCGGTGAGCTCGAGCTTCAGCCGCCGGCCGTCCGCTCCGGTGCTGGCGAGCGCGGCCAGCACCTGGGCGACGAAGCCGCTCTGGTGGAATTCGCGCGCGCTCACGTTCACCGACAGGCCGAGGTGCGCCAGCCCCGGGCGCTGCGCCCACTGCGTCAGGCGCTCGCATGCGGCGCGCAGCACCCAGCCGCCCAGCGGCAGGATCAGGCCGGTGTCTTCCGCGAGGGGAATGAATTCGGCCGGCGACACGAACCCGCGCTGCGGGTGCCGCCACCGCAGCAGCGCCTCGGCTCCGGTGATGCGGCCATGCACCACCTGCGGCTGGTAGAACAGCTCGAACTGGCCCTGCTGCAGGCCCATGCGCATGTCGGACTCCAGCGCTGCGCGGGCCGCCACCAGCGCCTGCATCTGCGGGTCGTAGAACTGCAGCGTGTTGCGCCCGGCCGCCTTGGCCTGGTACATGGCCAGATCGCCCCGCTTGATCAGTTCGTCGGCCGATTCGCGCTGGCCTTCGAACACGGTCACGCCCATGCTGAGCGTGCTGTGGTGCGGCTCGCCATCGAGCATGAACGGCTGCCGCAGCGCCGCCAGAATGCGCTGCCCGACCTCTTCGGCGCGGCCGGCGGCTTCCACCGGGTTTTCGTCCAGCCCTTCCAGCACCACCACGAATTCATCGCCACCATGGCGGGCCACGGTGTCTTCGCTCTTCACGCAGCCCCTCAGGCGCAGCGCCACCTCGCGCAGCAGCAGGTCGCCCTTGTCGTGCCCGCGCGTCTCGTTCAGCGTCTTGAAGTTGTCCAGGTCCACCATCAGCAGCGCACCGCAGCGGTGGCGCTGCGCGCTCACGGCCAGCGCCTGCTGCAGCCGGTCCACCAGCAGGCGCCGGTTGGGCAGGCTGGTGAGCGGGTCGTAGTAGGCGAGGTAGCGGATCTCCTCTTCGTCGGCCTTGCGCTGGCTCAGGTCGACCATGGTGACGAGATGGCCGCCGTCGAGCACCACGCCCGAGGTCTCCACCGTGCGCACCTGGCCGTCCTTGCTGGTGATGAGGTATTCGCCCGCCCGGATGGCGCCGTCGTTGCGCACGGCGTCGGCCTGGGCGGAGCGCCAGCGGGCGCGGGCATCCGCGCGGCGGGCCGGGTCCGGGAACAGCCTGCGCCACCAAGCCTCCACGTCGGGCGTCTCCGATTCGCCATAGCCGCAGATCTGGTGGTAGTGCTGGTTGCGAAAGGCAATGGCCCCGTCCGCCTGCACCAGGCACACGCCCACGGGCATGCGGTTGAGGATGTCGCGCAGGCGCTGCTCGCTCTTGCGCAGCGCCTGCTCCATCTCCTTGCGTTCGGTGATGTCCTGGATGACGGCGGTGTGCAGGGTCGCCTCGCCCGCCGACGAGCGCATCAGCGCGACCGTCACGTCCACCCAGGCGATGGTGCCGTCCTTGCGCACATAGCGCTTCTCGAGGCGGAACTCCTGCATCTCGCCCTGGTGCATGCGCCGCGAGAGGTCGAGGTCCTTTTCCAGGTCGTCGGGGTGGGTGATGTCCTGGAAGCGCATGCGCTGCAGTTCCTCCACGGAATAGCCCACGATGTCGCTGAGCTTCTGGTTCACGCGCACCAGCTCGCCCGTACCGGAGAGCGTCTGCGACACGCCGACCGCCGCCTGGCTGAACACGGTGCGAAAGCGCTCCTCGCTGTCGTTGCGCTCGTGGGACGCGGCCTGCGCCTGGTCGAGTGCCTGCATGCGCCGGCGCACCAGCAGCGTGACCAGCGCCGTCAGCAGCAGGGTGACCAGCACGCCGCCCAGCCCCAGCAGGCGCGGCAGCTGCTGCTCGGAATGGGAGAGGAAATCGCGCTCGGGGTAGAAAGCCAGCCGCCAAACGCGGCCGCCGACCTGCACCTCGCGCTCGTAGCGCGGCGCGTGCGCCGAGGGCGATGCGGCGGCCGGCGCACTGCCCTCCAGCGGCAGCAGGACGGCCGGCGCGCCGAGCCGCGGGGCGCCGGCCAGCCCGACGTCGTCGATGCCCAGCCGCATGCCGTTGAGGTAGCCCTCTCGGCGCATGCTCTCGACCAGCGCGGAGATGTGCAGCGTGGCGCCCAGCGCCCCCAGAAAACGGTGGGCACCCCTGCCCGCGCCGTCCGCGAACACCGGCACGCGCAGGGTGACGCCCACGCGCTGCTCCTTCAGCTGCAACAGGTCGAACGGCGCGGACGCCACTGCCAGGCCCGTGTCGCGGGCGCGCAGGAAGGCCTCGGCGTTCGCGGGCTGGGAGGCGATGTCCAGGCCCAGCACCTGCGCATTGCCGTCGATGGGCCAGAGGAACTCGACCACGTAGTACGCGGGCCGCACGGCCGGCGGGTGGATGGAAAAGGCCGTGGAAGGGTCTTCGGCCCGGGCGCGGGCCTCGAACGCATCGCGGTCTTCGGCCGGCACGTAGCGCACGAAGGTCAGGTTGCGCACCCCGGCGTGGTAGCGCGAGAGGTCGATGTCGCGCGCCACCCGCTCGAAGTCGTGCCGGCTGAGCTGCGGGTTCATCGTGAAGAGGGTGCGCAGCCCGTAGAGCAGCTCCACATGGGCGCCCAGGCGCAACTCGAGCGCCTCGGCGAACGAGCGGGCCTCCTGCGTGATGCGGACGTCGGCGATGGCCTGGGTGGACGCCACCTGTTGGTGCCACAGCGCGGCGCTGGCCAGCAGGCCCGCCAAAGCGACGATGGCGCCCGGCAACCATTGCCGCTGCGGGGTGCGCTGGGGGACGGTGACCGTCATCGGAGTGAGAAGGGAGCGGGCCGGGATGCGGACGGCGCCGCCGCAGCGTGGCGGCTGGTGGCGGCGCATCCAAAAGGGTAGGAAGCGGACAAGGATAGCGGCATTTGCAGCCCGCGCCGGCGAGTCGGCCGCGCAGGTTCTGGAAAGCGCGCTCACTCCCACCCCAGGGGCCGCGCAGGAGCCGGGCGGGCCCGCGGGCCCTGCCGGTCAGGCCGCCCCGCCGCGCCCGGCCCAGCCCACCAGCGGCCGCAGCCAGCGCGCCTTCCAGGTGAGCGTGAAGGCGACCGCCAGCGCGCCGCCCGCCAGCGACATGCACCACACCAGCGACGCCATCGAGGGATGGTCCACCGCGATGCACAGGGCGAGCGACGCCGCCAGGAACGCCGCCCCCAGCCAGCGCAGGCGCACGGCGGTGGGCCGGGGCAGCGGGTCGCGCTCGCCCCGCACCTGCTCCCAATGCACGTCCATGGACAGAGCCAGCCAGGCCAGCCCGACGGTGCTGGCGCCCAGCGCCAGGGTGTAGAGCAGCGCTTCAGGCACGGGCGGTCTCCGGATGCCGGCCGGCGGAGCCCTGGTGGGCCGGGTCTTGCGCCGCGTCCGCCAGCGGAGAGGCATCGGCGCGGCGCTTGAGGCGGCGTGCCGCCAGCACGGCGATGGCGGCGCTGGCCAGGATGGCCAGGTCCAGACCGGCGACGGGCCAGTAGCCGGCGCCGATGGTGCGCAGCAGGTGGTCGCCGGTGGTGACCCAGTTCAGCAGCACCGCCGCCACGGCCAGCACCGCGATGGCCCAGCACTGCTCGCGCCAGGCCGGCGCCATGCGCGCCTGGGCGACCGGCGCGGTGCGCCAGAGGCCGTGCAGGAAGGCCAGCACCCAGGCCCCCCAGAAGGCATAGCGCTCCCAGTCGCCCTTGCCGGCCCAGCCCGCCGGCATCTGCTCGGGCAGCAGGCGGTTGGCGATGAGCATGGCGAGCGCGGCCACCACCATGCCGGTCACGGTGGCGACGGCGAAGCCATCGACCCAGCGCGCGCCGCTGGCACCCTGCCTGGCGTGCTGGCGCTTGCGCTTTTCGACGAAGAAGATGAAGCCGGTGGCGATGCAGACGCAGCCCGAGAGGCCGCCCAGCACGTAGAGCCAGCGCAGCAGCCAGTGGCGGAAGTGCTGCAGGTGCAGCCCGGTCAGGAACGTATTGACGCTGGCCACCGCGGTGAGCGGGGGGTCCACGCGCAGCACCTCGCCCGTCGCGCCCTTGAAGTGGATGCCGTCGCCCACGAGCGCGATGCGGTCGGTGCCGGCCCGGTAGATGCTGACGTAGCTGTTGGCGTCGCCCACGTGCTGCACGTTCAGAAAGCCCACGTCGCCCGCCTTGCCGGCCTCTGCCCAGCGGCGCTGCGCCTCGGCCACCATGGCGTCGACCGAAGCCAGCGGCCCGGCCACGCCGGCGCGCTCGTGCGGCAGGCCGGTTTCCTCGGCCTCGTGCTTTTCATGCAGCTCGTGCAGCGCATGCAGCTGCGTGTGCGTGACGGGAAAGTAGTAGGTGGCGCCGAAGATCACCAGGCCCGAGAAGGCGAAGATGAAGTGGAAAGGCAGCGCCACCACGCCCGTAAGGTTGTGCAGGTCGAGCGCGCTGCGCTGCGTGTGCTTCTTCGGGCGGAAGGTGAACAGCTCGCGGAAGATCTTGCGGTGCATGACCACGCCGCTCACCAGCGCCACCAGCATGATGAGCGCGGCGAAGCCGACGATCCAGATGCCGAGGTTCATCCAGTTCAGGTTCAGGCTGTAGTGCAGCGGATAGAAGAACTGGCTGCCGATCTTCAGGTGGTCGTCCGGCAGCGTCTGGCCGTTGCGCGGATCGACCGTGCGCAGGCCCCACACGGTGTCCTCGGGGTCCTTGGCGTTGGGCAGCTCGAAGCCCGCGAAGATGCCGAGCACCGGGTCGCGGTGGGTGGTGTAGGCGCCCCAGCTCTTGACCGGGAACTCCTTGGCCATAGGCCCGTTGACGCGGCTGCGCGCCTGCTCGACGTTGGCGGCATCGGGCTGCATCGACTGGAAGATAGGCCGCAGCATGCGGTCGAACGAGGGCATGGGCTGCGGCTCGAAGCGGGTCTGCGGGATGGCCCAGCGGTCGATCTCGCGGTCGAACACCGAGAGCGCGCCGAAGAAGAACACCACCATCAGCACAAAGCCCATCACCAGGCCGAACCAGGTGTGCAGCCAGGCCATGGAGAGCCGGAAGTTGTTGAACATCGCAAGAATTCCTTTGCCGGATCACGGCATGTCGTCGACCCATGGCGCTGGGCGCGCACCGGGCAGGCCAGCGTCAGAGAATGGCGCTCTGCACGAGCGATGCCGCGCCGGCCATCAGGGCGCCGCCGCCCGCCAGCACCAGCCACACGCGCCCGACGCTGGCCGCTCCGAAGGCCCAGAGAAAGGCCGCCAGGAAAACGATGAAGCCCAGGATCGTCGCCAGGGCCTCGGCGTCGTGGAACTCCAGGCGCGCCGCGAACAGCAGCCCGACCGACAGCGCGATGAACCCCCAGGTGAAGGCGTAGCCGCCCAGCATTCCGGCGGCGATGCGCGAGACGATCTGAAGGCGCGGGACATCACTGGTGGCCATGAGCAGTTTCGTGAAAATGGGATTGATTTGCATTATGCCCATCTCGGCGAAGCCACACCCGTGCGAGGAAGGTCCCCGCGCTACGTACCCCATGCACGAAAACAGCGTTGATCGCCGGTGGATACGCCGCCTTTAGCTATAGTTTTAATAGCATACCGAAGCAAGCGGAATCAGCACCGGACGCCGCGTGCCCCCTTGCTTGCCCGCTGGCGCTGGCCCAGCATCACCCCATGCTGGCGTGGATCACCTCCCGCACCCGCGGGTAGATCTGCTGGTTCCACTTGCGCCCGCTGAACACCCCGTAATGCCCCACCCCCACCTGCACATGGTGGGTCTTCATGTAGGGGCGGATGCTCTTGCACAGGTCCTGCGCCGCCACGGTCTGGCCGACGGAGCAGATGTCGTCGCGCTCGCCTTCCACGGTGAGCAGGGCGGTTCGGCGGATGGCGGCGGGGTTGATCGTGCGCCCCTGGTAGGTCAGCACGCCACGGGGCAGATCGAAGGTCTGGAAGACCTTTTCCACCGTCTCCAGGTAGAACTCGGCGGGCAGGTCGTTGACGGCCAGGTATTCATCGTAGAAGTGGGCGATGGTGCTGGCCGCTTCATGATTGCCCTCCACGAGGTGCTGGTACATGTCCTGGAACGATTTCTTGTGGCGCTCCATGTTCATGCTCATGAAGGCGGTGAGCTGCAGGAAGCCGGGGTACACCCGGCGCATGAAGCCGGCGTGAGGCAGGGGCACGTGGCTGATGAGGTTCTTCGCGAACCATTCGATGGGCTTGCCGGTGGCCAGGGTGTTGACGCTGGTGGGGTTGACGCGGCAGTCCACCGGCCCGGCCATCAGGGTCAGGCTGCGCGGCTGGGCGGGGTCGTCGTCCTCGGCCATCAGGGCGGTGGCCGCCAGCGCGGCCACGCAGGGCTGGCAGACGGCCACCACGTGGGCGCCCGGGCCCATGGCCTGGAGGAACCGGATCATGTGGCCGATGTAGTCGTCGAGCCCGAAAGCGCCGTGCTTCAGGCCCACGTCGCGGGCGTTGTGCCAGTCGGTGATGTAGACGTCGTGGTCCTGCAGCAGCGTGCGCAGGGTGTCGCGCAGCAGCGTGGCGAAGTGGCCCGACAGCGGCGCCACCAGCAGCACCGGCGGCTGGCTGGCGCTGCCGGGCGGCATGTCCTTGCGGAAGTGCAGCAGGGTGCCGAACGGGGTCTTCATGGCCACCTCCTCCGTCACCGGCACGTCCTGCCCGCCCGACACCACCGAGCGGATGCCGTAGCCAGGCCGGCTGTGGGTGAGGCGCATGCGCGAGAACACCTCCATCGCGGCGGCCGCCTTGCGCAGGCTGGTGGTGCCTCGGGGCGTAGGCAGCAGGCCCATGCCGGCGAACTGCGTGACCAGGCTGCCGTAGGCCAGCTGGGTGGAGAGCCCTGCGCTTCCCCCCTGGGCCAGGAGGCGCAGCGGGGACATCAGGTCGGATTGGAACTGATAGGCCTGATACAGCATGGAAGTCTTGCGTCAAACAACGCCGTGTCGTGGATGGCGACGCTGAGGCAAGTTACGGGCCAATTCGCGATGCCCGCTGTCAAATCAGCTGGATGGAGATCTCGGCCGGCACTGGCATGGTGCTTGCTCGATCGCCGCACCTGCCCGTGGTCGCGCGACAACCCGCGGGGAGCTCGTCCAGTCTCACCAGGAGCGTTTCGATGGCCACCAAGGCGGTTCTCACAATCAGCAGCAAGAACTACGGCGCATGGGCATTGCGCGGCTGGCTGATGGCCCGGTTTTCGGGTCTCGACTTCGACGAGCACGTCATTCCGCCCGACGACGCCGCGATGAAGGCGGAAATCCTGCTGCTGTCGTCGAGCATGCTGGTGCCTGCGCTGCAGCACAACGGCATGAAGGTGTGGGACACCCTGGCCATCGGCGAGTACCTGCACGAGATCAAGCCCAAGGCCGGCCTGCTGCCTGCCGACATCAAGGCCCGGGCGCACTGCCGGGCGGTGTGCGGAGAGATGCATTCAGGCTTCAGCGCCATGCGGGGCTCGCTGCCCATGAACCTCAAGGCGCGGTTCAAGGGCTTCAAGGTCTGGTCCCGGGCGCAGGCTGACATCGACCGGGTGGTGACGATCTGGCGGGAATGCCTGCAGACGTACGGCGGGCCTTACCTGTTCGGCGCCAAGCCCTGCATGGCCGACGCGATGTACGCACCCGTGGTGACGCGCTTCCAGACCTACGACGTGGCGCTGGACGCCGACTGCGCGGCGTACTGCGCACGCATCTTGGCGCTGCCCGCCATGCAGGAGTGGGTGGCCGCCGCGATGCAGGAGCCCGAGGAGATCGACGAACTCGAAGCGGAGTTTTGACGGACTCTCACCACCGCGCCGCCCCGCATCCAGGGGCAGGCCACCGCGCATACCCAGGTCGGGTTCCCAAAGCCCTGCCCCGGGGGCCTGCGCGGGGCTCCAGCCAACCAGTTATTTCCAGGGCGTGGGCGCGGGCACCTCGCACACCGGATCGACGTCCACGCTCTTGAAGTCGGCGGGCGAGACGATCTCGAGGTACTCCATGTCGGGCGAGTAGTCGAACAGGTAATGGCGGATGCCGGGGCGCTGGTGCACCACGTCGCCGGCCTGTACCAGGGTTTCCTTGTCCTCGTACATGAAGCGCGCCCAGCCCTTGGTCATGATGACGATCTGGAATTCCGCCTCATGCCGGTGCCAGCCCGTGCCCGTTTCCGGTGCCATGTTGGCCTTGACCAGGTGCGCGATCACCTTGCCATGCGTCGCCTCGGCGATGCCGAGGTCGCGGTAGAGGAAGAAGTCGCGCAACCCGCCCCCCTTCCATTCGACGTCTTCGGTCTTGATGTGGGAAAACTCGGTCTTGGTGCGATCCAGCATGGTGCCCTCCTGCAGGTTTTCGAGATGTTGCGCTGCAACACCAAGCATGAACCGTTCCCGCACCGCGTGGCCGATCGGCCTGGCCATGCGCCGAGGGTCCGCGACCGGCTCCACCGAAAATCACTGGCGAGGAACGGGAATTCAGGTCGCCGCCAGGGCTGCTGTTAAGGTGGCGCCCACCGCCACGCGCACGCCCCACCCCATGCTCTACGCCCTGCTCAAACTCGCTCACCTCCTGGCCGCCATCGTGTGGATCGGCGGCATGGTCTTCGCGCACTGGTTCCTGCGGCCAGCCGCGATGGCGCTCGAGCCGGCCGTGCGCGTGCCGTTGATGCAGGCCGTGCTGCGGCGGTTCTTCACGGCGGTGGCCGTGGCGGCGATCGCGATACTGGCCTCGGGCCTGTGGATGATCGGCCGCGTGGCCAAGGCCACCGTGCAGGCCGGCGGCTCCTTCGCCATGCCGCTGTCGTGGACGGTGATGGCCACGCTCGGGCTGGTCATGATCGCCATCTTCGGCCACATCCGCTTCGCGCTGTACAAGCGTCTGCACGTGGCGACCGAAGCCGGCGACTGGGCGGCGGGCGGGCGCGCGCTGGCGTCGATCCGCACCTGGGTGGGCGTGAACCTGGCACTGGGCGTGGCCACCGTGGCGGCGGCGGTGCTGCCTTTATGAGCCCGAATGTGCTGCAAGCGCTCGATCCATCGGCGCATCCAGCTATCTATTCGATAGCAGGACATCGTTGATGAGACCGCGCAACGCCTCCCTGCTCGTCACCGTGCTGGCGCTGGGCCTGCTGGCCGCGCTGGCGGGCGGCTGGTGGATGCAGTCGCGGCTGCGGGCGGCGATGGGCGAGGTGGCGGCGCTGCAGCGGCAGGTGGTCACCACGCAGGACGAGTTGCTCGGCTACACCCGCTACACCACCTACCTGGCCGCCGGGCAGAGCACGCTGGCCGAGCAGATGAAGCTGCTGACGGCGACCGTGGTGCGCGAGGAGAGCACCACGCAGATCGTGGAAAAGTCGGTGCTGGGCTTTGCCTCGGCCGGCGTGGTGGCGATTTCCTATACCGCCGAATACGCCTTCGGCTGGGACCTGCGCCCGGGCAGCTACACCTTGAAGGACACGCCCCGAGGCCTGGAAGTGCACCTGGCCCGCCCGGCCCTGGTGGCGACGCCCGCGGTGACGCAGTTGCGCCATCAGGTGCTGTCGGGCGGGCTGCTGACCGACGAGAAAGCCGCCGTCATCCGCCTGCAGGAAGAGGCCGCGCGCCGGGCGCAGGCCCAGGGCGAGGCCATGGCGGCGGACCCTGCCATCGTGGCGCTGTGCGAAAAAAGCCTGACCCACTTCCTGGCCGACTTCCTGGCGCGGCAGCCGGGCGTCAAGGCCGTGCCGCGCATCACCGTGGTCTACCCGCAGGCGGCCCCTTCGCCTGCCGCTGGAGCCTCGCCGACATAGGGGTATGGCCGGCGGGCCGGACGCCGCCGGGCCGGGCACCGTACCATCGCCGGCTGCCCAGGAGTCCTTGCACCGTGTTGTTCCGCTACTTCGAAAACCGCGTCCCCCCCTACCCCGCCGGCGAGCCGGTCGTTCCGCCCAAGGATTTCATGGCGTTCGTCTGGGCCGGCACGCGGGGTGTGCGCGGCTACGTGGCGGCCATGGCCGGCATGTCGGCCGCCATCGCGGTGTACGAAGCGCTGCTCTTCGCCGTGCTGGGGCGGCTGGTGGACTGGATCGGCGACACGGCGCCCGCGCAGTTCTGGCAGGAACGCGGCACGCTGCTGGGCTGGATCGTCGCCATGCTGGTGGCCAGCGTCGGCCTGGTGGCCGTGCAGACGAGCGTGAAGCACCAGGCGCTGGCCATCAACTTCCCCTTGCGCCTGCGCTGGAACTTCCACCGGCTGATGCTGGGCCAGAGCATGGCCTTCTACGCCGACGAATTCGCCGGCCGCATCACCACCAAGATCATGCAGACCGCGCTGGCCGTGCGCGACATGATCTTCACCACCACCGACGTGATGATCGGCATGGGCGTGTACCTAGTCACCATCCTGGCGCTGGCCGCGGGGTTCGACCCGCGCCTGCTGGTGCCCTTCGCGGTCTGGATCGTCTGCTACGGCCTGGCCTGCTGGTACTTCGTGCCCCGGCTGGGCCGCGTCGGCAAGGCACAGGCCGACGCGCGCTCGGTGATGACCGGACGCATCACCGACGCCTACACCAACATCGCCACCGTGAAGCTCTTCTCGCACACGCGGCGCGAGGCGGAATTCGCCCGCTCGGCCATGGACGCGTTCAAGCAGACGGGCTATGCACAGATGCGGCTGGTGAGCCACTTCGAGATCGTCAACCACACGCTCGTCGTCGCCATGATGCTGGGCGCGGGCGGCACGGTGCTCTGGCTCTGGTCGCGCGGCGAGGTGGGCGCCGGCGCGGTGGCCGCGGTCACCGCCATGGCGCTGCGGGTGTCGGGCCATGCGCACTGGGTGATGTGGGAGATGACCACCCTGTTCGAAAGCGTGGGCACCATCCAGGACGGCATCAACACCCTGACGAAACCGCGCACGGTGCTGGATGCGCCGGACGCCCGCCCGCTGCAGGTGACGCACGGCGAGGTGCGGTTCGAGAACGTGCGCTTCGGCTACCAGGACAGCCGGCCGGTCATCGACGACCTGACGCTCACCATCCGCCCGGGCGAGAAGATCGGCCTCATCGGCCGCTCGGGCGCGGGCAAGTCCACCCTGGTCAACCTGCTGCTGCGCTTTCACGACGTGCAGGGCGGGCGCATCCTGATCGACGGTCAGGACATCGCCCACGTCACGCAGGACAGCCTGCGCCAGCATATCGGCATGGTGACGCAGGACACGTCCCTGCTGCACCGCTCGATGCGCGACAACATCCTCTATGGCCGCCCGGACGCGACCGAGGCCGACCTGCACGCCGCCGCCCGCCGGGCCGAGGCCACCGGTTTCATCGAGTCGCTGACCGACCTGCAGGGCCGCAGCGGCTACGACGCCCAGGTGGGCGAGCGCGGCGTCAAGCTCTCGGGCGGCCAGCGCCAGCGGGTGGCCATCGCCCGGGTGATGCTCAAGGACGCGCCGATCCTACTGCTGGACGAGGCCACCAGCGCGCTCGATTCCGAGGTGGAGGCCGCCATTCAGCAAAGCCTGGACGGACTGATGCAGGGCAAGACCGTGATCGCCATCGCCCACCGGCTGTCGACCATCGCGGCGATGGACCGGCTGATCGTGCTGGACGCCGGCCGCGTGATCGAGGAAGGCACGCATGCGCAACTGCTGGCGCGGGGCGGGGTCTATGCCCGGCTCTGGGGACACCAGAGCGGCGGCTTCCTGGGCGAGACGGAAGACGACTGACGCGCCCTGCAAGGCCAGGGGCGATCCGCATCCCTCGCGGCACTGCCCCCATGGAGATCCGGCCCTTTTCCAGGGTCGAATAGGCCGCCAACGCTTGAAATACAAGCGCATCCAGTTATTGATTTCATAGCAAACCCCTGGCCACCCGCGTCGGCGCGCCCGGTGCGCCCCACGCGGCCTGTCGGAAAAGCCTGACAGGGCCGTCCGTGCGCCACCTGCGAACCCGCATGCAGGCGCCTTCAAGAATGCAGCCAGGCATGTCGCCGACCCGCAGCGTCGTTCTGCGCAGCGGGCTGAATCACAACAACGAAGGAACCAACCATGTCGATCTCCCTGCTGCTGCTCATCGTCCTCATCCTCATCCTGGTGGGTGTGCTGCCGACCTGGGGCCACAGCCGTTCGTGGGGTTACGGTCCCAGCGGCGGCGTCGGCCTGGTGGTGGTGATCCTGCTGGTGCTGCTGCTGATGGGCAGGATCTGATGAAAATCCGGCGGGGCGGCCCGTGCCGCCCGCTGCTGGTGAAAACGGCGCCCAGGGCGCCGTTTTTGCGTGGGCAGGGCCGGTGCGCGGCGCGCGGCAGCCGTCACCCCCTGCGCAGCGCCTGCACGCCGGCGAACGCCGTGGTGAGCCCGGCCAGCTCGGCCTGGCTCACCACGCCGTTGGCCTGCCCCTGGCGGTCGAGCAATTGCAGCAGCGACTGCGTGAACGCTTCCCCTCCCGGGCCCGCAGCGCTCGCCCCGGTCGCCGGATCCGCCGCCGCTGCCGCCCGGGCCAGGCCCTGCAGGAATTCGTCGGCGCTGACGCTGCCGTCCTTGTCTGCGTCGAAGCCGGCCGACAGCGTGGCCTGCTCGCTTTCGGTGGCGCCAAACTGGCCCAGCAACTCATGGAAGTCCGCGGTGGAGACCGATCGCCGCGCATCGGCCGGCGAAACCCCTGCCGGCAGCGCGTCGACCCGCACGCCCTGCCCCGCAGCCAGCATGGCCTGCTGCGCCTGCGCGCTCAGGGTCACGCGGGACGACGGTGCGGGGGCCTCCTTGGCCGTGGCCTCGTCGGCTGGCGGGCTGGCGCGGGCCGAGGCCTTGCTGACGTTGAGCAGCAGCGATGCCACCGAAGCGATGCCGGAAATCAGGGGAGTCATGGCGTGCGGTCTCCTCGAGCGGGATGGCGCCGGCGGCGGGACGATGCGCCGGCGAGAAGCCTCCAGCTTAGGAGACACGGCGCTTTGCGATAGGGGGAACAGAAAGGGTTTGTCCGCCCATGTCGGCGGCTTCTTCCAGCCAGAAACGCCTGGTTACGCGTCCTACAATCGACTCGCCTGTCAAGGCAGCGTGGTTTTCCTTCCCTGCGCGGGGCGCGTGGCAGGCCGCCACCCCGCCGCAGCCCCCTCCCCCTTCGATTTTTTTTGTTTATGACCACGCACATTCAAGACGTTCTGCGCACAGAAGACCCCGCCGCGTTGCTGCAGTTGTGGCTCGATGAAGCCCGCGCCAGCGATTCGGGCCTCGGCCGCAGCGCGCAGGGCGAGGCCTCCGAGATCCTGGCCGCGCTCTCCCGTGCGCTCGACGCAGGGGCGCAGCCCGGCGACTTCGGCGGCCGTGAATGGGCCGGCCTGCAGCAGGTGCTGAGCGATTTCTCGCGCACGCGCGCGGCCCAGGGCCAGAGCGCGGGCGCCACCAGCGTGTTCGTGCTGGCGCTCAAGCGCCCGCTGTTCTCGGCGCTGCAAAAGCGGCTGATGGCCCAGCCCCAGGAGCTGATGGACGCGATCTGGTCGGCCACGGTGCTGGTGGACCGCATGGCGCAGCACACGGTCACGAGCTTCCAGCAGGTGCGCGAGGACATCATCGTGCGCCAGCAGGAGGAGCTGCTGGAGCTGTCCACTCCGGTGGTCAAGCTGTGGGACGGCGTGCTGGCCGTGCCGATGATCGGCACCCTGGACAGCAACCGTACCCAGGTGGTGATGGAAACGCTGCTGCAACGCATCGTCGAGACCGAGGCGGAACTGGCCATCATCGACATCACGGGCGTGCCCACGGTCGACACGCTGGTCGCGCAGCACCTGCTCAAGACCGTCACCGCCATCCGCCTGATGGGCGCGGACTGCATCATCAGCGGCATCCGCCCGCAGATCGCGCAGACCATCGTGCACCTGGGCATCGACCTGGACGGCATCGGCACCAAGGCCACGCTGGCCGACGCCCTGCGCGTGGCGCTGCACCGCACCGGCTGGCAAGTCGCCCGCCGCGCCGACTGACCGACAGCGCCACCACCAAAGGCTAGGGGCAACACCATGGACCGCGTTCCAATTCTTCGCATGGGCAAGACGCTGCTGGTCACCATTCAGGTGGACATGCAGGACCAGACCGCCATGGCACTGCAGGACGATCTCGCCGAGCGCATCGCGCAGACCGGCGCCAGCGGCGTGATGATCGACATCTCCGCGCTGGAGATCGTCGATTCCTTCGTCGGCCGCATGCTGGCGAGCATTTCGGGCATCGCCCGCATCCTGTCGGCCACCACGGTGGTGGTCGGCATGCAGCCGGCCGTGGCCATCACGCTCGTGGAGCTGGGACTGTCGCTCGATGGCGTGAAGACCGCGCTGAACGTCGAGCGCGGCATGGAGCTGCTGCGCCGCAGTGAGGCGGAGGCCTACAGTGTCCGCTGAGCGCGCCGGCACGCTGCCGCTCGCCTCCGAGCAGCACATCGTCGCCGCCAGGCAGACGGTGCGAACGCTGTGCCAGACGCTGAAGCTGTCGCTGGTGGACCAGACCAAGATGGTCACCGCCGCCAGCGAGCTGTCGCGCAACACGCTCATCCACGGCGGCGGCGGCCGCATGCGCTGGGAACTGGTGGAGGCCGGCATGCGCCAGGGCCTGCGCCTGCACTTCGAGGACGAGGGGCCGGGCATCGCCGACATCGCCATGGCCATGACCGACGGCTACACCTCCAAGTCCGGCATGGGCCTGGGGCTTCCCGGCAGCAAGCGCTTGGTCAACGACTTCCTGATCGATTCCGCCCCCGGCCAGGGCACCTGCGTGAGCATCACCAAGTGGAAGTGATCACCGGCTGGTCGCACCGTGCGTTCGCCATGGGCGACGCCACCTGCGTGGGCGAGGCGCGGCGCCACTGCGCGCAGGCCATCGCCGACTGGGGCTGGCCGGATGAGGACGCCGGACGCCTGTCGCTGGTGGTGACCGAGCTGGGCACCAACCTGCTGCGCCACGCCGCGGGGGGCCAGTTGTGGATCGCCTTCAAGCCGGCCTGGCGCGAGGTGGAAGTGATCGCGCTGGACAAGGGCCCGGGGATGGTGGACGTCCAGCGGTCCTTGACCGACGGCGTCTCCACCGGTTCCGGGTCGCCGGGCACGGGCCTGGGCGCCGTGCGCCGCATGGCCAGCGACTTCGACGTGCATTCGGCCCCCCAGGGCACGCTGGTGCTGGCCCGGGTGCGGCCCCGGGGCGTCGCGCAGGCGCCACTGGGCACCCGGCTGGGCGCGGTGCGCCTGGCCGCGCCGGGTGAAACCGTCTGCGGCGATGGCTGGGCGCTGGCGCTGCAAGGCGCCCCGACCGACGAGGACCCCGCGGGCGCCGTGCCCGTGCAGGCCGGCGGAACGGAAGCCACCTTGGCCGCCCACCCTCGCCACGACCGCCTGACGCTGCTGGTCAGCGACGGCCTGGGCCATGGGCCCGAGGCGGCGGCGGCTTCCGACGCGGCCCTGGCCAGTTTCGCGCAAGACCCTTTCGCCCCTTTGCCGGCGCTGCTGCAGGCGCTGCACCGTGGCCTCAGCGGCACGCGGGGCGCGGCGCTCTTCCTGCTGCGGGCCGACCCCGGCGAAGCGCTGCGCTTCACCGGCGCGGGCAACATCCTCGGCCGGGTCATGTCGGGGGTGTACGACAAGGGCATGCTCACGCCGCATGGCACGGCCGGCGTGCAGTTGCGGCGGGCCGAACCCGGCGCGCAGGAGCTGCCGCCCCATGCCATGATGCTGGTGCACACCGACGGCATCGCCTCCCGCTGGCCCGCTTCCGCGCTGGCGCCGTTGATGCCGCGCGATCCGGGCCTGCTCGCCGCCGCCCTGGCGTGGAACCAGCTGCGCGGCCGAGACGACGCCACCGTGGTGGTACTGAAACAAGAGGAACCGTCGTGACCGACCAACCCCTGTCCCACACTCCCACTGCCGTCCCTGCCGCGGCAGCCGACGGCGACGGCGACGGTCTGGACGCCACCACGCTGCGCGCCCTGCTGGACCAAAGCCGCGCCGAAGCCGAAGCCCTGCGCGCCGAACTCGAAGAAACCAACCGGGGCGTGGTCGCGCTCTATGCGGAACTCGATGAGCAGGCCACGCAATTGAAGGAGGCGACCGAACTCAAGAGCCGCTTTCTCTCGTACATGAGCCACGAGTTCCGCACTCCCATCGGCGCCATCCGCAGCATCACGCGGCTGCTGCTGGACCGGGTGGACGGGCCGCTCACCCCCGAGCAGGAGGTGCAGGTGCGCTTCGTGCAGGGCACGGCCGAGGAGTTCTCCGACATGGTGGACGACCTGCTCGACCTGGCCCGCATCGAGGCCGGCCGCCTCGACATCTCGGCCGAATGGTTCGAGATGGTCGATCTCTTCTCCGCTCTGCGCGGCATGTTCAAGCCGGTGCTGGACAACCACCAGCTCAACCTCGTCTTCGAGGAGCCGGTGGGGCTGCCGCGCCTCTACACCGACGACCGCAAGCTCTCGCAGATCCTGCGCAACTTCATTTCCAACGCGCTCAAGTTCACACCCCAGGGCGAGGTGCGGGTGTCGGTGCGGCTGGAGGACGGCGAGCGGGTGAGCTTCGCCGTGGCCGACACGGGCATCGGCATCGCGCCCGAACATCTCGGCTCGCTCTTCAACGACTTCTCGCAGGTGGGCTCGCCCATCCAGAAACGGCTGCGCGGCTCCGGGCTGGGCCTGGCGCTGTCACGGCAGCTGGCCACGCTCCTGGGCGGGCACGTGTCGGTGAACAGCACCCTGGGCGCGGGCTCCGAGTTCGCCGTGACCGTGCCGGTGCGGCTGCAAGACGGCGGGCCCGCCGAGTCCGCGGAACCCTCCGCCGGCAGCTCCAGCGCCAGCGCCCCCGCCGCGGCGCGCCAGACCGATCAGCCCGCGTCGGCATGACACGCCCAGAGACAGCCACCAGCATGCCGCTTTCCGGAATCATCGCTCCCACCATCGACCGTGGCCGGCACACCGTGCTGGTCGTGGACGACAACCCCGCCACCCGCTATTCCACCGCCCGGGTGATCCGCGCTGCCGGCTTTCTGACCGAGGAGGCCGACAGCGGCGGCGCGGCCATCACCATGGCCCAGGGCGGCGTTGCCGCCGTGGTGCTGGACGTGCATCTGCCCGACATGAGCGGCTTCGACGTCTGCCGCGCCCTGCGCGGCAACCCGCGCACCAGCCTCATCCCGGTGGTGCACCTGTCGGCCGCCTACGTGCAAAGTGAGCATCGCGTGGCCGGCTTGAATGCGGGCGCCGACGCCTACATGGTGCACCCGGTGGAGCCGCCGCTGCTCATCGCGACGCTGCAGGCGCTGATTCGCGCCCGCATGGCCGAAGACCGCCTGCGCAGCAGCCAGACCCGCTTCAGCGTGATCTACGACCAGGCCCCCGTCGCCATGATGCTGATCGACGAGAGCGGCCATTTCACCGACGTGAACCCCGCCGCCTGCACCCTGCTGCAGCGGCCGCGCACCGCGCTGGTGGGCCAGGCGGTGGCGTCGCTCGCGGCACCGGCCTGGCGGGAGTTCGTGCGCGAGCGCACCGCCGCGCCCACCGCCACCGCGTGGCACGGCGAATTGCCGCTGCTGCGGGCCGACGGCCAGGAGCTGCTGCTGGACTGGAGCATGTCGGACGCGGTGGAGCCGGGCGTGCGCATCGGCATCGCGCGGGACCTGTCCGAACGCATCGAATTCGAGCGCCGCCGCGAGGAGGTGCTCGAGCGCGAACAGGCCGCCCGGGTGCTGGCCGAGCGCCACAGCCGCACCAAGGACGACTTCGTCGCAGTGCTCTCGCACGAGCTGCGCACGCCGCTCACGCTCATCACCGGCTGGGCGCACATGCTCAAGCGCCCTGGCGTCACGCCCGACATGCTGGCGCGCGGCATCAGCGCCATCGAACGCGGCGTGCAGGCGCAAAGCCGCATCATCTCGGACATCCTCGACGTGTCGCGCCTCGCCTCAGGCAAGCTGCGCCTGCACCGCGAGTGGGCCGACCCGGTGGAGCTGGCGCTGATCTCGCTGGACGCCGTTCGCGAGACGGCGGACGCCAAGAAGGTGGACATCGTGCTGGAGCGGCACAACGCCAGCACACCCGCCTGGCTGGACGCCACCCGGTTCCAGCAGATCGTCTGGAACCTGGTCACCAACTCGATCAAATTCTCGGAAGCCGGCAGCACCGTGCGCCTGTCGCTCTCGCGCGATGGGGACGAGCTGCACATGGTGGTGCAGGACGAAGGCATGGGCATCGCCCCGGAGTTCCTGCCCCACCTCTTCGGCCGCTTCACGCAGAGCGGCCCGCCCAACAACCGCCTGCATGGGGGACTGGGCCTGGGACTGTCCATCGTCAGGCACCTGGTCGAGCTGCATGGCGGAGCCATCCAGGCCGAAAGCCCCGGTCTCGGTCACGGCACCACCATGCGTGCGCATCTGCTGGTGGCGCCGGACGAGCAGGCCGCAGGCGCGGACACGCAGGGGGCCGAAGCCGGCCTCGTCGACGACGGCAACGGCCTACGCCTGCAGGACAAGGACATCCTGGTGGTGGAGGACAACGTCGACACCAGCGAAATGCTGAACATCGTCCTCACCGACCAGGGCGCGCGCGTGCGCTCGGTGGACAACTACGACGACGCCCTGCGGGAGGTCGACCGCCGGTGGCCCGACCTGCTGGTCAGCGACATCGGCCTGCCCGGCAAGGACGGCTACCAGCTGATCGCGGCCCTCCGCGAACGGGAGGCCGCCGCCGGCCGCACCACGCGGCTGCGCTCGGTCGCCCTCACCGCCTTCGCCCGCCCGCAGGACCGCGAGCGCGCCCTGGCCGCCGGCTTCGACGCCCACCTGGGCAAGCCGCTGCAGCCGCATCGGTTGCTGCAGTTGCTGGTTTGAGGGGCCGGTGCACGCAGGGGTGCACCAGCCAGCGGTATGGGCACCGCACGCTAGGAACATGGATGAAACGGCATGCAGCGCCCGCACTTCAATCGGTCATAGCTATCAAAAAAAGTAGCAATCAGAGCGATGTCCGGGGCGGTTTTCGATCCCATGGATCAGTCCGCCGCTGGTAGGTCGAACCAGGCCGACTCGGCATGAAAAAACCCTCCGCGAATGGGAGGGTCGTGACTGAAGTCCATCAAACAGCGGCCGGGTGCCGCCAATGATCGGCTAACACCCATGGAACCGCCGGGTCAACCTCCGTGCCTGCTCGCACGCCGATGGGCCACGCCCCACATTCCCATGACCAGCAGGGACAGCAACACCAGTTGCGCGGGGCTGCTCGCAGGGATTGCCCTGGGGGCCTTGGGGGTGTCCGGGTTGGGGTTCGGGTTGGAGGCCCGGGCGCCCACGCCTACCAGCACGGGGTCGTCGGACGCGTTCTGGTACTGGGGCACGCTGCCCGCCGGCACGCCCACGCCCGCAGGCAGGCAGGGCGCAGGCGTGGCCTGCGGACATGCCGGGTTGGTGTTGTCCACGTTGTCGGTGGGTACCGTGCCGGTCACGCCGGAGCCGCTGGCCCGGGCCTGGTTGGAGATCGTCGTGCCCGCCGGGGTATCAGCCTTCACGGTGACAGGCAGGCTGATGGTCATCGTGCCCGCCCCCGCCAGCACCGCACCCGGCGCCAGCAACTGTGTCACCGTGGTGCCGTTGTACGCGGGATTGATGCTGCCGGCCGTGATGGGCCCCACGGTGCTGACGCTGGCGCCGCCCGAGTAGGTGACATAGCTCGGCAGCGCTTCCACGATCTGGAAGGCGTCGATGTCCATGCCGCCCGTATTGGCGTAGCTGATGGTGTAGACCAGTTGCTCATTCGGCAGCACGCTGTCCGTCCCTGCCCTGGTGGCATTGCGTACCGACTTGAAGCCGGCCATGGCAGGCGCCAGGGCTGCCTCGCGTGCCGAAGGTACCGCGAAGTTGGCAGACGCCCGCAGCGTCGCCTGCGACGCGCCGGTCGGGACGATCACACGCGCCAGATTGCCCACCGAGGTAATGGTGCCGCCGCTTGGGGCGATCGCTTTGATGACGAAGCGCAGCATCGTGTTGGGCAGCATTTCGGGCAAGGTGGCGCTGACGCCGCTGGCGTTGTTGGTGATGACGGCGGGGCACACGCCACTGCCGTTGTTGGGCGAGGCCGCCGGGCCGGGCATCCCAATGCAGCTCACACTGGAAAAAGCAGTCAAGCCGGCAGGCAGCGGGTCGACGAACGATGCACCAGCGGCCAACGAACCTATGCCGCCGTTGGTCACATCGATGGTGTAGGTGATGGTTTCACCCGCAACCGCCTGCAGCTTGTCCACGTCTTTGCTCATGGCCATGCCGGGGGCATAAGGGAGCGTCAGCAGCGTCTCGCTGTTCGGCGGATAAAAACTCTTTGAACCCGACTGGCCGTAGTAGCTCGCACGGTTGGAGACGGAGGCGGTAAAACTGTTCACACCAGAGACGGTGTAGGTGGTGGTGAACGTGAGGGTGTCATCTACGGGGATAACGGGAGAGGCATAGTTTTCAACCGAGCCTCCGGAAACGGCAATTTGACTGCCAGGATATGCATTGGATTGGCTCCGTGCGGTATCAAGGTCAGCCTGGCTGGGGCAGGTGGCGTTGCCCGTAGCGGTGCAACTCAGCCCGGTCAGCGTTACTTCGCCGCAACGCGCCTCGCCTGCCACGCCCCATGGGTTGGATTGATTACCGTCACGGCACATGAAGATGGCCTTGCTATCCCTGAAGGAATAGAAGTTCACGCCCACTGTGCCGGTGCTGGTCAGCTTGACGTCATACGTCAGCGTTTCGCCATTGGACACCGGGGCTTCGTACTCCGTTCCGTTGCCGCTGGTTGTGCCTACGCCATGGCCGCGCAAGGTTTTTTGTACGGTGCCACCCGGCGAACCTGCAGGGCATGGCGTCAGCTTGTTGTACACCGTTGCAAAACCGCCAGACGCGCTGTATGGCAGGGTGTATGCCAGCACCTCGCTCCCGTCAGGAAAGACTGCTGCCGATGTCTCGCTAATGACGGCGGCCGCATAGTTTCGGTTAGAGCGCCCCTCATAAGGAGAATTCACACAGCCCACGACGTCTTGTTCGGCGCGCCAGGGCATGCGCAACTCCAAATAGTCGCTCACTGCGGGTGGCAGCAGAGGAATGATGGCCTCAACTTGGCTGTAGCTCCCTCCTTGGGCAGTTGCATATGAAGAGCTGTAGCCAGTCAAACTGGTAGGGCATTTCGCAGCACCGTGCGGCGTACACACGATGCCACTGGGGAAGGTGAAGCTTTCGGGCTGGCCGTTTGCGGGGTTGTAGGCGGTTACCGTGATGTCCAGGCCAGCAGGCTGCCCCGCCTGGCGCTGGAACGGGCCAGAACTTACACCATCCGTGCTCGCAGAATTGCCATTGGGCTGGTAACGCATTTCATCAATGCGGTCTCGAAATTCAGCGTTGCGCAAGGTGATTCCCTCGGTAGAAGTGTTGCGCAAGGTAACGTTGAAATACACATAGTCGCCCACGTTGACCGCCGTGGCCCAGCTGTCTGCCGACTCCGCAGACTTGTTGGCACTCAAGGCGAAGCGGGGCGACGCATACGTGGGCCCACAGTAGTTCTGTGGGGCAAAGGTAAGAAACCGATCACTGCCACTGTCGTAATTGTTGCCTTCGGTGGGGTCGGCCGTGGTCAAGCCCCATGCCCGAAGATTGCCCTGCCAAGAGGAGGAATAGTAATTGGTGCCAGGAGTGCATGTGGTGTTGCCCGCGTTGCCACTGACCACGATGGTCCAGGCGGCACCGCTTGCCAAGGGGCTGGCAAAGGTGGCGGTACCTCCAGAGGCCTTCCAGGCATTCAGCGCATCTTGACTGGGGCAAGGCGATGCGGTACTGCTGCTCGTGCAACTGATGGACTGGGTGAACCCGTTCCAGTTCGTTGAGAAAAACGTCCTCCCCATATCGCCGGGTCCGGGGTAGAGATATACGCTCGAATCGAATTGGACGCCGTTGAGCAGGTTGCTGGGACCGTTGTTGGTGACGGTGTAGGTCATGGCGTAGTCTTGCCCGTCCGTCACGACGCTGCCTGGCAGACCATTGACCGTTGCCCGCGCGGTGACCAACAGATCAGCCTGAGGGCAATTGCGCGTAACGCCTACGCGGCCGTACACACTGTTGTTAGCCAGATCGCTGTCATCGACAGATGCCAGTGGCGCGCCCGTATTAGGGTCGCTGTAGCTAATGCTGGCATACAAGGGCACTGCCTCGTTGCGGTCGGCCGTCGCTTGGCACCGTGTCGTTTTCAACTGATCGGTTTGGGTGAACATTCCCTCGCGCTGCGCGAAAACAGGCCAGTAGCGACCTGAAGTCGGGTCATACGACCATAGCATGTACTGGCCATACCTGGCGCTGGCCAACGTGGCAGTGAGTATCAGCCCTGCGCCAGGAGCGAGATCCTGCCCGAACAAAGGGGTCTGATTTCGCCGTGCTTCCTGAATGTCCGCAGGCGCAACCTCCTTGGTATAGGGGTCGTCGTAAAAATAATCTGGGACGGTGTTGCCTATGACCGTACGCGAAGTGACCGTGGGCGCGCGGCTCAGCCACCCGCCACCCACCCGATAAAGCGTCGCTGCCGGACACACTGCCGAGCCAATGGCGGTACAGGTGTACGGGGTAATGTGCGCGTCGTCGTAACTCACCCAAGATGCGCCGCCGTTTGGGTCGGTATAGCGGTACGACTCGAAGCCTACGGGTGTGCCGTAGGTGGCCTGGGTCCAGTTTGTAGACACCCAGTCAGCAAAGCCATCCATCCCTGCATACCAGACGAAAGCGCCGCCGGGCATCGCGTCAGGCCCGTGATTGTCAATGCGGTACGACACGGAAACCGGCATGGAGCTGTTGATGGTGTCGCCATCGAACGTGACGTTGGTGTTACCCCCCAGCCCATTGCTGCCGCCAATGGCCGGCAAGGTGCTGCTGTAGCTGGTGGACAAATCGGTGACCAACGGGCGCACATACAGCGAAGACAGTACTTCGTTGGTGCCAGCGATGGGGTCTGCCGCGGGTCCGGTGATGGTGCCGCTGAGTAAATAGGACCCTGGGGTGGCCGACAACTTGACTTGCACCCGCAGGCGCACGACGGCGAATTCAGGAAACGTGGCAATTGAGCCCGTAATCCGCGGCGAGGTGAAGGGTAGCGTGTTGTTCGCAATGGTGGTGCTTGGGCAGACGGCACCGCCAAATGCGCCCACGCAGCTGACGTTGAGCACTTGAAATCCGCTGGGTAACTGCTCGGCAAAGGCGGCGCCGTTAGCGGCGCCAGGACCGCCGTTCTTGTACGCAATGTCGTAGGTGAGCGTGGAGCCTGTGACGCCAGTGACCGCCGACATGGAGCGCACAACGATCAGATCCTGCTGCGCCATCGCCATGGACGAGCAGGCCCATAGGCACATAGCCATGGACAGTCTCATGAGCCATCCGATCAGTTTGTGATTGTGTTTTGTCATAGATATTTGCTTACCCAGCATTGAATTGCAGTGATCGGTGGATGGCGCCAGAAACGAACTAACCAGATGCCAAAAAGGCATTCAGTAGTGACAAATTGTATTTGGCAGGGCTGCAAAACCAGAAGTTGACTGCAAACTTCAGTCAGCCAACCAGCTATCAGCGGAATGATTGAGAATTACCTAATTTTGCATCGAGACCTGAAATTCCCTATGCCCGTCTCATCCGAATTCTGTTTCCCCGATCTCTCGCCGTCGGCGGCATAAGACAATACGGTCACACCCATTTTTGCCCGGCTCTTCGGCGGATCAATTTGTTTTATCTAAAATTTCTTTGCTTTAATATTCCAACAGAAATCAAATACGCACTCGTCGAAAGCGGGGGCTATTACTGGCACTAATGTCGAAAATTTTTTACACGTCGACGCCAGTTCGCCCTACCGCAATGCAACGCCTTTCAGCGCCCCCCACACGGCCTGGAACCTCGCCTGGTGCTTGGCCTCGGCCGGCATGCTCATCCAGAACGTACGGGTGAAGGTCGCTTCTTCGCCCAGCACCCGCGACAGCACCGGGTCCTTGTCGGCGATGAAGGCGGGCAGCACCGCCAGCCCTGCCCCGGCGCGCACGGCCTCGTACTGCGCGGTGATGCTGGTGCTGCGGAACGCGAAGCGCTCGGGCGGGTGCAATGCGTCGAGGAACTGCAGCTCCTTGGTGAAGAGCAGGTCGTCCACGTAGCTCACGAAGGCATGGTGGCGCAGGTCGTCCCGGGTGCGGATCAGCGGGCGGCGGGCCAGGTACTCGCGCTGGCCGTAGAGGTGCAGCGCATAGTCCGCCAGGCGCGTGACGATGACGGATCCGCGCGTGGGCCGCTCCAGCGAGATGACGATGTCGGCCTCGCGCCGGCTCAGGTGCAGCATGCGCGGCAGCGCCAGCAGGTCGATGGTCAGGCCCGGGTGCTGCTGCGTGAGCCGCGCCAAGTGCGGCGCCAGCACCAGGGTGCCGAAGCCTTCCGTCGCCCCCACGCGGACCACGCCGGTCGGGCCGCCGCGGGGGTCGGGCGCGGCGTGGTTCACGCCCAGCACGGCGGTTTCCATGGCCTCGACGGCGGGCAGCAGCTGGCGGCCCGCCTCGGTCAGGCGGTGGCCGCCGGCCTCGCGGGCGAACAGCGTGGCGCCCATCTGCTTTTCCAGCGCCTGGATGCGGCGCGCCACCGTCGTGTGCTCGACCCCCGTGCGGCGCGCGGCGGCGGCCAGCGTGCCCGAACGGGCCAGTTCCAGAAAATAGCGCAGGTTGTCCCAGTCCATGGTGCCGTTGGTTGATCCGTGCAAAAACGCAAAGCCAGAGTGCGCGATTGTGTATTGCCCCAGCAATTTCGCACAGCTAGGATGCATTGTTCGCCGGCTCTTCCCATGCGGCCAACCCATACCCATCCAACGGAGACATCGCCCATGAACGCACCCCAGTCCACCGCCGTGCTGGCGCCCACCGTCAAGCTGCTGATCGGCGGCCAGCTTGTCGAATCCAAGACCACGCAGTGGCGCAACGTGGTGAACCCCGCCACGCAGGAGGTGCTGGCCCGCGTGCCCTTCGCCACGCCGGATGAGATCGACGCGGCCGTCGCATCCGCCAAGGAGGCGTTCAAGACCTGGAAGAAGACGCCCATCGGCGCGCGCTCGCGCATCTTCCTCAAATACCAGCAGCTGATCCGCGAGAACATGGCCGAACTGGCCGCGATGCTGACGGCCGAGCAGGGCAAGACCCTGCCCGATGCCGAGGGCGACGTGTTCCGGGGCCTGGAGGTGGTGGAGCACGCCAGCGCCATCGGCAACCTGCAATTGGGCGAGCTGGCCAACAACGTGGCGAGCGGTGTCGACACCTATACGCTGATGCAGCCGCTGGGCGTGTGTGCGGGCATCACGCCGTTCAATTTCCCCGCCATGATCCCGCTCTGGATGTTCCCGATGGCCATCGCCACGGGCAACACCTTCGTGCTCAAGCCCTCCGAGCAGGACCCGATGGTCACCATGCGCCTCTGCGAACTGGCGCTGGAGGCCGGCATTCCGCCCGGCGTGCTGAACGTGGTGCATGGCGGCGAGGACGCGGTGAACGCGATCTGCGACCACCCGGACATCAAGGCGATCAGCTTCGTGGGCTCGACCAAGGTCGGCACGCATGTCTACAACCGCGCCAGCCTGAACGGCAAGCGCGTGCAATGCATGATGGGCGCGAAGAACCACGCCATCGTGCTGCCCGACGCGAACAAGGAACAGACGCTCAACGCCCTGGCGGGCGCGGCCTTCGGCGCGGCCGGCCAGCGCTGCATGGCGCTGTCGGTGGTGGTGCTGGTGGGCGAGGCGCAGCAGTGGATTCCCGACCTGGTCGCCAAGGCGAAAACGCTCAAGGTGAGCGGCGGCACGGAAAAAGGCACGGACGTGGGCCCGCTGGTCTCGTGCGCCGCCAGGGACCGCGTCGAGAGCCTCATCGAGCGCGGCATCGCCGACGGCGCCACGCTGGAGCTGGATGGCCGCAAGCCGCGGGTGCCCGGCTACGAAAGCGGCAACTTCGTCGGCCCGACGGTGTTCAGCGGCGTGAAGCCCGGCATGAGCATCTACGACCAGGAAATCTTCGGCCCCGTGCTCTGCCTGGGCGCGGCGGCCGACATCGATGAAGCTATTCGCTTCATCAACGCCAACCCGAACGGCAACGGCACGGCCATCTTCACGCAGTCGGGCGCGGCGGCGCGCAAGTTCCAGGAAGAGATCGACGTGGGCCAGGTCGGCATCAACGTGCCGATCCCGGTGCCCGTGCCCCTCTTCTCGTTCTCGGGCTCGCGTGCCTCCAAGCTGGGTGACCTGGGCCCCTACGGCAAGCAGGTGGTGCTGTTCTACACGCAGACCAAGACGGTGACGGCGCGGTGGTTCGACGACAGCACGATCAGCCACGGCGTGAACACCACGATCAGCTTGAAGTGACATCCCCCTGAACGGCTGAGCGGCTGAGCGGCTGCGCGGCTGCCGCTGGCCCGGGCCGCGCCGGTGGTTCGCGCAGTGGTACAAGCGGAGGATGGACATTCTCAAGCACAAGACAGCATGGACCGTGGTCTCGGCCGCCGCCGCCCTGCTCTGCAGCACTGGCGCCCAAGCCCAGGCCGGCGCTGCCTGCCAACCCGGCGGCACGGTGGCCGAGACCAATGCCTGCGCGGTACAGATGTACCAGCAGGCGGACACGGCCATCGCGATCCTGTACGGCGATGTGATGCGGGCGCTGGCCGCGCACGAGCGTCCACAGCTGCGGCAGGAGCAGTCCGCCTGGCAGCGCGAGCGCATCACGCGCTGCAAGCAGGCCACGCGGGGCACGGAAGCCCAGCCCGAGGGGCCACGCCTCTACCACGAGTGCCTCGCGGCGGAGACCGAGGCACGTCGCAAAGGACTGATGCGCTGGCTGACGCTGGAGCACCCCTCCGCCCGGCCGCAGTGACGCCATCCATCCACACCGCCAAGACAACAACGAGACGGAGAGACAAGCCATGGATTTCGAACTGAGCGAGGAACAACGCGCCTTTGCCGACACCGCCCGCGAATTCGCCCAGGCCGAACTGGCGCCGCATGCGGCCGAGTGGGACGCGGCGGGCACCTTCCCGCGCGGGGCCATCGCCAAGGCGGGCGAGCTGGGTTTCTGCGGCCTCTATGCGCCCGAGAACGCGGGCGGCCTCGCCCTGCTCCGGCTCGACGCCACGCTGGTGTTCGAGGAACTGGCCGCCGTCGACCCCTCCACCACCGCCTTCATCACCATCCACAACATGGCGACGTGGATGCTCGGCACCTGGGCCACCGACGCGGTGCGCGGCCACTGGGGCCCTATGCTCGCCACCGGCGAAAAGCTCGCCAGCTACTGCCTTACGGAACCCGGCGCCGGCTCCGACGCGGCCTCGCTCAAGACCCGGGCCGAGCGCGACGGCGACGAATACGTCATCAACGGATCGAAAGCCTTCATCAGCGGCGCCGGCGCCACCGACGTGCTGGTGCTCATGGCCCGCACCGGCGGGCCCGATTCCGGCGCCGGCGGCATCAGCGCCTTCGCCGTGCCGGCCGACACGCCCGGCATCCACTACGGCAAGAAGGAAGAGAAGATGGGCTGGAACAGCCAGCCCACCCGCACCATCAGCTTCGACAACGTGCGCATTCCGGCCGACCACCTGCTGGGCGCCGAGGGCGAGGGCTTCAAAATCGCCATGAAGGGGCTGGACGGCGGGCGCATCAACATCGCCACCTGCTCGGTGGGCGCGGCGCAGGGCGCGCTGCAGGCGGCGCAGCAGTACCTGCAGGACCGCCGCCAGTTCGGCAAGACGCTGGCGAGCTTCCAGGCGCTGCAGTTCAAGCTGGCCGACATGGCGACCGAGCTGGTCGCCGCGCGCCAGATGGTGCGGCTGGCGGCCGCCAAGCTGGACGCGGGCGCGCGCGACGCCTCCACCTACTGCGCCATGGCCAAGCGCTTCGCCACCGACGCGGGCTTCAACGTGGTCAACGAGGCGCTGCAGCTGCACGGCGGCTACGGCTACATCCGCGAGTACCCGCTGGAGCGCCTGCTGCGCGACGCGCGCGTGCACCAGATCCTGGAGGGCACGAACGAGATCATGCGCGTCATCATCGCCCGCCGCATGCTGGAGGCCGATGCGCCGCAGGCCATCCGCTGACGCCATTAGCTATCATTTCAATAGCATCATGCCCAATCAAAATGGGCGCCCAAGCCTGTTTTTGATACTGTTCGACTGGACCCACGATGAGCCCTCCACTGCAAACCACGGTGCTGGCGGAGCACCGCGACAGCGAGCATCGTTTCTCCAAGGAGCCGGTGCCCTCCATCGTGCTGGAAGCAGGACTGGGCGTGGTGGGCGACGCGCACCACGGCCGCACGGTGCAGCACCGTTCACGGGCCAAGGTCCAACCCGACCAGCCGAACCTGCGGCAGGTGCACCTCATCAGCGCCTCACTGCTGGACCATCTGCTTGAGCGCGGCTTCGTCGTGGCCGCGGGCGAGCTCGGCGAGAACGTCACGCTGCAAAGCGCCCCCGGCCTGCAGTGGGACGACCTGATCGCCCTGCCCGTGGGCACGTGCCTGCACTTCGCCCAGGGACCGGTGCTGGAGCTGACCGGCCTGCGCAACCCCTGCAGCCAGATCGACCGCTTCCAGCGCGGACTGATGGCCGCCACCCTGGACCGGGACGCCGCCGGCAACCTGGTGCGCAAGACCGGCGTGATGGCGGTGGTGCTGCAGGGCGGCTCCATCGCGGGTGGCGATGGCGTCGAGCTGCGCCTGCCCGCCCCTCCGCACCGCGCCATGGAGTGTGTGTAGTGCCGGCCCGCCCAGTCGCCGACGCCACCCTGCAGCTGATCGCCGCCGTGGGCGGCGCCCTGGCGCACCGCGGCGACGTCGAGGAGCGCCGGCTGTTCGGCTGCTGGGCATTCTTCGTGGATGGCAAGCTCTGCATCGGCGTGAAAGGCGACGAGCTGCTGGTGCGCCTGCCGCCCGAGCGGCACGGCGAGTTCCAGGAGATGCAGGGCACGCGGGAGCTGTCGCCCGGCGGCGGCATGCAGGGCTACTTCTGGGTGGAGCCCAACGGCTACGCCACGCGGGCGCAGTGGACGTTCTGGCTGGACGAAGCCCTGGCCTACAACCCGCGCGCCAAGGCCTCGCCGCGCCGCCGGCGCGGCCCGGCGCCCGCGCCGCCACCCGCCCGGGCCGGACGCCACGGCATCTTCGAGGCGGACGACTGATGCGCACGCAGCCCGCCTCCGGCGCGGTGAATGAGGACAATTCACACAGTCATTTCATGCCCCAGCGCTTGTCCCACCTGCGCCTGCAGCTCTCAAAAAGATAGCAAACACCCAATTTTTGGCATTTTTCGTAGACCAACCACCAACGGAGACGACACCATGAAAATCGCATTCATCGGCCTGGGCAACATGGGCGGCCCCATGGCGCTGAACCTGCACAAGGCGGGGCACGAGGTCACTGCTTTCGACCTGTCCCAGCCCGCCCGCGACAAGCTGGCGGCGGACGGCGTGCGCATCGCCGCCGACGCCGCCACCTGCGCGGCGGGGGCCGAGGCGGTGATCAGCATGCTGCCGGCGAGTCCCCACGTGGACGCCCTCTTCCTCGGCAGCGCGGCGCAACCGGCCCTGCTGCCGCTGCTGCCCGCCGGCACGCTGGTGATCGACTGCTCGACCATCGCCGCGGCCACGTCGCGCAAGGTAGCCGAGGCGGCCAAGGCCCGTGGCGTCGCCTTCATCGACGCGCCGGTGTCGGGCGGCACGGGCGGCGCCATCGCCGGCACGCTCACCTTCATGGTCGGCGCGGAGGCGGCCGACCTGGAGCGCGCCCGCCCCTTGCTGGAGAAGATGGGCGCCAACGTGTTCCATGCGGGCGCGGTGGGCGCGGGCCAGACGGCCAAGATCTGCAACAACATGCTGCTGGGCATCCTGATGGCCGGCACCAGCGAGGCCATCGCCCTCGGGGTGGCCAACGGCCTGGACCCCAAGGTGCTGAGCGAGATCATGCGCCGCAGCTCCGGCGGCAACTGGGCACTGGAGAAGTACAACCCCTGGCCCGGCGTGATGGAAACCGCGCCCGCCAGCAAGCAGTACGCCGGTGGCTTCGGCACCGATCTGATGCTCAAGGACCTGGGCCTGGCGCAGGAGAACGCCATGGCGGTGAAGGCCGCGACCCCATTGGGCGGGTTGGCCCGCAACCTCTATGCCTCGCACAGCCTGGCCGGGCACGGCGCGCTCGACTTCTCCAGCATCGTCTTCTCGCTGCAGAAAAAGCCCGGCTGACGCGCTTCGGCCGACGCGGGCTTGGCCCTAACATCGGGGCCCATGCCTTCGCCCACCCTGCCTTCCGGCCCTGCGCCGGCTCCGCATGCGGCCGAGCCGCCCCTGGCCGCGCCGCAGTCGCTTTCCGCCCTGTTCTGGGCCTTCACCTGGCTGGCGCTGCAGGGCTTTGGCGGCGTGCTGGCCGTGGTGCAGCGCGAGCTGGTGGAAAAGCGCCGCTGGATGAGCAACGAGGCCTTCATCGAGGACTGGGCGGTCGCGCAGATCCTGCCCGGCCCGAACGTGGTCAACCTGGCCATCATGATCGGCGACCGGCACTTCGGCCTGCGGGGCGCGCTGGTGGCGGTGGCCGGCATGCTGCTGGTGCCGCTCCTGCTGGTGCTGGTCCTGGCGCTCGCCTATGCCAGCTTTTCGACCCTGCCGGCCGTGGCGGGCGCACTGCGCGGCATGGGCGCCGTGGCAGCCGGGCTGGTGGCGGGTGTGGGCTGCAAGCTGGCCGCGCCGCTGGCGCGCCACCCGCTGGGGCGTTGGGTCTGCGGCGCGTTGGCGCTGGCCACCTTCGTCGCGATGGCGGTGCTGCGCGTGCCGCTCGCCTGGATCCTGCTGGTGGTGGGCGGCGCGGCCTGCGTGCTGAGCTGGCGCAGCCTGGCGGCCTCCGCTCCACGGAGCGCGCAGCCATGACACCACTCGTGCTCGACCTGCAGCCGGCCGACTGGCTGAACCTGTTCGTCTATTACCTGTCGCTGTCGCTGCTGGCCGTGGGCGGGGCCATCGCCACCGCGCCGGAAATGCACCGCTATTTGGTCGGCCAGCAGGGCTGGCTGACCGATGCGCAGTTCAGCGCGTCCATCGCCCTGGCGCAGTCGGCCCCAGGGCCGAACGTGCTGTTCATCGCGCTGCTCGGCTGGAACATCGGCCTCAACGCGGGCGGCGCGGGCGCGGCCGGCTGGGCCGCCGGCGCCTTGGGCGTGGGCGTCTGCATGCTGGGCATCATGCTGCCCAGCAGCCTGCTGACCTGGTTCGCCACCCGTTGGGCGCACCGCAACCGCGAACGCCGCTCGGTTCGGGCGTTCAAGCTCGGCATGGCGCCGGTCGTGATCGGCCTGCTGCTGGCCACGGCATGGGTGCTGGCCAGCGCGCATGGCGACATCGCGCGCGACTGGCGGCTCTGGTGCGTGACGCTGGTCACCACGCTGCTGGTCTGGCGCACGCGGGTGCACCTGCTCTGGCTGCTGGGGGCCGGCGCCGTGCTGGGGGCGCTTGGCTGGGTGTGACTGGGCTGGATCGGAGATCGTGCCGCGATCCCCTGCGAGATCGACGGCACGTTGCAACGCCGCTCAGCCGCGCTGGCGCAGCGCCTCGTAAAGGCACACGCCGCTCGCCACCGACACGTTCAGGCTTTCCACCGCGCCCTTCATGGGGATGGAGACCAGTTCGTCGCAGTTCTTGCGCGTGAGCTGGCGCATGCCGTCGCCCTCGGCGCCCAGCACCAGCGCCACGGGGCCTTTCAAGTCCACCTGGTAGATGGTCTTGGGCGCGTCGTCGCTGGTGCCGATGCACCAGATGTTGCGCTCCTTCAGCTCGCCCAGGGTGCGCGACAGATTGGTCACCATGAAGTACGGCATGGTCTCGGCCGCGCCACTTGCCACCTTGGCCACGGTGGCGTTGATGCCGACGGCATGGTCCTTGGGCGCGATGACCGCGTGCGCGCCGGCGCCGTCGGCCACGCGCAGGCAGGCGCCCAGGTTGTGCGGGTCGGTCACGCCGTCGAGCACCAGCAGCAGCGGCTGCTCGGTGCCGGCGGCTTCCAGGTCTTCGAGCAGCTCGTCGAGCGAGGTGACCTGCTTGAGCGTCTCGACCCGCGCCGCCACGCCCTGATGGCCGTGGCTGCCGGCCAGCTTGGCGATGCGGTCGCTGTCGGCTTCGATCAGGCGGGCGCCGGCCTCGCGGGCGCGGTCGAGGAACTGGCGCATGCGGGCGTCGCGCCGCGTGGCCTCGTAGTAGATCTCGATGATGGATTGGGGCGCGGTCTTCAGGCGCACGCCGACGGCGTGAAAGCCGAAGAGAACTTTGGGGCTGGACATGCCAGGATTATCCGCGTGGCGCCGCGGCAACCGATTTGCTATGGTTTCAATAGCTGCATGCGCTGGCAGATCCAGCGCTGAGGCCCGATGACGCAGGAAAAATCAGCCCTCCGCGAGCCGTCCCGCGTCGATGATGATGCGCCGGTCGCACTGCTGGGCGATGGCACGGTCGTGCGTCACCAGCACCAGCGTCGTGCCGAGTTCGCGGTTCAGATCGAACATCAGCCGCATGATGGTCTCGCCGGTGGCGAAGTCCAGGCTTCCGGTGGGCTCGTCGGCCAGCAGCACGGCCGGCTGCACCACGAAGGCGCGGGCCAACGCCACCCGCTGCTGCTCGCCGCCCGACAGCACGCGCGGGTAGTGCGACAGCCGCTGGCCCAGGCCCACGCGGGCCAGCATGTCGGTGGCCAATGGGCGCGCGTCGCGCCGGTCGGCCAGCTCCAGCGGGAGCATCACGTTCTCCAGCGCCGTGAGGTTGCCCATGAGCTGAAAGCTCTGGAACACGAAGCCCACCTTGCGGGCGCGCAGCGCGGCGCGCTCGTCCTCGCCCATGGCGAAGAGATCCTGGCCGTCGAGCCGCACGGTGCCGCTGGTGGGGGTGTCCAGCCCCGCGATGATGGACAGCAGCGTGCTCTTGCCCGAGCCGGACGCGCCCACGATGGCGGCCGTTTCCCTCGGCGCCAGCCGGAAATCGATATCCCGCAGAATGTCGAGCGTGCCCGTGGAATCCGTCACGGACTTGACCACATGCTCGACCGAGATGATGGGCGTGGCGGGCACGGACGCGGCGGCAGCGGGCGCAGGGGTGGATTCGGACATGAAAGGTTTTCGGCAGTGATTCGAACGATTCGCAGGACAGATCGACGTGACTTTATCGCGGCCGCGGCACTGCTCGCCGCGGCGGGGCTTTGCGCCCTGCCCGCTGCGGCGCAGGCCCCTTCCGCCACCGGCGGTGCGGCCACGCCGGTGATCCTGGTGGTGGGCGATTCGCTCAGCGCCGAATACGGCCTGGCGCGCGGCACCGGCTGGGTGGCGCTCCTGGAAAAGAAGCTGGCCGAAGAAAAGGTGCCTGCCCGGGTGGTGAATGCCAGCGTGAGTGGCGACACGACCTCCGGAGGCCGCGCCCGCCTGCCGGCGTTGCTGGCGCAGCACCGGCCCACCCACGTGGTGATCGAGCTGGGCGGCAACGACGCGCTGCGCGGCCTGCCGCTCAAGGGCACCGAGGACAACCTGGCCTTCATGGCGCAGGCGGCCCGCAAGGCCGGCGCGAAGGTGCTGCTGGTGGGCATGCAGGTGCCGCCCAACTACGGCGGCGACTACGGGCGCCGCTTCGGCGCGGTGTTCCCAGCCGTGGCGGCAGCGGAAAAGACGGCGCTGGTGCCCTTCCTGCTGGCCGGCGTCGCCGATGCGAAGGACCCGACCGCCCTCTTCCAGCCCGACCGCATCCATCCCCGGGCTGAGGCGCAGCCGATGATGCTGGCGAATGTTTGGCCGGAATTGAAAAAGCTGCTGCGATAACCCGCAGCAGCTTTTTCAAGAGCGCCCGCCGATGCTGGCGGGCCAGGGGTCACTGGCCGGCAGGCGTGCCGGCGTCATCGCTGGCAGGCGCGTCCTGGCCGGCGCTGCCGTCATGCTGCGGCTCCTCTGACTTGCGTTGCGACTTGGCCTGCAGCTTTTCCTCTTTCTTCTTCTTCTTGGCGAGTTCACGCTGGCGTTTTTCGTATCCGTAGTTGGGTGTTGCCAAGATGGTTCCTCTTTCTCGATAAGTGACAGGCCAATGTACCAGTTCGGGGGTGGGCCCCTTCAGCCGTGCCCGAACGCCCCTTGCAGCGCCTGCGCCAGGTCGGCGCGCAGGTCCTCCACGTCCTCCAGCCCGATGGAAAAGCGCACCACCGTGCCGGGCTTCAGGTGGGGCGTGGGCCGCTCGCGCATGCTGGGCAGCTCGTAGGGCACGACCAGGCTCATCGGCCCGCCCCAGCTGTAGCCCAGCTTGAAGAGGCGCAGGCGGTCACAGAAATCGTCCACCGCGTCCTGGCCGAAGCGCTCGTCGATCACCACGCTGAAAAGGCCCGCCGCCAGGCCCTGGCCGCCCTGGTGCGCGCAGAGCGCCTGCCAGTGCGCATGGCCGGGCGAGCCGGGCAGCGCCGGGTGCAGCACCTGCACGACCGCCGGCTGCGACTGCAGCCAGCGGGCCAGCTCGCGGGCGGCGCGGTCGTGGGCCTCATAGCGCAGTGCCGTGCTGGGCAGCGAACGCAGCAGCGCCTCGACGTCGTTGGCCCCCACGCCCAGGCCCAGGCGCATGTGCGCCAGCTTGATGCGCAGGTGCAGGGCTTGGTCGCGCGTGGTGATGCTGCCCATCAGCACGTCGCCGCCGCCGCTGGGGTACTTGGTCAGTGCATGCACCGAGATGTCCACGCCCAGCGGCTCGCCGCCCGGTGCCAGGTCGAACGGAGCGAACGCCAGGCCCGCGCCCCAGGTGTTGTCGAGCGCGGCGACCACGCCCCGCGCCCGGCAGATGCGCACCTGCTCGGCCAGGTCGGGGAATTCCATGGTGACGGAGCCCGGCGCCTCCAGCCACACCAGCCGCGTGGCGGGCGTGATGCGCGCCGCCAGATCGGCCGGGTCCATCGGGTCGTAGACGGTGTGGCGAATGCCGTAGTGCCGCAGTTCCACTTCCGCCAGCGCCTTGCTGGGGCCGTAGGCGTTGTCGGGAATGAGCACTTCGTCGCCAGTGCGCAGCAGCGCCAGCGACACGTTGGCGATGGCGGCAAGGCCACTGGGCACCAGCAGGCACTGCGCGCCGCCTTCGAGTGTCGCCAGGCGCTCTTCCAGTTGGTACGTGGTGGGGGTGCCGTGCAGGCCGTAGGTGTAGCTCGTCTTGTCCTTCCACTCGCGCGCACGCATGGCGGCGACGTTAGGGAAGATGACCGTCGAGGCCTTGTAGACGGGCGGCTGCGGGGCGGCGAAGCCGGCCGGCGGCTGGTAGGCGTGGTGCACGAGCCGGGTGGTCGGCCCCACGCCTGCGCCCTCAGGCAGCACCGATGTGTCGGAAACGGAGGAATTCATGCGGCGATGGTAGCGCCGGCCACCGCCACGCGTGCGCTGGGGCCGGCGCAGCGGCGGCAGCCGCCGCCACTCACATCAACGCTCAGCCAGCGGTCACCGTGAGTTGATTGACCACGCTGTTCACGCCCTGCACGTTGCGGGCGATGGTTTCGGCACGCTCCTTGGCGACCGCGTTCTTCACCGGGCCGTTCAGGGTCACGATGCCATTGCGGGTGTCGACGTCGATCTTCACCGCGCTCAGCTCCTCGTCCTTGGCCAGGCCCGCGGACACCTTGGCGGTGATGCCGGCGTCGTCCATCACGGCCGCGGCGTTGGCTGCGGCGGAACGGGTGGCCGCACTGGCCTCGCTGGCGACGGCTTCCATCTTCTTTTGCGCCTCGCCAGCGGCCGCCTCGGTCTTGGCCACGGCGGCATCGAGCTTCTGGCCGGCGGTCCGGTCGGCGTTGTTGCGGTCGCATGCCGCCAGGCCCAGCGTCAGCGCGACGGCGGAGGCCACGCCCAGCATGCGCAGGGCGGAAGTGGCAGGCAGATGGGAGGGGGTGCGGATCATGGTCGTCTCCTTGGGTTCGCTGGAAAAGAAGATGGGGCTGACTGTAGAGCGCGCGCCATGCCGCGCTGGTGGGAGCCGGCCGAACCTGCCGTAGGACAAGCCGGGCGCCGGTGTGTCAGCCTTGGTGGGCAACCCCGGCACCATCGCCGCGCATGTCGCCCGGTTTGGCACTGCGAGGGCGCGACAATCGGGCCATGAGCTTTTCTCGCGCCGCGTCGCTGCAACGCTGGTTCCCCTTCCTCGGCTGGCCCAGGCCGGATCGCGCCCTGCTGCAGGCGGACTTCTGGGCCGGCATGACGGTCGGCCTGATGCTGGTCCCGCAGGGGGTGGCTTACGCCGCGCTGGCGGGCATGCCGCTGGTGACGGGCATCTACGCCTCGCTGCTGCCCGCGCTGGTGGCGGTGCTGTGGAGTTCGTCCACCCGCCTGGGGGTGGGGCCGACCGCGCTCACCAGCCTGCTCATCGGCGCATCGCTCAGCGGCATGGCGGAGCCGGGCAGCGCGCACTGGGTGGCGCTCGCCGCGTGGATGGCCATCCTGTCGGGCCTCGTGCAGGTGGTGCTGGGCGCCGCACGCTTCGGCTGGCTGCTCAACCTGGTCACCTCGCCCGTTCTGAACGGCTTCACGCAGGCGGCGGCGCTGCTGATCCTCGCGTCGCAGTTGCCGGCGCTGCTGGGTCTGCGCACCACCTGGCACGCCCTGGCGGTCAACCCGTCGATCCACCATTTCGACCCGGTCGCGCTGGCGTTCGGCCTGGGCAGCCTGGCGCTGCTCATCGTGGCGCGGCGCTGGCGGTCGAGCTTTCCCGCGGCGATCGTGGTGGTGGGCCTGGCGGCCCTGGCCAGCTGGGCCTTGGGCTACGCCGACCGGCAGGGCGCGGTGGTCGGCCACCTGCCCGCCGGGTTGCCCTCGCCCTACTGGCCGGGCTGGCTGTCTTGGGACGAATTCAGCGGGCTGCTGCTGCCGGTGCTGGTGGTCACGCTGGTGAGCTTTCTGGAGACCGCCTCCAGCGCCAAGGTGGAGCATGGCCGGGGCGGCACGCGTTGGAACGAGAACCAGGACCTGATCGCCCACGGCATGGCCAAGGTCAGCTCCGGCCTGTGCGGCAGCTTCGCCACCAGCGCCTCGTTCTCGCGCTCGGCCATCAACCTGTATGCCGGCGCGCGCAGCGGCTGGGCCACCCTCTTTGCGCTGCTCCTGGTGCTGGCGGTGCTGCTCTGGCTCACGCCCGCCCTCTACCACGTACCCCAATCAGTGTTGGCGGCCGTGGTGGTCACGGCGGTGACGGGGCTCATCAAGCCGGCCGGCATGTGGCGGCTGGCGCGCATCTCGCGGGTCGAGGCGGCCATCGGCGGCATCACCTTCGCGCTGACGCTGGCCACCGCGCCGCGCATGTATTGGGGCGTGCTGGCCGGGATGTTCATGAGCCTCGCGCATTTCCTCTACCAGCGGCTGCACCCGCGCATCATCGAGGTCGGCATGCACCCGGACGGCAGCCTGCGCGACCGGCACCTGTGGCAGTTGCCGCCGCTCGCGCCGCACCTGCTGGCGCTGCGCATGGACGCGGAGCTCGACTTTGCGTCGGCCACGGCGCTCGAGCGCCGGGTGGCGGACCACCTCGCCCGACACCCCGACGTGCGGCACGTGTGCCTGTTTGCCCTGCCCATCAACCGGGTGGACGTGACCGGCGTGGAAACCTTCGCCCGCCTGAAGCTGCTGATGCAGGGCCGGGGCGGCGTGCTGCATGTGAGCGGCCTGAAGCTGCCGGCCGACCAGGTGCTGCGCCGCGCCGGGCTGCTGGAAGCCGGGGCCCACCTGGCGATGTACCGCACCGATGCCGAAGCGCTGGCGGCGCTGGCGGCGATGGCGGCGAAGGCGGAGTGAGAGGAACTGCCGGTTTCCACGGCGGCCTGATCCCCCGCGCGAGCGCCGAAGCGATCCGCGCTGATACACTCGAACAAGACCCGCTTGTTGCATTTTGTGACTGAAACTGCACCGCCCCATTCCGTTCTTTTGCGAGACCTGCGCCTCTCGACCGCCCATGCGCTCGTGGCGCAGTCGCTGGGGTCGGAGGCCGTGCTGCAGTCGGACACGCCACAGCACTACCTGCAGGCGCTGATCGACGGCCTGTGCGAGCTGTCCCTCAAAGACCCCCTGACCGGGCTGGCCAACCGCCGCCATTTCAGGACGGTGCTCGAGCGGGAGATCGACCGCGTCGCCCGTTCGGGCGAGGCCGCGCTGCTGCTGATGCTGGACATCGACAATTTCAAGCGCGTCAACGACACCTACGGCCACCTGGCCGGCGACATCGTGCTGCAGTCCGTGGCCCGCACGCTCGATGCGTCGGTGCGGCCCATGGACACGCTCGCGCGCTACGGCGGCGAGGAGTTCGCCGTGGTGTTGCCCGCCTGCCAGGCCGGTTTCGGCCTGGTCGTGGCCGAACGCATTCGCCGCGCGGTCGAGGCCACGCCCATCCGCATCTCGCCGACGGTGGAATTGCGGGTGACGATCAGCATCGGCGGCGCCTTCGCGCTGCAGTGGATCCGCAGCACCACCCTGCTGTGGACCGAGCGCGCCGACAGCCAGCTCTACCAGGCCAAGATGGCCGGACGCAACCGTGTCAGCATTGAAGAACAGCCCGACAGTACCGTGACCGCCGAAGAAAAGAGCCTCTTGTTCGGGCCGCTATACACTCCCTCCGGTTGGGGCGACCTGCCTCCTCCGCTGGATTCCACCCATGGCAGCGCCTACTGAAAGCCCCGAGATGACCGACGCGCTGTCCTCCAGAAGCACCCCGGTGACGGGCGCTGCACCAGCACCCGCCAAGACGCCGCCGGGCGCCCGCATCATCGCCATCACCAGCGGCAAGGGCGGCGTGGGCAAGACCTTCGTTTCCGCCAATCTGGCGGCCGCCCTGACCCGCCGGGGCCAGCGCGTGCTGGTGCTCGACGCCGACCTGGGCCTGGCCAACCTCGACGTGGTGCTCAACCTGCACCCCAAGATCACCCTGCACGACGTGTTCACCGGCAAGGCGCAGCTGGACGAGGCCGTCATCGACGCGCCCGGCGGCTTCTCCGTCGTGCTGGCCGGCTCCGGCATGGTCGAATACTCCCGGCTCACGCCCGAGGTGCGCAACCAGTTCATGAACGTGATCCAGCAATTGGCGCCGCGCTACGACGTCATCCTGCTGGACACCGGCGCCGGCATCTCCGACGTGGTGCTGTTCTCGATCTCGCTCGCCTCCGAGGTGCTGATCGTCGCCACGCCCGAGCCGACCTCGCTGACCGACGCCTACGCCGCCATCAAGGTGATGGCCACCCAGCAAAAGCGCCAGCACGTGCGCATGGTGGTGAACCAGGCCGCCCGCCCGGGCGACGGCCGCGCCATCACCAGCCAGCTGCAACAGGTGCTGGACCGCTTCGTCACCACCGAATCGGGCCGGCCGATGCGCCTGCTGCACATGGGCGACATTCCGGCCGACAGCTCGGTGCGCGACGCCGTCATGCGCCGGCAGCTGCTGCTGATGCAGATGCCTGGCTGCCCGGCCGCGCTGGCCATCGCGCAACTGGCCAACAAGATCGAATCCACCCTGCTGGTTCCCGCCGCCGGCTGAACCGTGCGGCCGGGGTCCGCCCCCGGCGCTGCGGCGCCGCCCGCCGTCGGACCTGGCACTTTTTCGCTTCCGCGCCCTTCTTCCGTGAACGACGTCCTCAACATCTCCAGCTACCTGTTCGTGCCCCTGCCCGATGCCCCGGCACTGCGCGACGTGCTGCACGCGCGCGCCGTGGCGCTGGACCTGAAAGGCACCATCCTGCTGGCTGAGGAAGGCATCAACCTGTTCCTGGCGGGCCCGGCGGATGCCGTGCGCGCCTTCGTCGCCGCGCTGCGGCAGGACGAGCGCTTCGCGGCGCTGGAGCCCAAGGAGAGCTGGTCCGACACGCAGCCCTTCCGCAAGATGCTGGTGAAGGTCAAGCGCGAGATCATCCGCATGGACCACCCCGCCATCCGCCCCGCGGGCGGACGGGCGCCAGCCGTGGACCCCGCCACGCTGCGCCGCTGGCTGACCGACGGCCACGACGACGAAGGCCGGCCGGTGGTGACGCTGGACACCCGCAACGCCTTCGAGGTGGATCACGGCACCTTCGAGAACGCCATCGACTGGCGCATCGACAAGTTCACCGAATTCCCGCCGGCCCTGCGCGCCCGCAAGGACGAACTGGCGGGCAAGACGGTGGTCAGTTTCTGCACCGGCGGCATCCGCTGCGAGAAGGCCGCCATCCTGATGCGCGAAGAGGGCCTGGAACACGTCTACCAGCTGGAAGGCGGCATCCTCAAATACTTCGAGCTGACCGATGGTGCGCACTACCAGGGCGGCTGCTTCGTCTTCGACGAGCGCCGGGTGCTCGCCCCCGACCTGAGCGCCCACCCCGAGCGCGACGCTATCGAAAAGTGAGCGCCATGCGCTCATGGGACGGGCGCGGGAAGCCTTTTTGCCCTGAAAACTGCGCCTTGCGCGCAAGACGCGTCACGGCTTGAAGCGCCGCTCGGGCAGCGGTATCCAGTCGGTCTCGCCCGGCACATGGCCCATGGCCTGGCGCTCCCAGTCGTGCGCGGCCTGCACGATGCGCTCCTTGCGGCTCGACACGAAGTTCCACCAGAGGTGGCGCGGCCCGTCGAGCGGTTCGCCGCCGATCACGATGCAGCGTACCGGCGCGTCGGTGGCGGCCAGCCGCGTTGCCTGCCCGGGCTCCAGCGTGGCCAGCGTCTGGCGGGCCAGCGGTTCCTCGCCCAGCAGCAGGTCGCCGTCCACCGGGTAGACGGCCATCTGGGGCGCGAGCGGCGGCAGCTCCAGGCCGGCGCCGGCGGGCAGCCGCACGTCCAGGTACAGGGCCGGCGCCAGCGTGGCGACGGGCGACCGCAGGCCGAACGCCTCGCCCACCAGCACCCGCACCACCGCGTCGCCCTCCTGCCACTGCGGAATGTCCGCCGCCGGCGTGTGCACGAAGGACGGGTCGGACTCCTCCTGCGCCGCCGGCAGCGCCGCCCAGAGCTGGATGCCATGGTTGACGTAGCGGGCGGTGGCCAGCGCCTGGGGCCGCCGCTCGGAGTGCACGATGCCCCGGCCGGCCGACATCCAGTTGATGGCGCCCGGCTCGATGATCTGGTCCGATCCCAGGCTGTCTCGGTGCTCGATGGCGCCCTCGAACAGGTAGGTCACCGTCGCCAGCCCGATGTGCGGATGGGGCCGCACGTCGTACTGGTCGGCGGGCTCCACCGCCACCGGCCCGAAATGGTCGAAGAACACGAAGGGGCCCACCGAGCGCAGCTGCAGCGCGGGCAGCAGCCGGCGCACGGTGAAGCCGCCGCCCAGGTCCTTCTCGTGCCCGGTCAGGCGCAGGCGGTTGTCGGCGGGCGAATGGGGTGCCATGGCTGCGCCGCCTTCAGCGGCCCAGGCGCGCGGCGATGGCCGCGACGCGCTGGCCGAAGAGGCGGGCGGTGTCGAGGTCGCCCTGCGGGATTTCCGCGGCGCTCGCGTCCGAGGGCGACTGCACCAGCAGGCCCACCGAGCCGCCGAGGTTGTTGGCGTCGTTGCGGGTCGCCGCCTTGTGGTTGGAAGGCAGCTGCCCCAGGCTGATCCACAGCCCGCCGTGCTGGGACGCCAGCGTCTGCAGATAGGCCAGCGTCAGCACCTTGTCGCCGTTCAGGCTGGCGCTGTTGGTGAAGCCGGCGAAGAGCTTGTCCTGCCAACCCCGGCTGAACCACACCTTGGACGAGGCATCGGCAAATTTCTTGAACTGCCAGCTCGGTCCCGCCATGTACGTGGGCGTGCCCAGGATGATCGCGTCGGCGGCCGCGAGCTGCTCCCAGCCGCCTTCCGGCAGCTCGCCTTCCGCGTCGATGGCGAGCAGGCGGGCGCCGGCGCCCTCGGCCACATGCTGCGCGACGCGCTGGGTGTGGCCGTAGCCGGAATGGAAGACGACGACGATCTGGGCCATGGAGAGATTCCTTCGTTGATACGCTGGGGAAGAATGGTGATGGAAACGGACTGCGTGCGGCCGGCCGGTTCGCCCGGCCCGGCCACCCACCTGGTGCGGCCGCCGCAAGAGGCGCAGCGTAGCCCAGGCGCGCAATGCCTGCATGACGGGCGGCTTGAACTGACCATTCAAAGCGGTTGAATCAGGGGCTGCCGCGAGTGGGCTGCGGCAGGCAGGACGTCCCCGTGGGGCGCGGTCGCAGGCTTGGCTTAGCATCGGGCCGTGTCCTCCATGCAAAAAGCCCGCGACAGCCTCACACCCGACCACTTGGCCATGCTCCAGGTGATCGCCGAGCTGGGCAGCTTCGCGGCGGCGGCCCGCCACCTGGGGCTGGTGCCCAGCGCCCTCACCTACCGGGTGCGGCAGATCGAGGAGGCACTCGACGTGCTGCTGTTCGACCGCAGCGCCCGCCAGGCCCGCCCCACCGAGGCTGGCGCCGAGCTGCTGCGCGAAGGCGCGCGCCTCTTGAGCGACGTGGCCGCCGTGGCCCACCGCGTGCGGCGGGTGGGCATCGGCTGGGAGCCGCAGCTCACGCTATCGGTAGACGGCGTCATCTCGCCGAGCACCATGATGGAGCTGGTGGAGGCGTTCTACGCGCAGTCGCCGCCCACGCGGCTGAAGCTGCATGAAGGCATTCTGTCGGGAACGCTGGAGGCGCTCACCTCCGGGCGCGCCGATCTGGCACTGGGCGTGGCGGTCAACCCCGGCAACGTGGCCGGGCTGCAGCAGGAACTGCTGGGCGACATGCTGTTCCAGTTCGTGGTGGCGCCCCACCACCCGCTTGCCAAGGCCGAGGAGCCGATCAGCGACGCCGTGATGCGCGCCCACCGGCTGGTGGCGGTGGCCGATTCCGCCGAAAAGGGCAGCGTGACCATGGGCATCCTGGGCGGGCAGGACGTGCTGACGGTGGATTCCATGCAGGCCAAGATCCATGCCCAGCTGCGCGGCCTGGGCGGCGGCTTTCTGCCCGAGGCCATGGCGCGCCCGTATGTCGCGCAGGGCCGGCTGGTGGTCCGGGCCGTGGCGCGGCCGGCGCGCACGGTGCAGCTGCACTACGCCTGGGGCGGGCCCGGGCATTCGGCACCCGGCCGGGCGCTGCAGTGGTGGCTCGAGCAGCTGCGCAAGCCGGCCACGCGGCGGGCGCTCATGGAAAACCATCAGCATCCGTAACCAGCCGGCCCGCGGGCTCCGGCGCGTGTAGAGTGGCAGGCGCGCCTTTGGGAACCTCTGCACGAATCCCCGCGCCGCGTGCATCTGCGGATTCGGGCAGTCTGCGGCGTTGCAAGTCCTCGCCATAGCCCTGCCATGGCTGCGGTTTGCGCCTTGCAGCCCCTCCCGATCCGGAGCGCTCAATTTCCGCGCGATTCGTGCAGAGCTTCCTTTGTCTTGTTCCAACGAAAGGGTTTGCCATGCGTTCTGCCGTTCCCCGATCCCAGCGCCGCCTTCGAACCGGCGGCTCACCCGCGACCCCCGCGCCTGCCAGCGCCACCAGCAGCGCAGACGCCACCCTCGCCACCCCGGCACGCCGGCGCTTCGCCGTGATCGGCGCGGGCATGGCCGGCGTGGCCTGCGCCCGCACGCTGGCGCAGGCGGGCCACGACGTGGTGGTGTTCGAGAAATCGTCCCGCGCCGGCGGGCGCACCACGGCGCTGGATTCGCCCTTCGGCGGCTTCGACTCCGGCGCGCAGTACTTCACCGTGCGCGACGCCCGCTTTCGCCTGGCGCTGGAGACGGTGCCGGGCCTCTGCCGCCCCTGGAGCGCCAACACCGTGCGCGTGCTCGACGCGGCCGGCCGCGTCGCCGCCGCTTCGCCCCCGCCGGGCGAGGCGCACTGGGTGGCCGCGCCGGCCATGGAATCCCTGGTACACGCCTGGGCCCGGCCGCTGCTGCAGGACGGCCGCCTGCTGACCGGCACCCAGGTGATGCGCATCGAGGCCGACCCGCTCAAGCAAGGCGCCTGGCAGCTGCGTACCGAAGCGCTCGACGGCTCCGTGCACGTGCACGCCGGCTTCGACGCGGTGCTGCTGAGCCAGCCGGCCGTGCCGGCCCGCGCTCTGCTGCAGCATTCGGCCATCGAGCTGCCGCTCACCGAGGCGCTCGCGCCCGTGGCCATCGCGCCGTGCTGGACCCTGATGCTCGCCTTCGCCCAGGCCGTGCGGCCGGGTCTGACCACGCTCGGGCCGCAGTGGAACGCGGCGCGCAGCACCCACCACCGCATCGCCTGGCTGGCACGCGAATCGTCCAAGCCCGGCCGCTCGCAGATCGAGCGCTGGACGGTGCAGGCCAGCCCGCAGTGGTCCGCCGAACACCTGGAAGACGATGCCGGCCGGGTGCTGGCCAAGCTGCTCAAGGGCTTTGCCGAGATCACCGGCATCCGCGCGGAACCCACCTTCGCCGAGGTGCGCCGCTGGCGCTACGCCCAGACCACCCGTCCGCTGGGCCAGACCCATCTGTGGGACGCGGCCTACGGCATCGGCGCCTGTGGCGACTGGTGCCTTGGCCATCGGCTGGAAGACGCCTTCGTCTCCGGCCTCGAGCTGGCGCTGCAGGCCACCGGCGGCTGAGCCCCCCACCCGCCTTGCCGCCACCATCGCCTTCGCACCCAGGGCCCGCGCCCGCCCGCCCCTACGTCGGCCGGTTCGCCCCCTCGCCGACCGGCCCGCTGCATGCGGGGTCGCTGGTGGCGGCCCTGGCCAGCTGGCTGGACGTCCGCGCGGCGCCGGGCGGCCGCTGGCTGGTGCGGATCGAAGACGTCGACACGCCGCGCTGCGTGCCCGGCGCGGGCGAGACCATCCTCGCGCAGCTGGCGGCCTGCGGCCTGGTGCCCGACGAGGCGCCGGTCTGGCAGTCGGCACGCGGCGCGCTCTACCAGGCCGCGCTGGATCGCCTGCTGGCACGGCAGCTCGCCTACCCCTGCGCCTGCTCGCGCCGCGACATCGAAGCCGCGTTGGAAGCCGCCGGCCATGCCCGCCACCGCCACAGCGAGCTCCCCTATCCCGGCACCTGCCGCCACGGGCTGGGCGGGCGGGCGGCGCGCTCCTGGCGCTTCGCGGCCACCCGTTTTCAGCACCATCAGCCGCCCGCGCTTTCTGCACCTGGGCTTCATGCTACCGATTCAATCGCGGAAGACGGCGTGCGGTGGCACGACCGGCGGCTGGGCGCGCAATCGCAGGACGTCGCCCGCCAGGTGGGCGACTTCGTGCTGCGCCGCGCCGACGGCCTCTGGGCCTACCAGCTGGCCGTGGTGGTGGACGACGCCGACCAGGGCGTGACCCACATCGTGCGCGGCGAAGACCTGGCCGACAACACGCCGCGCCAGCGGCTGCTGCAGGCCGCCCTGGGCCTTCCAGCCCCGATCTACCTGCATGCGCCGCTGGTGCGGGCCGCCGACGGCGAGAAGCTGTCCAAGCAGCACGGCGCCCCGGCCATCGACACGACGCGGCCGCTGCGGGCGCTGGATGCGGCGGCGCGGGCGCTGGGCCTGCCGGCCGCGCGCGTCGGCGACTGTGGCGCCGAAGCCAGTTCCTGCATCGGAGATGCGCTCGCGGAGTGGGTTGCGGCGTGGCGGCGAATCTACAATCGTTCACCGTGACAGAAACCCCCCATTCCCTTTCCGACGCCGCCCAGCCCGGCACCCCGACCGATCCCGCCGCGCAGGCCGCCCTGTCCGCCGATGCATCGGGCGAGGCATCGGCAGCGCCGGGCGCCGCGCCCGCCGGCGTGGCCCATCCCAAGACCATCAAGAGCTTCGTGCGCCGCGCCGGCCGCACCACCACCGGCCAGGCCAAGGCGTTCGAGTATTTCGGCCCCCGCTTCCTGCTCGGCTACCGCGCCGCGCCGCTCGACGCCGCCCAGGCCTTCGGACGCGAGGCCCCGCTGATCCTGGAGATCGGCTTCGGCATGGGCGAGGCCACGGCCCACATCGCCCGGGTGCGGCCGCAGGACAACTTCCTCTGCTGCGAGGTGCACGAGCCGGGCGTGGGCGCGCTGCTCAAGCGCATCGGCGAGCACGGCATCGAGAACATCCGCATCCTGCAGCACGACGCGGTCGAGGTGATCGACCACATGCTGGCACCGGGATCGCTGGACGGCATCCACATCTTCTTCCCCGACCCCTGGCACAAGAAGAAGCACAACAAGCGCCGCCTGATCCAGCCGCCGCTGGTGGCCAAGCTGGCGGCACGGCTCAAGCCGGGCGGCTACCTGCATTGCGCGACCGACTGGCAGCCCTATGCCGAGCAGATGCTGCAGGTGCTGTCGGCCGAGCCCTTGCTGGCGAACACGGCGCAAGGCTTCGCGCCGCAGCCAGACTACCGCCCGCTGACCAAGTTCGAAAACCGCGGCCTGCGGCTCGGGCACGGCGTGTGGGACGTGGTGTTCACCCGCCCCCGTTGAGCCGCGCCCTGTCTCCTTCACTCCCTCACCCGCACATCTCCGCCTCATGAAGCCCATTCTGGAAAACCTGGTCGAGATGACGGGCCATCGCGACCACCTTCGGCTCGAGGTGTCGGTGCTCTCCACCCTGCAGAAGCTGCCCACGGTGAAGGAAGTGCGCGCGCTGGAGGTGTTCCAGGCCGACGGCGTCCTGCACGTACGGCCCCGCACGTGGGTGGAGCAGGGGCAACTGGTGTCGCCCCAGTCCCACGTTGCGCAGACCGACCCGAGGCGCCAGCCGCTGACGGAATTCCCGGCGCTGCGGCAGTGCATCGCCGACCGTGCCGCCACCGCGCTGCATTCGCCGCAAAAGGGCATCTACACGCTCTGGCTGCCGGTGTGGATGCACGAGGAGGTCCATACCTGCCTGGAGATCACCCAGTCCCGGCCGTTCTCGGCCCACAAGCTGGACGTGATCAAGAGCGTCTTCCACGTCTACCAGAATTACCAGAGCCTGCTGGACTACAGCGAACGCGACGCGCTGACCGGGCTGCTCAACCGCAAGACCTTCGACGAGCAGTTCACGCGGCAGGTGGCGGCGCCCGCCGCCGGAACCGAGCTGGCGGCCGAAGGCGATGCCGCTGCCGCGGAGCCGTTGCAGCAGTGGCTCGCCGTGGTCGACATCGACCATTTCAAGCAGGTCAACGACCGCTTCGGACACCTCTACGGCGATGAAGTGCTGATCCTGATCGCCAACATCCTGCGCAGCTCGTTCCGCGCGCAGGACCGCATCTTCCGCTTCGGCGGCGAGGAATTCGTGGTGCTGCTGCGGTCCACCACGCTGACCACCGCCCGCAAGATCTTCAACCGCTTCCGGCTGGCGGTGAAGGAATACCACTTCCCGCAGGTGGGGCAGGTGACGGTGAGCGTGGGTTTCGCCAGCACGGCGCGTGGCGCGCCGGTCGAGATCCTGGGCCAGGCCGATCAGGCGCTCTACCACGCCAAGGGGCATGGGCGCGACCAAGTGCTGTTCTACGACGAGCTGGTCGAGCAAGGCCACCTGCACACCAAGGTGGCGCACGACGACGTCGAGCTGTTCTGACAGCGGCCCGGCCGCTCCATGCATCCGGCTTCACCCACCCGCATCGCGCCGTGAGCGCGCGCCGGTGCCGAAAAGACCAGCCACGGCTTGCGCCGCGGCTGCCCCGCCCTTTACAGCCGCTCGGCCAGCCAGCCCTGCACCGAGGCCAGTGCCGCGGGCAGTGCCGCGGCATTGGTGCCGCCGGCCATGGCCATGTCGGCCTTGCCGCCGCCCTTGCCGCCGACCTGGCTGGCCACGAAGTTGACCAGCTCGCCGGCCTTGACCCGGCCCATTGCATCGGCGGTGACGCCGGCGGCCAGCTGCACCTTGTCGCCGTCGACGGCGGCCAGCACGATGGCGGCGCTCTTGAGCTTGTCCTTGAGCTTGTCCATGGTGTCGCGCAGCGTCTTGGCGTCCGCGCCCTCCAGGCGGGCGGCGAGCACCTTCACGCCGTTGATCTCGGTGGCCTGCAGCATCAACTCGTCGCCCTGGCTCGAGGCCAGCTTGCCCTTGAGCGCGGCGATTTCCTTTTCCAGCGTGCGCACCTGCTCCAGCGTCTGGCCGATGCGGCCCGTCAGCTCCGTCGCGGGGGCCTTCAGGGCACCCGCGGCCTTGTTGACCGTGGATTCGAGGTTCTGCAGGTAGGCCAGCGCGTTCTCGCCCGTCACCGCCTCGATGCGGCGCACGCCGGCGGCCACGCCGCCCTCGGCCACGACCTTGAAGAGGCCGATGTCGCCCGTGCGCTGCACGTGGGTGCCGCCGCAGAGTTCGCGGCTGCTGCCGATGTCGAGCACGCGCACGGTCTCGCCGTACTTCTCGCCGAACAGCATCATCGCGCCGGTCTTCTGGGCCGACTCGATGTCCATCAGGCGCGCGCCGGTGGCGGTGTTGGCGAGGATCTCGGCGTTCACGCGGCGCTCGATGTCGCGGATCTGCGCGTCGGTCACCGGAGCGCCATGCGCGAAGTCGAAGCGGGTGCGCTCGGGCGTCACCAGGCTGCCCTTTTGCTGCACGTGCTCGCCCAGCACCTCGCGCAGCGCCTTGTGCATCAGGTGGGTGGCCGAATGGTTGCGCACGGTGGAGGCCCGCAGCTGCGTGTTCACCTCGGCGTCCACGCTGTCGCCCACGCTCAGCGTGCCGGTTTCCAGCGTGCCATGGTGGCCGAACACATCGGCCTTGATCTTGACGGTGTCGCCCACCGCAAAGTGCGCCTTGGACCCGGCGGCCGTGCCGCTGATCACGCCCACGTCGCCCACCTGGCCGCCGCTTTCGGCGTAGAAGGGCGTGGTGTCCAGCACCACCACCGCGTCGTCGCCGGCTTTCAGCGACTTCACGCTGGTGCCGTTGACGTACAGCGCCACGACCTTGGCCGATTCCTTCAGCTGTTCATAGCCGGTGAAACGGTTGACGTCGCCCACGTACTCGAGCGCACGGTCCATCTTGAATTTGCCGGCGGCGCGGGCCTGGGCCTTCTGGCGCTCCATCGCGGTCTTGAAGCCCTCTTCGTCCACCGTCACGCCGCGCTCGCGGCAGACGTCGGCCGACAGGTCGAGCGGGAAGCCATAGGTGTCGTGCAGCTTGAAGGCCACGTCGCCGGGCAGCACCTTGGCGCCACCGGCGAGCGCCGCGTCCAGGATGTCCATGCCGTTGGCCAGCGTCTCGAAGAAGCGCTCTTCCTCGGCCTTGAGCACCTCGGTGATGCGCTGCTGCTGCTCGCGCAGCTTGGGGTAGGCCTCGCCCATCTGCTCGGCCAGGTCCTTCACCAGCTTGTGGAAGAAAGGCGTCTTCTGGCCCAGCTTGTAGCCGTGGCGGATGGCGCGGCGCACGATGCGGCGCTGCACGTAGCCGCGGCCTTCGTTGCTGGGGATGACGCCGTCGCTGATGAGGAACGAGGTGGCGCGGATGTGGTCGGCGATGACCTTGAGCGAGGGGTTCGCCAGGTCGGTGGTGTGCGTCTCGCGCGCTGCGGCCTTGATCAGCGCGGCGAAGATGTCGATCTCGTAGTTGCTGTGCACGTGCTGCAGGATAGCGGCCAGGCGCTCCAGGCCCATGCCGGTATCCACGCAGGGCGCGGGCAGCGGCACCACGCTGCCGTCTTCCTTCATGTCGAACTGCATGAACACGTTGTTCCAGATCTCGATGAAGCGGTCGCCATCTTCATCGGGGCTGCCCGGAGGGCCGCCGGGGATGTGCGGGCCGTGGTCGTAGAAGATCTCGGAGCACGGGCCGCAGGGGCCGGTGTCGGCCATCATCCAGAAGTTGTCGGACTTGTAGCGGCCGCCCTTGTTGTCGCCGATGCGGATCACGCGCTCGGGGGGCAGGCCGATCTCCTTCGTCCAGATGTCGTAGGCCTCGTCGTCTTCCTGGTAGACCGTGGCCAGCAGGCGCTCGGGCGGCAGGCCGTAGACCTTGGTGAGCAGCTCCCAGGCCCACTTCAGCGATTCGCGCTTGAAGTAGTCGCCGAAGCTCCAGTTGCCCAGCATCTCGAAGAAGGTGTGGTGGCGGGCGGTGTAGCCCACGTTCTCCAGGTCGTTGTGCTTGCCGCCGGCGCGCAGACAGGCCTGCACCGACGTGGCGCGGTTGTAGGGGCGCTTGTCGGTGCCGAGGAACACGTCCTTGAACTGGACCATGCCCGAATTGGTGAACATCAGCGTGGGGTCGTTGCCCGGCACGAGCGACGAAGAAGCCACCACCGTGTGGCCGCGCTCGGCGAAGAAGTCGAGGAACTTGGCGCGGATTTCGGAGACTTTCATCCGGGTCTTTCTGCGCGGCCTGCCGCGCTCTCGAAAGCGCATGCCGGGCGGCGTCTTGGAATGTGAAAGGGAGGGGAGCGAAAACCTTCGATTATCTCATCGATCCCCTTGAAGCCTGCGCCCTTCAGCCGGTGCCCATGCTGGTCGCCCAGGCCCGCAGGAAGCGCTGGCGCTTGAGCGGGTCCAGGTAGACCAGCAAACCCAGGCCCGGCGCCAACAGCCGCCATGAACTGGGGCCCGCGCCCAGCAGCTGCGGGTCGATGCCGGACGTGCGCCCGGCCGTGCCGGCGGCCACCGCCTCGCGGATCGGGATGAGCCGGGTGTCGCGCGCCAGCACCGCCTGGCCCTCGGGCGAGATCAGGTAGTCGAGGAACGGCCGGGCGAGCTGCGGATACGGCGCCGTCGCGGGGATGACGGCCGAGCGGGTGGTGAGCAGGGTGTAGTCCTCCGGCACCGCGAGCCGCAGGGGCGAGCCCGCCGCGATGCGCGCCTGCGCGTACGACGCCGGCACGTTGTAGACCAGCGCCAGTTCGCCGCGCTCCAGCGCGTCCAGCATCGGCTCGATGTGGTCGCCCAGCCGCACCCGGCTCGCGCCCATGGCGGCCAGCAGCACGCCGGCGGTGCTGTCGTGTCGGGCGTCCTGCGTCGCCAGCAGGTAGCCCAGGCCGCTGCGGGTGGCGTCGTAGGTGCCGATGCGCCCGGCGAGCGGCCGCCCCGGGTCGCGCAGCAGCGCCAGCAGCTGGCCCCGGGTGCGCGGCACCTGGCCGGGCGCCAGCAGGCGCGGGTGGTAGACCATCACCACGGCGTCGGCGCCCAGGCTGAACACCTCGTGCCGCCAATGGGCGCCGGCGGGCAGGCCGCGCGCCAGCGCGGAGGGGTGCGCCAGCACATGGCCGTCGTTGGCCAGCTGGGTCTGCAGGTCCAGGCTGCTGCTGATGAGCAGGTCGGGCGCGCCCTCGGCCGCCGCCAGCGGTGGCGCCGCACCGCGCAGCCGGCCCTCGGCCCGGGCCAGCGCCTGGGCGTGGATGTCCAGGCTCTGCCGGTCGGCGCAGCGCACGGCCAGGCCCGGCACGCGGCGCTGGAAGTCGCGGATCGCCGGGGCGAAGAGCGCGGTTTCGGTGGCGCAGTCGATGCCGAGCAAGGCCTGCTGCCGCCCCGACGCCGGCGGAAAGAAGGTGACGATGGCACCGTCGCCCCGCGTGACCGTCGTGCCGCGCATGGCCTCCTCTGCCGCTGCGGGCAGCGCGGCGCCGGCGGGCGCGACGACCATCCCGGCGGGGGCGAGCGCCAGGGCGCCCAGGCCGCGCAGGACCTGCCGGCGGGGGTGCAGAGGGGCGATCGGGCTCACCGGGATGGCTCCATCGGCAGCCCCGGCGCGCCGCCGTCGGGCGGGCATGGCACGGCCGGCAGGATGAGCGCGATGCACCAGCCGCCGCCGGCACGCCCCCGGGCGTCGATGCGGCCGCCGTGGCCGGCCACCACGCGCTGCACGATGGCCAGCCCCAGGCCCGCGCCCCCGGGCGCCGCGCCCGGCCCGCGCACGAAGCGCTCGAACACCTGCGCCTGCTGGTCGTCGGGCACGCCGGGGCCGCGGTCGGCCACCTCCAGGCGCCAGCTCCCTTCGCCTGCGCGCAGGGTGACGTCCACCACGGGCTGTGCCGCCGGCGCGGCCTCGCCCTGCCCCGGCGGCACGCCGTACTTGAGCGCGTTGTCCACCAGGTTCTTGATCGCCTCGCGCAGCATCAGCGCATCGCCGCGCACCCACGCCGGGTGGCCCGGATTCCGAACATTTTTGGCCTCCAGCGCCGGTGGATATTGCGCCATCAGCTCCTCTTTCGATAGCAAATGGGGAGCCAGCCACAGCCGCACCAGTGGCTGCGGCTCGGCACGCGGCACCACGTCGCGCAGCGCCTCGCGGGCCACTGCCAGCAGATCGACCGGGGCGAAGCGCCGCAACTGGCCCTGGTGCGTCACGCTGGCATCGCTCAGCAACTGGTTGAGCAGCCGGCGCAGGCGCAGCGCGTTGCGCTCCACGGCCTGCAGGCTCTGGCGCTGGGCGCGCGGGTCGTCGTCGTCCAGCCCTTCCTGCGCCTGGGCGATGAGCGCCGCCAGCGGCGTGCGCATCTGGTGGGCGGCCTCGGCGATGAAGGTGCGCAGCGCGTCGAGGTTGAGCGCGAGCCGCCCCATGAAGCCGTTGAGCGCGCCCACCACCTGGGCCAGCTCGCGCGGCACGGGGCTGGCCACGGGGCGCAGGTCGCCCGCATCCCGCTCCAGCAGCTCGCGCTGCAGTTGCGCCAGCGGGCGCAGGGCGCGGTCCACCCCCAGCCACAAGAGGCCGAAGACGCAGGCCATCAGCGCGGCGATGGCGGCGGTGGCGCGCCAGACGATGTCGCTCGCCAGCGCGTCGCGCGCCTCCCGCGTCTGGCCCACCTGCACCCAGAACCGGCCGGAGCCCGGCCCGCCCGCGATGGCGCGGGGCACGACCACGAAGCGCGCCTCGGCACCGCGATAGGGGGCGGTGAAGAACACGGGCTGCAGGCCGTCGGCATCACCCGCCGGGGCCTGCGCGCCGTTCGCGGCCGGCGGCCGGGGCAGGTCGGCATAGCCGGTGATGGGGGCGTCGTCCGGACCGGCGATGCGGTAGAAGGCCCGGTCCTGCGGCGCCATGGCCAGCAGATCGAGCGCGGCGTAGGGCAGATCGACCTGCCAGCGGCCCTGCACGAAGGCCACGCTGTCGGCCATGGACAGGGCCGAGGCGCGCAGCAGATGGTCGTAGGAGCGGTCGGCCGCACTCTGCCCGTAGCTGCGCGCCGCGAAGAAGAGCACCACCGTGGCCAGCGCGAACAGCGTGGCAATGGCGGTGAGCAGCGTACGGCGCACGGCGGGCAGCGTGCGCACCGGGGGCTGCCCCGGCGGTGCCGCCGCCGGTCCGACGGGGCCGGCCGGGTCAGCGGGGCCGGCCTGCGTGGCCATCGGGGGATGTGGATGGTGCCGGCGGGGCTCCGGCCGGGTCGGCGGGTGCCGCCGCCGCCGGCGCCTCCCCCACTACGTCGGCGCGGTAGCCCACGCTGCGCACCGTGGTGATCTGCAGCTGGCTGCCGGCCAGCTTGCGGCGCAGGCGGCCCACGTACACCTCGATGGCGTTCAGGCCCACGTCGTCGTCGAAGTCGAACAGCCGCCCGGCGATCTCGTCCTTGCTCACCGCCCGCCCGAGCCGGCCGACCAGGATCTCGAGCAGGCTGAATTCGCGGTGCGGCAGGTCCAGCTCCTGCCCGCCCAGGCTCACCCGCCGCGCCGCGCTGTCGATGGCCAGGCCGCCCACGGTCCAGAGGCCCGCCGCCTGCCCCTGCGGGCGGCGCAGCAGCGCCCGGCAGCGGGCGTCCAGCTCGCGGAAGTCGAAGGGTTTGTCCAGATAGTCGTCGGCGCCCTCGTCCAGCGCGTTCACGCGGTCCTCGATGTCGGAGCGGGCCGTGAGCATCAGCACTGGTGTCTTGTTGCCGTGCCGGCGCAGGTGGGCCAGCAGCGCGAGGCCGTCCATGCCGGGCAGGCCGATGTCCAGCAGCAGCAGGTCGAACTGCGCGTAGCCCAGCACTTCGCAGGCCTCGCGGCCGTTGGATTGCCAGTCCACCGCATGGCCCTGGCGCCTCAGTCGGCGCACCACCGCCTCGGCCAGGTCGGTGTCGTCTTCCACCACCAGGATGCGCATGGCGGTCAGGCCCCGGGACAGGACGGCCGGCGGGCGGCGGACGGGGTCACGGCGGGTGGGCGGCAGGGCATGGCGGTGGGCGCTGGAGGCGGACGGACGAAACGCGAGGGCGGGCTCAAGGCAGGCGCGAAGGCCGGCAGTATCGCCGCAATCGCCCGGCGGGGTGGCCGTTCACCCCCGGGTTTACCCCATCAGCACATCCACCTATGGCCCGTGCCACGACAGGCGCACGACAGGGTCGATCCCTAAGGTTCACCCCCGTCGCGCGGCACGGACGGCATTGCCAGGCCGCGCAGATTCCTTCTCACCGGGCTTTGAGCCCACCGCAATGCATCCACGAGATCACGGAGACACCCCCATGCCCCTGCCCCGGAGAACCCCGCTATGCTGCTGACCCTGCTCGGATTCGGCATGGTGCTGACGTTCATGACGCTCATCATGACCCGGCGCCTCTCGCCGCTGGTCGCGCTGATCATCATCCCCATCGTCTTCGCCCTGGTGGGCGGGTTCGGGCCCACCATGGGCACGATGATGCTGGACGGCATCCGCAAGATCGCGCCGACGGGCGTGATGCTGATGTTCGCCATCCTGTACTTCGGGGTGATGATCCACGCGGGCCTGTTCGACCCGGTGGTCGGCTTCATCCTGAAGCTGGTCAAGGGCGACCCGCTGAAGATCGTGATGGGCTCGGCCGCGCTGGCGCTGCTGATCTCGCTCGACGGCGACGGCTCGACCACCTACATGATCACCATCGCCTCGATGCTGCCGCTCTACAAGCGGCTGAAGATGAACCCGCTGAGCCTGACCTGCGTGGCCCTGCTGGCGAGCGGCATCATGAACCTCACGCCCTGGGGCGGCCCCACGGCCCGCGCCGCCAGCGCCCTGCACGTGGACCCGGGCGACGTCTTCGTGCCCATGGTGCCGGCGATGGGCATCGCCATCCTGAGCCTGATGGCCGTCGCCTTCTGGCTGGGCCTGGGCGAGCGCCGTCGGCTGGGCCGCGTGGCGCTGCCCGGCGCCGGCCTGACAGACGCCGCCGTGCCGTCCGATGACCAGAGCACCGGCGAGCATCTGCCCACCATGGCCGGTGCCGAAACCGCCGACCTGCGCCGCCCCCGGCTGCTGTGGGTGAACTTCGCGCTCACCACCGCGTTGATGGTCACCCTGGTGATGGGCCTGCTGCCGCTGCCCGTGCTGTTCATGATCGGCTTCGCCATCGCGATGGTCATCAACTACCCGAACCTCGCGCACCAGCGCCACCTGATCTCGGAATATTCGGGCAACGCCCTCGCCGTGGTGGCGCTGATCTTCGCGGCCGGCATCTTCACCGGCATCCTCTCGGGCACGGGCATGGTGGAGGCCATGTCGCGCGGGCTGCTGGCGGCCATCCCGCCGAGCCTGGGGCCTTATCTGCCCAGCATCACCGCGCTGCTGAGCATGCCGCTGACCTTCTTCATGTCGAACGACGCGTTCTACTTCGGCGTGCTGCCCATCCTGAACGAGGCCGCGCAGGGCTACGGCATCAGCGCCGTGGAGATGGCCCGCGCCTCGCTCATCGGCCAGCCGGTGCACCTGCTGAGCCCGCTGGTGCCTTCCACCTACCTGCTGGTCAGCCTGGCGGGCGTGGACTTCGGCGACCACCAGCGCTTTACGCTCAAGTGGGCCGTGCTGGTCTGCCTGGCCCTGATGGCCGCCTGCCTGGCGATGGGCCTCTTCCCGCTGGTGGGCCACGCTCTGGCGCGCTGACGGGCTTCGCCGGCCGACCGGCCGGCAGCCTGCGCGACTGGCCGCGAAGGGCATCCGTGGATATAAACCGCGGATGGCCCTACTCTCCCACGCTTTCCCGTCGTTCCCGGCCTCGCAGACCCTGCAGGGCACCCGCATTCTCAGCCTGGCGCTGAACCTGCCCGGCCCGGCCGCGCTGCTGCGCTGCCAGCGCCTGGGGGCGGAGTGCGTCAAGCTGGAGCCCCCGAGCCCGCCGGGCCACGCCAGCGGCGACCCCATGGCCCGCTACAGCCCCGCCGCCTACGCCGCGCTGCATGCGGGCGTGCGCATCGTGCAGGCCGACCTGAAAACGGCCCAGGGCCAGGCCGCGCTGCATGCCGAGCTGGATGCGGCCGACGTGCTGCTGACTTCGTTTCGCCCCTCCGCCCTGCGCAAGCTGGGGCTGGAATGGAGCGCGCTGCAGCAGCGCTGGCCGCGCCTCGGCATGGTGCGCATCGTGGGCGCGGCCGGCGCGCGCGCCGAGGAGCCCGGCCACGACCTCACCTACCAGGCCGAAGCCGGGCTGCTGGCGGGCACGGGATGCGCGCTGCCGGCCTCGTTGCAGGCCGACATGGCAGGTGCGCTGGCGGCATCGGAGGCGGTGCTGCAGGCCCTGCTGGCGCGGGCCGCGTCGGGGCACGGCGTGTGCATCGACGTCGCGCTGGCAGACGCCGCGCACTGGCTGGCACTGCCCCGCGCCTGGGGCCTTGCCACCGCCGCCGGCGACGTGGGCGGCGCGCACGCCGCATACCGCGTGTACCCCTGCGCCGACGGCCGGGTGGCGGTGGCGGCGCTGGAGCCCCACTTCGCAGCACGCCTCTTCACCGCCGCCGGCCTGGAGCCCTCCGCCGACCCGCGAGCGCCGCAGACCCACGAAGCCGTGGCGGCGTTCCTGCGCGGACAAAGCCGCGCCGGGCTGGACGCGCTGGCGGCGCTGCAGGACATTCCGCTGCATACGCTGGCGCAGGATTGAGCAGGGTCGGCTGCCGACCACCTGCCCAGCCCGTCAGACATCAACGAATCCGCTCTTCTTTTTATAGCGGACCGCCCCGTGCAATCAAGCGCGTGGGGCACTTTTGGCTTGAAATCCCGGCACCGTGGACCGGCCTCGTCCCACACCCGGCGCGCCGGCGCTGTCGTCCAATGCATCGCCATCACACCACCCCGAGGAACGCCATGAAGCCTTTCGCCCTCACGCCGGAAATGACCTCTGCGGTCGGTACGTTCTACCCGACCGGATACGTCTTCGCCCTGTTCCCGGACGAGGGCCGGGCCCGGGCCGCGGCCGACGCCATGCAGGAGCAGGGGCGTACCGACGTGGCCCACGCCCCGCCGGATGCGATCCTGCAGCACGTGGTGCGCACCCTGGGCAATGCGGACGACCCCCTGCCCTCGGTGGGCGCCGAGGGCGTGATCGTGCGGCGCATCGCGGACATGGCCAGCAACGGCAGCCATGCGCTCTTCTTCGAGGCCCACGATGAAGACTCCCCCGAGTCGCTCACCGACCTGCTGGAGCCCCTGGGCTGCGAGGCCGCGTTCTACTACCGCCGGCTCATCATCGAAGAACTGATCTCCACGCCGGTGCCGTGAGCGCCGGGCCCCCCAGGCAAGGCCCCGCCCGGTTCAGCGGCAGGTCGAGCCCTGGCGGACGGCCGTCAACGGCCCTTGCGCGGGGGTTTGCCGCCCTGTCCCTTGGTGGGGACGGGCTTGGCCGCGCCGCCGAAGGGCTTGGCGCCGCCGGCGACCGGCCTTGCCGGCTTGCCCGCCACCAGGCCGGCGCGGGGCGGCAGGCCGGTGTGCTGCGTGAGCAGGCGGCCCTGCACCGGCTGCTGCACCGGCCTGCGGGCGGACGGCGCGGCCGTGCTGTTGCTGCGCCGGGCGCTCTGGTAGCTGCCATCGGTCATCGGCTGGAAGGTCGGGATGAGATGGTGCTTGCCGTTGCCGATCAGGTCGGCCCGGCCCATGCTTTTCAGCGCGTCGCGCAGCAGCGGCCAGTTGTTCGGGTCGTGGTAGCGCAGAAAGGCCTTGTGCAGCCGGCGGCGCTTTTCGCCGCGCACGATGTCCACACCCTCGCTATCGCGTCCGATCTTTCGCAGCGGGTTCTTGCCCGAGTGGTACATGGCCGTCGCCGTCGCCATGGGACTGGGGTAGAAGGTCTGCACCTGGTCGGCGCGGAAACCGTTCTTCTTCAGCCAGATGGCGAGGTTCATCATGTCCGCGTCGCTGGTGCCCGGGTGAGCGGCGATGAAGTACGGAATCAGGAACTGCTTCTTGCCCGCCTCTTCGCTGAACTGCTCGAACATCTGCTTGAACTTGTC